>Ga0310121_10001714_pt1 | contig 21788 bp, 15 predicted proteins | sample CB27_Tmax_986_MG_FD_203504 | JGI IMG/M metagenome (GOLD analysis project Ga0310121, IMG submission 203504) | Marine microbial communities from Western Arctic Ocean, Canada - CB27_Tmax_986 | ecosystem: Environmental > Aquatic > Marine > Oceanic | place: Canada: Western Arctic Ocean | collected...
GATGTTTCTGACCGACCAAGACCTGGGCGTGCTTCTCGAAGCAGCCAGGGCCATTTACGACGTGCCACTGGACGACGCCATGGCTGAACTCGCTGAATTGGTCGAGCAGACGCCCAGATGGATCGACAAAGCCTCGGAGGAAATGGTGTTGCCATTGGTTCGCCGCACCTTGAATGCGGCGGCGAGGGTCGGCGGCGATGCGAACGCGCGGCGGCTGAGTGATTTTGCAACCGATCCATCCCAGTCGCTCATTGTGCGATTGGAGGCGCTGCAGATGCTGGATCGTTGGAAGGAGCCAAGTCCCCGCGACCGTTTGACAGGCAGTTGGTGGCCCGCGGACGCGCATCCTGGGGAGCAAGTGGTCGCCGCGCTGGGCGCGAATTTTGAGCAACTTGTAGATGGTGGGCAAGATATTCGGCTGCGGGCGGCCCGACTGGCAGCCAAATACGGAATTGCAGACGCAGCGGCTGTCTTGACGGAGATTATTTTCGATACGGCGCGGGATGGTCGACCGCGAGCCGGCGCACTGTACGCGCTGGGGCTCGTCGCACCGGAAGACTTCGCCGCGACGCTGGACCGTGCTTTGGGCGAAGAGGCGCCCCGGCTGCGAAGTGCCGCCCGGATCCTGCTCGCCCGACGAGGTGCCGAAGGAGCCCTGGGACTCCTGAGCGAGGCGCTCGAATCCGACGCGTCGGTTGAAAAGCAGACGGCTCTGAATGCTTTGGAAACGCTACGGTCCGAGGAGGCGGACCAGGTGATTCTGCAGCGTTTGCAACAGCTCGTTCAGGGTGATTTAGAGCCTGAGATCCAAGCCGATGTGCTGGTCGCTTCACGACGCCGCGCACGAGACAATGAGTCCATCCAGTCGGTTTTGGAGCAATACGAATCTAGCCTGGCCCCGGCCAATCCGCTGGATCGGTATCGCGTCGCGCTGGTTGGTGGCGATTCCCAACGGGGTGAGCTGATCTTTCGCGAGCGGGCGGCACTGTCATGTTTGTGATGTCACAAAGTTGGCACTGACGACAAGCGTGCTGGGCCGGACCTAGCCGGAATTGCCGGACGTCAATCTCGAGAGTATCTTTTGCGGGCCATCGTTGACCCCAATGCGGACATCGCGAAGGGATTTGAGACGGTGGTCGTGGAAACCAAGGATGGACGAATCCTCCGTGGGATCGCGGCCGGGGAAGACGACTCGGAAATCAATTTAATCCGGGATGATGGACGCATCCTGTCGGTGCGGAAGCGATCGGTGGCCGAAACATCGAAGGCCGCGCAGTCGGCGATGCCAGCGGATTTGGCGCGGCAAATGTCGCTGTTCGACCTCCGTGATCTGGTGGAGTATCTTTCCGGTTTGAAGTAGCGCGGGGGCGGCAAGGCAAATGTCAAATAACTATTGACAAATCGACTGCGTTCGACGCTCGAAGGATTTGTCATTCATCATTTGCCATTGTTTTCGCGCGGTCGGCAAGTCATGGAAAATCAATGTCAAATAACTAATGACAAATCGACTGAGTTCGGCACTCGAAGAATTTGTTATTAGTTATCTGTCATTCATCATTGGACATTTGTGTTTCATTACGCGGTCGGCCAGGATCACTTGACGGAAATTGCCAGGGGATACGGAGGAAGCTTGCCGTCGCGAAGTTCGACGACGGAGCTCACTCGGCGGTCTCCAGCTGGATGGTGATTGGAATGTCTTGGCCTTCTCGAAAAATCCCCAGCGCAATCGTGTCGCCCGGTTGTTGGCGTTCGATCAGATCAAGGAACTCGTCGGCCGTTCGCACTGGCTCGTCATTCACGGACCGAATCAAGTCCGCCTGGCTGGGGTCCGCAAAACGACGCTGGTAAACCATTTGATCGATCACGCGACGTTGCACGATCATTCGGGAGCCGCGAATTCCAGCCCGGTCCGCTGGACCACCCAGGTCGGTGCTGACCACCAACAATCCGACTTCAGTTTCCAAAACTCTCGTGATGCCGACGCTCGGGCGAGTGACTTTGCCGAATCGAATCAGCTCGGGGACAACGCGCCCCACTGTGTTGATCGGTATGGCGAATCCCACACCAGTATTCTCTCCGGTGCCGCTGGGGTTGGCGATGGCCGTGTTCATGCCGATCATACGGCCTTGGGTGTCTAACAATGGTCCACCGGAATTTCCACGGTTCAGCGCCGCATCCACCTGGATAATGGAATTCATCGTCCGACCGCTGGGTGATTTCAAAGTGCGGTTCAGGCTGGATATGATTCCCACGGTCAGAGTCCGCTCCAGGCCGAACGGGTTGCCGATGGCGTAAATCTTCTGGCCAACTCGAAGCCGTGAGGAGCTGCCCTGGGCCAAAGGAAACAACATGTCCGCGGGAGCATCGATCTTGAGGACGGCAATATCATTGATCGGATCCACGCCGACCAATCCAGCGGCAAAAGATTCCTGGTTGAACAGCGTGACTCGTATCTCCTTTGCCTTCTCGATCACATGGTGGTTTGTCAGGATATGGCCTGATGTATCCAGGATCGAACCGGATCCGGAACCTTGAGCCGGAGATCCCGAAAAGAAAAACGGGTCGTGCTCGATGACTCGAGTCGTGATGTTGACCACCCCTCGGTTGGCGCGCTCATAGACACGGATATTGATCAATTCTTCGTGCGTGAATGGCTCACCATCGGCTTCGAATTCCGTGCGATCCCGGTTGCTGTTCCCACCTGGTTCCGCGCGAAATCCCACGCGGGGGGCACCCTCTCCGAACGTCCCGCGGTCTCCGAACGGCTCGGAATCCATGGCCTGCTGACGGGTAATCCGAGGGGCAGGTAGATTTTGGCCGGGCGCGTATTGGCCGACGATGGTTCGTCCCGGCATGAGGCAGAGCAGCACGGCCAGTACCAGTCGTCGCCGTTGCGTCCGTCGCGCGCCAGGGTTCGTGCTGCCTTGGATTGATGGATCGCGGATCGTTAGGCTCATTTTGGATGACCTCAAGTGATGTCAAATTCGCTAGGTTCATGCCGCCATACGGGGGATATCCATTAGCGAATTCTTCGTCGGCGAGCCAGATCAATTTCGCGATCAAGGCCCAGGTATGACAAAGGCGCTTCCACGAGAACTGTCAGATACCCCAGACCCACGAGATCATCGAGATCGAGACAACCGCCACGACCAAGGCCACTGGTAAGCCGACCTTCAGGTAGTCACGGGGCTGGTAGTTACCCGGTCCCATCACCATCAGATTGGTTTGGTAACCAATCGGAGTCAGGAATGATAGCGACGCCGATAGTGCTATCGCCATTATGAACGGACGAGGATTGTACTCAGCGGTCCAGGCGACGGAAATTGCGATCGGGGTGAGGATCGCGGCCACCGCGTTATTGGTCATGACCTCCGTCATCAACATGCCCAGCAGATAGACGACGATCAGCAGCAAGAGTGGGTTTTCACCCACCAAGTCGACCAGACTAGTGGCGATGAATTCCACGGCTCCACTCTCTTTAAGCGCGGTGGCCATGCCCAACGCGCCTCCGATGGTCATCAGCAGCGACAGGTTTATGGCGGAACGGGCCTCGTTGATGGAGATGCAACGAAATGCAATCATGAGGCACGCAATTGTCATGGCTGCGATGGCGGGCGATGTGAATCCAACGAGGGAAATACCAGCAATCTGGCCAGATGGATCGAATAGGCCTGTTAGGCACAACCAAACGACCAACAGCAATCCCAGTAGACCGGCCAAGAACGCCTTGTCGTGTCGACGAGGCGTGGAGCCCTCGACCGAGCTGATCAGATAAAAATCACGGCTATGTTGATAATGATTCAGAAAATCACTCCCGGTTTGCAGCAACAGCGTATCGCCTGGTTCCAAGATGATGTCACCCACTTTATTGGTGAGCCGGACGCCGTTGCGGTGCACGGCCACGACGGCAGCATTGTATCGTTGGCGAAATGCCCCGTCTCGAATCGTTGTCCCCACCATTGGGCAGGTGCGAGAAAGTACGACTTCGGTCAGGTTTCGCATCCGTTTTTTCGCCGGTTGCATCTCGTACGCCACGTCGGCCGCTGGAATCAACCCCGGGATTTTTTCCAAGTCGACGACGGTGTTGACGATACCAGTAAAGACCAATCGGTCTCCTCCTCGAATGATGTCGTTGGGGGCGACCGGAGTGATGAGCTCACCTTCCCGGTCGATCTCGATCAGGAAGAGTCCTTGGAGATGCCGTAGCCCCGCTGACTCGACGGTCTTGTCGATTAACGAGCACTCCTTTTGGACGAACATCTCCACCAGATACTCGCGTCGTTCGTCGGATAGACTTTGCGCTGGTCCACGAATGTTGGGCAGCAGCAAAGGACCGATAAGCACCAAGACAATGGACCCAATCACGGCACATGGTAGGCCGACCTGTCCAATTTCGAACAGCCTCATGGGGCGGACGTTCTCCACGAATTCGTGGCTGCGTATAGACGCGGGGCTGGCAGGCTCATTCTCCGCTCCGAATTGGGCCTGGTGCATCGCCTGATAATCCACGTACTGTTTGGCGAGCTCGCCGTTCACTACCAGCGTGGTGCTGGTACCAACCAGTGTGCAAACACCGCCGAGGATCGCCAGATAGCTGACCGGTATCATCATCCTTGACGGAGATATGTTTCGCCGTCGGCACCAGTCCAGCACCACGGGCGACATCATCGCGACTAACGCGGTGTTGAGAACGAACGCGGATGTCGAAACCAACGATAGCGCCAATCGGAGCAACGCCGATCGCTCCGATTGGACTTGGCCAAGCAATCGGTTGCCCACCCAATCCAACACCCCTGTCGATTTGAGCGCTTCAGCACAAACCAACAAACCGGCGATCGTCAAAATTGCCGTGCTCGCGAACCCGATGAGGGCCTGCTCGGGCGTAATTACGTTCGTGACCGTAACGAATACCAAACCTAACAAGAACAACAGATCGGTGGGGGTCCCGCGGCGAAATTGGAGCGTGAGAAACACCACAGCGGTGGTTCCCATGGCAATCCAGGCGTGAAAAGTCATGGTGTGAGGCTAGCCAATGGAGTACACGTTCTTTGGGTGTCCGTGAATATCGTGGCTCGTCAGACGTGCGTCAACGTGAATTCCAGCTAGACAGGTGGATTCTCAATTCGCTCGTGCTTTCGTTCGGACAGCCGACTAAAAGGTCACAGCCGATACGAAACTCGCTTCTGGAAATCTCCGCTCGGTTGGGTTGCTCGCTGCATTTGATTCCCAGCCTTACCCCGCCGCCCGAAAGCAGAGGGTTTACCTAATGGCCCGAATCGCTGGCCACCGATGAATGGAACAACGTCACCGCAATCTCGAACCCGCTCCATCGACACGGAGTGGCTCCCAATCCGTTTAGTGAGAAAACCCTTTCGGCTGAAGGCACGATGGTTGGGATATCCTGTCGTTGGAATATCTTGTCATGAAAACTCGCGACCGGCCGTGACCCTCCCGTTCGCAGTAGGAACTCGCTGAGAAGCTATAGGTAAACGCCATGCATACGCCACTGTTAAAACTGGTATTCCTAATGAGTGCGATGGCCTGGCCATTGTTTGCATTCCAGGCATATGACGGCGGCACGGTGTCATTCAATTCGGTCCATGTCCAACGGGCCGAACTGAATGTGCGATTCGATTCGTCGAGTGCGGCACCGACAATGAAGGTGGCGTTGATGATTCCAACGCGGGTGGAATCATTAGCTGTGGACGATGCGACTCTTCGCGAGGCAATCTTGAACGAGGATGCGAACAACGATTGCCCGTTTGAATCGTTCGAGGGCACCATCCAACGTTACGGTCGCGGCTTTTACGAAGATCGCTGGGATCCTTGGCTTGCCAACCTGGCCAGTTGTGGTCCATGTCTTTCCAGCGGCATGGCTAACTGCGCTTCGCAACTCGTTCATTTGGTCAGCTGGCCCACGCTGGAGGAAACCGACGTGACGGAGGTGTTACTCAGCCCCTTGGAATCCACCGGAATGGACCAGCAGGCGTCGACTTACGCCAGAAGGCTGGTGAACTGGGTCCGGAAGCTGGGAGGGAAGGCTTTGGTCGGCGAGGCTTTGGACGGCGAGGCTTTGGACGGCGAGACTTTGGACGGGGAGGCTGTAGACGGGGAGACTGTAGACGGGGAGACTTGGGCCCTGGACACTATGTCCCATGTTCCGTCATGGATCGCCGCGGCGGCGAATCGCTGGTTGGATCGCTGTCACTGGCAATCGGCACTGGCAGACTGCGGTAAATCGTTGGGATTTGACCAGTTATTGGAGCCAACTAAGGTCGAAGTTCAAGAGCTTGTCGGAATCAAAGCCGAGACGATAAGCGAAGCCCGAACGGTAACGATCGACGCGTTCGTGGTGGATGTGGCCCTGCGATTGGACGAAATTGGCCGGTCTCTTCAAAAAATTTCCGGCCAATTACTCACGGTGGCTGCCCAGGTACGGCAACAGCGTGGCCAGGTCCAGAGGTCGGTGACAGGCCCCTCGTACCCAGAAAACACTGATCTTTTCTAGCATTCTGCTCGGCTCGTGGCGATCAATGAGCCTGATCGTCCCTCTGTTTTTGCCGAAATATTGCTTGAACAGTGTCACAAATGCCGGCTCCGCCAACTTTCCTTGTGGCGTTACCGTGATTCCGTGCCTAAAATGAACCTTGTTCGTACACTGCGCGTTACGGACTTGGTTTTATGGTTACCGCGGACCTCCCTTACGGAACAGAGAGGCCGCCCGCGCAATACAATTCTCAGTTCGTGGGAGAACGAGCCATGTCCTCGTATCTGTCCGTTCGTTGGGCACCGCTTTCGTCGGCTTGCTCGGCTTTGGCTACTGGTAAAGTTTGGCGTGTCGTTGGCGCGCTGCTCGGCGCGATGTCCGTCATCGTCAGCGTGACTGGAGCCGCCCTCGGTGACGATCCAGCCTATCTGTCCACCTACCATTCCGCTACCGGCGAAGTTTACTTTGCCATGTCGGTGCGGCCCGACGGCCCAGCACCGAAGCAGTCGAGTCACGACGTCATCGTGTTGGTAGACACGTCGGCCAGTCAGACGGGTGCTTATCGCGACGACGCCTTGGCGTCAGTCAAGCATCTGATGTCCGGATTGGACAGCCACGATCGAGTCGAAATCATGGCGGTTGATTTGGATGCCGTTTCAATGTCCGGCTCGTTCGCATCGCCGCGGTCAGCGGAGGCGGACCGCGGATTGGCTCTAATCCAACAACGGGCTCCGTTGGGTTCGACAGATATGCTGCGGGTGATCAACCAGGCGGCGGATCGATTCGAGACAGACTCGAATCGGCCTCGTAGCATCGTGTACATCGGCGATGGGATGAGCCGCGCGAATATGTTGGAGACCACGGAGCTTACGCAGCTAGTCCGGCGATTGGCCGATGGGCGAATTTCCGTATCCAGTTTCGCCGTTGGTCCCGGCCAGGATGTGGCTCTGCTCGCAACGTTGGCCAATCATACCGGCGGCAATCTTTTCCTCGACGGTGCCGATGTATCGGCCCAACAGGCAGGGAGCGCTTTGGCTTCATTTGTCCACGGCGCCGTGGCCTGGCCGATCACGGGTCAACCGCCGCAATCGATTTTGGAATCGTACCCAGCACGTTTTCCGCCCCTGAGGTGGGATCGGGATACAGTGGTCGTGGGCACGATGAATGACGTGGATCAAGTCGACGTGGCCTTCCAGGCCAAAGCCGCTGGACAAGTACTTGATTTAAATTGGAAGCTTGCCGCGCGCAACGGTCATGAAGATCACGCATTCCTCACCCGTTTAGTCGAATTGGCTCGTCGAGATGGCGGGCTGTCGCTGCCGACACTCGGAACGGCTGGATTGGCCCAGGCCGAGCGAGCCTTAAACTCGACTTCCCAACAGCTAACACAGTTGGGCCAACAGGCGATGGCCAGTGGCGATGTGGAAGCAGCGGAGACGTTGACCACCGCCGCATTGCGAAACGACCCTTCGAACCTGCAGGCCGAGCTGATGAGGGCTGGTCTGCACCGCTCGAGTCCGGCCAGTGACGTGCGCGTGGCGCAGTTGAATGGTGATGCGACGCTCGTGGCTCCGGCTCGTGAATCGGCGCTGGTCGATGGCGGCCAAGACATTCCAAGTCTGATCATTGACGAAGGTGAAATCATTCTGGATGGCGGTTCTCTGCCGCCCGCTGGTACCGAGCTGGAGGGAGTCGATGGGCGGTACATTGACGACGTCATGGCACGTCGTAAGGCACAGGAATCCTATTTGAACGTGTTGGTCCGAAACGGTTTGGTTGACGGTCGGAAAAGGATGAACACCGACCCGCAATCGGCAGTCTCTGATCTGAAGTTGCTGCTGGAAGACATTCGCAACGTATCCGATATCAGTGCCGAGATTCGCTCGCAACTGGTCGCCCGCATGGAATCTGGTATCCGAGAAGGGATGCGTCGCCAGATAGAAAAGGAAGAGCGCGATGCGTTGGCGGCGGGAAATCGTGCTCGCGCGGAAGAACGGTCTCGATTGGGACGCAAGGCGGAGCGGCGAGACGAGGAAGTCAAGCAGTTGTTGGATCGGTTTAACGCCTTGATGGATGAGGGACTCTACCATCAGTCCGAACACGCGGCTGTCGAGTCCAGGCGCGTTGCGCCCGATCTGCCCATCACCGAACAGGCGGTTGTTTATTCTGGGATGGCGGCCAGCTACCATCGGTTGAATCATTTGCGAGAGCTCAAAACAGTCAATTGGCTGAACGCATTGGCGCTCGTCGAAGAATCGCATATCCCGTTTCCGGACGAACCGGCGATTGTTTATCCAGACGCCAAGTTCTGGGAATACATTACCATTAAACGGGAGAAGTGGAAGGCGGCGGACCTGGCCGAGCCGGGCACGGCCGAAGAGCGGATCTTTGGCGCATTGAATGAGGAGACGGAACTCGATTATTTGGAAACGCCGCTTGCCGATGTCATCGATGATCTTCAAGATATTCACGATATTCCGATCAAATTCGACCAGACGGCTCTGGAGGATTTGGTCTTGGATCAGAGCGTGCCCGTTACGATGCAGCTCTCGGGGATCAAGCTCAAGTCGGCACTGCGATTGATGCTAGGCGATCTCGACCTGACCTACGTGATTGAAAACGAAGTTCTCTTAATCACCTCGCAGGAGAATGCCGAGGATGCGGCCATCACAAAGGTGTATCCCGTGGCTGATCTAGTGTTGCCAATTATCAGTGGCGGAGGTATGGGCGGAGGTATGATGGGCGGAGGTATGATGGGCGGCGGTATGGGCGGTATGGGCGGAGGTATGGGCGGAGGTATGGGCGGAGGTATGATGGGCGGAGGTATGGGAGGTATGGGCGGCGGTTTCGGCGGCGGCGGTTTCGGCGGCGGCGGCTTTTTTAACGTCCAGGACGATTTCCGCGCGTTTGCGGTGGACGACTCACTACGGCTCGGAGTCTCCCCAACGAATGGCCGAGTCGATTCGGAAAACAACACTAGCCTTAAACCGGATGCGTCGTTCTTTGAAGGATTAGTAGAGAGTCAGGCCCAGCCGAAGGTGATTCGTCTCAGCTACAAAGACGGGCTGACGCTACGGCAATCGTGGGATCGGTTCTTCGGCGAGCAGACACGGTTGGCCGAAGATCGCCGAGCGGCGCCTGGCGATGTGCGAGCTACGGTCCGATACCTGAAGCGACACGAGAAGCTCGACGAGGTCCAAGCGTTGATCCTTTCGGCACTGGCTCACGGGTTTCCCCAACCATGGATGTACGAGGCGTTGGGGATTGCGATGAAGACGGCCGGTGCGCCGGCATCCGAAATCGAACGGGCTTTAATGTCGGCTGTCGACTTTAGCCATGACGTCGACGAAGTGTATTTTATCGCTGCGTACATGTCACGGATCGGTTTGGAAGAGCGGGCTCTGCATCTCTTCAGAGAGGTGGCGGTGGCCAACCCCACCCGCCCGGAGCCATATGTCCACGCATTGAAATTGGCTCGACGGCTCGATGATCTAGAGGCCATCCAATGGGCCTGCCTGGGGGTCCTCGCACAGGCCTGGCCCAAAGAGTTGGCGGCGGTCGAGCAGCAGACCGACCGCATCAGTCGGCTGATATTATTGGAGCTCAACCAGGCGGGAGAGGTCGAGGCAGCCGCTGAATTCAAAGCGGCCTTGCAAGCCGCCCAGCAGCGGGATTGCGTTGCCACGGTGACCTGGACCGGTGACGCCGACGTGGATCTATTGGTCGAGGAGCCAGCAGGCACCGTCTGCTCGTTGAGAAACCCGCGGACCACATCGGGTGGCGTGGTTCTCGGTGATGCCTTCGCCACGGATGAGTCTAGGGCTACGCAGGGCGTTTCGGAAACGTATGTATGTGCCCAAGGTTTTTCTGGTCAATACCGACTTTTGGTTCGGCCGATTTGGGGTGAGGTTTCGGCGGGTAGGGTCACCGTTGAGGTGACGACGCACCACGGCACCGAACAAAGTTACACGATTCGCAAACAGATTCCGCTGGGTGATTCCGACGTGGCGGTGGTGTTCGACCTCCATGAAGGTCGGTTGACCGAGCCGCTGGCAGACCATCAAGTCGCCCAATCGGTACACAAGCAATTAGCCGTTAACCACCGAGCGGTGCTGGCTCAACAAATTGACAATGGCAATTCCACGGTCCTCGCGGACCTGGTGAATGCCCGGCGACTTGCGGCCGCCTTTGGCGGTCCACTGATCGTTCAACCGGTTGGCTTTCGACCGGAAATCACCCAACTGCCGGAAGGGACGAACTTCAGCGCCCAAGCGGTCATCTCCGCGGACCGGCGTTATGTACGCATTACACCCTCACCCATGTTTTCCCTTGTCACGGACGTGTTCACGTTTAACTTTGTGAGTGGAGAAGGTGCCCAACAGGAAGGCGGCGCCGCGGGTGGTGGTGGTGGCGGTTTCGGCGGTGGTGGTGGCGGTATGGGCGGAGGTATGGGCGGAGGTATGGGCGGAGGTATGGGCGGAGGTATGGGAGGTATGGGCGGCGGCTTTTAGAGCCAATCGAGTCAAACGGACTTACCGAACCAAGCCAGGCTGGGCGTCCAAGTCCAATCCGTCCACCAGTCCCGCATTCAGTTTCTCTACGGCGATGGCTCCCATGACTGCATTGTCGGTGCACAGTTTGACTGGGGCGACGATGAGTTCGACTCCTGTCGCATCGCAGTGACACTTTAGTTCCTCACGCAGCTGGCGGTTGGCCGCGACTCCGCCCCCCACGCAGAGACGATTGTGTCCGGTCGCGGCTAGCGCGGACGTTGACTTGGCAATCAAGCAGTCCACGACGGCTTTTTGAAAACTGGCCGCGATGTCCGCGACCGTCCGAGCCTCCAAGCTTCCCCTCGCCGGCAACTCCTCCCCCGGCGGCGCCAGCTGGTATCGTACCGCCGTCTTGAGGCCGCTGAAGCTAAACTCCAATCGTGCTGGCTCGTGGATGAAGGACCGAGGAAAACGATATGCCTCAGGGTTACCCTGGGCCGCCACACGTCCAATATGCGGCCCGCCTGGAAAGGGCAGACCCAGCATGCTGGCGACTTTGTCGAACGCTTCTCCAGCCGCATCGTCGATTGTGCCGCCCAGTAGATCGAAATCCAATGGACCGTGGCAGTTGTAGAGACTCGTGTGTCCGCCACTCACGACGAGTCCGACACAGGGAAAGATATTCTTTCCCGTTGAGATTCGGCAGGCATAGATGTGACCGTACAGATGGTTGATGCCGATCAAGGGAATATCTAGCGACATGGCTAACGTCTTGGCCGTGACCAGGCCAATGAGCAACGATCCAGCCAACCCCGGTGTATAAGCGACCGCCACCGCATCGAGCTGACTCAAGCGGAGACCTGATTCGCGAAGGGTTTCATCGATGACCGGCAGCATACGCTCCAGGTGCGCGCGGGCCGCGATTTCAGGAACCACGCCGCGAAACCGCTCATGCAGCTCGTCTTGACTGGCGACCACCGATCCAAGCACTTGCAATTGGTCGGTCACCACGGCCGCCGCCGTTTCGTCGCACGTGGATTCGATAATGAGCAGATTCACGAATCGGTTCCGCCGGATTCGGACAATGGATCGCAATTGGGTTCGAAAAAGGTTCGCCAATTGTATTGATTCAGTATGGGTGGAAACAGACGATTGGCCCAGCATACCCAAACTCGGCGCCGACCACTATGGATGCGTCTATGTCAATATTTAACGGCGCTCCGAGAGGTGATCATCCCGGTGTGAGCCGCTGTGGCGCCCAGGGTGTTCACACCGCCGCACTGTTTACCTTAAACTACTGAACTCGCCAGGATGCTTACGAATTGTGCGGATGAGGTGTCGACGGAATGCCGGATGTGGATGTGACCGTTGTGGGGGGGGGAATTGTCGGCTTGGCCACGGCCTACCGCATCACCCAACGAAATCCTGATTGGCGAGTGGTGGTGCTGGAAAAGGAAGCCACCCTGGCCCACCATCAAACCGGACACAATTCAGGAGTCCTTCACTCCGGCATCTACTATCGCCCCGGATCGTTGAAGGCGCGGAACTGCCGCGATGGTAAGTTGGCGATGCAGCAGTTTTGCGATGAACACGGTATCGCCTATGAGCTGTGCGGAAAAGTGATCGTGGCGATGGACGCCAGCCAACTGCCGGCGCTAGAGATGATCTACGACCGCGGCCAGGCCAACGGAGTCAACTGTCAGATCATTTCGACCGAACGGCTTGCTGAGCTAGAACCACATGCTTGTGGGATTCGAGCGATCCACGTGCCGGAAACGGGGATTGTCGACTTCAAAGCCGTTTGTGAGCGGTTGGGCGAGATCATCCAACAACGGGGTGGCGAGATACGGCTCAATTCGCGTTGTCGCGCCATCGATGTGCGATCCCAGGAAGTCATCGTCACGACGACCCGTGGCGAGCACTCGACCCGTCAATTGATCAACTGTGGTGGCCTACATTGCGACCGATTGGCGCGAAGCGCGGGTCAGCAGCCGGGCGCGAAAATCCTGCCTTTTCGGGGTGAATATTACCAATTGGTGCCCGAGGCCGAATCGTTGTGTCGCACGCTGATCTATCCAGTGCCGGATCCCAGTTTTCCCTTCTTGGGTGTTCACTTCACCCGGATGATTCATGGTGGCGTGGAATGTGGGCCCAATGCGGTTTTGGCTTTGGCTCGCGAAGGGTATCGCTGGAGAGACGTCAATCTTCGTGACCTGGCCGAGTCGCTGGCCTATCCCGGTCTATGGCGATTGTCGCGAAAGTATTGGCGCGTCGGAGCGGGCGAGATATGGCGATCTTTGTCGCGACGTGCATTCGTTAAAGCGCTGCGGAAACTGGTGCCCGACATTCAAGGGAAACATCTCCGCGTGGCTCCCGCGGGCGTACGAGCACAAGCGGTGACCATGGACGGAGGCATGGTCGACGATTTTCTCATTGAACGTACTCAGCGAGTGATCCACGTCTTGAATGCACCTTCTCCGGCGGCCACGTCGGCGCTCAACATCGGTAGTGAGATTGTTGGGCGGTTGGAGTAGTGGTTCGTCCTTGGGGAGAATGCGGTTGAGAGGGCACTTTTGCAAGCGTCACTCGGGTGGTGGCGGAAGGCAAAGTGTGAACTTCGCTCCGGTGCCGAACATCGGTCCGCCGCGGCAGGCTCGAGTGGTCGCCTCTTAAGATTCTCCGAACTCCTTGGCCAAGAGTCGGCCCGTGGGCGAAGCTTCTGATCGTGAAACCTGTTCAGGCGTTCCTTGGGTGACGATGCGTCCGCCGTCGTCCGCCGCGCCTGGACCTAAATCGATGATGTAGTCGGCCGCCAACATCATCTGTGGGTTATGTTCCACGACGATAAGAGAATGTCCGACATTATTCAGGGCATCGAAGCAATCCAGTAGCTGGACAATGTCCGCGAAATGCAAGCCGGTGGTCGGTTCGTCCATGATAAAGAGGGTGCGCCCGCGGCGCGGGGACGAAAGGTATCCGGCCAACTTGAGTCTCTGAGCCTCTCCCGTGGAAAGTGTGTTGGCGGCCTGTCCCAGTGGCAAATAGTCCAATCCCACGTCCAGCAGCTGTTTCAGTTTGGCCTGTACTTTGGTTTGGCCACGAAAAAAAGTGAAGGCCTCGCGAGCGGTCATGGCCAGTACGTCGGCGATGCTCCGACCGCGATAGGTCACATTCAGAATTTCCCGACGATAGCGACTGCCTCCGCACTGGCCGCACTTCATCATTACGTCCGCCAGGAACTGCATGTCGATCTGGATATGGCCATCTCCCTTACAAGCCGTGCAGCGGCCGCCATCCACGTTGAAACTAAAATGGCTGGCTTTGTAGTTGTGGGTCCGTGCGGCCAGTGTCTCCGCAAAGACGGAGCGGATCGCGTCGAACGCCTTGATATAGGTCACGGGATTGGAACGCGGCGACCGTCCGATGGGACTCTGGTCGATCAACACGATGTCCTCAATCTGACCGTCGCCGACTACATCGCCGTACGGCTCCGGCTTAAAAACGTCTTTGTGTTTGCGTCGACAGAGGGCTGGATAGAGCGTCTGCTCGACCAAAGTGCTTTTTCCGGAACCGCTCACGCCGGTGACCAGGCAGAGGACGCCCAGCGGAAACTCCACCTGGACGTTCTTAAGGTTGTGACCTTTGGCGCCCGACAGCTTAAGCCAGCCGTGGGCTGATTCGCGGCGTTGTTCCGGGACAGACACACCCCGGCGACCTGTCAAATAGTCGCCGGTCAGCGAGGACTCATCTTGGCACATGTGCTGGGGACTCCCTTCGAAGACCACGTCACCGCCGTCCGCGCCAGCTCCAGGGCCGATTTCCACCACGTGATCGGCCAGCCGTATCATGGCGGCGTCGTGCTCGACCATGATCACGGAATTGCCGCGGTCTCTCAAACTTAGAATCGATGCGGTCAACCGTTGCACGTCATCTGGATGAAGCCCGACCGACGGTTCGTCCAGCACGTACAACATATTCACGAGGCTGGATCCCAACGCCGATGTGAGTGAGACTCGCTGGGCTTCACCGCTGCTCAATGTTCTCATCGGACGGTCCAAGCTCAGATAGCCCAGTCCCACCGCCTCCAGAAAGCCGAGTCGTGTCTGCACTTGATCCAGCAACATTCCGCCAATTGCCTGTTCGCTGGTCGATAGATCTAACTCTCGCAACACCTGTCTCGCTTGGTCGATGCGCAACTTGCAAAGTTCAGCCATGTTGTTGTCGCCGACTCGCGCGGCCAACGCATCCGAATTGAGTCTGTCCCCTTTGCACACGCCGCAGACCCGATAGCTTCGCCAACGACTCAAGAAAACACGAATATGCATCTTGTACTTGCGTCGTTCCAACCAGTTGAAGAAGCCGGCCAACCCGCCAAAGTCGCGCTCCGGCACCCCGTTCTGTATCAACGTGGTGTGGTCGGTTGCTAAGTTGCGAAACGGTTCGTCCACTGGAATTCCAAAGTCGCTGGCCAGTTCCAGAAGCTCGTCCAATTCATGTCGGTAGGCCGGCGTGTTCCAAGGTGCAATCGCCCCTTCCGAGATGGATTTCGTCGGATCCGGAACGACGAGATCCATATCGATGTCCATCAGGTTACCGAACCCTTCACACTCAGGGCACGCGCCCAACGGACCGTTAAAGCTGAAGAGGTTCGGCTCTGGTGGAGGGTATTCTCGATCACATTCCTCACAGGCCCAGTGGCGATTGATCGATATCCGCTGCCACACCTTGTCGTCTAACCGAACCCGCTCCGGCGCACGCGCGTCGTTGGATTCGATGACACCCACGGGTGTGTCGGTCGTCGAATCCGCGTCAATCCAGCAATGGCATGCGCCGTCTCCTTTGGCCATCGCCGTTTCGAATGAGTCGCGGATTCGTGCCGGCTCACTGACGCCGGCCGCCAGACGATCGACGACGACATGGACTCGTTTTGGCGGTGTGACGTTTTCGCCCGGTTCCTGGGCGTCAAGATTTCGGACCGTTTGACCCACGATCCACCGCACAAACCCGTCTTCACGTAGGGATTGCCGGACGGACTCCAGCGAATCCCCCGGCGAAATCGGTACAGGAAACGTGATCATAAACCGGCAGTGATCGACCAGCTGTGCCGTCACGCCCGCCGCCGAATCGGGGGAATCGCTCCGTATACGTCGTCCGCAACCGACGCAAAATATCTGACCAATTTTCGCATAGACTAGGCGAAGATAATCGACGACCTCCGTCGATGTTCCGACCGTCGCGCGGCTGGATCGCGTGCGGGTCTTGTGAGTGACCGCAATCGCGGGCGGAATCCCATCGATCCGCTCCGCGTCTGGCTTGTCCAATCGTTCGAGGAATTGTCGGGTGTAGGCGGAAAAACTTTCGATGTAGCGCCGCTGGCCCTCCGCGTAAAGCGTGTCCAGTGCCAAGCTTGTCTTGCCGCTGCCGCTGACACCACAGACCACCACCAATTTCTCGCGTGGGATGTCCAGGTCGATGTTGCGCAGGTTGTGGACTGCGACGCTACGTAGCTCGATCCATCCCGCGGTCAAATGGCCACCCCCCCCCCAGTGTGCGTTTTATTCGCTGGCCGAATCCCGTATGATACTTGGCAGCCAGTGACCCCGCAATGCAATGGTGGAAATTGTGTCCTCGAAGGCGTTCAATCCGTTTTATGCCCCGCTGATCGTCTGTGGCGTCGCGTTCTGCATCACCGCATGCGCCTACGGCGTGATGACCGTGCGCGCACTGCAACCGTCGGTGGCGACTCCCGCCAGCCAGGCCGGTGAAGGCCTCATGGCGTGGTTGGATGAACGCGGATTTGCCCTCATGATGTGGGAACTATTGGTGCTCGCCATCCTGACGTTCGCGGCGATCGGTTCGGACTCGTTTTGGGAACGTCGACATCTGACGCGATCGCCAAATCAGACGAGTGACCCCGCTGTCGGAGATCGCCAGGGAGAGGAAACAGAATCATGAAAGTCACTAATTGCGAGCAGGTCGAAAAGCAGACGGTGGAGATGGAAGGGGCGTCTGGCTGCCAAGTACGTTGGTTGGTCGGCCAACGCGATGGCGCGCCTAATTTCGCCATGCGGCAGTTTGAAGTGGCGCCAGGCGGGTTTACGCCCAGGCATCATCATGACTATGAACACGAGGTGTTTGTCTTGGAAGGGGAAGGGCAGGTGTACGAAGGGGACGTGGCTCACCCTTTGAAGTCGGGTGACGTAATCCTGGTCCAACCGGATGAAGTTCACCAATTCCGCAACACGGGTAACACTCCAATGAAATTCCTGTGTCTGATCCCCAATTCGGCAACTGGAAAGCAAGTGACCGTAGCGCCCGAATGCGGAATCGAGTCGGAATAGTCCGATGAGCGCCGACCGTGAACGCATTGAGGAACTGCGGCAGGAGATCAGCCGGCACGACCGTCTCTATTATGTCGATGCGAGGCCGGAGATCAGCGATCTTGAATATGATCGCCTGATGGCTGAATTGATCTCGATGGAAACGGCACATCCGGAACTACTCACCCCGGATAGCCCCAGTCAACGCGTGGGAGACGAACCGGTCAGCGAATTGCGGCAGGTCGCTCATCAGGTTCCCATGTTGTCGATTGACAATACGTATAGCGAAGAGGAGGTGCGTCAGTACGCCGAACGCGTAGGGAAGCTGGTCGAAACGCCGCTGCGGTGGGCCGTTGAATTGAAAATCGATGGAGTCGCCGTTTCTTTAGTCTACGAAGAGGGTCGACTCGTGCGCGCGTTAACACGTGGCAATGGCCGGGTGGGTGACGATATCACGCACAACATTCGCACGATTCGCGAATTGCCGTTGCTGCTTCAGTCCCCTGCCCCGAATTCCTTGGAGCTGCGGGGCGAAGTCTATATGACGAACGATGATTTGACTAGGCTCAATGAACGCCAGGAATCCCAAGGGGAGTCGACCTACGCCAATACACGAAACGTCACCGCGGGCACGATCCGATTGCTCGATTCACGCGTGGCAGCCCAACGACGATTGCGACTGTTTTGCCATGGATATGGTCATGTCGAAGGCGCCCCGTGGAAAACCCACATCGGTTTTCTCGATGACCTGCGACGGATGGGATTGCAGGTCACTCCTCACGTCCAGGCATTTGACAATATCGAACTGGCACTGGACTATTGCCAGCAGGTGATTGAGTTGGTCCCGGAACTGGACTTCGAAGTCGACGGTATTGTGATTAAGGTCGACCAACTTGCCCTCCGTGCGAATCTCGGCTCGACCTCCAAAAGTCCTCGCTGGCTTATTGCGTACAAGTTCGAGAAGTATGAAGCCACGACGCGCCTGAATGCCATTCGTGTTCAAGTGGGGAAAACCGGTACGGTGACGCCCGTGGCTGAGTTGGAACCTGTTGAATTGGCGGGGACGACGGTGAGCCGTGCCAGTCTGCACAATGCCGAAGAGATCGAGCGGAAGGATATACGCGTGGGGGACGTCGTGGTGGTGGAAAAAGCTGGGAAAATTATCCCTCACATCGTGCGGGTCGAGAAACATAAACGCCAAGGAGTTCTCGGCAAATTCGCGTTTCCGACGTCTTGCCCCGAGTGTGATGCGGAACTGGTGAAGGACGATGGGGGAGTCTACATTCGCTGCGTGAACCCAGAGTGCTCGGCTCAGCTCAAGGAGCGTTTGCGTTACTTCGCCAGTCGCAACGCCATGGATATCGAGGGACTCGGGGACAAACTGGTTGAGCAGCTCGTTGAGAACGGCCTGGTGCGGGGATACGGCGATCTCTATCGCCTCACCGTTGAGCAGCTTTCCGATTTGGAACGAATGGGAATCGCCTCGGCCAACAATTTGGTCGGAGCAATCGGATCCAGTAAAGATCGCGGGTTGGATCGCTTGTTAAACGCTTTGTCCATTCGACACGTGGGGATCAGTGTCGCCCGCTTGATCGCTCAGCATTTTGGCATCATGGAGAATCTACAGGCGGCGAGCTTCGACGAGATTGCCGACATCGATGAAGTGGGACCAACGATTGCGGCCAGCGTCCACGAGTTTCTCCATTCGACCTACGGGTTGGCGACTGTGTCGGCTTTGAATGAAGCGGGCGTTGTGATGTCGACCCCACGGGCGAACGAATCCAGTGATCGCGGTGCACTCTTCGAAGGACAGGTCTTCGTCGTGACGGGGACATTGGAGAAACTGTCACGCGACGAAATCCACCAACTGATTCGCCAAAATGGTGGTCGGCCTGTTTCCAGCGTCTCCTCGAAGACTGACTACCTAGTGGCGGGCGCCAAGGCAGGCAGTAAATTGGCAAAAGCTGAGGAGTTAGGCGTTCGCGTTCTGAGTGAAGGCGACTTCCAGCGTCTTGTTAATCCATAAAATCGTTCAGGTCGACCTAAAGTCCCGTTCTCAAACTGCCGATCCCCTCTTAACGACGCCTCTCGGTGACCGGTGTTCGGTCACCGTGCTAGCCGTGCCCTTGTTGAGAGAAAGGACTTTCTCGTGCTCAGTCGATCGGTTGCCATCTCGCTCCTCATCGTCGGCGCCTCGCTCAGCGGTGGATGCAACAAGATGTGCTGCAATACACATGATTACGATTATGCGGCCTATGGCGGCTGTCGCGAACGTGTGAATCCGACCCGCGGACGAGTCGCTTCGATCAACGACACGGCCCTGGTGGTGTTTGAGGATGAGATGTCCCAAGATCTGCCCCCTGACGACGAGTACTCCTACGAGGTTCTGGAGAGCGACTTACCGATTGAGCTTCAAGAAGCCGAGCTGATTCCACCGCCAGCTAGGGACTTTTGAAGGAATCCCGCGACGGCCTGCCATATCAAGTCGAGTCTCCCGGCGGTGCCTGCGCGCCCCCAATGACGTACAATTCAGTTGCCAAAACTGGCTTGAATTTGTAGCGGATGTGGGGAATGTCCCGTTGCCTTTGATCTCTCGTCGACGTTTGCGAAAAGTGCTTCTCGCGCTAGCTCCGCTGCCAATTGTGGCAGCCTCGATGGCGTTGGCAAATTGGGCACGTACAGACCAAATGTCTGGTGCGACGCGCAACACGTTCCAGAATCTGAGCGGTGTGGATCCGGTTGAGCGACCCGTCGATGAGGTCGAAGATCTGGGGCCGATGGAAGCCAGCTGTCAGGAGACGCTGGATCGTTTGTCGTCGCGACTCTGTAGCGACTGCGAATTCGTTTTGCGGCCTCCGCTGGTCCTAGGCGGCAATCTCACGCAGTCAGAGCTCATTGCACGATATCAAGCAACGATTCAACCTGCTTTTCGAGCCATGCAGGCCACCTATTTCGATGCCTCGCCGACATCCCCGATAACGATCCTGTTGTTTTCCGACGCCAGGTCATACCGCGAATTCTCCAAGCGATTGCTGGGACATCGCCATCTCTCACTCTATGGCTACTATCGGCCGTCCGCGGGAATGGTCGTGGTCAACCTGGGGGCTGGTGCCGGAACGATCGTCCATGAGTTGACGCACGCATTGATGGAGTATGACTTTCCGGACGTTCCAGTCTGGTTCAACGAGGGGCTGGCCTCCTTGCACGAGGAGTGCCGCTGGATTCACCGTGATGGTAAGGGTGTGCTGGAAGGACTCCCAAATTGGCGTTACCGGATACTTCACCAGGCGATCCAGACTGACGAATTGACGAGTATTTCAGATTTGTTTGGCACTCAACAGGTGCGTGGTCCGGATGAGGCCATCAACTATGCCTATGCGCGATATTTTTGTATGTTCCTCCAAGAGCGTGGGTTACTGGAAACATTCTATCGAGAGTTCCGTGAGCATGTCGCCGAAGACCCCACGGGCGTCAACACACTACAGAGACTCATTTCTGTCGAGTCCTGGCAGACATTGGATGCGGATTTCCGCGAATGGGCCGTGGGTTTAGCGAAGTAAATCTAATAGCAACCTGCTGCTGGATACCGGTGCCGGCTGCCTCGGTAGGCTTCAAGGCAAATCCGTCGCGTAAGAGTCTTGCACGCAAAGATGCAGGCTCTATTCGTTTGTTTTTCAAAAGGCGGGTCGACCGGCGGCCGAACCGTGAGGCGAAATCCGGTGCAACATCAGCACTGAAGCAGTAGGGCCATGAGTCGCCGTGCTCTATACGATCTTGGTCTGTGCCAGATATCATCCTACAAAACCTTAGTTCGACTTCAGTGACTTCCTCTACCGGCTCATAAACGGCATCTCGGTAGGATACAATCCCTGCCACCTGCACGCGCAGCCCGTCGCTCTCAGCTAGAACCCCGCTGCGGCCTAATGTTGTACGGTGTTCCCATTCTGCCGGGTGCGGGGATCTTTCGTCGCGATCTTCATCGACAGTCAGCCAGTTTGAGAGACTGGTCTCGACCCTATTTCAGCATTAGTCGTCTTATTCAATACCTAGGAGTCTCATTATGACTACATCACATGATTGGCGTTTGTTCACGGCCACCGTTCTTGCCATCGGACTGATCGCCAGTACCGCCGGCGTCGCGTCGGCGCGGGACCAGCTCGATCGCACGACCCTCCTGATTCAGGCACCGGTGCGACCGGCGATCACTGAGGTGGACGCCCGCAAGGCTAAGGCCCCGCCGCGGTTCGAGATCACCGCGCCCCAAGGCGCGCCCAATGTCGTCATCGTGCTGATCGACGATATCGGCTTCGGGGCCGCGACAAGTTTTGGAGGTGCCGTCCGAACACCGACGCTGGACCGACTCCAGAAATCCTGACATAGTCTTTCTTTTTTCGCGGTTTTGTCGAACTTTTTCCGGAGTCAATGCGTTTTAAAGATGTCCGTTTATTTGAGCGAATTCGTCTAGCTGGGAGGGACACGGATGTCGGA
>Ga0310121_10001715_pt1 | contig 21783 bp, 20 predicted proteins | sample CB27_Tmax_986_MG_FD_203504 | JGI IMG/M metagenome (GOLD analysis project Ga0310121, IMG submission 203504) | Marine microbial communities from Western Arctic Ocean, Canada - CB27_Tmax_986 | ecosystem: Environmental > Aquatic > Marine > Oceanic | place: Canada: Western Arctic Ocean | collected...
TTTACCGAAAAGCAGCTCGACGCGGTAATTCGCGCCAAATCCCTACTTCGATAGTAATTTGGCTGGCGAGGAAAGGCAAGGAAAATGGTTTAAAACCGTGATAAACAAGAGTTTTTCTCGATTTAATTCATACTTATTGAGAAAGCTGCGCCGCCCAATAGCGGGCTGAGGAGGATACGCCGACTCCCTAGGTCACGCTGAGAAAGACCTTATCCTGCTTCGCGGTGCTCGGAACGACTTCTTTTTTGTTTCCATGACCCAAGGTGATTGAAACCAACTAGTTGGATTCAGCCGGTGCCGTCATCAATTTGACATTGGATTGACCCAACAGGCTACCGATCCTCGAGCGGAGTTCCGCGTTGCACTGGACTTGAACCTTGCGCGAGGCCAGGGACACTCGTGTGCCGTCCACCAAGTCAAGCAACAACTGCAGTTCACAATTCCCGGGATAGGCGCGAGTGATTTCGTAGAGCTGTTTTAACGCTTCTTCTCCATGAATTTTCTCATCGACACGGACCATCATGCCTGTCGTGCAGCGACTTTCGAGCTGGCTAAGGGGGATGACTTCGTTGATGATCAGGTTAGTTTCGTCGCTACCCCCGCGACGGTCGACGGTGGCACGTACCACAACGATTGAATCTGGTTGGATGAGTTCGCCGTGGACGGCAAACTGGTCTGGCCACATGATGCAGCGAACGGCTCCCTCAGTGTCTTCCAGGTCGAAATTGACATATTTCTTGGGCGCATTTTCAACTCGAGCTTTCCGCACGTGAGCCGTCTTTATACTGGAGAGGATTCCTCCCATGACAACGTTCGCGCGATCTCTCAATTCAGCCAACTCCGACGTATTATGGCTGCAATAGGTCGAAAACGTATCGCGATGTTCTTTCAAAGGGTGACTGGACAAATAGAATCCCAGCACTTCCTTTTCCATGAGCAGTTTCTCTCGCTCGTCCAATTCGGGAACATCGGGTAGCGCAACATCCTTTTGCTCGTGGTTGACCTGATCGTCACCGAAGAGGCTCAGCTGTCCAGCCTTGCGATCTGCCGCCGCCGCTGCACCGGCTTGCAGCGCCCGATCCAACACGGCCATGTTCTGAGATCGCCGATGCCCGAACGAATCGAACGCACCCGCTTTGATCAGCGTTTCAATGGTCGACCGGTTGCAGTTGGAAGGTTCAACCCGTTCACAAAACTCGAACAGATCGCTAAATGGGCCATCCTGTTTACGCGCCGTGGCAACGGCGTCGGCAGCGCCCCCTCCGCAGGCTTTGATCGCCGAGAGGCCGAAATGAATGCGATTCTCGGCAACTGAAAAATCAACATCCGAAGAATTCACGTCCGGCGGGACAACTTCGATGTCCATCCGCTGACAATCTTCCAAGTGCTCCACCAGTGAATCTTTGCGCTTGAAGTTTCTCCCTGGAATATCACCCGACAACAGGGCTGCCATGAATTCCACTGGATAGTGGGCTTTAAGATAAGCCGTCATGTACGCAATGAGGGCATAGGCCGTGGAATGGCTCTTATTGAAACCGTATCCAGCAAATTTAATGATTAGCTCCCAGATCTCGTTGGCGTCCTTTTTGGACATTTCCTGCTCGACCGCACCCTCGATGAACTTTTCGTAGTTTTGAGAAATGAGAGACTCTTTCTTCTTGCTAATGGCCTTGATGCAGGTGTATGCGGAGGCCAGTTGAATGCCGCCCAAACGATTCAGAATCCGCATCACCTGCTCTTGATAAACCATCACGCCGTGCGTTTCTGCCAAGATGTCCTTCAACACAGGGTGTTTGTATTCGGCCTGCTTGCGGCCATGTTTGACCGCAACGTAGTCATCGACCATGCCCCCCTCGAGCGGCCCCGGTCTGTAAAGCGCGTTGGTCGCAATGATGTCGTGGAAATGGTCTGGTTTCATCCGCTGGAGAAGATCACGGATACCACCGCTTTCCAGTTGAAAGATTCCTTTCGTTTCACCTCGGCAAAGCAGTGCAAAGGTGTCCTTGTCGTCCAAGGGGAAATGTTCGGGATCCACTCGCTTTCCTGTGGTTTGTTTAATTAGATCGACGGCTTTCGAGAGGATGGTCAGATTCCGCAGCCCCAGAAAGTCCATCTTGAGCAAGCCAGCGGCTTCGACGTCATTCATGGACCACTGTGTAATAATGTCGGTCTTGCCGGTGACCTTGCAAAGTGGAACGTAATTGGCGAGGGGTTGGTCGGCGATGACGACAGCGGCCGCATGGGTGCCAATGTTTCGCGCCAAGCCTTCGACGGCCCGCGCCAAGTCGATTAGCTCACGAACTTCACTATCGCCCTGGTACGCTTTGTTGAGGTCATCACTTTTTTGCACGGCGTCTTCGAGCGTAATCCCCAGCTCTTCTGGGACCATTTGGACAATCTGGTTGACTCGGGTCAGAGGTATGCCCAATACGCGGCCGACATCACGAATGGCGGCCCGTGCGGCCAACGTTCCGAAGGTGCCGATCTGCGCCACGTTGGCTTCGCCGTATTTATCCTTGACATACCGGATGATTTCGCCGCGGCGGTATTTGCAAAAGTCGATATCGATATCGGGAGCTTCCTGGCGACTGGGGTCCAGAAAACGCTCGAACAGTAAATCGTATTCGATCGGGCAAACATGGCTGAGATATAACGCATAGCTGACCAACGCACCCACGCCGCTACCGCGCGCCGTAGCGGGGATGTTCAGTTCACGCGCCTCGCGAACAAAATCCCAGACGATCAAGAAATAGTTGGCAAAACCCAACTGATTGATCACGCCCAGTTCCCGGTCCAATCGCTCTTGCGCAATCGGGGCCAACTCTCCACCAGGCAGCATTTCATCGTTGCCGGCGTATCGTTGTTGGAGGCCTTGTTCGCAGAGTTCACGCAGATAGTCCTCCGGCGTCTTGTCGCCCGGTACTGCGTACGTCGGAAAATGACGCCGATCAAGATCGAGTTGGATATCCACACTGTCCGCTATTTCCTGGCTGCGGGAGACGGCGTCACCAAATTGCGGAAAGCAATCGTACATTTCTTCAGGGCTGCGCAGATAATACTCGTTGCCGTCCATCCGCATCCGGTTGGTGTCCGTGCGGAATTTGCCCGTGTTGATGCAGAGCATGACGTCCTGAGCTTCGGCATCTTCTCGGTCCGCATAATGGGTGTCACAGGTGGCTACCAGCGGAATGTCCAGCTCTCGGGCGATGTGTACCGAGCCTTCCATGGCCAGCCGTTGGATTTCGATGCCGTTATTTTGGATTTCAATGAAATAGCGATCTCCAAACACTTCACGGAACCACTGCGCGATATCCAAGGCCTTGCTAAATTCGTTTTCGGTTCCTCGATGTCGCAGCAGGGTCCGACTGAGTTCGCCTGACACGCAGCCACTCAAGCAGATCAATCCTTCATTGCATTTCAAAAGCAGATCGCGATCGATGCGAGGCTTGACATAAAATCCCTCTAGATACGCGGAAGATGCGAGTTTCAATAAATTGTTGAAGCCTGTCTTGTTTTGCGCCAACAAGGTCAGGTGGTAACTGGACTCTCGGTGCCCTTCGGTGCCTTTCGTGCGTCGATCTCCCGGGGCCACGTACGCTTCGTAGCCAATGATTGGCTTGATGCCCGCCCGATTCGCTTTCTGATAAAACTCTATCGCTCCGTGGAGGTTGCCATGATCGGTGATTGCCAGCGAATTCATGTTTCGCTGAATGGCCCGATCAATGAGCTTGTCAATTCGTGCGGCCCCGTCAAGAAGGCTGTAATGACTGTGACAATGAAGGTGAACAAAAGGACGATCGGCCATGATGGGTCCTAATTCCTAGTATTGGATGAAAGCGAAGCACCAGTTTACAGTGAGTCGCGAGTATCTGTCCAGGATCGCAAATGTTCTAGGTTGCCAGCTCGAACACAAAAAAGTCGGCAAACGATGTTTCGTTCGCGTTTTTAGGGTCGAACGGATAGCGATTGGGCACTTTCTCTTTGAGCTTCCATTGAGGCCGGTTCGCCGAAACCCATTCGCTGAAATTGCGGTGTTGAACGTGAGGGCTGGCTGGTATGGCGTCGCGGTTGGAAGAATAGACGATGACGAATTTTCGGCGGCGTCGAACAGATGCTCCATGTAGGCCGTGAAGACATGCTCTTCGACAAGATGATAAATCACGTCCAAAGACAGCGCCAAATCTGCGCGAAACAGTTGATGAGAGTCCGAAAATGCAGCGGGATCGTAAAGATAAAAGCCTTTGGTGTTGTCACTGGCGAAACGTTGTTGGCAGTTTTGGGTAGCCGTTCGCGAGACGTCCAAGCCGAGGTACCGGGGATATTCTGCCAGCTCCAACTGGTGACCATCCCCAACACCAAACTCGATGACGGAGCCGATGCTGTGGTCCTTCACAAATTGGTTGACGAATTCAGCCTTGAATTCAGCCAACCGGCCATAGAACCCAGCTCCCGAGACCAGCCCAATTCTTATACGTCTCCAGTTTCGAGTCCATACAGCCACGTTATTACAAAGCAACAATAGCCCAGCCTTGGCTGCCGAGCTGACGAGAAATTTTGCCGATCCAGGCAAAATGCCAGATTGGACAAGGCAGCGGCAGCCATTTTAAGCATGCTTGATTCTGCTATCGGTCTGACAGACCAGATCAGCGGTTGGCGTCTGGGTCCCCGATTGCGCGAATATAGACGACTAGCCGGGCTTGCATGTCGATGAGATTCTGCCACTGACGCTGTTCGAGCGTCACGCGTTCTTCTTTGTCATCGACGGAAACAGTTGCCAGCATTTTTCGGCAGCGGATGTGTAGGTACTCGAGTAATTCACTCAGCTGCGCGGCCTGGACAGCGTCCAACCGATCCGGGATGTCTGGCGCTTCGAGGACATGAAACGTCGATTGTATATCGAGGTCGCTGGACCAATTCAATTCGAAATCGAGCGAAATGACATCTTCCAATTTCTGCTCTTCGTCTTCATCGAGAATGTGGTCCCAATCGACGTCCTCACCTCGTAGGGCGGCCAGTCGGCCCGCAATCTGGGCCCGCGATCCGTAGAGCACTACGGACCGTCCAATTGTGATCATGTCGCCGAAACGCAAAATTCTCAGTTGCGTGTCTTCCCCGTTGACTCGAGATCCGTTGGTGCTTTCCAGATCCGTCAGAACGATTTTGTCATGATCCTCCTGGATCTTGAGATGGAAGCGGCTAATCCGTTCGTCATTCAACTGGATCGTATTGCCCTCCTCACGACCGATGGTGATCGGAGTGTCAAGACCGTCAAGTATTTTGCCGCGGTCCGCTCCATCGAGAATGCGGAGAGTTATGATTGCCATGTGGTATCGGAATCAAAAGGACAATACGGGGTAACAAGTGCCCTTGCCTACCATCCGCTTATATCAGCGCACGGATTCGTTGGTCAAGTCACAGCGTTTTAATGGAAAGTTTGGTGACGCGCGGTTGAACCTCGCGACCGAAAGTCGTATCTTCTAGGTAACTGGTGCGTGCGTAGCTCAATTGGATAGAGCACTGGTCTTCGGAACCAGGGGTTGTAGGTTCGAGTCCTACCGCGCGTGCTTTTTCGCACTGGAAATCCGCGTTACCTGCCGTTGGTTCGTGATCGTGCTTGTCTGCGGTGCTACTTCGGCTTTTCCGGTTGGTCGACCCGAGTTTGGATCGAATGCTTTTTCAGTTGTATTTTTTCTCTGCGAGGCAATGCGTCGTTAAATCCATACACGCCCGTTCCCAGCCGCCATAGTTGGCATTGGGAATGATAAACCAACGGTGACCCCACATGTTAGCGTGGGTCCATGCCAGATTTCGGCGAACGTCAGCCGAGGGTTGATAGCCTGCCCAGACGAAATCATTCAGGTCGTCACCGATTAGCAATAAAACCCGATATCGCTTGGCAACGAATAGACGGCGGGTCGTTTTGTCCGAGGTCCAGGAATCTCGCTCGCCCTTGCTAAGAATATCGTCCGGCGCATCGTCTGTAAGAATTTCAAGTTCTTCGAGTGCGCGTCGCGTCGCCGGTTCATTTTCGTGGGATCGATTGGTAACGAAGAATATATGCACTCCGCGCTCACGCGCTGTGTTGATGAAGTCCCGGGCGCCAGGCACCAACCCGGCGTCCGTTCTGTCGACCCATTGATTCCAAGTGTCTCGCCCAAACTCAGTAGAATTATCAATCAGTTCCACCTGGTACAAAGAATTATCGAGGACCGTTTCGTCGAGGTCGATGATCACGGCGGCTTGCTGAGGTCGTGACATTTGTGGATCGTTATTCCAAGCTGCCTGTTGTTCAGGTAGAGCCGTCCAATTCGGATCGGCTACGGCGGTTTCGAGCTGAGCCGTCGCGATTGCGAAGGCCTGCCGGGCCGCTCCGAAATACTCGGCGGACGTGCGCATCCAGACAGTGGCGTCAAGGTCTTCATGTGAATGCTCCGGCGGAGGCGAAAATTGTGAACAGCCTCCGGCAATGGTCACAAGCAGCAAGCAGGGTCGCAATGTGTGGACGAACTTCGGTTTCATGCCGTTTGCCAGTGAAATCAACACGTTTCGTATCGGGGTGTTCACGTTGCTAGTCCCAGCCATCGCTGGTTCCCGCGTGAATGCGGGCAGGCATCTATAATAGTCCAGAACCAAAGTAAACGTGGAAATAATTTCTGCGCTCAGTCCGCCACCGAACCTGCCGGCCACCGAACTTGCCTGAGCCGCATTTATTGTGCATAGTGTGGGGCCCGAAGGAGAGGCAAATGACAAATCACTTTTTGCCAAGCCGATATGCAAGGTCGCGAATTGGCTTGCTAAGCTGCGCATTGGCGTTCGTCGTCCACGCCCGCGTCAGTCTGGCGGACGAACCTCCCATCCTGCCGCAAGAAGGCCGCGCCAGCATTCGATGGACCGAGGCAGAGGATTTTATTGGCAAAATGGTGGCGGTCAGCGGCAAGATTGTCCGAGTCGGACATGCCAAGGCGATCCATTTTTTGGACTTCAGCCGTACCGATCACGATGCCTTCAAAGTCGTCATCTTTGATCGCATTATCGATCAGTTTCCAGGTACGCTTGAAGAGCTTTACGAAGGCCGCATCGTTCAGGTGACCGGAACGATTTCCGTCTACGCCGGAAATCCCCAGATCGTGGCGGCGTCACGGAACCAGATCGAGGTGCTCGACGAGTTGCCTGACATCTCTAAACGGAGAGTGCAAGGCAGGAAGCGAAAAACGACTAACACCTTTAAACTCGCCACCTTCAACATCAAAAACCTGTTTGATGCCGACGACGATCCTTACCATGCCGACGAAGGCACGCCGCCGAAGCCGAGAGATGAGTTGGAACGAGTCGCCGGTGTGATTCGCGAGTTAGACGCTGATATTCTCGCCCTTCAAGAAGTCGAAGAACGTGGATATTTGGAGCGGTTCTTGAACGTATTGCTACCTGATCTGGATTACAAACACGTTGTGCACTTCGAGGGAAATGATCTCAGAGGGATTGATGTCTGTTTACTATCACGATTACCGATCGGGGCGGTAACCTCCTTTCGGCACTTACGCTTTCGTGATCAGGAGAACGTGCCGCGCAGATTCAATCGCGATCTACTATCCGTGGAAGTTTTGCCTCAGAGCGGTGACGCATTCGAGGTTTGGGTGGTTCATTTGAAAAGCAACCATGGTGGCAAGGAGGTGGCCGAGCCGATCAGGTTGGGCGAATCGCGAGAAATCCGCCGCCTGATTGATCAGCGTCTGTCGGAGGATCCTCAGGCGCAATTCGTGGTGTGCGGTGATTTTAACGACACTTTTGACAGCCCAACGATGCGGACCATCGTCGGGGCGGGCGATCGGCCGCTTGTCTGTTTTCGCGATCAGCTCTCAGATCCGGATGCCTATACGTACAATCGAGAGCCCTATCTTTCTATGATCGACTTCATCTTGTGCTCGCCAGCCATGGCCCGACGTTACCAGTCAGGAAGCTATCAGGTGCGGGCCAGTTCTTTGGATGAATCGGGCTCGGACCACAACCCGGTGAGCAGCCGCTTTTTCTTTCGCCAATCGGACGCCTTGGGCGCTGGTACAAACCGACCCGTCGGAGAATCGGTTGTTGTGAAGACCGCGTTACCGGATGCGCATGAAAATAATTCCAGTCGCCACGTGGACAAATCGACTGAAACCGCGGTTTCCGCGAGCAGCGAAATCAAAACGAATGACGAAGAACAAGCCGTTTTTCTTGATGTTCGAGAGGCCAGATCAGAACGAAATGTTCAACTCGTGGGACTGGTCGCTCCTGTCGTCCTCATAGTGGTCGGATCCTTCACCTATTTCCGGCAGCGATCGCCAGCGGTTACACGAATCCATTGAACCGCTAAAAAAAATAGGACACGGCGAACACGCCGCGCCCGATTCGAATCAGACGATGGATATCGGCTGACAGCTTTGCCTTTATTCGCCGTCCTTATTCACGGCCAAGAAGACAATTGCAGCGATTGCCGCGCCCCCAAAATTGGCGACCAAGTAGACCCAAATGTCCGCCACTACCAATTTGCCCATGGAAACCAATCCGACCGCCACGGCAGGGTTGAAGACGCCGCCCGAGATTCCGCCAACAGCGAAGATGCCAGTCATCATCGTAAAACCGATCGCGAGCCCATAAAACGAGTTGCCCTCGGTCCCTTTCGCCGTGGCCACGTTGAGGACTACAAACGCCAGAGCAAATGTGAAGAGGGCCTCGGCCAACAATATCTTCAGAAGATTGTCGCGGACTGCAAGTGTGGAAACCTCAATAATGTCGGCTTCTCCAGCTTTCAAAAAGGTAACGGCCAAGGCTGCTATGAATCCGCCAAGAACCTGGGAGACCCAGTAACAAATCGCGTCTTTCGCATCACACTTGCCACGTAGCAATACGGCCAGCGTGACCGCCGGGTTGTAGTGGGCGCCCGAAATGTGACCCCCGGCAAAAACCATGACCATCAATGCAGCGCCGATGGCCAGAGGCGCAAAATCTCCCACTCCCGGAGCGAGAACCACATTTCCGATGGTGAATACAAGAAAAAAAGTGCCAATGAATTCTACGATGTACTTGTTCACAACGTGTCCATCCTTTCCGATCAGAGTAATGACCAACTACCGCCTTGCTGATTCGCAATGGTGTCCGCTACCTAGAATCGGGGTTGACTCTGCGCACCGCGATCCGAGGAGTATCTTAGTAAAAGGTGGGCGGCCACAAGATGGGTTCCGGGCTAGAAAGATGGTATTGAGAGCCCTTTCTTGACATTTGTGCAGCGAGGGAGGGTAGGGTCAACACCAATGAATCGTCCAAGCCAAGCCTCTGCACCCGTACCCAAATCCGCCGCTTCTCCCTTTTACAGCGGGATTCTGCGAATCGAAGGAGCATCAGCGCGACTCACCAGGGATACTTGCGGTGGGGAAGCTCGTTTGCTGAAATGCGTTGAGCGACAACCAAACAGTGCAATTGGCCGTTTCGGAGTAGTGCTCGATGATCGTAGGGGTTCCAAAAGAGATAAAACTGGACGAATACCGTGTCGCCATGCTACCCGTGGGCGTTGAGGAGCTGGTACGCAGCGGCCATCAAGTGCTTGTCCAGTCCGGGGCTGGATTGGGGTCGGGACTGGCCGATCACGAGTACCTCCAACAGGGAGCCGAGATAGTTGACGCGGCCGCAGAAATTTTTGCCCGTGCCGATCTCATGGTGAAGGTGAAAGAACCTCAACCCGAAGAGTGGCCGCTGATTCGACCGAGACAGCTGTTGTTCACCTATTTTCATTTCGCGGCGGATCAAGCCCTGACGGAGGCGATGATCCGATCCAAGGCGACTTGCATTGCCTATGAAACCCTAGTGGATGCGAATGGCCAGCTTCCCTTGCTGACGCCAATGAGCGAGGTGGCTGGGCGCATGAGTATTCAGGAAGGTGCTAAGTACCTGGAGCGACCCCAATTAGGACGCGGCATTTTGCTGGCAGGTGTCCCGGGCGTCGCGCCGGCCCACATTACCATCCTCGGGGGAGGGATTGTCGGAGCGAACGCGGCTAAAATAGCTGCCGGTTTTCAAGCCGACGTCGCCATTCTCGATATCAACATGAATCGGCTTCGGTATTTGGATGATTTCATGCCAGCCAACGTGAATGTTCTCTACAGCGACCGCCATACGGTGCGCGACCAGTTAGGGTTGGCGGATTTGGTGATTGGTGCCGTCTTGATTCCGGGAGCCAAGGCGCCCCGTTTGATCGATCGTGACGATTTAGCGCTGATGAAATCCGGTAGCGTAATTATTGATGTGGCAATCGATCAGGGTGGTTGCGTGGAAACAGCTCGTCCGACGACGCACAGCGACCCTACCTACATTGTCGATGGGGTTGTACATTATTGTGTGGCGAATATGCCGGGTGCCGTTGGCCGGACAAGCACCTTTGCTTTGTGCAACGTGACTCTGCCATGGGTCATGCAACTGGCGGAGCGGGGTATCGAAGCCGCTGAAACAATCGCTCCTATTGCCAGCGCCGTTAACGTGCACGAGGGCGTTGTCACGAATCGCGCGGTTGCGGAGACGTTCGATCTTGAGTTTTCTGATCTATGGAATATCGATTAATATATCTGAAAGGAAACTGATTTGATGGATGATATCCGTGTTGGCCTTGTGATGGGCAGTGACAGCGACTGGCCAAAGATCGAGGATGTTGGCAAAGCGCTGGACGAATTCGGCGTTGGCTATGAGGTTCGCGTGATGAGTGCGCATCGCACGCCGGACATCGTCTGTGAATACGCCACTTCGGCGTACGACCGTGGTTTGCGAGTGATTATCGCGGCTGCCGGTGGAGCCGCCCATTTGGCTGGAGTGGTGGCCGCCCATACGACCTTGCCAGTCATTGGGCTGCCGGTTCCTACCAGCAACCTTGGGGGTCTTGATTCGCTGCTGTCGACTGTACAAATGCCGGGCGATGTGCCCGTAGCCACCATGGCGGTCGGCATGGGCGGACCACGCAATGCAGGGCTTTTCGCCGTCCAGGTACTGGCGCAAGCCGACGAAACCCTACGCGGAAAGCTTGTTGAGTTCAAACAGCAACTCAAAGAAAAAATCGCTGGTAAGGATGCGGCCTTGCGCAGTAAGATCGGCAAGTAGAAGATCGGCGGGTAGCAAACAGGCGAAATTCGTGCAATGAGTCAAAGCCAAACAATCAAAGCACCCGAAACCATGCGCTGGGACGGAGATGTCAACGGTCACCTGGTGCTCATCGACCAAACGCGATTGCCTTTGGAGACCGTTGAGATGGTGTGCGCCGACGTGGAGACGGTTTGGGATGCCATTAAACGTCTTTGTGTACGTGGCGCGCCGGCTATTGGAATCGCAGCCGCTTACGGGGTTTGCGTTGGCATCCAGTCCGTTGCCGAAGACGCTTCGATCGAAACGCTTCGGATCCGTGTGCAGGAGGTTAGCGATTATCTGGCGACCAGTCGACCCACGGCTGTCAATCTGTTTTGGGCGCTGGATCGCATGCGGAGAAAATCTGATGAGTTGGCTGGGGTGTCGTCGGCTGAGGCCCGCGCCAGATTGTTGCAGGAGGCTCGTGACATCCACGAAGAGGATCGGGCCGTGTGCCATGCCATTGGAAGATATGGTGCCGAGTTGCTCACCGCAGGTGCTGGCGTGCTGACGCATTGCAATGCTGGCGGGTTGGCGACTTCGGAATACGGCACGGCGTTGTCCGTGTTCTTCACGGCCCAGGATCAGGGAAAGGATCTCAAGGTCTTTGTTGACGAGACGCGTCCCCTATTACAGGGGGCACGATTGACCGCTTGGGAGCTTTCCCAACGTGGTGTCGACGCCACGTTAATATGCGATTCGATGGCGGGCCAGGTCATGAAGGAGGGTCGGGTCCAGGCCGTCATTACCGGCGCCGATCGAGTGGCCGCCAACGGAGATTCGGCCAATAAGATCGGCACGTACTCGTTGGCTGTGTTGGCACACGCCCACGGCATCCCGTTCTACATTGCTGCCCCAGTGAACACGTTTGATCTGAGTCTAGAGAGCGGCGACGCCATTCCAATCGAGCAACGCGCAGCCACGGAAATCACCGAAGGATTCGGACGACGCACTGCCCCAGAAGGGGTGCAGGTCTACAATCCGGCTTTCGACGTGACACCGGCCGAATTGATTCATGGAATTATTACTGAGCGTGGCGTTATCCGACCAGTTACAGCGAAGCGCGTCGCAGAAGTGGTCGGCGATGGCCCTTGAACGGAAACAATGATGCCAGGATCAACGATTGCCATGAACGAGCTTGCTCAGCTGTGCCGCCGCATCGGCATTTCACTCGATGCCGGTATCGACGTGCGCAAGATGTGGCAACGTGAGTGCGAGAATTCTTCTGGTGTCTCACGTCGTCCCATGCAAGTTGTTTTGGATCACGTACGCTCGGGCGATTCACTGACGAATTCGTTGGCCCAAACCGGCCGATATTTTCCAAATTTAGTTCATGAGTTAGTGGCGATTGGCGAATCAACGGGGAGACTCGACGAAGTCTTTAAGCGGCTTGCGTCGCATTACGAGGGGATGATTCGGCTGCGCCGAGTTTACATTGTCGGGATCATTTTTCCAGCCATCCAGCTGGCTCTAGCTTTGATTCTTGTGGCCATTTTCATCGTGGTGCTGGGGATGATAGGTGGGGAGGGGGCGAGTTCGACGACGTTTGGATTGACGGGGGCATCTGGTGCTTTGAAGTTTGGGCTGCTGGTCGCCGTTGTGGCTTGCTCGATCGTGATTGTCATTCAAGTCATTCGAAAAGGCCTGGCTTCGGTTCCGCTGATTGCGGAATTGATCATGCGTATTCCCGTTGTGGGAACCTGTTTGCAGATACAGGCGCTGGCTCGTATGGCCTGGTGCCTTTCATTGATCTATGACACCGGAATGGAAATACGCCAGGGCATGAAGGCCTCGCTGGATAGCACCAATACGATTTTTTTCAGCGGGCTAAAACCTCATGTCGACGCCGATCTGCTTGCCGGGCAGTCGATTCACGCAACGTTGGCGGCCACTAGACGTTTTCCCAGCGAATTTCTCGACACCGTCGAAGTCGGGGAGCAGTCCGGTAAGTTAGGAGAATCCTTGTTGCGGCTTTCCCGACAATACGAGGATCGTGCCAAAACTAGCGCGACCGTGTTGGTGACCGTAGCCAGTGTGGCTACTTGTGGATTGGTCGCTGCCATCATCATCTTTTTTATCTTTCGCGTTGCCATGATCTATATCAACGCCATTACCGATTTGGCGCTTCCTTCCTAACTGAGAAACGTTGTGCTTGGGCAACGATGTCGATGTCGACCGAGTTACCCCAAACTGCAAGCAGACGGGTGCCAACGGCTCCCGGTTTTCCAGTGCCAATCGGCGCGCCGTTCAACTGAGTTACTGGCAAGATGCAGAAAGGTGTGCTGGTTAACAGCACCTCATCGGCGGCCAGCAACTCATCCGGTGTCAATGACCTTTCACAGAATGCGATCCCAACGTCGTCAGCGATCTCTTGAAGATGTTGCAGGCTGATTCCTGGAAGAATCTGGTGCCGCGGTGGTGAAACGACTCCTTCCGACTCGTAGTAGGCAACCACATTGGCAGTGGAGGTCTCGGAGACCTGACCGTGACGATTCAACAAGAGTGCACGCGCTCCCGCGTCGCTTGCGCGGACCTGCTGGTCCGCCAGGTAATAGTGCAACCGACTACGACATTTCAAAGACAACGGCCAGCTTTCCGGGTCGGTCTGTCGATGTTGCGATACGATCAACCGCGCACCTTCGGTGTATTGGTGCGACCACAAATCAAATGGTAACTGGTAGGTGTGCATGCCCACGTTAGGACCGTTTTTCGCCTGTGGCTCGAACGTTCTGTACGGACCCGGCGTTGCGAAAATGCAAAGTCCTAAATCATCTTCCGGCTGGATAGCTGGTCGATTGGCCATCACCAGGTCGCGAGCCGCGTCGGCTAACTCGTGGGGTTTCCGGCTAGTGGTAATGCCCACCACGTGGAGAGATTCCTCCAGTCTTTGCAGGTGATCCTCAAGCCGAAACAATTCGCCGCCAAAAGTCCTCAACTGCTCGGTGACGGTCGTGCCCAGCACAAAACCCGCGTCGGTCGGTGAAATCGTCAAGTCTCTGGAGTCAATCAATTCGCCATTTAGGTAGGCCATCGTTTGCATGTGGGGCTTCATCCGAATGGGTTACGGGTGGCGCGATAACAATACGGTATTGACATTGTTGAGCTTGAATTTGATACGGTCAGTGTTTTGTTCTTCGTTCCACCACAGGACGGCCCCCTGCCGGCTCGTCCGGCAGGACCCAGAGTTTTTTAAGCCGGACAGGGGGCGGAGTGCTCCGTTGCGTGAATCAATTCTTGCCCAGAAACCAGCGGGAAATTTCCTTTTTGCCGAAAGGCTAATCGCCAACTCTTTTAATTGACAGATTGGCGGTGATGGGGACAACCGGAAAATCCAGTGGTACCGTAAAACTTTCAGCCATAAATCAGGTGAAAATTTGTACGAATCAGGCAAGAAAGGGCAGTAAGGTTTTCATGTCGGGCGGAAATCGAGCAAAAGTGGATCGGGAAAAAACTACCAAAATGCCGGCCCTGATCCCATTTTTACCAACCTCGGGCCCGAGTATTGTTGCCGAATTAGTAGCCAATCCACCCTAGAGGGGGTCCTGGTAAGGTTGGATGAGCCGGCAATGAACAGAGGTCATGCAAACAAGCCATCTACCCGATCCGGCTGCCAACCAGGCCGTTGGTGTTCTCAAGACCCAATGCGATTCGGATCACCGTCGTACGCCTTGAGATGGGTCACCACCGTCGTCAACAAGCCGATCAGCCGGAACCAGTAAGTCGGTTGGTGAGACGCTGGACAATATCGACCAGTCGCTGGCCGCACTTGTCGCAAACCCTGCCGACAATTCGGAGTTTCCTGGGGGGGACGTCGAAGAGCGCCGGGGTCAAGCATTGAACGCGAAGGCCCCGCGTCACCGTTTTACTTGGGGATCAGTCGCTTCGCAGAAGCTATTCGCCCAGACGCAACGGGTCGCTGCCTTGGATTCGACTGTGCTGCTGGCGGGGGAAAGTGGCACAGGAAAGACAGCCATCGCCCGCATGATCCACGAGCGCAGCGCCCGCTACGACGGACCTTTCGTAGCGATCAATTGCGCATCGTTGCCGCAGGACCTAATCGACGCCGAATTGTTCGGACATGATCGGGGTGCTTTTACCGGCGCGGTGGAAGAGCGATTGGGACGAGCCAAATTTGCCAACGGTGGCACCTTGTTTCTGGATGAGATCGGCGACATGCCGCTGGAACTCCAACCCAAACTGTTGACGTTCTTGCAAGACAGAAAGTTTTACCGCATCGGTAGTAATCAGACACGAGAATCGGACGTTCGAATCATAGCGGCGACGCACCGTGATTTTCTGGCGATGTCCGAGAAAACTGAATTTCGGCGAGGTCTCTATTTCCGGCTGGCCGTATTGAGATTGGACATCCCCGCGCTGCGCGACCGCCACGAGGAAGTCAGGGCGTTGTCTCGGGAGATTCTGCTACGCATCTGCCGGCAGCGAAACGTGGAGCCGATTCGCTGGCGATGGAATCGCTGGTTGAATATTCTTGGCCAGGAAACATTCGCGAGCTGGAAAACGTCTTGAAGAATTCTTCCGCATTTTGTGAAGGGTCCGTCGTCTGCATCGAAGATCTCAATCTGCCGCACGCGGCCGATGCGCACCGGCTCAAGGAAGTCGAACAGTCCACCGTCCGCGGCACGTTGGCCGAAATGACACTGGCCGAAATCGAAAGACAGGCCATTCTCGACACGTGGGAGCATCTCGGCGGCAATAAAGCCAAGACGGCACGCTCGCTCGGAATCAGCGAGAAGAGCATTTACAACAAGATGCGGCGGCACGGACTGAAGTCAAGCAAGCCAAAATTCGAGAAGCCAATCGATTGAACTTGTTGCCCCTGGGTCTTAGCCAGCCGCCTGGCTGCTGGTCTGGCATCACAATCGCGAAAACGGAAGACAAATCATCGGCACTAAACGTTATGAACACTCCATTGAATAACAAATCGTCCGATCCGACCGATTTAAATGGTCAGCTGGAGCAAGTTGGCCAAATCATACGGATGCTGGACGGAGAATTCGTCGGCGAAAAACGACGTGCCGGCAAGTTCGAAGACAGACAATCGGTCGAAACAGGCCTACTCTCGTTCGTGATCCCGGCGTGCGACGAAGAGGAGACGCTAGGACAATTGTACGAAGGCATTGCCGCCAACATCCCGGGCGGTTACCAGCATGAAGTCATCCTTGTCGATGACGGAAGCCAAGACGAGACGTGGCAGGTGATCGAGCGTCTGGCCAAACAGCACCCCCTTCACGTTCGCGGGGTTCGCTTCCGTCACAACGTAGGTAAAGCCACGGCCCTGAATCTTGGGTGTCAGCTAGCTTGTGGTGAGATTGTTTTCACTATGGATGCCGATCTGCAGGATGGTCCCCAGGAAATACCCCGATTCCTGGAAAAACTCCACGAGGGACTTGACATCGTCAGCGGCTGGAAGCGAGTCCGCCACGATCCGTGGCACAAAGTTTTTCCGAGTCACGTCTTTAATGTGATGGTCAGCCGATTGGGGCGCGTCAAACTACACGATCACAATTGCGGTTTCAAATGTTATCGGGCTGAAGTGGTCAAGTCAATCGAATTGCACGGAGAGCTTCATCGTTTGATACCGTCGTTGGCCGCCATGAGTGGCTTTCAATCAACGGAGATCGAAGTTTGCCATCATCCTCGTCGCACGGGTCGCAGCAAGTACGGAATCGAGCGATTGTTCCGCGACTTTAGTGACATGCTGACAATTGGATTTCTGCGCCGAATTCGTCAACGTCCGTCGCATTTCTTTAACGCCGTGGCGGCGATCTACATGTTCATAAGTTTGGGTCTCGTTGTCACATCGACGTTCAATGGCGCGGATACCGTTTGGGGAACGTTGACATTCCTGACCGGATTCATTTTTGGCGGATTGTCGATCGCCGTTTTCCTCGTTGGCTTGGTGAGCGAAATGCTTATCCGTGGGCCCCTGCTTATGGATCAAGAGAGTCCCGTGATTGAAGATACCGGGCGACGGTTCGAAAGCCCGCCTGACCAGCCACAGATCGGTTCGGAAAGCTTGTTAATGGATTTCTCCGACGAGATCGAATTGGAGGACAAAGATCCACTTGAAGATTTCTTCGAGTACTCGACGTCAGAATAAACCTATTCTGTGCACTTAGTTCAACCGTCGGTTGACGGACACGCCGGGTGTCATGAGCACATAAAAAGACTATGAACGGAATAAAAGAAAGAGATTTGGAACGGCTTAAGATTTGTGTAATCGCGTCGACTTATCCACGTTGCGACGGAGACTACGCGGTTCCCTGGTTACGCGAGTCCGTCAGGCGGTTAATGGATCGAGGCCATACCGTGATTGTTGTGGCACCATCGTACGAGGGATTGTCAAGTCACACGATTGACGGTGTTCACGTCGAGCGATTTCGCTACTCGCCCCGCTGCTGGGAAAGATTGACACATGAGCAGGGAACGCCGAACCGAATTCGAAACCCGATCTACCAATTATTGGGTGCCCCTTACGTCATGCTGGGACGGCTTGCCGCCCGGGACCTGGCGCGACGGGAACAATTTGACATCGTTCATGTCCATTGGCCTTTTCCCCATGAGCCGATGGCACGGCGGCGGCGGAAATCTGCGATGCTCCGCTGATTATGACATCGCACGGGGCGGAGTTCGCACTGGCTCGACGAAAGAAATGGATCAGACCCATTCTCCGTCGCTCTCTTCGCAAAGCCGATGTGCTGATCGCCAACAGTCAGGATACGGCCAAGTAAATCTTCTTGGCGAGCGGCTGCGATTCACACGTGCTCCCCTTCGGATCGACGGTGGAGCCAAAAATGCAGTCGTTACCCCCAATTCGATTCCGCGCATGTTGTTCACGGGACGCCTGATCCAACGTAAAGGAGTCGAGTATCTCTTGCGGGCGGTTCCCTTGGTTTTGGCCAAGACGCCAGCGCGGTTTCTGATCACGGGAAATGGCGACCAAAGAGAATCACTGGAAGCGCTGGCTCGCTCATTGCACATCGAGCATACTGTCGAGTTCTTGGGATTCGTGAGCAACGAGCGGTTGAATGAAGAATACGCCCGTTGCGACATTTGGGTGAACCCGTCGATCGTGGACGATCGTGGCGATACCGAAGGGCTGGCCGTTGGTGCCATCGAGGCCTTCGCGCACGGCAAACCAGTGATTGCCTCCGCTGTCGGTGGAATTCCTGACGCCGTGGTCCACAACGCAACGGGGCTGTTGGTTCCCGAGAAGGATCCAAAGGCTCTTGCACACAGCCTCCTCCGGCTCATTCACGATCCGGACGAGGCACAGCGACTAGCAGCGCGAGGCCTGGAGTACACGCGCGAGAAGTTTAATTGGGATTCCATTACGGATCGGCTCGAGGCGATCTATTGGAACAGTCTGTTTGACGGGTCCAAGGATGCTTAACCGCGACTCGCGCCGACAAACGTTAGCTGTCCGCGTGTGACAGGCGAGTGGGATGTTGGTGATGCGGCAAGCACGGACCACATTGCTGCCAGTTCTTGATGCTCAACCAATCTGAAACGAAGCTGGCGGAGGTCGCCATAAAAACAAAGACGAACACAACTCGCATCCCGCGTTTTGCTTATTGGACGCTCGCCACTCTCGTGGTGATCACCATGGCGGCTGCACTGGTTAAATGCGGTCAACAATTACCAGCCGAGCTTTCAAGCGTACGGCTTGTACCTCTGCTATGTGCATTATTGCTTTGGATTAGTTATGCGGTGTTAAACGCGTTTGGCTGGGCATTGATCCTGCGTTGGTTGGGGACGTCTGTTTCGGTACCGGCGGCGATGTATCTGAGAATCCGTTGTGAAGCCCTTCGTTGGCTTCCGGGAAGTGTTTGGAACTTCGGCGCGAGATCCATTCAAGCTTCGTCGATTGGAGTTCCCAGGACGGTGGGTATTGTCAGCATCCTATCGGAGCTGGCGTTTGCCATGAGTGCCGCCGCGATCTTCCTCTGTACCTGTTGTTACATTTACGCGAAGGCATTCGGCGACGCCGCGAAGCAAATTTCGGATTGGCAGATTCCACCTACCTTGTTGTTGGGTGCCTTGGCCCTAACCACTTTGTTGGCAATCCTGACCTGCTTTTCAATCTGGCGGCACAAGTTGCACACGGCTTGGTCAGCGTTGGCCAGTACCTTAGGCCAAATGACTCCCAATCTCGTCCAAGGGGCTTTGTTGCAGTTGTTTTATATTTCCCTGACGACGCTCAACGGTTGTGCTCTGTTAGGCGTTGTCCGTTCCTTTGCCTTCGCTGCCGAGATCCCGACCTTGGCCGTGATTGGGGCAAGCGCGGTAGCGTGGCTGGTCGGATTCTTGACTATTGTTGCGCCAGGCGCAATTGTCGTGCGCGAAGGAACGTTGGCGACAATTCTATCGGTATGAATGCCGGTGGAGTACGCCATTACGGTGGCGATCGCGTAGCGAATCGTGCAGATCATTGGTGAGTTAATACTGTTGGCGATCACCTGCGGGCACTCGCAGCTTGTTTCGCACAAGTCCAAGCAGGGTCCCGCAACCTGGTGAGGACGACGGCAGATTTCCGACGTGGCCCGCTAGTCGTTGGCGAGCCATAGCAAGTGGGTGGGGCGACAAAGCACGATGGAACTGACAAGTAAGCACCGGCCTATTTAGAGAAGATTTCGAAGTTACAAAAGATTCATGGTGGCACAAGTTAAGAACTCGATTTTGAAGAATGCCGTCACGCGACCGTTGTTCGCTGCGCTTCAGGTGACAACACGCCTGTCACTGCGTTCCCTGCCGATCCTATTCCTTGTGCTGGCGTCAGGTGCGATTGTCGGAGTCGTCGGCAAGTACGTTATTTGGCCCGGTTACGTGGATCCACAAAGCCGCATGTACACTTCCAGATTGGGTTACGCGGCCCTCTTACGACAGCAAGGCAAGCCATTTGCCGTCAGCACGGTTCATCCAGAAATCCACCCCGTTTCGAAAACGTTCGTGGGTGAGGGGATGATCCGCAGCCAACCGATCCTGGTTCCGATTGTCCCGATGAGTCGAATTGTTCATGTCCATGTGGCTCTGGGCGATCGAGTTGACAAGGGCCAACTCTTGGTGGAATCGGACGATACCAAGGCTCGCATCAAAGTCGATGCGGCGAGAATTGCGTTGGAGGTTGCTAAGGCTGACTTCGAACGCACCCGCATCGGATCTGTCTATGTGTTAGAGGACGAACGTCCCAAACACGAGGCGATACGAGTGCAGGTTGCTTAAGAACAACTCCGCATCAAGGAAGAACTAGATGCAATGACTGAGAAGCTTTTCCATCAGAAGGTGATCAGTCGGGAGGAAATGCTGCGTCGCAAGATGGAGAACATCCAAAAAGTCGCTGAATTGCAAGAAGCGGAATTGGCGCTAGCTCAATCACAAAAGGGCCGAGACCAGAGCATGCGAATTGCCGCCGCCGCAATTTAAGAGGCTAAATTGGCGCTGGCCCATCGTTTAGCGGAACTACGAGAATACCGAATCTACGCACCTTCCGCCGGGCTCATCGAACGAAGCTTGGTCAACGAAGGCGAATACAATCAAGATCCTGGAAAACCGGCCTTCCTTTTGTCTGTAGGGCAATGGTTTGAAGGTTACTTTGACCAGATTGCTATTGGCCAATTCAGTGAAAGGGCAAACAGCTGAAATGCTGCTGGAAGCCTTTCCTGGAAGCCCCATATCGGGCGTCGTGAGTGTGATCAATCGATTCGTCTCTTTTAGCGCAGACAGGCCGGAAACACCGCGCCCCATACGTCCGTCAGGAGCGGGATCGCCCGAATGGCCGTCAACGTTTCCCGTTCAGATCGCCATGGATCCGGTTGAGATGCCGGTCGCCATTGGATTAACCGGGTTTGCCCGCATTCGCAAAACCCGTGACGCTGTTGCCGTTCCAACCAACACAGTCGTGTCCACTTCGGCCGGTGAAGGGATGGTTTTATCACTACCGATAATCAATTCCAGGCGAGACGCGTTTCGCTCGGCTATGCGTCCGCCGGTTGGACAGAAATCCTGGAGGGGGTCGGGGTAGACGACGTTGTTATCGTGAAAGGGCATCGCGTGCTTCAACCCGGTGATCGCATTCAGGTAACCAATGGCCCCCAGTCACGCGTCGTGACGACGAACCCATCTTGAGAAGGCGGTTGGCAGATGCACCTTTTGCTCATTCGGATCCTGTCCCTTGGCGGTTTGGGTTGCCTGGCCGCAAGTGCTTTCTCTTCGTGGTTCCTTGTTCCCATGGCGGCGCGGACTGAGGTTGGTCATGCGATTATTCAGGCGACTGAGTCGGAGTTAACTCCCTATTTCAGTGTGCCAGTCTGTTCGTGGCTGTGGCTATCATGCTGATCTAGTTACTCCGGTTGCGTCGACGCCATACTGATGTATGACCTTACCCCGCTTTTAGTACCAGCCTAAGTGAGAGAATCGGGGTTAAGTAACTCGGCTGTGTTCTGGAGGCTGAGGCGTAGCCGAAGCTGGAAGAACACAGCCAACCGCATACGTGGCGAGGGTCTGGTAATCCAATGAACTATGGGGTCTGCGGTGGTTGTAGTCAAGTCGCCAACGGTCGATGACCCAGCGAGCCTCTGCCAAGCTGAGGAACAACTCGCCATTCAAGAGCTCATCACGCAGCTT
>Ga0310121_10001717_pt1 | contig 21776 bp, 28 predicted proteins | sample CB27_Tmax_986_MG_FD_203504 | JGI IMG/M metagenome (GOLD analysis project Ga0310121, IMG submission 203504) | Marine microbial communities from Western Arctic Ocean, Canada - CB27_Tmax_986 | ecosystem: Environmental > Aquatic > Marine > Oceanic | place: Canada: Western Arctic Ocean | collected...
GCACCATGAAGCTGTACCACGGCACCACCGAGACCGTGGCTAGGCTGGCCCTCACGGGTGGGCTCAAGCCGCGCTCGGACCAGGCCGTCGAGACCTCCAACTGGCGGGAGACCACGGAGTCCCACCCCCGGCACGTCTACCTGACCGACGCGTACGCCGGATATTTCGCCTTCGCCGCTTGCGACGAGGCGACCGAGAAGTGGGGTATCGTCGAGGTGGACACCGAGCTGCTCGACCTGGGCCGTCTGCATCCCGACGAGGACTTTCTGGAGCAGGCCACCCGCGGCCAGGCCCCGGAGGGCTGCACCGGCCTCGCGGAGTGCGGCGACGACATGAAGGCGCGAACCCTCTGGTTCCGAGACCACCTCCGTCAGTTTCCGTGCTGGGACCTTTCCGTCGAGTCCCTGGGGACCTGCTCCTACCACGGAGCGATCCCGCCACAGGCCATCACGCGCGCAGCGGTGTTCGACCCCAGGTCGAACGGCAGTGTGGCGATGGCGCTTCTCGACCCATCGATCACCCTGCTCAACTATGCCATCACGGGCGGGAAGTACCGCGCCCTGACCGCCTGGCTGATGGGCGAGGACGTCGATGCGTCCCTCGCCTTCTGGCCTGGTGGCGTGGGACCCTCTCCGGCGGAAGTGGACGCCCTGGGACCCCGGCTACGCGACCAGACCGAGCGGTGGGCCGAGGTGCTCGGCGACCGGGCGGGCCTGGAGGTAATCGCCCCCCCACGGGACGGCATCGCCGATCTGCGGTAGCATACCGCGGTGGAAATCATCGACCTGCGGCCGGCGTTCGACGACTACGGCCCACGGCGTCGGCCACCCCGAGCCTTCATCGTCCACCACACGAACACGCCCCACGCGCAGCGCACCCGCGACGTGCTCGCCCGCCGGGGGCTCTCGACCCACATCGAGGTGACGAAGGCGGGGGACGTGCTCCTGTACCTCGACCCGGCGACCAAGACCGCCTGGCACGCAGGGAGCGGCAACAACGCCGACACCATCGGGATCGACCTGACGCACATGGAGGGCGAGCCCTTCCCCCAGGCGCAGCTCGACGGGCTTGCCTGGGTGATCCGCCACTACGCCGACCAATTCGCCATCCCCATCGCCCTCGCTCCCGACCGCTGCGTGATCACGCACGCGCAGGGGTGCCAGTCGGGCGTCCTCAAGGCCCCCGACCTCATACGCCTCGGCTACGGCATCGTCCGACACCGAAACGTCCACACGACCGTCTGCCCGGACAACCTGCCCCTGGAGCGCGTGGTCTCGGGGATGAGGACGGGCTCATCGACCCGCGCAGCGAGGGGTGGTATCCTCGCGTCCGCCTTGGCCGTGCTCGGCGGATTCCTCGCCTACCGGCTCGCCCGCGGGAGATAGGACATGGCCCCAGAACAGACCGGACCGACAGGACCGACCCCGTTGGCCCGCGAGCCGGCGATGGATCTCCAGGCCATGATCGACCGGGGAGTGACCGCCTTCCAGGCGGGGGACTACGAGACGGCGGTGGCCGTCTTTCGCTCCTACCTGTCCCACGACCCCGACAACGCCGAGGTCTGGTGGAACATCGCCCGCGCCTACGAGCTGTCGGGCCAGTGGAGCGCGGCCAGCGACGCCTACGGGCACTACAACAGCCTGGAGGCCGACCCCGCCCGCAGGGCCGAGGGCGAGGCAAAGAAGGCGCTGACCGACTCCCACCTGGGCGGCGGGGACACCCAGAAGGCGAGCATGAGCTGGCTCGGGATGGCCGCGCTGCTCGGCCTCGGGTTCGTCGGCTACCGCACCCTCATCGCACCGCGGACGTGACGCAGGACGAGTACCTCGTCAGCCTCCAGATCGCCCTGCCAGAGCCCATGAAGCTCTCGGACGTCGAGAGCGGCGACGGGGCGGACGCCTCTTGGGGCCGGGCCGAGCGGCACGACCTCCTGGGGCACCTTGCCGACTGGCTACACCCCATCGTCGCCGCCCTGGAGCGTCATCCGCAGAGCCACGTCGTAGCCGAGACGTCCATCGAGCTTCAATGGCGGACCTACACAGTGGCCGAGGCCGAGATCCTGGGCGAGCAGGCGATGGCTCTTGCGGATGACGCCGGATACGGTATTATCGGGTCCGCTATCGTGCCTTACATGCCCCCATCCCCGTGAGCCTTGCCATCGACGTCCAACTGCTCGACGTTCCGTCGCCCGACGAGCGCCCGACGACCGGCACCGCCTGTGGGGGCTGCGGGGTGACTCTGCGGGAGGGCGAGGAGGGCTTCTGCCGCACTTGCATGGCGGTCGTGGCGATGTACTGCGTGAGCTGCGAGTATTACTGGACGCTCCCGCGGGTGCCCGACCTGTGGCCGCCGTGCCCCGAGTGCAAAGAGCGGGATTTCGTCGCGACGACCGCCAGGGCGACCATCGCCGTGAGCCATGCGTGACGACCCTTCTACCGGATTGGTACACCAGCCTCCCCGAGCACCCTTATGCGGAGCTGACGGTGGAGGCGCAACAGAGCGGGACGGCCCAGATCCGCTTCCCCGTCGATTGCGAGGTGCGCCAGATCATCGTCCGAAACCTGGGGCGCATGGGTGGCGGCACCCGCGACCTGGGCGAGACCGTGGTGGAGCGCATCGGCGTGCGGGGCTCGGCGGACGACCGCACCGGATGGGTCCTCCACGACCTGCCCGTGCGAATGTTCAGCGCGAACCGCACCGGGATGCCCTTGGAGATACGCGTCAAGAAGGGGCAGGTCTTGTCTGTCACCCTGCGCGCGGGCCACAAGCCAATCGTTGTGGGCCTGGTCGCGACAGGACGCCCGATGTACGTTTACGACTGACCTGGCGGGGGCCGTCCCGAGGCCGCCGCCGCAACATGGAGCTGACCGATGAGCGAACGACGATCGATGCAAGTGGGCGACCTGTACGCCTTCGGCCGTGGGAAGCGTAGCCACCACCTCTACCGCCTGGTCGAGGGGGGCACCGGGGAGACGGCCTGCGGGATGAGGGTCGATCCCGACGTCCTCGGGGCCGGAGCCCTGGTGACGGCCGCCCGCTACCGCGGGCAGGCGAGCTGCGGGAAGTGTCTGGCGGTGCTCGACGACGCGGAGCGCGGGCGGGAGCAGCTCGCGTTGTTCGGGTCCACGCCTGCGGCGGACCCGCGTCCAGACCCCCCCGCGCCCGCGCCGCTGTCCAGGGACCCCGCTGCGCGCCCCCGGCCGCTCATCTTTCCTGCCGCCCCCTCGGGCATGATGTTGCAGGAGGCCGTGGACACCCTGGAGCGGACCATCGACAAGGGGGCGAAGTGCCCCGCCTGTCGCCAGAACGTCGCCCTACGCAAGCGGCCGTTGAACCGGACGATGGTGCGGATACTCATTGGCCTGGTGCGCGTGTTCCAGACCGGGGCCGTATGGGTCAAGGTCAAGGACGTGCCCCTGGGCCGCAAGGACGCCCGAATCAGTGGCGGCGAGTTCGCCAAGCTGCGCTGGTGGGGCCTCATCGAGGAACAGGCGGACGAGCCCGACCCCGAGGACGATGCCCGGAAGCGCAAGACCCGCTCGGGCCAGTGGCGGCCCACCCAGGCCGGCATCGACTTCGCCTACGGCCGGGCGAAGGTAGACAAGTACGTCCTGCTCTACAACAACCGGCTGATCGGGCGGATGGGGCCGGAGATCGGCCTGCTCGACGCCCTGGGCGAGGACTTCGACGTCCGAGAGCTGACGCTGCTGGACGCCGAGGTCCAGCGGAGACAGGGGATCGCCACATGAGCACCGTGGGCGCAGACGGGGACGCGGTCCTGCTCCCCCTGGGCAAGGTCGTGGTGGGCGAGCGCAGCCGCCACAACCTCGGCGACGTTGACGCCCTCGCGTCCAACATCGCGGACGTGGGTCTCATTCACGCCCTGGCGGTACGGCCCGACGGGCTCCTGCTCGCTGGCCGACGCCGCCTCGCCGCCGTCGCGCAGCTCGGGTGGGAGGAGGTCCCCGTCCGGGTGCTCGACACGGACGCCCTGGCGGCCGAGGACGCCGAGAACCAGCACAGGCTCGCCCTCTCTCCCTCGGAGCAGGTCACGATGGCCCGGCGCATCGAGGCGAAGCTGCGGCCCGAGGCGAAGCGCCGCATCGCGGAGGGCGGTCGCCGCGGAGGCCAAGGCTCCGGCAAGTTGCCGGAGGCTTCCGCGGAGGTCGCCGAGGAGGCCGCCAAGCGCGTCGGCACCGGGCGGCGAACGCTCGACAAGGCAAAGGCCGTGGTCGAGGCCGCCGAGGCCCAGCCGGCCCTGTACGGCGACCTGTTGGAGCGTATGGACCGCACCGGAAAGGTCAACGGATGCGCCATCGAGCTGCGGCGGCGTCGGCAGGCCGCGCAGCTCGACGCGCGGGCCGTGGACGCACCGGCCGGGGAGTACGACGTGATCGTGATCGATCCCCCCTGGCGCTACGACGACAAGCCAGCGGACCGTGGACTCCGGGGTGCCACCGACTACGCCACCATGAGCCTCGCCGAGCTGGAGGGCCTGGAGGTGCCGGCGGCCGACGACTGCGTGCTCTGGCTGTGGATCACCAATGCGATGTTGGGGGAGGGGGCGCACGTCGCCCTCCTGGCGGCGTGGGGGTTCGTACCAAAGACGGTGCTCACCTGGGACAAGCAGGCCATCGGCACGGGCCACTGGCTCCGCAACATCACCGAGCACTGCATCCTGGCCGTCCGCGGCAAGCCCCCGATGCGAGGCGGGTCGGACTCGACCCTGCTGAGTGCGAAGCGTGAGGGCCATTCGGTGAAGCCAGACGCCTTCTACACCCTGGTTGAGAGGGTCTGCGCTGGCCGACGCCTGGATATGTTCGCCAGGCGCGCACGCGAGGGCTGGCGCTCGCACGGCCTGGAGGTCGAGTGACCCACGGGTTCGACGCGGCCAAGGCCGTCGAGGCGAAGTGGACGCCCAAGCTCGACTTGTGGCTCGGCGCGAAGTACGTCGTGACGCCGGCGACCGACGCCCAGGAGTGGACGGGCATCGACCGGGTGCTCACCGCCCGCCACCACGCCGCCAGCGGTAGCCGCACCATCGAGTACAAGTGCGACGAGCTGGCGGCCCAGACGGGCAACGCCTTCATCGAGATCACCTCAAACGACGTGACCGGCCGGGACGGGTGGGCGCGTAGCTGCTCCGCTGACTGGATTCTGTACTACGTCACCCCGGACGAGGCCATCCTGCTGCGGCCCGATGCAGTGCGGGGGCAGCTCGACGCCTGGGAGGGGACCAGCCGCATCGCGAAGGCCGACAACGGCGACTACCGGACCCTTGGCCTCCTCGTCCGCCTGGAGGACGTCAGGGCCGTCGCAGAGGCCGTCCTTGCGGTCCCAGGGGACCAGCCCCCGGACCTTTGGCCGGCAGTGGGTGACTGCACGCACCAGGGGGGGCGGTGGAACCGGGGACCGGGCCACTTCGTCTGCGCGGACTGCGAGGAGCTGTGCGAGGTCGTGCCGCCGGCATGCCGTCACGAAGCCGTCTACTACCGCCGCGACGAGGACGACGTGCGCTGCGGCGACTGCGGGGCCACCTTCAAGCGACGAGCTGTCCGAAAGCGTTAGCGCGTGCCTTGACGAGCGTCCTTGCCTGCGGCAACTTGTAGGTGGGCGCTGCTGATGCGCCCTAGCGACGACGCCCGACCGGGCAAGGCGGTTAGCGCCGCCGAGTGGCTTCGCGAAGCTCGTCGCAGGCGGCTCTAGCGAGTCGCCACAATGGGTCACATGGGCCGACGCCATGCGGCGGGATTCAGCTCCCCCGGCCCGGCGGAAGCCCTGGACGTGACTCGCCTAGGGGCACGTCGAGTCGGGCCTCGACGTGCCCCGCTTTTCTCACCGGCCTGGGAGCGGAACGCCCCGCCGTGTAATGATAGGATGGCGCGGCTGGCGGTCCGTTATGGGGATGAGGTGGGATGGTCGAAGGAGAGGCTGGAAATGGCTGGTCCGAGTACCAGCGGCTCGTAATGGCCGAGTTGGAGCGGCTCGACAAGGCCATAGCCGCGAACCGGACCCACTTCGACACCCGCATGGACACGATGAACGACGGCCTGGCGGGCATCCGCGTCGAGATCGCCACGCTCAGGGTCAAGGCGGGGGTCTGGGGGGCGGTGGCGGGGATGATACCGGGGGCCGTCATCCTCATGTGGTCCCTTGTGAAATCAAGCTCGGCGTAGCTCCATGAGCCGCACCAGCCGCCACGCCCTCAAACGCTCACCCCTCACGGACAAGGTTGTCGCCGGGCAGCTCTACGCCGCCCGCGAGATAGCCCGGCGGACCGACCTCACCCAGGACCAAGCGACAGAGGCGATGCAGGCGTTCTACGAGATCGCCTGGGAGGTGCTGCTGTCTGGCTATCGCCTCCGGCTCGGCGACGTCGGCGAGATCGGGCTCTGCCAGCGTCGAGGTGCGCCAGGGCGCATGGCGACCCCCCTGCACGGCACGGTCTCCGAGTGGGACGGCAGTAGGCCCGTGCTGGACCTGCGGGGCCGCCTGTCCACCCCCGCCAAGGACGCTTGGTACGACAAGGACCTCGACGACTACGACCCAGACGACTACGAGCCTATCCCCTCCGAGTATCTGGAGTGACGCCGGCGGCCCTCCTGGGCGGTTGGATCGTCGGCGGATACGTCTACGACGTGCTCTGGCGCTCCAGGCGGGCCGACTACCAGAGTCGGTAGCGACGGCCTCCGGCGAACAGCCACTTATGCTGCGGAGTCAACGGCTTGCTGGGGTCAAAGCCCCACCAAGCGTGCGCCCACCACCACCTCGGGGTCACGACGTAGACCCGATCCGCGACCCGGTGCAGCTCCGCCAGCGCCGCATCGGGGTCCTCGACATGCTCTAGGAGGTGAGTGCAGAGGGCCGCCCCGAATGTACCCGAGGGGTAGGGGAGGTGGTAGGCGCTGCCCTGGCACGGGTGGGGCGTGCGGGCTCCTTCGGAGAGCTGCGCGACGGTTGGGCACTGTCCCCTCCCTGCGAGGTCCAGGTTCACGTCGGCCGTCCGCGAGGCCCCCAGGAGGACGTTCGCCACGGATGACCCCGTTGTTCCGCTCCCCACGTTGATCATGGGCTTTCCCGACGCGTCCGCAGCTCGACGGGCGGCGCGCTCCGCGCTCCGAGTTCGCCAAAGGACGTCGTAGGCGTAGCCGCCGGCGACCCAAACTGCTGCCCACTTCCACCATCGCACACGGCGAGTGTAGTGCCCGCGCCCGCGGCCGGCCAGCTCGCACCCGAGTAGCGGACCGAGCCTACGTCGTCACGCCCCGCTGGTGGGCGTTTCACACCTGGGCGCATCCAGGCCATCAGTGGTATCTCGGGGATTCGGCGAGGATTCCCCTCTGGCGGGGCCACCCGCGGGCCGCCTGACCGTGGCGAACGCCGGTGTGTGCTCCCCGACGTAGGCCCCCAGGACGTTGAACGACACATGCTCCTCGGCCTCGTCGCAGCCCATCCCCTCGCCCACGCAGGTCTCAATCACCGCGTCGAGGTCGTAGAGCGCCACTATCGTCGGTGAGCGGCCACCGCCCTCGGTGAGCGCCCATAGCGCCACATGGCCGATGAGGGCATCGTCGAATCCATCCGCCAGGAGGGCCTGGCCGTCCGTTACCTCGACCAGCTCGTCTTTGATCTCTTGGGGGGTCATGGAGGCTATCCCAGAAGGCGGTCCGTAGGGTATAACGCACCGACGTTCCATCCCGCAACGAGGAAGATCCATGCACGTCGCCATCGTAACGACCGCCGGCTTCGGGGTGCTCGGGAACGGACAGGGCATGGCGAACGCCGACCTCGCCAGATCCCTTGCCGCCGCCGGCGACCGGGTGACGGTGTATGTCCCCCTGGACGGCGGACCCGAGTCTCGCCCGACCTCCTTTCCCCCAGGGGGCGTGGTCGAGGTCGGCGTCGAGGTCGTCACGCTGCGCGACATTACGCAGGGGGGCGACCACGCCGTCGCCGCCGGGGCCGAAGTTCTCGCCCTCGACGCCGCCCACGACGCCATCCTCTCCCGCCACCGAGCCACGCCATCCGTCGTTCTACTGCATGGGCGGGGACTCTGGCGTCGCCTCTCCCACCGCGGCTTTGCCAATGGCGTGATCTGCGCTGCGGCAAACTACGCCGACGAGGATGGCCTGCCCGCCGTCTGCGTCGTGCATCCGGTGGACCCCGCCGTCTCGCCGGCTCCCGACGTCGCCAGTCCCGCGGGGGACGCTATCGTGTTGGCAGGGGTCACAAAGACGAAGGGAGCGGAGACGTTCCTGGCGTGTGCCAAGGCGCTGCCGCACCTGCCGTTCGTCGCCATCCGCACCCGGCCGTCGAAGGCGATGGAGGCCCTGCTGGCCGCAGAGCCCAACGTGGAAGTGCTCCCACAGGCAATCCCCGAGGACGAGCTGCTCGCAACCATCCGCGTCCTGCTCGTACCGTCCAAGAGGGAGTCCTACGGCATGGCCGCCAGGCTCGCAGCGTCGGCAGGCAGGCCGGTCATAGCGAGTGATCTGGCGGGCCTGCGGGAGAGCTGCGGCGAGGCGGCGGTCTACCTCGACCCTGACGACCACAAAGCCTGGGCCAAGGCCGCCCAGGCGGCCTGGGATCGCGGCGGATCGGGAAGCGTCCCCGACACCGCTCGCGACAACGAGATCGCCGCGCTGCGCTCGTTTCTGGCAGAAATCGTGGCCGGCTGATGGAGAGCGAAGCGTCCGCACGGCCCGCCGCGTCCGCGAAGGCACCGGAGGGGACCTTTGTCGTCTGCATCCCGGCCTTCAACCGGGCCGACACGATAGGCCGAGCCATCGAGTCCGTGCAGGCGCAGACCTACCCCAAGTGGGAGTGTCTGGTGCTCGACGACGGTAGCTCGGATGGCACCGCGGACGTCGCAGAGACCTATTCGGCCTCGGACCCGAGGGTGCGCGTCCTCCGGTTCCCGACAAACCGGGGGGGCATCGCGATGAACGAGCTAGGGATGGGCGCTGCGGTAGAGCGTGGCGAGTATTGGTCCCGCCTCGGCAGCGACGATTGGTGGTTCCCCGAGAAGCTCGCCAACGACCTAAAGGCGTTCAACGGGGGGGCGAGGGCCGTGTTCGGCCCCTACGACAACGTGGAGAACGGCGTCGCGGGGCGGCCCGGCAACGGCAGGCGGTCCTGGCGAGAGGTGAAGGACTCGCTATTGGGCGGCCGGTTCTGCGTGTCCTGGGCGAACGTCGCAGCTCGTACCGACGTGCTGTGCGAGGTGCGCGAGCGATTCGGCCGTTTCGGGGACGGCCGCCTGCGCCACATGGAGGATTTCATCTTCAACTGGCGCACCGCCCTGCTTGGCGTTGCATGGACCTGGCGGCCTGGATGCGACGGCGTGTGGAACGTAAACCGCGCAAACGGCGAGTCCTACAATACCTCGGTCCTCGACGCTGACACCGCAGCGATGGCGGCCTTGGTGGAGGAGCACGGGTGAGGACCGGCGACCGACACCGGGGATTTGACCCGCCGGAGCCCCCGAGGGACGACGATCTGGAGGGCCGGGCCGCGCGGGCTCACGCCATCTTGGAACGGGTCCACGGGATGCTCAACCACGCGACGGAGCACGACGCGCTGAACCTCGTCTCGATTGCGGTCGAGGACGTCTTTATGGCTCGCCTGATCCTTGAGGGGGAGGCGTAGCCGGCCGGAGCTAGGTGATAGACTGTCGCTGTGACCTCCAACCCCCCTACCAAGAGCGTCTGGTGGCCTAACGACAAGGCCGCCGCCGGGATGCGCCGTGACCAGCCGGCCCCGGAGCACCTGTGGATTCGGCTCGGGGACACTAGCTGCGAAAGCCGTCAACGCGCGACGCAGGCCCGGTTCGCGCGCCAGACGCCCTGGCTCTCGCCCCGCGAGGAAAGGCGGGATCGGGAGCGTGGCGACGTCGCCGCCGTCCAGCCGAGCATTGAACCCGCAGAAAGCATCTACAAGACCTTTTACAGCGCCGGGCTCCACCTCGACGTCGCCGACCTCGACCCCACGTTGACGGCAATCGGGGTCGATCTGGGCCTGGCCGGCGGACGCATAGAGCGCGGCACACCGGGTCCCTACACCACGGCCAGGGACGTCGCGGTGCGCCAAGTGCTTGAGGACGGCGGGGTGCCGGAGCCCGACATATTGGGGGTTGACCCGACACCGCCCACGATGGCGAAGGACCGCCCCCTGTGGGGCCTGGGCAAGGCCATACGCGAGAGGGACGTCAACCTGTTCCTCGACAATGGCGCTTTCCGGCTCCGCAACACGCGCCAGCTCACCGAGGACGACCTGACCACCTACCTCGACCGCGCCGAGGCCCTGGTCGCGGAAATGGAGCGGCACCAGGCGTGCTGCACAATCCTGCTGGTCGCCCCGGACGTGGTGGGCAATCCCGCCGCGACGATGGCCCTGCGGGCCAACCGCAAGATCATGGCGAGGTACTTCGCGCTGGTCCTGCGCTGCGCCAGCCTCATGTGGCCCATTCACGGCCGGGACCCCGTGCTCGTCGGCGAGCAGCTCGACCAGCTCCGCGACTACATGGAGCGTTACGGAATCTCCACCGATTCCATCGCCATCGGGGTGCCGTCGAGCGCGCGGGCGCTGGACCCCGAGACCATTCGGCACATCGCGGTCAAGACGGCCACGCTGACCCCTGGGTGGGCGCGCCGGCCGATCCGGTGGTTTCACCTCCTTGGGACCTCCCGGCAGCGGTTTGAGATGCGCGAGGGGCTCCCCTCCTACACGGTGGGGCACCTCGCCGAGCCCATCGCCGACGTCTACCGCACGCTATCGCAGATGCCGTGGGAGGAGGGCTACAAGCCCGGCATCCGCCCGATCATCACATCGGACTCGACGCGGGCTGTCACCAAGGCCAGCAAGCTGCGCCGGGAGATCATCGCCGGCACCGCCCGCAGGCCGGAGGTGATCGGCCAGGAGGCACGGGCGGGCCTGCACAGCTCGATGACCTCGGCGGCCGGCGTCAGCGAGGGGCCGTTTCGCCGGCCCGAGGGGTGGACTCCCGACCTGCGGTGGACCGGCTCCGAGTGGGTGCCTCGGGGGCCGCTGCCGCGTGTCGGCCCGTGGCCTCACCCCGCCCCCAGGGCGGTCCCCAGGGTCGTCCCTCCCCCCCCGCCCCCGACCCCCGTCGCCGAGCAGCTCCGCATCTTCAACCCCACGCCTGGGCGCGACGTCGGGGACTTCCATTCGCACTCGATCCTCTGGGACGACGACGGGCAGCGTTGGTACGCCGACGTCGAGGGCTTCGGACCGGCGGGCGAGCCATTGCGCGCCGAGTGGGCCAAGTACCGGGACCGGACCCAAGAGACCGCCGACAAGCGCAACGCCGTCCTGCGCGCCTACCAGGGCGGCGTGCGCGAGTTCACGGACGCCCGCGGGGAGAGCGTGGCCGTGATCGTCCCCGACGCTGGGCAGGGGGGCTTCTGGCGCTATTCGGCCGCGAACGCCGACGGGTTCTTTACCCACCGGACGACGCCCGACGAGTTGACGGCCGTCGCTGCCGCGGCCGACGACGGGTACGTCACACCGGCGGCCGGCACCCTGGACGCCTGGGCCCGCGCCGAGCGGTGGGCGGACGGGACCAGGCGCACCGCCGTCGTCCAGATCGGCAACGCGCTGCGGTCCCAGGGCATGTACGAGGCGGCCTGGGCCGCAGAAAACCGCTTCACCGAGGGCGGCAGCACGGCTCAGGCGCACGCCGAGGTGCTGGCGGCCGTCACCGAGCTGCGGGCAGGGCGGCGGCCCGAGGGGTGGGAGTGGCCCAAGCGGTCCAACCCCGGCCGGGCGGCCTACGCCGAGGCCCGAGGCTCGTTCGACCAGGGCGCAGCCGAGGCGTTCATGGCCGAGTACGAGGCGATGACGGTAGAAGACCTCCTGGGCTCCCCGGAGCGGTATTGGCCGATGGAGCAGCTCCCAGACGGTCATTGGTGCCTGGTGCTCACCAACATCAGGATTTGGGACAACACGGTCTGGCTGTCGTCCATCCATTCTCCCGACGAGGACTGCCAGCGCCGAGGCTTTGCCTCGCAGGTCATGGGCCGCCTCACCGCGCTCGCCGACAAGCACGGAGTCACGCTCGGGGGCGCGATCAAGCCCTTTTCTCACGAGACCCTGGACTTCGACGACCTGCTGGCGTGGTACAGGCGGGCGGGCTTCGGCCTTGTGTGGCCCGAGGGGGACCGCATCTACCGGCCCCCCGGACCTGTGAGGAATCCGGCCGGGGGCGGGACCGCCCTGGACCGGCGAGTGCCAGCGCCCGCAAGGGCCATCGCTGCCGTGGAGGACGTCAGCAAGGCCCTGGACCTGGGGGCGGGGCGGACCCGATGGGGACCGACGCCCTGGGACCCCCACCACGCCGACAACGACGCCGCCCTCGCGCGCAAGTACCCGGTCGTGACGTCGATCTATGTGCTCAACGTCATGCCCACCCGCAAGGAATGGGACGACCACCTGGCGCTCGCCCGACGGGTGCTGCGGCCTGGGGGGCGTTTCTACGCCAGCGTGCGGACCGACGACGCCTGCGACGGAGACTGGCGAAAGCAGACGACGCGCGGCTGGCAGGTCTGCCGCGACCCGGACGCATGGCGCGATCTGCTGGACGAGGTGTTTACCGATGTGCGACGTTTTGACAGTGGCTCGGGCTACGTCACCTTCGTAGGGGAACGGTAAGGCAGCGATGGCGACCTCTCTCTGGATTTCGTTTCGCACCCTGGAAAAGCTCGTCAGAGCCGCGGCCGAAAGCAGCGGCGAGGGCAGGATCGACCTCGCCGCCGCCGCCCCCGACGACGCCCTGGTCGAGGAGTGGCAGCGGTACGAGGTCGAGCTGCGGTACGCCCTCAAGGAATGGCTGTACCCGCGCCTGGACGGCCTGACGCTCCGCTCGACCGAGGGCCATCGGTCCCCGAGGCGGCCCTTGGTCGAGGACGCCGACGACCTGGCCGACGAACTGCTCGACCGGGGCGATGCGTCCCACGCCGTCTACCTGACCTTGGCCGAGGACGACCGGGCGATCTGGGACGGCCGGTGGCGGGAATGGCTCGACGAGGACGAGGCCGACGACCTCTCATCCCACCTCTCACTGCGGCTGCGAGGGTACGCGGAGAGCCTGCCGGTGGCCCTTGAGCGGGCCGCCTGGGGCACCGGAGCGCCGGCCGAGGACTACGAGGCCCGGTTCGGGACGGCGGCGTGAGCCGGGACGTCTACGCCGCCGACAAGGTGCGCGCCTATCCAGAGCGCCTACGGGCTCTCCAGGCGGGCCGGGACATTTATCCAGTCCATTTGCACCTCATCCTCTCGGACCTCTGTAACCTCGACTGCCCTGGCTGCGCTTACCGCATGGCCGACTATTCGTCCGCGCAGCGGTTCATCGTGCGGGACGACGAGGGTGGGATCATCACCCGAAACCCGCCACGGTTCCTTGAGCCCGACCTCGTACAGACGGTGCTGGACGACTGCGCCCGGATGGGGACGCAGGGGGTCGAGTTCACCGGAGGGGGCGAGCCCACCGTACACCCGCAGTGCAGGGAGCTGCTCGGGTACGCACAGGGGCTCGGCCTGGACACGGCCCTCATCACAAACGGCCTGCTGCTCGACAAGATAGGGGAGGAGGCCGTGCGGACGAAGTGGCTGCGAGTCAGCATCGACGCCGCCACAAGTGAGACCTTCGACGTCGTGCGGCCGACCCTGGGAGCCACAGGCAGCACCTTCGACCGGGTTATCGAGCGGACCAGGGCGGCGGTCTCGCTTCGGGACCAGCTCGGGACTGATTGCGTGATCGGAGCGGGGTTTGTCGTCCAGCGTGAGAACTGGCGGGAGATTGCCGACGCCGCGGCCCTCTATCAGTCCCTCGGGGTGGACAACATGCGTATCAGTGCGCTGTTCACCTCCGAGTTCGACGGCTATTTCGGGGAGTGGCGGGAGGCGGCCGAGCTGCTGGAGCGCGAGGCCGTGGAACGGTTCGACCGCCCCGGCTTCCGTGTCTACGGCCGCCTGGGCGAGAAGCTCGACGACCTGGCCGCGCCCCCGGACTACCCTCGGTGCGGCTACCAACACTTCACGACCTATCTCGCGGGAGACGGCAACCTGTACCGCTGCTGCGTGACCTCGTACAACGACCAGGGCCATCTGGGCAGCGTCCGCGACGCCGGGGGGCTCCAGGCTCTCCTAGACGACCCCGCGACGCGGAGCCTTCTGAACGACTTTGACGCTAGGAGCTGCGGGCGCTGCCAGTTCAACGACCGCAACCGGACGATCAACGCGCTTATCGACGGGCCGCCGGTGAAAGGCGGACCCGCCGATCTGGCACACGCCAGCTTTGTCTAGGAGAGACCGACCATGAGCAAGCCCTGTCCAGCGGCGACACAGAGCGTGGCGCTGAACACAGACAACCGGCAGCACGCCATCGACCAATTCATGTACGGGCCGCCCAATCCGTTGCGCCCCGAGCTGCGTAGCACGCGGGATTTCTGGCAAGCCATCGCCCAGGTCTGGTCGAGATCCGAGGGCTACCGCCTCACCCCGTCCGAGGCCCAGACCATGCTCTGCGGGAACTGCGCCGCGTTCGACATTTCCATCGCCATGCGGAAGTGCATCGGCACGATTGCCCATGAGGCAGGCGGCGAGGTGGGCTATTGTCACGCCCATCATTTCAAGTGCGCCGCCACCCGGACCTGCATGACCTGGGTGGCCGGAGGTCCGATAACCTGATGCCAACGCTCACCGGCCGAGCCCGAAGTTCCGCCCTCGCCTACTACGGAAGGACCCGAGTCCGCGACCGCTACGGGCCGGGATGCCTGCCCGAGGGGTGGAAGGACACCCTGGGGGTCCCCTGGGGGGGCCACGCCTTCGTCACCGAGGTCGCGGCCTTCCAGGCGGCCTACGGGCTCACCGTTGACGGCAAGGTCGGCCGGCAGACCGTGGCGCAGCTCGCAGAGGCGCTGGCCGCCGCGGGCGTGGACACGGTGAGCAGCGGCCGGCCCAGGGCCGACCGCATCCGCTTCCGCGGCCAGGAGGCAGAGGTGCCGGGGGTACGGGTCGTCGCCGCTATCGCCGACGAGGGCTACAACTTCGCCACGGCCGAGCCCGGCAAGCACGTTCACGGCAGCTTCAAGCGGGGGCGGCCGACAGCTCTGGTCCTGCACGATTCAGTCACCCGCAGCGCCGACGCCTGCTTTGACGTCCTGCGGCGTCGCCGGTCGCGCAAATCGGGGCGCAACATGGGCCTTGGCACCGGGTTCATCCTCTCGCCCAGCGGCACCCTGTATCAGTGCGTCCCAGACCTCGACGTCGTGACCTGGCACGCTTCGGGCTGGAGCGGAACGGCCATCGGCCTCGATGTCGTGGCCCTGCTCGACCCCAAGCTCGCGCCCCGCTCGGACCGCCGGCGCTCGGCGACCCGATGGGCGGACCGGGGCTACATCGACTACACGGACGAGCAGCTCGCCGCGCTGCCAGCCACGGTCGCCGCGATCTGCGAGCTGGCCGGCATCGAGCTGTCCTGGCCGACCGACTCCGAGGGCGACCCGGACACGCAGCCCTGGGGCAAGCGCCTCGACTTGGACAGCAGGCGATTCAGTGGCGTGGTCGCCCACGGCATGATCAGCAAGGCCCGGTGGGACGGCAACCGCGCCCTGGAGGTCGTAGCCGCCGGCTAACTTGTCGGGAGGGCGCGAAGCGGGGTAACGTCACCCCTGATTGCGCGGGCCGTCGAGCCTCCCCCCCGCGGGCCGTCGAGCCCCTCCCAACCCGGCGAGGGCCTCGCGATGCAACTAGGTCAATACGAACGGCGACCAGCTCGACGGGTCACGCAGACCAGAGTCCCCGACCGCGGACCCTGGGTCCGCTTCCCCCCCCTCTGGGACCGGGGGGGGCCGTGGGGGCAGTACGACGCGGTGTCGGCGTTCCTGCGCCCCGACGGGCCAAGGACCCTGGTCGGCGTCGAGTTCTCGGGACAGGGGCGGCCGACGGGCTACCTCCTGACGGACCTGAGCGTCAACAGGGTCGACATAATCGTCTCCTCCCATAGAGTGCCCATGCGGGGCCAAGGGTGGCGGCGGCCTGGAGATCCAGGCGGCCCGGTCCTCGGACCTTCTCCGGCGCGCGGGATCGTCCGGTTCACCCCCAGGGTAGCCACCGCGGCTGACACGGTGTTCGCGACGGCGGCGTATGCGGGCAGGAGCCCCCAGGACGCGCCTCGCCTCATGGCTCGCCTGGTCTACGCTCCCCCAGGGGAGGGCGCTACCAGATTCGGAACGAACAGACGGCCGGCCCGACCGCGGCGTGCGCCCAGGGGGATGCCCTGGAGCCGTAGCGGGCATGAAGGGATGAGGAGGTACGGCATGGCCGGCGCTCCGCTCGGCGGGCCGGGGGATGCGGATCTGGAGGCCATCATCGCAGCGTCCCCGGCGCTGCGGGAAATGTCCGAGCTGGTCGAGCCGCCGGCCGGGTGTGGCCGAGTGCCGCCGATGGCCGATGGCCCCTACGGGGACTCCTGGCGACGGGCCAGGGCCTTGTGCTTCCAGCGGTGGGTGCTGGTGAGCGTGGGTTTCCTGCCCCCCGACCGCTACGGGACGGTGGGGACCGTGGGCATCGCCGGCATCGAGCGGCTGCAACGTGCGCTCGACGTAGGCGTAGACGGGGATTGGGGGCGCATCACCAACGAGGCGCTAGAGGTAGCGGTGGGCTTTCCCATGCCCGGCACGCGCAAGTGGGAAGGGTCCGACCAGCCGCCCACCGGGCGCGAGCCCATCCCGCCGCCACCCGTGCCGTCGCCCGACCTCGACCCCGAGATACCCCCGCTGGACCCCGAGGACGAGCCCGTCGCCGAGGCGGGCATGGGCGGCCTGGGCATCATGGCCTTCGCGGCGGCGGCCTACTACGCACTGACGAGTTAGGGGGCGACGTGCTTTTCCGTATCCTTATCGCCATCGCCCTCCCCCGCATCCTTGCCGCGATGCAGAAGGGCGGACCCGGCCCTGGGGGATTCTCGGCCCTCATCCCGACGCCGCCGGCACCGCCCGACGAGCTGCCCCCCGACGACCCGTACCCCATTCGCGAAGCCGAGGGGAACGGCGCGGTCGGGCAGTACGGGCGGCAGAGGCCGTGATGCCACCCTCGCGCCCCGGCCTGGAGCCGCCACACCCGACCACCCCGGCGGCGACCCTCGTCGTCACCGGCTTACTTGCGCTGGTAGCCTTCGCCCTGGTGGCGTGGCTCATGCCCGGAGGATACTGAACATGAGGCGACAACACAGCTACGGCTCCGCAATCATTTCGCGACGCCCCGGCCTGGGGCAGGACAACGGCGAGGACGAAATGGTGTTCTCCGAGGAGGAGGTCGTCGAGGCCAACGGCAACGGCAACGGCAACGGCAACGGCGACATTAGGACCGCCTCTGCCTTCGGTGTCACCGGCCTCATCACGCTCGGGCTCGGGATCATGCTCGGCGGGTTCGTCTTCGACTCCGAGAAGGAGCGGAAGGCGCAGGGTCGGAGGTGATCCCTTACGGCACCGCACCGGTAGCGACGGCGACGGCCCTGGGGCACGCGCGATGGCGCGCCCACGGCCACCCGCGCGCCCCCGAGGTCGAGGTGTGGAGGTCTGACGACTGCGTGCAGGGATGGTTGCAGTGCGCGGGGGAGGACGGGGTTGGCCCCAGGATGCGGTGCGACGACCAGGGCTTTGCCCTGGACGAGGACGGCAACCGGATCTGCATCGACGAGCTACAGGCACCGCCGGGGGCACCGCCCGTCCCCGTCCCTGCACCGGAGGCGGGGGTCCCCGACGTTCCTGGCCCTGGACCTCGGGGGCCGGCGCGGAGCTGTCCAGAAGGCACGCACCCGGTAATCGTCGAGCGGGGAGCGTTCGTTCCGTTGAATCCCGACGAGCTGCCCGCCGACTTCATGCACCCGGACCCCTCGCACCACTACAACTGCCTACCAGGCGAGGCCCCTTATCGCCCCTGGGAGCAGGCACCGCCTGGTGCCCCTCCCGCGGAGCCCGAGCCCGTGCCCGCCGTCTGCCGGCGCGACCGAGATTGTCGCGTTCATGGGCTCACGCGCTGTATCAGGGGCCAGTGCCACGCCTGCAACAGGGACGCGGACTGCCCAGGGGGCGCGTGCATCGGGTACGAGTGCATCCCGGTGGGGCCGGTGGAGCCCGAGCCCGAGCCCGAGCCCCAGGTGGGGCCGGGACCACCTCTGCCGGGGCCGTTAGCGCCCCTCGACCTCGACCTCCAGATCGAGCCGCTCGTTCCCTTCGACCTCGGTCCGCTGGAGCCGCTTCCAGAGCTGGAGCCAGAGCCAGAGCTGGAGCCAGAGCTGGAGCCGGAGCCCGAGCCCGAGCCGGAGCCAAGGCCCGAGCCCCGGCGCAAGAGCGCAGGTCCCTGGCTGGCGCTAGCAGCAGCCGCGCTGCTCCTGTCGCAGTGACCCCCCGCTACGCCACCGCCCCGGCCCCGGCGCTCGGGCAATACGAACGGCGACCAGCTCGACGGGTCACGCAGACCAGAGTCCCCGACCGCGGACCGTGGGTCCGCTTCGCGCCCCCCCCGGAGGGAGGGCGGCGGATCGTGAGGGGCATGGGGATGCGGATGCGCTGCGAGCGTTGCTGGGAGGCGGTGCTGCAAGCCAGCGAGCCCAGGACCCTCATCGGCATCGAGTTCTCGGGCGGCGGGCGGCCGACCGGCTACCTTCTGGACGAGGTATGGCAAAACGCCGTCAACCGCCTCGACGACCCGCGGCGCACCCACCCCGCTCGCGGCATCGTCCCCGTTCGCCGCGTCATCATCAGCCCCGCGGACAGCGTGGACGTCTGGATAGAGGCCGCACAGGGAGGCATGCCGTACCCGACGCGCAACCCCGCCCGCGCTCCGATGGCCCGCCTGGTCTACGCGCGCGGCGGCGTAGAGGGCGACGCACCGAGGTTCCGCCTCCCGCAGCGTCCCCCCAGGGCGATTCCCTGGAGGGGTAGCCATGAGGGGATGAGGCACGGCATGGGGCGCGGACGCCTCGGGTGGGTCCGAGAGGACGGGATCGAGGTCCCCGGCAACGAGGAGCAGACCGAGTGGATCTGGGACGCAGCCATCGCCGCCGCGGACGACCTTGTACGCCTCTCCGAGGGCGCACCTCCCCCTGGATGCCCAGACGCCCGGTGGCTCTGCCGCCAGCGAGCTGCCCTTCTCCGAATCTTTCGCGGTCCCGATTGGGAGGAGCTGCCGCGGGCGCTGGAGCCAGGGTCCCCAGGGTCCAACCTCGCCTATTACCGGCAGGGCTTCCCCGAGGCGTCGGCGACCCTGTACGTCGAGGCGTTGCAGGGTGCGATGGGGATCGGGGTGGACGGCGACTGGGGGCCTAACACCAACGACGCCCTTGCGCTTTGGATTCTGGAGCCTATTCCAGGGTTCGTCGAGGGCAGGCCCGCGGCCGGCGGGGGCCGCAGGAGGCGGACGCCAGCACGGGACCCCGACGCACCGGGTCGAGAGTGGTCCCCACCCGTCGCCTCTAGCACGGCCAAGGCCGCCGGCGCGGGCCTTCTGTCCCTCGCCCTCATCGGTGCCGGGGCGGCGCTGATGTTCTACGACAACTGACAGGCGAGCCGGGGCGTTGAACGAGACAATCATCGACCTGATTGGGAACGCCGGCCCTCTCGGAGCGTTCCTCCTCTACGTCCTGCACCAGCGCAAGCTCGACCGGGCGAGCAGCTCCGCTCAGGAGGATCGGTTTATGAAGCGCCTGGACGAAATGGACGCCAAGGCGGACGAGTCCCTAAAGGATCTGCGCTCCCGCTACGACGTGGTGCTGGCCGGCTACAACACCGAGAGGACGGCGTTGCTGGACCTGGCGGGGAACAAGCTGGATCAAGTGATCACCCGCCTCGGTATGCAGCCCCCGGCCGCCGCCCCGGCCCCACCGCCCGCAGTTCCACCGCCGGAGCCCGGCCCGACGACCACGCTTATCGACCGCAAGGTCCAGGCGGCCGTCGAGGAAGCCCTATCGAAGAAAGGGGAGGACTGACGTCCGACGATCGCTCGGTCGCCGCCGGCCGCCCAGGGCCGCCGTGACGCCCGGCAGCGGCGCAACCCCGCAGCTCCACGGGTGATAACGCGCCGACCGCCGTTTTTCCGGCTCCGGTTTTCCCCCTCCGCACGCCCGCCTGGCGCAACGCTTTGGCGGGCGCGCCAGAAAACTTGTGGATCTTCGCGGACGATGGGATCTACGGTCGTTCACCGTGCCCCTCCGCGGGGCGCACGGACTCCAAACCGGGGGGCGACGTGGCCCGAGCAAGCAGAGAACAGGTGTGAGCTACCGTCGTCGCCGTGGAGGCAAGCCCGCGTCCAACCAGCGCGCGGGCGTCGCGTACCTGCCGGCACTGTTGTTCTGCGAGGACGACCACGAATGGTCGGCAGAGTCCCCCATCGCGGGCTGTCTGAGGCGCTATTCCCCCCGTGCCGCCGCCCTGCTGATGTACCTCATGTTCCGGCATGACTACCTATCCGGCCGGGTCAGCGGGTGCGTGGCCGATTGGTCGAGGCCGGTCGAGCACTGCCGGGACCCCAAGACCCTGCGGCTTGCCCTGGGCGAGCTGCGAGGCGACCTCGACACCCCCGGCGGCGAGCGGATCACGGTGCTGGAGGAGGTCGAGGGCGCGCTGTACTTCTCGGAGGAGTTCTGGCGGGTCCGCATGGAGGTCAGGGCGCACCGTAAGACCCAGGCCCCCGGCCCCTACGGAGCTGTCCGCATATCCGCGACCGTCTACCGCGGCGGCCCCTGGGCCGTCCTGACCGACACGGCCAGGGTGCTCTACGGGTTCATGCGGCTGCTGGCGGCGGCCGAGTACAAGCGCGACCGAGAGGGCAACTACATCAACGACGAGCGGCGGCCGGCCGCCCTGCTCTCCCGCCGGTCAGGGTTCTGCGAGAGTACGGTCCTGGCGGGTGTCACCGCCCTGGAGCGCGTCCTGCTGGTGACGGTCAAGCGGGTGAAGTTCCGCACGAACGTCTACCGGGCCGCGTTCGACGTGACCGTCAAGTTGTTCGGCTGCGTGGTCAACTTCGCTCACACGGTCGAGTCGCAGCTCCGAGGGCGCAACCCCCGCCCGCTGCGGGCGCAGTGCGTGGAGCACTGGCACCGCGTGGCGGGGAAACGTAGACCCGTGCGGCTTGCGCCCGCCCTGGCCCCGCTGACCTAGCCCCCCGCAAACCGCGCAACGTCCGCACCGGTGCGTCTGCACCGTGCGCGCTCGACCGCGAGCCGGCCGCCTGGAGGGCTCGCGCGGCCCGAGCGCCGCGCGGCCTAGCCCCCCGACCCCGGACCCACCCCCGCTCGGCCCTGGAAAAGGCCCCGATGTGGGCCAGGTGTGGATGGAATGGATAAGTACGTTTGTTCGACAGGGAAAAATCCCGCCTAGACGGTACGTTCTCCGCTCGCGAGACGGTAGATCCTCCGCTCGATTTTCGGGCCGTTCGCGGAGGTTCCCCAATGGTTGCGCCGCAGTGCGGGGCGGCACGCCCCCTTGCAGGATCTTACGGTACGGATCAACAGTCTTATAGGATCGGCCCTCCGGGCCATGATCTCAGCCCCAATTCTCTTGAGAAAAAACCAGGCCGGGAACACGGTCTGTGGACGCCGTGTCGCCCGTCGAGGTAGGCTGACGCCATAGCAGGCCCGTAGCCCGTATGGGGCCAACAACAAGGAGCACAATGCCCGAGCCGACCCACCCATCGCCCGTCTCTGTTCCAGATGACGAACAGCAGCTCGCGGTCGATGAGTTCAGCGAGGCGCT
>Ga0310121_10001719_pt1 | contig 21773 bp, 21 predicted proteins | sample CB27_Tmax_986_MG_FD_203504 | JGI IMG/M metagenome (GOLD analysis project Ga0310121, IMG submission 203504) | Marine microbial communities from Western Arctic Ocean, Canada - CB27_Tmax_986 | ecosystem: Environmental > Aquatic > Marine > Oceanic | place: Canada: Western Arctic Ocean | collected...
CTTGTCCTCCAGACCCTCTGCGAACTTCTGGAGGCCCGAAGCCTCCACCGCCTCGGCGTACTTGGCCTCAAGGAACTCGATGTAATCGAGGACCTGATAGATCTGCTCGTCCGGGAGAGATTCGATCGTGCGCATGAGGCGCTGGCGAAGAACGTCGTGCATAGCTCTTAAGTTACATGAGCCTCGCCCACGAGCCCACCTTGCTTCAGTTTCGAATCCCGATAATGTCTTGCATGCCCTTCCTTCCCTTGCGCCCCGTGCCCGTCGCCTCCGGTGCCGACTCTCTCTATCAGGAGTGGCTGAGCTGGCTTGCCGGAGAGCTCGGGCGTCCCGATTGTGACCGGAATGAGCTCGTTCGCACGGTCCTGACAGACATCTACTTCCCCGAACTGTCGGGTCGGGATGCATCGACTCTGAGCCGTACCGCCCAGGTCGCACTCGCACAGATGGATCCGAGAAATGTCACGTTGGAGCCTGAGTACTATCAGGAGATCGACGTCGAGAAGTACGCTCTGAGGAAGCCGCTGCTGTGGTTCTGGGAGATGTTCGATCGCAGCGCGTTGGGCGAGAACGTCGAACTGGGAATACACTTGCGGCGCATGCTCGCCCACCACGTGTTCGCGAGTTGCGGGAAGAACTTCAAGGCATTTACCCACGTGCGCGTGTCGGTCGGCTACAATCTCAACGTGGGAGACGACGTGGTGATCCACCGTCACGTCCTTCTCGACGATCGGGGCGGCATCGACATCGGAAACAGCTCTTCGGTGTCAGACTTAGCCAACGTGTACTCCCACTCCCACGATATCGTGGACGGCCGCATCGTCTATATGTCCAAAACGGTCATCGGCAACGCGGTGCGCATCACGTACCACGCTACGATTCTCGCGGGCACACACGTCGCCGACGACTCGATGGTCGGCGCGGGGTCCATGCTTACACGCAGCACCGAGCCGCATTGGGTCTACGTCGGCGTGCCGGCGCACAAGGTGAAGGAGAAGCCTGGTGACGAGCGCGCGCAAAGGGCGCCGCCCACGCACGACCCCATGGCTGACCGGGCATAACCGCGACGTTACTGCTCGGCCTCCTCGTGCATCTCCTGCAGGCGCGCCACTACGCCGGGATCGGCAAGCGTCGTCGTATCCCCAACCGTTCGTCCCTCCGCGATATCGCGGAGCAGGCGACGCATGATCTTGCCGGACCTCGTCTTCGGAAGATCCGCCGTGAAGACGACCATCTCGGGCTTCGCGATCGCTCCGATCTTCTTGCCCACGTGGTCGCGGACCTCGCTGAGCAGCTCATCGGTACCGTCATACCCGTGCTTGAGCGTCACGAACGCGGCAATCGACTGGCCCTTGATGTCGTGACTCTTGCCCACGACCGCCGATTCGGCGACAGCGGGGTGATCGACCAGCGCGCTCTCGACCTCCATCGTCCCGATCCGGTGCCCCGCGACGTTGAGCACATCGTCCACACGCCCGAGGATCCACAAAAATCCATCGTCATCCCGTTTCGCACCATCACCGGGGAAGTAAGTCCCGTCCCACTTCGACCAATACGTCTCTTGGTAACGCTGGTCGTCTCCCCAAATCGTGCGCAGCATCGACGGCCACGGAGATGTGATCGCGAGGTAGCCCGCCGCAATCTCGTCACCGGCCTCCGACATGATGGTCGCCTCGATTCCTGGGAACGGGAGCGTCGCCGTCCCGGGCTTGGTCGGCGTCACACCAGGTAGCGGCGTGATCATGATCGCGCCGGTCTCGGTCTGCCACCACGTGTCGACGATGGGACACGACTCCCGCCCTACGACTTCGTGGTACCACATCCAGGCTTCGGGGTTGATCGGCTCACCGACGGTTCCGAGCAGCCGAAGCTTGGAAAGGTCGTACTTCCCGGGCCATTGATCGCCCCACTTCATGAAGGCGCGGATCGCGGTCGGCGCGGTATAGAAGACCGTCACGCCGTACTTCTCACAGATCTGCCAGAGTCGACCCCAGTCCGGCTCATCCGGAGAACCCTCATACATCATCACGCGCGCTCCGCTCGCGAGCGGCCCGTACACGATGTAGCTGTGGCCCGTGACCCAGCCCACGTCGGCGGTGCACCAATAGACGTCGTCGTCCTGGAGGTCGAAGACGACCTTTGTCGTGGCCGCCACCTGGGTCAGATATCCACCGCTCGTGTGCACGACCCCCTTCGGCCTTCCGGTGGTGCCTGAGGTGTAGAGAATGAAGAGGACGTCCTCAGCATCCATCGACTCGGCCGGGCAATCACTCGCAGCGGAAGCGGTCAGGTCATGGTACCAGTGGTCACGACCCGCCCGCATGGCCGCATCGACCTGCTCGCTGAGCGCCCCACCCCGCCGAACCACGACCACGTTCTGGACCGTGGGTGACGACTCGAGCGCAACGTCCGCGTTGGCCTTGAGTGGTACGATCCCGCCTCGCCGCCAGCCCCCGTCGGCGGTTATGAGCACTTGGGCCCGGGCGTCGTTGTTGCGGTCGGCCAGGGACTCGGGGCTGAATCCACCGAACACGACCGAGTGGACCGCCCCAATGCGCGCGCACGCGAGCATCGCGACTGCCGCCTCTGGAATCATGGGTAGGTATATGGTGACTCGATCCCCCTTGCCTACGCCGAGCCCCTTCAAGGCGTTCGCGAATCTGCTCACCTCCTCGTGCAGTTCCGAGTACGTGAACGTGCGCTCATCTCCGGGCTCGCCTTCCCAGATCAGCGCCGTTTGCTCCGCCCGGGGACCGTCCAGGTGCCTGTCCAAGCAGTTGTGCGCAACGTTGAGCTTACCCCCCAGGAACCACTTGGCATGCGGTGGCGTCCACTCGAGCACCGTGTGCCACGGCTCAAACCAATCGAGCTGCTCGGCCCAGGTCTCCCAGTATGCCTCACGGTCGGACGTGGCCCGTTCGTAGATCTCCCCGTCCCGCACCACGGCGCGGGCAACGAACTCAGCGGGGGGGGGAAAGCGGCGATCTTCAGTAAGAAGGGTGTCGAGCGTGCCCGCATCCTTGCTCATTGGGGGTCCTCGCGCCCGAGATGGGCTCGGATGGTGAGATTTGCCGTAAATTGGGCTGATCAATCTGCACCTTTCAAACCAGGTAGCAAAGCGACCGCTTCGTGGCCTTCCACCCGGACAGCCGGATCCGTAACTTATCAATAATCATTCTTGATACTGGTGCGTGATGGGCAGCTGCTGCGATCCGTACGAGGACCGCTACGAGGAACGCTGGCGTAGGGGCGCGTTGTCAACGCTCATGTGTGGCGTCGCCTTGCTCCTTGGCTTCGCTTTGGCCTCCCTCGGCATGTCCGAGGCCTCGCTGACCCTCCTGCTGCTCGCATACGCCGCGGGTGGGTGGGAGGCCAGTGTACGGGCCGTCACTGCGCTGCGGCGAGCCACGCTCGACGTGGATCTGCTGATGCTGCTCGCAGCAGCCGGGGCGGGGGTTGTCGGCCACTGGTTGGAAGGCGCCGCCTTGCTCTTCTTGTTCTCCCTCGGGAACTCTCTGGAGAACTACGCGTTCGGCCGTACGAGGCGCTCTATCCGAGCGCTCATGGAGCTGCGACCCGACGAGACGAGCCGCGTCGAGCACGGGGAGGTGCATGCGGTCCCGCTCGACTCACTGCTCCCTGGTGACGTCGTACGCGTTCAGCCAGGCGAGCGTATCCCCGTCGACGGCGAAGTCGTGGACGGCCGGTCCCACGTGGACGAATCCACGCTGACAGGCGAACCCATACCGGTTTCCAAAGAGGTCGGATCTCCGGTGTACGCCGGCAGCCTCAACGCTTCGGGTTCCTTGGATGTGCGCATGACCAGTGCGGCAGACGACACCACTTTGGCACGTATCATCCGGCTCGTGGAGAGCGCCCGGGAGACGCGCGCTCCGACGCAAAGCTGGATCGAGGCCGTCGAGAGCCGCTACGCTGCAGGCGTCATCGTCGCTTCGGTGGTGGCCGTGCTGCTGCCGTGGCTGCTACTCGGGTGGACGTTCGACGACGCCTTCTATCGCGCGATGACGCTACTCGTCGTGGCGTCCCCCTGTGCGCTGGTGATCTCGATTCCGGTCACCATCGTCGCGGCAGTGTCGAACGGAGCGCGACACGGAGTGCTCTTCAAGGGCGGAGCATCGCTCGATGCCCTCTCCGAAGTACGCGTGGTCGCGTTCGACAAAACGGGCACGCTCACGCTGGGCCGGCCTGAGTTGGCCGGCATCGCTAGGCTGGGTACCGCGCACGCGACTGTCGGTCCACGCTCACAGTGCGCCGGGACTGACACCGCATCCGACCAAGAGCGACTGTTGAGATTGGTCGCCGCCACCGAGTCACGTTCGGAGCACCCGCTCGCCGGTGCACTCGTGCGTGCTGCGTTCGAGCGAGGCCTGGACGTGCCCGAGTGCGAGTCGTTCCAGTCCACTCCGGGACAGGGGGTCGAGGCCGTGGTCGAGGGAACCCGCGTGCGGGTGGGACGACCCTCGTGGGTGCTGGCCGGCGGCGACGCTCACATTCCCGCAGGACTCCTGGAGGTGATCGCTGGGGACCGGTCCCCTGGCGCTACGCCGGTGTACGTGAGCCTCGACGGAAATGTCGAAGCTGAGCTGGAGATTGCTGACATGCCTCGCCCGGGGCTACGCCACGCGCTCGCGCACCTACGCAAGCAAGGTGTCCGGCACTTGGCGATGCTCACCGGGGACGACCGGCGCACCGCGGAAGCGATAGCGTCGCATCTCGATATCGACGAGGTCTACGCGGAGCTACTCCCGGATGGAAAGACCGGGGTCCTAGAGAGACTGCGAGAGCAGCATGGCCCGGTCGCCATGGTCGGGGACGGCGTGAACGACGCCCCGGCGCTCGCGATTGCCGATGTCGGGATCGCGCTCGGTGCGGCCGGCACGGACGTCGCCCTGGAGACTGCCGACGTGGTGGTCATGGGAGACGATCTCGACCAAATCGGTCACGCCTTGAAGCTCAGCCAGAGGGCCCGCCGGATCGTCCGCCAAAACCTGGTTTTCTCGGTGGGAGTCATGGTTGGCCTGGTCGTGCTCGCACTGGCCGGCCAAATAGGCCTCACCGCTGGAGTCATCGGACACGAGGGGAGTACGATCGTTGTTGTCTTAAACGGTCTCAGATTGCTCGCCGACCGGAGCGGCGGATGAGCCCCCTACGCTTCCGGCGGCATCAATGCTCACAGGGCGTCCGCCCCGAGCAAGAGCTCGAAGGCGCGCACGGTACGTTGCGCAAGCTCGGCGACAGCAAGGTGACCGGCGCCGATGGTAGCACGTAGGATCTGCAGCTTGAACCGAACCTGGGCCTCCGCGGCCCGAGGATCATCTCCCGCTTCGCGCAGGCGGAGCCGAAGCGAACAGGGGCCTGCGATGCCCCTCGGGGAGCTACGCCTCACTCAACTCGCCCAGGATTCCAAGGGAGGTCCGCACTCTACCCAAGTTATGGAGGTTGATCAGGTCGACCACGAGCGCCATGTTCCCCATGAGTCCACGACTCGTCTCGTCGAGATACACATTGATACTCACGTCTTGCGGTCCCGCGTCGAGATGGAAGAAGAGGTAGGCACTGCGGGTCTACTCTCCGTCCCACCGGCCCTCAAACTGATAGCTGGTGGTCTTCTGGAGACCGGACAGCTCCCATCCGGCCGCCAGGACGCCTCCCTGGACCGCCTCCATGAGCGGCTCGAGCGTAAGGATGGGATCCGCGGGCAAATCAAATCTGCCACGACCGGTTGACATCCTTTAAGAAAGCTAAGTAACGTATGCCCATGCGCGATCCATCAATCGAGCTACGTTTACGAAGAGCCCTTGAGGGCACCGGTCACCGCTTCACTAAGCAACGGGCTGCTGTGTACCGGTATCTGGCCGATACGGATGTGCATCCCACTGCAGACGAGGTGTATCTCGCGGTGCGCCAGGACCTCACCGGAATCTCGCTGGCGGCCGTGTACAAGAGCCTTGAAACCCTCGTCGGCTGCGGGCTAGCGGTCAAGCTCACGTACGGCGATGGCTCGGCCCGATACGACGGTCAAACCGATCCACATCATCACGCACGCTGTCTTGCCTGCGGGCTGGTCGTCGACATCGATGGCAAGATCGCCGACTCCGAAATCGAGGGCTTACGAGCCCGGGCAGCGGCCTTCACGGTCACCGGGTTCCGTCTCGAGCTCTCCGGATACTGCGCGACATGCGTGCCCGAGGGCGGGCCCAATCCCATCCATGCCTGAGCCCCACTGCCTCTCGAGTATCACTGCCCCGGCCTGAGGTCACACTCCTCCTGCGCTTGCCTTTGGGTAGACTCCTCGTCGCCACTCTCCTGACGCCGCAGCCCTCGCCGGCGCAGGAGGTCTCTCGACTCCGGTCGGACCTCACGCAGGCGCTGGAGACGTACGACTGGAAGGACGTGCAGTGGGGCGTGCTCGTGGTCTCCTTGGATCAGGGCGACACGCTCTTCTCGGTGGAGCCGAATGCAGCGCTGGCGCCAGCCTCCAACCTGAAACTGCTAACCACCGCCGCGGCGCTCCGACGGCTGGGCGCTGACTTCCGGTTCCAGACATATCTGCTGACGGACGGCGTGGTCAGCCACGGAGTGCTGCGCGGCGACCTGGTACTCTACGGGACGGGCGACCCGGGCATCTCCGACCGTTTCTTCTCTCAGAAGGACGAGGTCTTCCAGGTGCTGGTTGATCAGCTCGAACAACTCGGTATCACGTCCGTCACAGGTGGGCTGATCGCGGACGCGTCGCATCTGCCGGGGCCGCTGCGTCCGACCGGATGGGATCCAGCCGACTTGAACGATCACTTTGCAGGCGCTGTCTCGGCGCTCTCGTACAACGAGAACGTCGTGTCGTTCAGGGTCGTTGCCGGCACTCAGAGCGGGGTGCGACCGGAGGTCCACACCGTGCCGGACCACGCCGGCCTCGACGTCGTGAACAACGCGCTGACCGTGGCCGGTCGGGCGCGTCCACGGCTCGCCATCTTGCGTGAAAACCCGCTTGATCCGATCAGGATCGAGGGTCGTGTCACTCGCGGGTCTCGAGACGTGTGGCGTCAGATGACGGTTTCCTCCCCACCACACTTCGCGGCATCAGCGCTGCGGGCGGTGCTCGTGGAGCACGGAATCCGAGTCCACGGCGGAATCCACGTCGTGGAGACGCCAGCCAACTCGATCGTCGGGCGTATCACGGCCCCGAGGGCGCAGGGTCGCAGCCGAACCCGGATCCTTGCAAAGCACGTCTCCGCACCCCTGCACGAGTACCTTGCCGTGGTCAACAAGCGGAGCAACAACCTATACGCCGAACTGCTCTTTCGCACTGTGGGCCGCACCGTCGAGGGTCGCGGCAGTCCAGTGGCAAGTGCCAGAGCCGTGCTCGATGCTGTCGCTGAACTCGGGGTTCCGATCGTGGATCTGCAGCTGCTAGACGGATCCGGACTCTCAGCCGGGAGTCGCGTAACAGCTGGTTCGTTCGTGGCCCTGGTCGCGGGAATGGCCGAGACCGAGCAATGGCCGGTGTATTGGGCGTCGCTACCGGTCGCCGGGCAATGGAGGGAGCTCGGCCGCATGTACCGCACGGCAGCCGCCGGTAATCTGCGTGCGAAGACAGGCACGATCGAGGGTGTGTCAACCCTCAGCGGAATGGTACGATCCCGTGATCAGGAACGTCTCGCGTTCTCGATTCTCTCGAACGGGGCACCGTCGACCACGCGGGTAAAGCACGTCGAGAACATCATTGGCACCCACCTCGCCCAGTTCGCGAGAGCACCGGGCCGGGCTCCCCCGGTCACCGACACTGAGGTGGCGCCTGGCCCAGAGGACGAAGGGGACGAGGACAGATACCGTGTACGTCTCGGCGAGAGCCTCAGCGTGATCGCTCAACGCCTCGGTCTCACGCTCGACGCGATGCTTCGAGCCAACCCCCGTGTGGAGCCAAACCGCATTTTCACCGGGCAATGGCTCGCGATTCCTCAACCTGGCAAGGGCGATTCCGACGGAGCGTGAGTGCGGCCGACGGCTGACCTGAGCCTTCTACGCAGTTCTACGATCGACATTCTCGTGAGAGTCCGGCGTGCCGTGCGCTCGGAGTTCCAACGAACGTCGACCAACGAACTCTCCCCGCCGGCGTCGTTCGTGAAAACCAGGTAGAATCGGCCCTTGTAGTCCGTGCCAGACTCTTGCCGGACCGACCCCGGTCCAGGTCCGATCTCCCGCGTCACAAAAGTCTCGTATCGTTCTCTCGCTTGAGGTCCAGCCGACGTCACTACGCGACGAACAAACGTGACGGCTGCTCGCTTCCGAGGCCACACGTATCGAGGAATGCGTGCAACACCGGTTTAAGACCTCCCACCTCCCGGATCCCCATCGGCGTCGCCCCGGTGTAGTTCCGCAAAGCGCGTCGAAACGCCGCTCCGCTGGAATAGTCCAGTTGGGTCCGATCCACGACACACTGCTCTTCTACACGGTCTCCAACGAGTACATATGGAACCGGGTCTACGAAGATTACGACCCGGAGTATTTAGAGAAGTTCTATCGCTTCGGGGACGACCACGGAAAGTACCGTCTCGTCACCCTATACGGCCCTGGGGTTCACACTGGGAGTTCGGGTGAGCCGTGGCGGGGCGTAGATCCTGGCGTGAAGGGACGGCATTGGGAGGTGCCCCCAGGCCGGGCGTTACCAGACTGGTTTGAACACCCAGAGGGGTACGCAGACACGACGGTCCAGGAGCGCCTAGACGTGTTAGACGAGCAAGGCATGATCTACTGGCCAAAACGTGGAACGGTGCCGCAACACATACGATACCTGATGGTAGCTGAGGGAAATCCCATACAGGACATCGTCTATGACATTCGGCCTGTGGGCTCGTAGTCGAAGAAGCACCTCGGCTTCCCGACCCAAAAACCCATGGCACGGCTAGATCACGTCATCCGTGTGTCTAGCAACGAAGGGGATGTTGTTTTTGACCCCTTCTGTGGATGCGGCACGACGATCTATGCGGCCCATGAGGCTAATCGCCAGTGGATAGGGTGCGACGTTGCTATTCTCGCGGTCCGGCTCGTAGAGGACCAATTGGAGGGTCGGTACGGGCTCCTCAGGGATGAGCAGTACGAAGAGCACGGTATCCCGAATAGCGTGGAATCCGCCAAGGCCCTGTGGGATGAAGATCCATTCCAGTGCGAGCATTGGGCCGCAGAGTATGTGGATGGTTTTCCGACCAAGAAGACCGGAGACAAAGTCATAGATGGGAAGATCTATTTCGAGTTAGATGACGAGCTGGGCGTCATGGTTTTGTCTGTGAAGGGGGGCACCGTTCGGCCAACGGATATTCGTGATCTCCGGGGTGTGCTGGCTGACGATCCAGACGCAACACTCGGGGGCTTCATTACGATGCGGAAGCCGTCGAAAAAGATGCGGGAGGCTGCCGGTAAGGCAGGCATGTGGGAACACTTGGGCGTGGACTATCCGCTAATCCAGATTCTAACGATCAACGAAATTGTGGAGGAGAAAAGACGCTTTCAGACGCCCACGAAGATCGGAACCAAGGCGAAGGGCGAGCAGACGAGGCTATCCGTATGAAGCACCCATAAGTCCGAAAGCGTACAATCGCGACTCGTAATACAAGACGCCTTCCTTCGAGATTTCCGAACGGATCCGAAAGCCGTCGTCCATCGACGTGAGGATCTTGTCGGCGGTGGCGATCGGCAGGTTCATGTCCGCCGCGCCCTCTGTGACGGTCAGCCTCCCACCCCTCATGCCGGCGAGCTTGAGGATCTTCCTCTCGAGCCCCCGCATGATCGCCTTACGGCGACCCTGAAGGCCCTGCCATCCCCAGTAGAACGCCGCGTACCCACCGGGCTCCAAGGACCGAGCCGACCGCGACCATGGCCATCTCCCATTCCACGAACCCGATCAGCACCATCAAGCTGGCGAGTAGGACCAGGACCACACCCAGTATCCGACGCCTGAGGCTGGCGCTCGGTAGTCGTTCGTCTGGTTCCGCCTCGAGCATGAACTTCTCGGCATCCGGACCGGTGACTGCCAGCGCCCTCGACGCGTGCTCCCAACCAAGGCCGCAACGAGGACAGATGAGGTGCTTGCGACGGGCGGCCCAGTAGATGAGGCCGCTGAATCTATATGTAAACAACGACACGCCGACGAGCATGCAGACGTGTCCCGCTCTCCGGAAATAGGGAATCCCCTAGCCCTGGTAGGAGCACTTGGGGCACCGGCGTACTACCGCGGATCGCGTCAGCGCCATTCCGACCGGCATGGACGTCCCGGATGTGGGACACCGAACAGCGCCCGGTTGGAGATTCTCGCCGCAAGTAGAACAGCGCATGGACCGTCGGAAACAGATGGTGGCCCAAATCGACTCTGCTCCTTACGTGAAGCCAAGTGAGAAGATCCAGCCATTTTAGCCTGCTTTTCCAGGCTAGTTCAGCCGAATCACCCGCATCCTGAGGGCCGCTCCGGAAGGGCTCGCCCCCCCGTCCTCACCGCCGAGCCGTAACGTCACCGAGCCTTGCAAGGTCGGTACCACAATGTAGGACTGCACGGACGAGGACCATAGCGATCCCGACCGCGTGAAGTCGGCGGATCCGAGCGTTTCCGGCCGCAGCACGTAGACGTCACCGAGAAGTTCCCGGAGATCCAGTCCCGGATAAGTGAGACGGGCCCCTACCGCCTCGTGCCCATCCACGTAGGTCGCTGTCCACCAGTCGGCGAGCAGCTCCTCCCATGGGACGCCAACACGCGCCGTGACGTTATCCGTCCCGGTCATGGTCGTGCGCGTAAGCTGTCCGAGAACACTCTCGCCCTTCTGCGCCGCCAGGTACAGTATGTGTAGCCATCCCCCGCCGCGTTCCGACAGCGACCCACTACCTTCGGGCACGAGCAGGCTCACGGCCGACGGGTCGAGTAGGTATTGGCGGGCCCGTTGCAGGTTTCCCATTCTAAACAGCTGAACGGCGTCTATGTTCTCATCCGACTCATACTCGCGTGCCACCAACTCCTCGGCCATCTGCGCCAGCCCCTCGTTAAGCCAAACCGCCTCGGTGGACGCGGCTTCGAGGACCAGGATCCGTTGGTTGAAGTGCACCATGTGTTGGAACTCGTGTGCCAGAACCGCGGGCGTAGCTTCGAGCACCTTGTGCTTCGGCCTCGGGTCGGCAAACTGTCCGGCCGGGTCCGGCACCAGCGAGTAGAAGATCTCCGCGTTGTTGCTGCCTTCTCGTTGGGGGAGCAGGTCGACACCGAAGAAGAAGCCGCCCACCAACCCGACTGAGCCCTTCGGAGTGAGGCGATTCACCTCAGGCGTGAAGAGGATGATGACACGTTGGTTACTGTCGACGTCCGACACGCTTCCGAAGGCACCCGTCACCGTCGGATATATGACTTCGTCGAACTGCCGCGCGAAGTCTTCCAGGTCATCTGGACCAAGGCCTCCCGCGGGAGCCGCCTCGTCCACGTATAGCACGGCTTGGGAACCCACGTACTCCGCTACCGCGTTGACTTCCTCGAATTTACTGTCCGCGTTGACAACCTGGAAGGTCTGGCGGTCGCCCACACTCGGTACCACTGACTGGACTCGAAGGGCCGCCGACCCCGTCCGGGCAACCCCCTCGCGCACGAGCGCGGCCTCACGGAGCCTGAGCAATGCCTCGAAGCGCGTCTGCGGAGGCGAGCCTTCGTCCGTCGGTATCACGCGAGCAGTGGGCACCGCTTGAGCGAGGGTCGACCCACCATCGATGAGTCCAGTCACTTCAAACCCATGCTGTGCCGCACCGATCGTGCTGGCCGACATCGCTAGCACCAGGTACGACGCGCCACTGAGTCCGGGCATACGCAGACACGGAAAACTGGAGTCATCGGCCACGTCGATGACCTGGCCCACCGCGAGCACCGTTGTCTCCGTGCTCCCGACCACTTCGAGCGCGCGGGCTTCACTCTTCACGGCGCCCAGCTGGGCTGTCACCTGAACGGACCGCGTCGGAAGGCACGTGGGCACCACGACCTCGAGCCGAGTATGGCTCGCCGAGGTCACGCGTCCGCGGATTCCCGAGAACAGTACCACATTGTGATCTGGCGTTGGGCTGAAGCTGTTTCCGAGTAGCGTGATGGTGGCACCCGCGGCAGCCTCCCCGACCGAGAGCTCGTCGAGCGCCGGACGGTCCACGGCGAAGAGCGTGAAGTTCACCGTCGCGGACTCCTGGTCGGTTACGGAGGCTGTGATCACGACCTCACCCGGCACGCCGCCAAGGCGCAAGCTCGCAAACGCCGAACCCGACTCGTCGGTCAGCGTGGCTGGTGAGCCCGTGAACGTCGCCTCGCCTTCCACAACCTCCCAGAGGACACCCACCTTCTTCTTCGGCTTCCCGGTCGAAGCCGTACGCACGAATACCTGTAGGCTCGCAGGCAGCGCCTGTCCCAAGGCCCCGAACTGTCCGTCACCACTCGCCACGACGATTTCCACTTGCAGGGGAGCCGGCTCCGTCGGGTTCTCGCCACACGCGGTCACACATAGGAGGAGGGCAGCCGCCGCTCGTACGCAAGTCGTTCTCAACGCGGTCCTCGCGCGCGCTCGACGCTCAGCAAGTCGATGATCGGAGTGCCGGTCAGAACTGATGCCCCAGTCCGGACCCTGGCCGTCACAGTGACGAACTCGAGCGGAACTAATCCTTCCACTTCTGTCAGGCGATCTGGCGGCACAGCAACGTACACGAACTGTCCGCCTTCTCCACCATAGCGGCACAAGAGGAACCGCTCCCCCTCGAAGAAATCCGTTCGCACCGCCTCCGCCTTCTCCTGAGAGATGAACTGTAGACGCCACGAAACGACGCGCCCGGCGAACGCCTCGGGCTCCACAGCGACATCGTCCGGCGACAGGACCCCGAATTCGTCCGAACCATCCTCGGACGCAGGGAGGTCCGGCTGCCATATCCATCCTTCCACGCGGACGCGGACCCAGTTCCCCTGCCTAGCGGTCATCTCGAGCTCGGCCCGTGGATACGCCGTTGCGAGCGTGTCACCGTCTGGCGCCGTGAAAATCACAGCCCCGTCTGCTCCGACGTCCGTAAAGCCGGCAGGCCGGCTAGTCGACTGAGGCGAGGGAGTCGGCGTGGTGGGCGAGGCTGTCGTGGGGACACCCGCGACTTCGGCTACCGAAGGGCCCCACACCCACCCCCGGCGGCGGATCAGAATCCACCCCGGAACCCGACGGACCTCCTCGAGCAGGGTGCCACGTACCAAGCGTCCGAGGATCACCCCCGATGGCGCGACCCTGAGGTTCTCTCCCTCTGGCTCGGAAACGACGAGCGTGAGGGCCGCGTCGGTACTCACTTGCAGGGAGCGGATCCACATCCATCCCTCGAGATCCACCTGGAGCCAATCGCCCCGCCGCTCCACGATCTGCATCGGAACTCCCCCATTGAGGCGGGCGATGATCTCACCGTTGGGGGTCCTGCGGAAATTCTCCTCCGCGCGAAGGCGCGCACTGCCCTGAGCGTGGACCCCCTCGGCACCGAGCAGAAGCGACGAGACGAGGAGGAGAAACCACCCATGCGTAATACATTTCTGGCTAGACATTAGGGCTGAAACGATCCGGGTCGGATGGTGTTAGAAGTCCGTCCACTCAGCCTGAAATCTGCCCGAGCTGTCGAATACCGTCAATCAATCCAATTTGGGAGAGGAGCGCTTTCCCTCCATGCGCGTTTCGCTGCGTACTCTTTGCGGTGCCGCACTGCTGGCACCCATCCTGGCACCCTCGTTGGCGGACGCCCAGACCATACCGTCCCCGTACTCGTTTTTCGAGGCAAGGCAAGAGACCGGTCCAGTCATCGGGTACATGAGCACCGCCACCGGTCGATTCGGCTACGGTCCCCCCGGGGGGAAGCAGTTGGGAGGCCGCTGGGGCATGGAGCTCTCGGGCCCGCTATCCCTCGAGGCTGTAGGAGGCCTCGTCAGCGGGAGCCGAGACATCGTGAACCCCGGTCGCGACGAAGGAGAGCGAAAAGTGGGAGAAGCGGACGTGCGCATAGTGACCGTGGATGCGCGCTTGAAGTTCAGCGTCACAGGAAACCGCACCTGGCACGACATCGCCCCTTTCATCGTGTTCGGAGGCGGTGTGGCATTCGACCTGGCCGGAGCCGACCCGCTGGAAGGTGACCTGCAGCCTGCGGACCGCTTCGCTTTTGGTACCTCCTTCCTCGGTACGGTTGGCGGGGGAAGTCGATGGTTCGTCACGGATCGATGGGGCGCGCGCGCCGACGCTATTTTTTCGCTCTGGAAGCTCAGTACGCCGCCCGGCTTCAGTGATCCTGAGCGGGACTTCGTCAACGTTGAAGAAGGGGAGTGGGTAAGGGGCTTCAGCTTAACCATCTCGGGCCTGTGGCGCTGGTAGCTACGGAGCGGTGAGCGACCCCTCGCCTACTCAGTTCGAAGTCCGCTCTGCGGACTGGCTGAGCCTCTACGAGGCGCAGAGCCGCATCCTCACCGAGGCCGGCCGACTACCGGCAGAGTTCATCGACGTCCGCGACAGCCAGGGGCGGGCATTAGCCGAGGACCTCAAGGCGACTGCGACCCTTCCGCCATGGGACAACAGCGCCATGGACGGCTACGCAGTGCTCGGTGAAGACATCGCCGGTGCAAGTCCAGGCACTCCGGTCGTGCTGACCGTGACGGGTGCGGTTCGCGCGGGCGAAGTGCCTGGCGCGCCGGTCGGGCCCGGGCAGGCAGTCCGGATCATGACAGGTGCGCCTGTCCCCTCCGGCGCGGACTCCGTCGTTCGCGTCGAAGACACCGACGCCGAAGCCAACTCCGGTTCCGTGCGCGTCGTTCGCACCCGGGACCAAGGACGCAACATCCGGCCCGCCGGAGCGGACATGCAGCTCGGAGACGTGGTGCTCGTAGCGGGCCATGTCGTGACGCCGGGCACAGTCGCAGCGCTCAGCGCTCTAGGTCTCACGTCCGTTTCCGTTGTCCGCCGCCCCTCGGTAGCGATTATGGCTACGGGTGACGAACTGCGGACACCTGAGCGGTATGACGACGTCCGTGCCGGTGTCGGGGTCCCAGAATCGAACGGGCCGATGATCGCGGCAGCCGTCACGCAGGCGTCCGGGGTCCCCGTCCGCTTGGGCACCGCCAGGGATGACGAGCACGACCTGCGCGAGCGAATCGAGACCGCGGCGGAGGCCGACGTCCTAGTGACGATCGGAGGTGCCTCGATGGGTGAGGCCGACCTCGTGAAGCGGACTCTTGATGACCTCGGATTCGAGCAGAGCTTCTGGCGTGTCCGTATGCGCCCGGGGAGCCCCTTCGGCTTCGGGTGGCTCCCTCGGCCGGACCGCAAACAGCCGGTCTTCGGGCTGCCCGGAAATCCATCTTCGGCATTCGTCACCTTCGAGCTCTTCGTTCGTCCGTTCCTGCTCGCCCTGGCCGGGCACCGGCACGTTTTGCGCCGAACTATTCGGTGCGTCGCGGGAGAGTCGCTGAGGGGTCCAGCCGATCTCACGTGTTTCCTCAGAGTCTGCCTCGACTCGGCGTCGCACCCCGCGCAGGTCACCTTGGCCGGACCGCAGGGCTCAGGACTCGTGAGCGCGCTGGTTGCGGCCGACGGCCTGGCGATACTACCGGATGGAATCCGAGAAATCACAAAAGGGGACCTCGTCGATGTGATAGTAATCGACGACGCGCCGGCGGCGGAGCCGTTCCGGACCGCGTGAGGGGCATCTGTCTCGCTGTGGCGACCTCCGCGGTGGTCGCCTGCTCGGTCCCGCGCTGGCCCGTCGATGCGCCGATGACCTCCCCCTACGGTCTGCGACTCATGGGGCTGCGACCGGATATCCACAGGGGCGTCGACCTGGACGTGCCGGAGGGAACGTTGGTACACGCCATGAACGACGGTCGCGTGCGCTTCGCAGGTATCATGAGCGGGTACGGGAATGTCGTGTGGCTCGAGCACGAGAAGAACGTGCTCACCCTATACGCGCATCTCTCCGAGATCAGGGTCACTCGAGGTGATACGGTGGACGGCGGTACCGTCATCGGGCTCAGCGGCGCCACTGGGGACGTAACCGGGCCCCACCTTCACTTCGAAGTGTGGAGGTGGGGCCGTGAGGTTGATCCCGTCCCGCTCCTGGGTGGGCGTCCCCGTGGCCGACTGGTTGGCGTCTAGCCGGCCCCTTTCAGTGCGACCACCTCTTCCGCGAGCCGCGGTAGGATTTCGAAGAGATCCCCCACGATGCCGTAATCGGACACACCGAAGATGGGTGCATCCGCGTCCCTGTTGATGGCTACGATCGTCTGGGACGTGCGCATTCCGGCGAGGTGTTGAGTCGCGCCCGAGATGCCGACCGCGAAGTACAGCTTCGGCGCGACCGTCTTGCCCGTCTGGCCCACCTGCTCGCTGTGTGGGCGCCATCCAGCGTCCACCACGGCCCTGGAGGCGCCGAGCGCTACGCCAGGCCCCAGGGCGTCTCTGAGCGACTCCAGTAGGGCCCAGTTCTCCGGATTCTTCATGCCCCGCCCTCCCGAGACGATGGTCGTCGCTTCGGACACATCGAGCGCCCCGGACGCCACGGCCTTCCGTTCCACCACCCGAATCCGCCATGTGGACTCGTCGACGTCCGGTGTGAACGTGCTCACCGTGCCTTGGGCGGCTTGCTGCTCGAGGGAGAAGACGTTGGGCCGGATCGTGATCATCGCTGGCACCGCGTCGATCGACAGGTGCGCCAACGCCTTGCCCGAGTAAACCGGCTTGATGATCGACAGCACTCCGTCGTCAACCTCGATACCCGTGGCATCCGAGGCGAGAGGCACGTCGAGCATCGCCGCGACCCGAGGAGCGAGGTCCTTGCCGAGTGTCGAGGCAGACAAGATCACTGCCGCGAAGTCGCCCGACCGGATCTGGTCCACAAGTACCTGCGCATAGCCCTCCGGGTTGTAATCCGCCAGCGCCTCGTGCTCTCCGACGGCGACCGAGGCAGCACCCACCGCGCCGAGAGCGCTGGCCACGTCGGACAGACCCCGACCCCCCAGCGTCACGACGCGCGCCGAACCGCTCAGTTGGCTCGCCAGACGTGCCGCGGCGCTTACCGCCTCACACGCCGCACTTCCGATCTGGCCGGCCCTCTGTTCTGCAAAGGCGAGTACGTCCGCCATCTGCTCTATCTCCAGTTTGCGAAGTTCGGAGTGGGTACTGCCGAGTGCGTCACAGCACGTTCGCTTCTTCACGAAGAAGACGAACGAGCTCGGGGACCGCGTCGGGACCTTCGCCGACGATCCGGCCGGCCGCACGAGGGGGAGGCTCGCTCATGCGAGCCACGCGAAGGCGCACGGGGTCGGACGTGGCCTCTTTCTCCTCGAGTGGCTTCCGCTTGGCGGCCATGATGCCCTTTAGGGAGGCGTAGCGCGGCTCGTACTCGCCCTTGGTGATCGTGAGGACCGCCGGCAGGTCGACTTCGGTCACCTCCACGCCAGCTTCCACCTCGCGGTGACAAACCGCCATGTCGCCATTCACTTCGAACGATGCCACACCGGTCACGCACGGGCGGTTTATGAGCGTCGCCACCATCGGGCCGACCTGCTGCTGATCGTCGTCTGCCGCTTTGACCCCGAAGAGGATCAACGCAGCGTCAGAACCCTCCAATTCGCTCGCCAACGCCTTCGCCGTCGCAAGCCCGTCCATGCCGACCTCGCCGATCAAGAGAAGTGCGCTGTCCGCGCCCATCGCGAGGCCAGCGCGCAGCGACTCTTGGGTCGACGCATCGCCGAGGCTCAACAAAGACACGGTCCCGTCGCCCACGGCTTCCTTGCTTCTAAGCGCTGCCTCGATCGCGAACTCGTCGTACGGACTAACGATGAACTTGACCCCAGTGGAGTCGATTCCACTTCCATCGATTCGGATGCGGGTCGCGGTGTCCGGAACCCGCTTCACACAGACTGTGACGTTCAACGAGGTGCACTCCGATGTGGCCCGGACGCGACCGTCCACCGTTGCTTTGGTTTCGCGCCGGGGTACCCCTGTCCCAGGGTCGTGATCCGCTACAATGTCACGCCTAGAACACCGAAGCAGACCGTGGCGATCGCGCCACCGACCAAGGCGTAAGGCAGCTGAGTTCGAACGTGGTCGATGTGGTCGGTCGCCGACGCCATCGACGATATGATCGTAGTGTCGCTGATGGGTGAGCAATGGTCGCCGAAGATGCCGCCAGACAACGCCGCGGCCAAGAACGGAGCGATCGGCAGACCCAGTCCCGCGGCAGCCGGTACCGCGATGGGGAGCATGATCGCGAACGTGCCCCAACTGGTGCCAGTGGAGAACGCGATGCTCCCCGAGACTAGAAACACGAGCGGTAGGTACACGAAGTTGGGCATCGTGCCTCTGGTCACCTCGGCGACGTATTCACCGGTCCCCATGAGCTGAACGACATCGCCGAGTGCGATCGCGAGCAGCAGGATCAGCGCGAGCGGCACCAGCCCCCCTGCTCCCTTCAGCCCGACCTTGACCAACTCGCTGGTGGTGAACGCTCCTTGCACGCGCAGCATCAACCACGCCACCGCAAGCCCGAAGAGCACCGACCACAGCACGCTCGTCGAGCCGCTGCCGTCGGCAAACACGCCGTTCCCGGTGATATAGAGCCCGATCGGCATGAACAGAACCATCGCGGCGATCGGCGCGACCATGTTGATCGCTCTAGGCGGTATCGTGTCGATGGGATCGGGCGACAGCACGTCCTCGTCGATCATCGGGGTCGCGTCCGGCCACAGCAGCTCACCCGCCTTGGTGCGCTCCTCAGCCTTCTTCATCGGCCCCAAGTTGATGTTCCATAAGATCACAGCCAGTACCAGCAGTACCGCCACGATCGCGTAGAAGTTGAAGGCGATCGACTGCACGAAGACGCCCAGCGCATTCTCCACACCAAGACCCTCGAGAATCTGCAGGTTGTACGCCCCCCACGCGTTCAACGGGATGAGGATGCAGATGGGAGCGGATGTCGAGTCGATGATGTACGCGAGCTTTTCTCTCGAGCACTTGTAGCGATCGAAAAGAGGCCGAGCGGTCGAGCCGGCGACGAGCACTGTGATGTTCGATTCGATGAAGATCACGACTCCGGTTGCCCACGCGAGCAGTTGCGCGCGTTTCGCAGAATTGACCCACTTGTTCTGCTCCAGGAAGAGCACGAAGCCGTGTACCCCCCCGGAGGCCTCCACCGTCGCGATGAGCGCCCCGATCGCGATCGTGAACATGATCGCGCGCGCGTCGCCGTCGCTGCCGAATACGTCGACCGTACCTTGGATCGCCGCCGAGAGCCCGGTCAGGGGGTTCCAACCCGAGACGATGGTCCACGCCAGCCACAGCCCCCCCGCCAACGACAGATAGACCTGCTTCGTCCATATGGCGAGCACGATCGCGAGCACGGGCGGCAGCAAGGTGATCCAGGTCGGATCGCTCATTCTTGGCTTCCTTCGGTCGCGGTTGCAGACGGTTTCGTCGGCCCCGGATGACGGGACACTCCAGAGGCGCCGAGAACATAGAACCGATAGGGCCAGTCCGCCGCCGCGCTCACCCCGATACGCATGGAGATGCCCACCATGTCGTGAGCCACGGCCCATCCGGCCTGCAGTCGCAGCGGTTCCTCTCGCAGGTCGTGTCCGTACAGCTCGCCGGTGATGCCGAGCGCCTCGCAGAGCCGGCCCGGACCCGTGCTCAACGGCTCGCAACCTCGGCGTTGCTTCATCACCTCCTGCCCCTCCATCGCGTGCAATCCTCGCAGCAGCACAGCTCCCGCGTCGCCTTCGGGCCCCGTGACCACGTTCATGCACCAGTGCATGCCGTAGATGCGATACACGTAACTGAAGCCCGCTGGGCCGAACATCACGGCGTTGCGCTTCGTGGGACCTCGGAGAGTCGCGGCATGTGACGCGGGATCATTGGGGCCGTCATAAGCCTCCGTCTCGACGATCACCCCCGACGTGCGTCGTCCGCCGATCGTCGATACGAGTCGATACCCGAGCAGACCCCTAGCCACTTCGAGCGCGGGCCGAAGCAGGAAGCCCGCGGGAAGCTCGGCGCCAGGAGCGAGTCCGGACTGCCACGGCAGGGGGCTCGGCATCGCGCTGCTCAGGCGCCGCTCCTGTTAGAAGGCTGTATCCGTCTAGGACCGACTCCGCGAGCCACGGCCTCGACCGCCTCTACGTCCGCCACGTCCGCTCTCGCTTCCGCCCCCGTCCGATTCGCCGGCAGTCCGCCTGCTGTAGTCGGCGCGCCACGCTTCGAGCACCTGCTCCGCGCGGGCGGGTGGGACGGCTGCTGAGATCGCGGCCGGGTCATCGCGTAGGGTTCTGAAGAGGTCCGGGCCGAAGCGCTCGACCAGCGTCTCCGCAGTCTTGTCCCCCACGCCCTTGTAGCGGTGCGCCAGATAGCGGACGATGGCATCGGGCTCGCTCGGGAGACCGAGCGAGCCGAGATCGACTTCGCCGGCCGCTGCCGTCTCTGCGACTTGCGGCGACGCGGCCTCCACGGGCGCATCTTCAGTCGCCTCATCCGGCGCCACATGCGGCGCCGGACTTGAAGCAGCGAAGGCCTGGCCCTCGAACAGTAACGGCTGGTCCTCGGCCCCTCGGCGGCGCGTGGACCCACGCCGCGGACCGAGACGCAGACCCAGGTCTGCCAGGTCGGAGGGCAGCACCTCGACGATCCTGGGCTCGCTGCTCTCGGGCTCAGGAGCGGGCTCTGCGGACGGAGTCGAGGACGACTCGGCGACAGGCTCGGACGCCGACTCGGCATCGGGCACGTCGTCAGCCGCCGCTTGGGACTCGAGTCCTCTAGGATCCTCATCCGCGACCGCCACCGCCGCAGCACCGGTCACCAGGCTCACCTGGAAGTTGCCGCGGTCCGTCCGCTCCGCTTCGATGATGCCGTGTTCTGCCGCCTGGGCCAGGAATTTCGAGAACTTCGGGAAGCCCAGCTCGGCCTCGTCGAACGAGCGGTCTCTCTGAAGCATCTTTCGCTTCACGTCGGAGTCACGAACGGACTCACGCCCCGCTGCTTGGAGATCCTCCAGCGCGGCCCTCAGCAAAGAATAGGCATCCTGGAGTGGGTCATCGGAGGCCTCCGACGCGTCCGCCGACCCGGACCCCTCTTCGGGCTTGTCGCGGTCAACGCGATCACGTCTGCCTCGGCCGCCGCCCCGGCGAGTGTGGCTCTCACGCGAGTTACTCGCGGCTGCGGGGCTCCGCCCGCGCCCTCTCATGGGCCCGACCTCGTACTGGCCGTTCTCCAGCTTCTTCAGCTTCACGAGCCCGCGCGAAGAAGCCTCCGCAAGGAACTTGCTGAACTTGCTGAAGCCCATGCCGGCCTCGTCGAAGTTCGCATCCAACTCCTGCATGACTTGCTTCAGCCGATCCGAGCGCATGACGTCGCTTCGCGCCACCATTTTTTTCAGCGCCTCGCCGACAAGCACCCACGGGTCCCGAGCCTTCTGATGGAGTTCGGTCGTCTTGGTGAGACCGGTGAGGCTCGTGTAGGAGTAATACTCGTCGCAGTTCTGAACGAGGATGTCCGAGCTCGATTCCTGAATGCCCACGCCGATGACGTACTTCCCGTACTCCTTGAGCTTGAGCACCAAGCTGGAAAAATCCGAATCCCCCGTGAGCAGGATATACGTCCCGATCTCGGGTCGAATGAAGACGAGCTCGACCGCGTCGATCGCCATGCGAATGTCGGTCGCGTTCTTCTTGTTGCTCCCGTAGGCGGGCGCGAAGATCA
>Ga0310121_10001720_pt1 | contig 21765 bp, 15 predicted proteins | sample CB27_Tmax_986_MG_FD_203504 | JGI IMG/M metagenome (GOLD analysis project Ga0310121, IMG submission 203504) | Marine microbial communities from Western Arctic Ocean, Canada - CB27_Tmax_986 | ecosystem: Environmental > Aquatic > Marine > Oceanic | place: Canada: Western Arctic Ocean | collected...
CTCCTGCCGCGACGAACCAGGCACTGGCGGTGCGTCGATCGTCGGCCAGCAACATCCCGGCCACCAGGATCGCCAGCCGAAAAGCGATCCTGCGATCCATGACCGCTTGCAACACGGAGACCGCTGTTTGCATCGCGCCGGTCAACGGCACCTTGGCGTTGGTTGTTTTCTTGCGTTTGGGATTCGGACGATCAAGTCGCTTGCGTTTGTCGTGCTGCGACTTCTTTTGTTTCTTGTGTTTGGGGTTACGGACGCTTTGAAGATCCCTTACGCTTAGCCATCCTTGGCTCTCCCGGTGGGTTTGATGAATTTTTCGATCATCAACCATCGCGGAGAGCCGCTTTTTTGCAAAGAGCAATCTAATCGATCAAAGCCTGAGTTCGCCTAAAGTGCAGAATGAAAAAACTCCGAGTCAAAATATGGCTTACGGAGGCAAGACCGGGTAACGCGGTCCTAGATTCAAACCGAGGCGGCTTGATTTCGGTACTCCTAATCACGCAATTGTCATTGCACGCCGTACGGTAATACGATTAATTCCAGTCGTCGCACATGGAGACCTAAGATGTCTCAGCCATACCATGATCCCGAACGCCAGATCGATTTGGATCTGGTTCGCTGCACCGAAAATGCTGCGTTGGCAGCGCGGAAGTGGTTTGGGAAGGGAGACAAGAACAAGACCGACTACGTCGCGAGCGACGCCTTACGGGGCATGTTCAGCCTGATCGATTGCCGCGGGTTAGTGCGCATCGGTGAGGGCCGAAAAGATGAGGCTCCGGGAATCTTCACCGGCGAGCAATTGGGTTCGTGGAAAGAGGATGCGATCCAGATCGCAATAGCGCTGGATCCAGTCGATGGCACGACGTTGACAGCCAAAGGATTGCCAGGAGCCATTTCGGTCTTGGCCGTCAATGCTTGTGCAAATGGCCATGACGATCCCCACGAATTGTTTCCTTCGATCGAGTGCCATTACATGGACAAGATTGCTTATGGTCAAGGTGTCAAGAACTCGGGGGCCGAAATCAGCCTGGACGCACCTTTGGAAGACAATTTGCGCGCGATCGCCGGTAGCTTGGAAAAGCGAGTCACCGATCTGGTCGCGGTGGTTTTGGATCGGCCTCGGCACGAAAAAATCATTACCGGTTTGCGCCAAGCGGGTTGCGGCATCCGGCAGATTTCCGACGGCGACGTGGTTGCGGCGATTGCGCCCAGTCTGGTGGACTCCGGTGTGGATCTGTATCTGGGGGTCGGCGGTAGTCCCGAAGCGGTACTCTCCGCCGCAGCGATTAAATGCTTGGGCGGTGAGCAACTTTGTCGCATGTGGCCCAAAAACGATGACGAGAAACAATCACTGCGGGAAACCGAAGGATATACAGATGACGACTTCGACAAAGTCTGGCTGGTCGATGAGATGGCCAAGGGAGAAAACATCATCTTCACGGCAACTGGTATCAGCGATTCGCCGATGCTGAAAGGGATTCGCCACGGGCGGCATCATTGTGTCACCGAATCGATCCTGATGCGGGCACGGAATGGCACCGTTCGTTGGATCCGGACGATGCACAATCTTTCCGAAAAGACGATTCGCATGGGATCGACGGGCGAAGAAGTGTCCATCTAAAAAAAAGAATGTGCCGCCGATAGCACCGGGGGGGGAATTCTATCGGCGGCACCCAGCGCAAGCGTCCGGGGAGGTATTTTGGAGATAACGTGCGCGGTATGGAGTGCATCCTTGCCAGAGGGGGAATAGGGGGGTTGGTTGGCTCCTTGCCAAGTGACCGTCTTTAAAAGCAAGCTGCGTGCCAACACGATGTGACGAGCCGTGAATTGGTCGTTGCTGCTGCGAATCCCCTGTGTTTTATGGTCTGAGGAACGATCGGCACTTTTCATTTGCCACGCTAAGATGCCAGCCAAGGTGTGTTTTTTCACCATCGCGTTGGGAAGCTCACACGCATTGTTGACCAACGTCCACGATTCACCTACTCGACAGCTCCACTCACACCTTGGCTATGGCGGTAGCGGAGACGGATTCGGAACACGAATCAGCGCTAATTCTCCCCAATCCCCATATTCATGGATTCGTTATGATTAGCGGTGATTAGTGTTCCCAAGCTTTTCTCAACAAGAATTCCATGTCATCCCTCTTCAACTTCTCCTCCGCCGGACATCTTGTTTTTGGTTGTGGCAGCGTCGGGCAGCTAGGCCAACTGGTCGCCCGTAGAAATCTTCGACGAATCTTCATCGTCACAGATCAAGTTTTGGAAACAGCCGGCCTGCTCGCGCGCGTAACCGGCTCGTTGGCCGCATCCAATATTGAGTTCACCCTCTTCAACGGAGGACAACCAGAACCATCCATTGAAGTGGCCAATCTCGCGATTGATCAGGCACAAGCAACTGGCTGCGATGCCGTCTTGGGCCTTGGTGGCGGAAGCAACATGGACGTGGCCAAGATGGTCGCAGCGGTGTTGACGCATGGCGGTCAGGTGCAAGATTATCTTGGCCCCGAAAACGTGCCCGGCCCCTTGATGCCGATCATCTGCCTGCCGACCACGGCGGGAACCGGCAGCGAGGTGACCGGTTCGGTTATTCTCAGCGACACCGAAGCTGCGACCAAGGTCGCCGCCCTGAGCGTTTTTTTTCGACCGAATCTGGCGGTCGTCGATCCGGAGTTGACCTTGAGTTGTCCGAAGAAGGTGACTGCGGACAGCGGAATTGACGTCCTCGCGCATGCCATCGAAGCCTACACCGCCGTCGACTGGCACGATTTACCCGCGCGGCTTGGCGAAGGTGTCATCTCACCCTTTGACGGCAACCATCCGTTGGGCGATTGTTTCGCCGAAAAGGCGATCCAGTTGGTGGGCGAGCATTTGTCGACGGTGGTGCACCAGCCGGACAACCTGCAGGCGCGCGAGGGTATGGCCTTGGCCGCCACTTTGGGAGGCATGGCGTTTGCGACCAGCGGCGTGGCGCTGATTCACGCGATGGAATATCCAGTGGGAGTCGCGTTGCACATTTCACACGGCGAGGGTAATGGCCTGCTGATGCCCTACGTCATGCAATACAATCTGCCGACGCGCGTGGATCGCTTTGCCAAAGTCGCTGCCCTGTTGGGCGAGGACACCAGTAAGCTCACCGTCGAGCGCGCCGCCCAACGATCCGTGGAGCTGGTCGATCAACTACGTGCCGATATTGGCATCCCCTGCAAGCTGCGCGAAATCGGCGCTACCGAAGAGATGTTGCCCTCATTCGCCGAGAAGGCTTTCGCCATTAAACGCCTGATGAGGATGAATCCTCGCGACCCCACGGAAGCAGAAATCCTGGAAGTTTTCCGGCAGGCGTTTTGACTCAGGTGCGCTAAGAACCTTCTGATAAGTGCTTCTCGTTGTCAGCTAACCAAGGTGTGTTGATTGGATGGACCCGCTGTGTATCGAAGATTCCTCGCAGCAAGGTTCTCAACATGAAATAAATTCCCATGTCGACCTCGTGGGGTGTCGAGGGCCAATCGCGACGCGTGGCGATGACCCTATCGTCTTTGGGTTCAATCGTAACCGTGACGACCCCGTCCGAAAAAGTGTCGAGATCCGCGGATTCCAGCCGATAGTTTTGGCCGCCGATGCGACCGGCCAGCATTGAAACGGGACCCTTAGCGTCCCCCACGAATTGCTTCTCGGCGAAAAACCCATCGTGAGGCGATCCTTGTTCAAAGGCATTACGACTGCCAAAGAACGTGGGCTTCATGATGTAGGGGCCATCGTACTCCGGGCAAAAGGTGTCGCAGTTGCCACAGTGATTACAGTAGTCGGCAAAGTTGGCGATCTGCTCGCCGCGCTCCAGGCAAAACCGCTTCTCTTCGCCGATTTCGATGATCTTTCCATCCGGTCCAATGCGCAGATCGCGATAGCACAAGTCGACGGCATCCACCGCGTAATAGAAATTAGCGTCGTTGGGGCAAACTGGAATGCACTTGTAGCACGTGATGCAGTCAAACGTCTCCAGGTGGGAGTCGATGCGGCGTGGGATCGCTTTGTTCTTCGGCTGGTAATAGCGTGAATCGGCCTGGGTTTCCTCAACGATAAGGGCATTGTTGAGAAACCCGGCCACCACCGGATCATTGCCTGAGACGTCACGTTGATTCCGCGCATCCAAGACGTAATCTTCAATTCGCGTGGCCCCGAAGCGGTCCATATCCTTTTCCAGAACAGTCAGATAGGCCGGCAAGCGACCGTAGCCTCCCGTCTTGAGCAAATCGGTGCAGGTCGTGATAGGCGTGTATCCGCACGCGACCAATAGGGGAAAATTCTTACGATCTACTCCAGCCGAAAAAGAGATTGGCACGTCGGCACCGACCGATTTTCGGTACTCGTTGGCCAGCGTCAATGTGATCACATGCAGCGGAGCCCCCGACAGGTACATCACCTTCTCATCGCGAGGAAAAAAATCGCGATGGTTCTGGACTTCGAGCGTGTTGGAGAATTTGGCGCCGAAATGGAGACCTTTGGACTCGGCCAGCTTCGTCAGCCGCTTTGTCATTCCCACGGACTCGTCGAATTGCAATCCATTGGTATACGCCGCCTGATGCACCTTGATATCGGCATAGTCCATCACGTCATGTAACAGGTGTTCCAATGGTTGCTTGCCTAGCATTGGCGGGTTCATCTTGACAATCGTATCGACACCGACATCCTTCAGTAAAAACTCGCATATCTTTTCGATCTCGTCGGCAGGGCAACCGTGAAACGTCGACAAGGTCACGCTGCGGCTGAGGTCCGTGGGATAATCCAAATCCCTGAGCAGGGCCAACCGAGGCGGGATTTGTTGCCGCAGTCGTTGGACGCTCTCGGTTGCGTCAATCATGCCCGCCATGAAGTTGCGCACCTTGTCGGATCGAATCCCAGCCAGGTCGTAGCCGATAGACATATCGTAAATGACATCGCCAGCCATCCCGCGAAGATCGACGTCGCCAAATGGATGCTCGAACACCTCTGGTGCTTCACGGAGCATATGGATCAACATGGCCCCTTGGACGTATTGGTCGAGCGACTCGTGGACCTTCAACTCCTGGGACCATTCGACGTTGTACCCCACATTGGTGGCGTCGATGCAGGGGCGCGGGATGGCCAGGTCGTCTTTGATCTGGACCGTTTTAAGCTCCATGATCCGCGAACCGGCCAGCCACGAGAGCAGCAGGTTCTGCGCCATCTGGGACTGCGGACCTGACGCGGGACCGACCGGGTTGCCTGCCGATTGACCCTGAAACCACACATTCATGCTTCCCGCCAAGGCGGCTGCGGAAGGGATGTACCATTTGCGCACGGGCAGATCGAACATGCTCTGCTGGGTTTTAAACTCCAGCCGCATGCGATCGATTAGTTCGACGAACGGTGTGCAGTAAAGTTCGACCATGGTTCGGAGATTCTATTCTAGGTGGCGAGAACGAGTTTGGGGGAGAGTGTCCAACGATTGGGATTGGCTAACGGTGCTTGAGAGTCGTGGTCCGGTTAGCTGAGGACCTTGTTCACCGCACGAGCAAGCTCGCGTGGGCCTTGAGTTATGGGTAGGATGAACCATCCCAACGAGGAACAAATGCCCAACTGCGTAACTCAACTAACATGCATTCACTGCCAATCGGTGATTTCGGAAAATCGAGGTTGCACCCAGCCATGGTTAACCTGCCCCGCTTGTGGACCGGCCGACGGCATCTTGGATATTGCCTACGATATGGACGCGGTTCGAGCCAGTTGGAAAGCCCAACCGCTGGCATCACGCCCGCTGAACCATTGGCGTTATCGTGAACTATTGCCGCTGGACACCCTCTCGATACCAGATGATTGGACCGTCGGTTGGACACCCTTGGTCGAGGCAACTCGCCTGGCCGACCAGTGGGAGCTGGAAAAACTATGGTTGAAGGATGAAGGCAGGAATCCTACAGCCTCGTTCAAGGATCGGGCCAGTTCCGTTGGTGTGGCCCACGCACTTCAGAACGGAGCGCAAACCATCGCCTGTGCGTCGACCGGCAACGCAGCCACCAGTCTCGCTGGTCACGCGGCACTGGCAGGACTACCAGCCGTCATCTTCGTTCCGGCGACGGCACCAGAACCGAAACTTGCACAGCTGCTTGTCTATGGCGCCACAGTGATTGCCGTCGAGGGGACATATGACCAAGCCTACAATCTATGCTCGGCTGCTTGTCAGCGGTATGGATGGTACAACCGCAATTGTGCGATGAATCCGGTTTTGGTCGAAGGCAAAAAAACCGGCGGTCTGGAGATTGCCGAACAAACCGCCGCACTGGGCGAAGTGCCCGATTGGGTTGCGGTAAGTGTTGGGGATGGATGCACGATCGCCGGCATCTGGAAGGGCTTGGTCCAGATGCACCAGCTTGGCATCCTTGATAAACTTCCGAAGCTGCTGAGCGTCCAGGCTCTGGATGTGGCCCCGATTCACCATGCGGTGCGATACGGCGATCTGCCAGAAGTTTGTGACGGTAACACGATGGCAGACAGCATCGATGTTCCGGTGCCGAGAAACTGGCGAAAGGCTGTCCGCGCCATTGAGGAGTCGGACGGAATTGGCATCGAGGTGACTGACGAAGAAATCCTCGAAGCGATGCGGACCGCCGGTCGCCACGGGGTTTTTGCTGAGCCAGCGGCCGCTGCGGCGGTGGCTGGTATACAAGCGGCGGTGAGCCAAGGGGTGATGGCTCCGCGCAGCCGAGTGTTGGCCATGATCACCGGCAGCGGTCTCAAGGATACGCGGAGCGCGATTCGTGCCGGTGGCCGGCTGATTCGTACGGAACCAGACATGGACAAGTTGGACGAGGCGTTAAGTTCATGCAAATAAACGACCAGGTTCTTGCGCGGACCATTGCCCTATTTCGGGAACGCAAAATTCTGCTTCCCACCTTCGGGCAGATGCGCAATCCGGAATCCGTACCGCAAAAGGTCAAGGATCGGCTCGCGCAGGTTGGACTCTGGGACGTCGACCCGATAAACCTGTTTCGCATTACCTGGAAGAATGAACCAGTCGAACATGGAGGTTTGTTCAATCAGGGGAATTGGATCGAGTTTCCCGCCGAGTTGACTGGCGTCGAAGCGCGCATCGTCGGCCTGGTCGGTAAATATTTCCCGACCGGCGCTCACAAAGTGGGCGCCGCCTACGGATGCCTTATCCCAAAATTGGTGACGGGGCAATTCGACCCCACGACACAGAAGGCGGTCTGGCCAAGCACCGGAAACTATTGTCGCGGCGGGGCCTTTGATTCGGCCGTATTAGGTTGTACCGCCGTAGCCATCCTTCCGGAAGAAATGAGCCGCGAGCGGTTCGAGTGGCTCAAAGAGATTGGTGCCGAGGTGATTGTCACGCCTGGTTGCGAATCGAACGTCAAGGAAATCTACGACAAGTGCTGGGAGATTCGCGAGACGCGTCCCGAGTGTGTGATCTTCAACCAATTCGAAGAGTTCGGTAATTCGTCATGGCATTATCACGTCACGGGACACATGATCCATGAAATATTTCAGCGTCTCGACGGCAGCTGCAGATTGGCCGGTTATGTTTCGGCAACGGGAAGTGCCGGCACGTTTGCCGCCGGAGATTATTTGCGCACCAAACACCCCCACTTAATCGTGGCTGCCGCCGAGGCACTCCAATGTCCGACGCTTTATCAATTAGGTTTTGGGGGACATCGCATCGAAGGCATTGGCGATAAACATGTGCCGTGGATTCACAACGTCCGCAACACCGATGCGGTGGCGGCCATCGATGATGAACAGTGCATTGCACTGATGCGGCTGTTTAACGCACCGGCCGGGCAACAGCAGCTGGAAAGCGAATTGCCAGCCGAGCTGGTCGCGCAACTTCCAATGCTTGGTATTTCATCTGTTTGCAATCTGGTCGCGGCGATCAAGGTTGCCAAGTATTACGACATGACGTCAAGCGATGTGGTCTTTATCCCATTGACAGATTCGATGGACCTCTACGCCAGCCGGCTCGAGGAAGTCGCGGAGCAACGTGGTTCTTACAGCGCCAGCCAAGCGAGTATCGATCGGGCTCGTTATCTCGACGGCATCGCAACGGATCATTTGCGTGAACTGACTTATCAAGACCGCAAGGCGCTGCACAACTTCAAATACTTCACGTGGGTCGAGCAGCAGGGTCGCACGGCCGAGGAGCTCCGTGAACTGTGGCAGCCGGAGTTTTGGGAACGAACGTTTGCCGAAGCCGAACAATGGGACGCGCAGATCGAGGAGTTTAATCGGAAAAGCGGCGTGCTTGAGCTGTTATAGAGGAAAGGGAAACCACGAAGGCCACGGAGATCACGAAGCTTCTAGGATCGGTCGCAAGCCAGCTGACCTTCTTTGTGTCCTTGGTGGTCTTTGTGGTTGTCATCATTGAGTCCTACAACGAATTGATCGAATATCTATGTCCATCGTCATCCGAAATGCAACGCTCGTTCAATTCGATCCGCCGACCGTGCAGTTAGGTCAGCTGAAAATTGAAAATGGCACGATCACCGCCGTCGGCCCACACGTGGATGTCCGTGGTGCGACCGAGTTAATCGACTGTCGCGGTTCGGTTGTCACCCCTGGATTGGTCAACGGTCACACACACTTGTATTCGGCACTCGCCGTGGGCATGCCGGCGCCCGAGAAGACGCCGCGCGATTTCCATGAAATCCTCAAGTTCATTTGGTGGCGTTTAGACCGAGCACATGACCGCGAAAGCATTCGCGCCAGCGGCCAAATTGGTGCGCTGGCCGCTTTGCGTTGCGGCACCACAACGCTGATTGACCATCATTCGTCGCCCAATTCGATTGAAGGCAGCCTCGATACATTGTGCGATGGTGTCCACGAAGTCGGCTGCCGCGGCGTCTTGTGTTACGAGACCACGGACCGCAATGGTGTGGGTGAAGCCGTGGCAGGCTTGGCCGAGAACGAGCGATTCATCGAGCGCTGTCAGAAGGAGCAGGATGGCTGTTTTGCGGGAATGGTTGGCGCCCACGCCAGTTTCACGATGTCGGACGAGGCACTGGCGGGGTGTGTCGATCTGGCCAACCGCAAGAACATCGGTGTTCATATCCATGTTGCCGAGGACCCGGTCGATGAGCGATTAACGAAACATATTTATGGTATTGGCTTGTTGGATCGATTCAAGAAACACGGCTTATTGGATGTGGCAGGTACGATCTTCGCCCATGGCACCCATTTGGCACCAGCCGACATTACCATCATCAACGAGTGCTCCAACATCCATCTGGCGCACAATCCCAGCTCCAACATGAACAACTCGGTTGGCTACGCTCCGGTGGCCGAGTTTTCCGAGCCGCCATTGCTGGGCACCGATGGGATTGGCGCGGACATGTGGCGCGAGGCGAAGACAGCTTTGTTTAAGAGCAACGATAGCCGTCAAAAAATTGGCTATGACCACGTCCTCCGCATGCTACACAAGTCCGCTCGCCACGCCTCGGATTCCCTTGGTATTGAGCTGGGCGAACTAAAAGAGGGTTCCGCAGCGGACATTGTCTTGACGAACTACCGTCCCGCCACGCCTATCGGCGCCGATAATCTTGCCAGTCATCTGATTTACGCGCTCGGCGCCCAATACGTTCGCGACGTCATGATCGGCGGCAAATGGTGCTTGCGTGGCGGAGAAGTGGTTTCTTGCGATGCGGCGAGAATCACCACTGCGGCGTCGACGGTCGCCTCACAGCTTCATCGCCAGCTGGCTAAGACACCCTAGTCTTCCGTCTATTTTCGCGGCGTATTAGCTAAAACGACCTCGTTCACCGCACGAGCAAGCTCGCGGGGGTCGTTAACCCTGCTGGTTTGCTAGAGGTCCGAAACCCAACTGCCGTGCGATGGCTCACGCACGTTTCGTGCCGAACACTATTAGGAGGCTCCCCTTTTTGGCACAAAGTCGACTGCTATTTTTTGGAAATCCGCGTGCCTTTACGTCCTTGGAGAGCGTCAGCAAGGCAGGAGGAGTTGGTGATGATTGCCTGAGCGTCCTTTCGCGGAGATTGGCTAACGAATTCGCCGGCGGCCTCGATCTTGGGTTGCATCGAACCGGCAGCAAAATGGCCCTCGTCGAGCATGCCGGTGACTTCCTACAAATTGGCCGACTCGATCGGTGTTTGGTTCTGCTTGCCGTAGTTCGCGAAGGCATGATCGACGGGGGTCAAGAAGACGACCAAGCGAACATCGAGCTCCAGCGCTAACAAGACCATCGAGCGGTCCTTGTCGACCACGGCCTCGGCGCCGCGAAAACGGCCTTTTGAGTCACGCATGACGGGAATCCCTCCCCCTCCGCAGCAGATGACCAATTGGTTTTGTCCGGTCAATCCTCGAATGGTGTCGATTTCAAGAATCTTTCGCGGCCGGGGGCTGGGTACAACACGCCGGAATTGGCCTTGGCAACCTCGCTAACCTTCCAGCCATCCCGTTGCTTGTGCAATTGAGCCTCCTCTTGGCGGAGCCTCGGTCCAATTGGTTTGGAAGGGGATGCGAACGCTTTGTCCTCCGAGTCGACTTCCACGGTGGTAACGATCGTGGTCACCGATTCCGACGCGCCTCGGTCCGTAAGCTCATTCATGAGACATTGGGCGATCATGTAGCCCATACCCGCTTGGGTGTCAGCCACGCAAACTTCCAGCGGGATGGTATAGATTTGGTCCGAGGCGATCTCGACACGTCGGAGAATGTTCCCCACCTGCGGACCGTTACCGTGGGTCAGGACAAATCGATATCCCTGGTCAAGAACATCGCACAACACCCTAGCCGTTTCTCGCGTGCGGGCAAATTGCTGTTCGATGGTCCCCTGTTCCCCGGCCATGCTGATGGCGTTGCCGCCCAAGGCGATGACCAGTGGTTGTGCATCTTCGATGGTCATGAAAGTAGATCACCTCAGGTGACTCAAAAAGGGCGTTCGCGCATCGTGCAAGCCATAATCGCCTTGGCGGTGTGCAGTCGATTCTCGGCCTCCGGAAAGACAATTGACTGGGGACCATCGATCACCTCGTCGGTAACTTCCGAGCCGCGATCCGCCGGCAGGCAGTGCATGTAAACCGCCGTATCCTTGGCCAATCCCATCCGTCGCCCGTCGCAGATCCAATCCTTGTGCTGGTCGTTCATCGCCAGGCAAGCGCGTTGGTTCTCGTCAATTTCCTCGACCGTCATCGCCTGCTTGCGTGCCAACATTAAATCATAGACGCCCCAGCTCTTGGGATAGACGATGTCGGCGTCCGCGCAAGCCGTATCCATGTCGTCAACGATTTCGAACGTGCCACCCGACTCAGTCGCATTCTGTCTCGCGGCTTCAACCGTGCGCGGCACGAGATCATACCCGGGTGGATGGGCCAGGGTAACCTGCAGGCCGAAACGAGTCATTAACGTGATTAATCCCTGCGGCACGCTGAGCGGTTTCGCATATGACGGCGCGTAGGCCCAGCTCACTGCAATCTTCAGGCCACTGAGATCCTTTCCAAATTTCTCGCGAATAGTTTGCAAATCGGCCAGTGTCTGTGTGGGGTGATCGACATCGCACTGCATGTTGATGACCGGCACGTCGATTGCCGCTGCCATCTCTCGCATGTATTTGTTTCCCTCGTCCAACACAAGATCGTGGCGAATACAGATTCCGTGTCCCATCGATCCCAGAATCCGACCGGTATCGGCGGCGGTTTCGCCGTGACTGATTTGCGTAACGTCGGCATCGAGGAAATGCGCGTGACCGCCCAATTGGGTCATGCCCGCCTCGAACGCGTTTCTTGTGCGAGTCGATTTGTCGAAGAACAACAGAAATGCTGTTTGGTTGGGTAGCAACAGGGTCGTTTCGCCACGGTGAAAGTTTTCTTTCAACTTCGTCGTCGTGTCTAGCAGCAGATGCAGTTCCTCCAAGGTAAGGTCCTGCGTCTCGATGTAGTGTTTGCCTTTTAGGTTGGGCATGATTGGGACTCTATGTTTTGCGCGGTTACTTTCTTCTAAACGTCATAGAGGTCTTGTTCGTCCGCCCGGCGGCCAGGTCGCAATAGGCCTGCCCGTAGTTGGCGTAGAACGCGGCACATTGGACCAAATGATCGATGGGAACCGAATCGTTAACGGTATGGGCGACGTTTTCGGGTGCCGGTCCGAAACCGACGCAGGGAATTCCGTACATGCCGGCAATGGATACGCCATTGGTGCTAAAGGTCCAGCGGTGAACCGTCGGTGCTTTGCCCAACGTATCGCGGTAGGTTTTGATAGCGGCTTGGACTTGTAAATCGTCTTCGTCAGCACACCAAGTTGGGTAGTACTTTTCCGTTTCATACGTGAGGCCGGTGTAACTCGGACGCGCATAGCGCTGGACCTCGACCTTGGCCTTCACGCCAGCTCGCCTGACCGCATCCTTCACCTCGGCGACGGCCGATTGTTTTGTGTCTCCGGTGGTCAGCCGTCGATCCAAATGAAGGTAAGCCTGGCCGGGAACCGCGCAGAGGCTGGGTGTTTTACAATCCACGTAGCTGACCGTTATCGTCGCCTTGCCGAGAAATGGATCCGATCGCAATCGTTCATTGAGTTTCTCAATTTCGCAGGCGATTTTGGCCACTTTGTAAATCGCATTGTCTCCTTTATTGGGCATCGAACCGTGACAGGATTTGCCCTTACAGGTCACGCCGATTTCCATGCGACCGCGTTGGCCGCGCAAGATCTGGCAGTTGGTTGAATCGGTCACCACCACCGCGTCTGGTCGAATGCCGCTTTCGTTGACGATGTATTGCCAGCATAACCCGTCACAGTCTTCCTCCATCACGGTAAACGTCATAAGGACGTAATACTCGGATAGATCCAAGTTCAAATCTCGCATGATGCGGGCACCATAAACCATGGCAGGAATTGCACCTTCCTGATCGCCCGCACCGCGGCCCCAGACCTTGCCGTCGGTGACTTTGCCCTTATACGGATCGTGCTTCCATTCCGACCGGTCCCCTACCCCGACGGTGTCCACGTGGGCGTCGATGGCGATTAGTTTCTTACCCTTACCAGGCTTGCCAACTTGACCCAGCAGGTTGCCTAGTTTGTCCGTCCAGACACGATCGAAGGGGTCGACCTCCTTCATTTCGCGTTGAATGCGGCGGATAACGTCCCCTTCCTCAGTGGACTCGGACGGGATCGCCACCATGTCGCGCAGGAAACGAACCATCTGCTTTTCGTATTTCTTCGCGGCTTTTAGCGTGGGTGAGCCTTTCATGATAGGACCTTATATCAAACTGGCGAACCCGCGCACAAGCGACAACGACCTTGAACGGTGGGCCATGTTGTGCCAAAATGAGTACTGGTGGAAGGATAGTCCGTTCTACGGGGCGGGCATGAGTTGGCCACTGCCGCGGCTATTGGCGCGGCATAGTTGCTGGCGTGGGCGGGGCCATGAGGCCGGGATCCACGCCAACGATTGATACCTCTCCTAGAGGCCAACCTTTATGACAACCGTCAGTCCACCATCGCTAAACCTTGCTTGCACCGTTAACGGCGAATCGATCTCGGTCGACCTTCCCGCTGCTGACTTGACCCTGTTGGACGTTTTGCGGGATTACCTCGGCATTACATCGCCCAAGAACGGTTGCCAACCGCAAGCTCAATGCGGATGTTGCACGGTGCTGATGGAGGACAAACCAGTCCTATCGTGCGCGCTTCGAGCCGACAAGGTCCAGGGCAAATCGATCACCACCCTGGAGGGACTGGACGAGGAACATCGCGCGAAGATCTCCGAGTCGTTTGTTCAATGTGGCGGTGTCCAATGCGGCTTTTGCATTCCTGGTTTCGCCATGCGAGCCGTCGGATTGTGCGACAAGAATCCTGATCCGACACGCGAAGAGATTGCCGCGTCATGTAAATCTCATCTTTGTCGCTGCACGGGCTATACGCAAATCATTGACAGTATCGAGCAGTACGCTCGAGTGCGACGTGGCGAAGCCATGCCAGAAATCACCGCAGCGGATCAATCGGGCCGAGTTGGCACCAGCCTGCCCAGATACACGGGGCACGATGCCGTGTTGGGAGATCGGGCTTTTGTCGACGATATGACGGTTTCTGGCCTGCTATTTGGCGGGCTACGGTTGGCCGATCATCCTCGCGCCGTGGTCAGGCGGATTGACGGCGCCCGAGCTCTGGAAATGGCCGGCGTCCATCGAATCGTGACGGCGGCTGAAATTCCAGGTGACCATTATGTAGGTCTCATTGAAAAAGACTGGCCCATCATGATTGGAGTTGGCGAGACGACGCGTTGCACAGGGGATGTGATTGCCGCGGTCGTGGCCGACACGCAACGGCTGGCGAGGCAAGCCGCTGCAATGATCGAAGTTGAGTACGAAGTACTCCAGCCCGTGACCGATCCAGAAGAGGCGATTAAACCAGATGCACCCCTGGTACATCCGCATCGGGAAAGCAATTTGCTGAGCAAATCACAACTCCGACGAGGTGACGTCGAAGCTGGATTTTCTCGATCGGCGTACATCTTGGAGGACACCTACATCACCCAGCCGATTGAGCATCTGTTTCTGGAGCCGGAAGCCTGCATCGCGGTTCCCAATGGCGATGAAGCGAATCGTACGTTGCACGTGTACAGCCAGGGCCAAGGTGTTTTTTGCGACCAGCGGCAGATTTCAGCAGTTTTAGGTGTCGAGAAAGACCGCGTTCAAGTGGAGTTGGTCAGTAACGGCGGGGCGTTCGGCGGCAAAGAAGACATGTCGATTCAGGCCCAGACGTCGCTGCTGGCCTGGTTGATCGGAAAACCGATCAAGCTGACCTTAACGCGCCCAGAGAGTTTTCGCATCCATCCGAAACGTCATCCGATCAAGCTGAACTACAAGATAGGTTGCGACGATCAAGGACACATCCTGGCTGTTAAGGCGCGCATCATTGGTGACAAGGGCGCTTACGCCTCGGTCGGTGCGAAAGTGCTCGAGCGCGCTGGTGGACATTGCACAGGTCCCTATCGAGTGCCGGCAATCGACATGGAATCGCTGGCCGTTTACACGAACAACCCGCCCTGCGGAGCCATGCGTGGTTTCGGCGCCAATCAGTCGGCATTCGCCATCGAAGGGTTGTTGGACCGATTGGCTGAGAAGGTGGGCATTGATGGCTACGACATTCGTGATCGCAACATTCTGGAACCAGGCGAACCGTTTGCCACTGGCCAAATTTTGGACAAGCCGTTTGGTCTGCGTAAGACTTTGGAAGCGGTGAAGGAATCGTACAAGAAGGCGAAATATGCGGGGATCGCGTGCGGAATCAAGAACGTCGGCATCGGCAACGGCATGCCTGACATTGGTCGCGCTGCGTTGACGATCGAAGACGACGGAACCGTCCACATCCGTACTGGTTTTACGGAAATGGGGCAGGGACTGTTTACGGTTTGCATTCAATTCGCCGTCGAGGCGACTGGATTACGACCCGACCAGTTCAAGTGTTCGACGGACACCTCGTTGCAACTGGACTGTGGCCAAACCACGGCCAGTCGCGGGACGGTATTGGCGGGCAACGCCATCGCCGAGGCCGGTAAAGCACTTCGCGCCGAGTTGGCTGCAGGAAAGTCCTTACAAGACATGGCGGGCGAGGTGTTTACCGGAGAGTGGATTTGTGACTACACCAGCAAGCTCGGCAAGGATGTCGATAAACCGGGTGGCCCCAAGACCCATCTCACCTACGGGTTTGCCACCCAGATCGCGATTCTCAACGAAGATGGCGAATTGGAGAAAATGATCGCGGCCCATGATGTTGGGCGGGTGATCAATCCAGTGCACTTGGACGGCCAGATGTACGGCTCGTTGCACATGGGAATCGGATACGCGTTGACCGAGGATTTTGAAGTCGAAGGTGGCCGGATCCAAGCGCAAAAGATGAACGACTGCGGCGTTCTCCGCGCCCATCAAATGCCCGAAATGGAATTGATCTACGTCGAAGTCGAGGACCCCGAATGTCCACATGGCGCTCGCGGCGTTGGCGAGATCGGGCTCGTGCCCACGGCACCAGCGATCGCTGGTGCTCTCTACAAGTTCGACGGACAGATTCGTCGCCAGCTCCCGATGCGCGATTCCCGAGCGGCCCTGGCGATTACTAGGCCTAAACGCCGAAATTAGGGTGGATTCGTTGGACAGGTCACGTCTGTGACGAAGCTGATTTGAGCCGTAGGCGCTAGCCTCGGGTTTTTGTACTTGGACGCGTGAAAGACCCGAGGCTAGCGCCTACGGCTCAAGTCCAAAACCTGTCCTCTTTTTGTTTGCAGGAACGGTTTAGGACTGTTTTGTTCTGCATTCGTGCCATTCGTGGCGGGAAGTCGGGTCTGAATCACGATTGTCCCGTTCCGCTAAAAACCAGCGCCCGTGCGTCGTCGGGCGAAAGAGCATCCAAGAACGCATTCATCTCCTTTTGTGAAATATCCAACAGCCGTAGTTCGTACTCTCGATCCGACCACACCTCGCCGTGGGAGATCAATCTTTCAGCCGCCGCTTCGGTAAAGTCGTCTGGACAAGGATCGTGCATGGCAATCTCTCCGCGAATACCGTCGGCGACGAATTCGTACCAGGAGGGAGAGCGGATCTCCGGACTACGCAGTACCTTCCAAAAGGTATCGAGAACCAACTCAGGTGATTCGCTCGTCTGGGCAACGAGTCCCCAATAGCCACCATCCGGATAAACAGTGCAGGTAAATTCCGGCGAGTAGGCCAACTGGGACTGCTCCCGGACCAATCGGTAGAGAGGCGAACCCAGATCGCCGGCGGTTATCAGATACTCCAACAAATCCCAGCGAACAAACTGGTCCGCAGACCGATCCATTGGCGGCACGGGAAACAACAAGTAGACGATCGCATCTTCATGCCGGGTCTCGACCGTCGTCTTTTGGCCACCGTTCCAATCTGGCAACGCTTCGTAATGGCAAGGGACTCGTCGCGATGAGATGGATGTATCTGGAATGCATGCTGCGGACCGGGCAACGTGATCTTGCAGCTCAACGTGGTCGACGTCTCCGGCCACGAAAAGCACACAGCGCGATCGGCTGTAGCCGAGACCGTGGGCATCATGTAGAAGGTTCGTATTCATCTTGGACAACGACTCTTTGGTGCCCAATTGATCGTGGCCCAACGGATGACTTGGCCAAATAAGTCCCGGTAATCGGCACAACGACTCCCCTTCCGGCGAAGAGTGCCACTCGTCGAGCTCTTGGCGAATGACTTCGCGCTCGGCCTCAATGTCCTCGCCGCGCAACAGAGGTTCGCCCATCATGTTGGTGAGAACGTCCAGCGCCACGGGCCAGACTTGCTTGGGGACGTGAGCGTAGTATGAGGTGTAGGTCGCACCCGTCTCGGCTCCCGCATCGCCGCCGTGACGCACCAGCCGAGCCTCCGTGTCCGCGTAGCCACCCGGATATCTTCGCGTGCCGCGGGACGGGATGTGTTCGAACCAGTGATAGATCCCGTGCTCGCCGACAGATTCATCGTCCGCGCTGCCGACGAACATGATCCAATAAATGGATACGGAATTGACCGGAAGGTGCTGGAAATAGATGGGGATGCCAAGGGGTCCGTCGATCCGGCGGAAATCGATCATGGTGTTTTTCGCTAGGGTCTGTGTTCTGTGGTCCTCGTCGTTAAATCGTTTTCGTCCGTAAATACAAATGGTAGCTCATCGTACGGCGCTGAGAAGTGCCCGCTGCCTACTGCTCCGCAATAATTGACACTCTATACTATGCGGTGTGTCGCAATGCCGTACAAAAAAGACCACAAACCAAAAACACCATGCAGTGCCAGCCCATTGGAATCCTACTGGCCGCCGGTCGCGGCCGGCGAATGGGTTGTGTCAAACAGCTCCTGCCGTGGCCCAAGGCCAATATCACCACGACACTCGTTGAAGCTGCCTTCGATTCCATTGCCGACGTTTGCCAGGCGATGGTGGTGGTCGCGGGATCCGACAGCGACGCCATCCAGCAAGCGCTTTTGCCCCGTCAATTTACGCTCGCCACCAGCGATTCGGACGCCGAAATGATCGATTCGCTTCGGCAAGGGTTGACGACTGCCCAGACAATCGATCCAGCAGCCCCCATCCTGCTTCAGTTGGGCGATCACCCACATGTTGCCCAGTCGACTTGTGAGAGTATGTGTAGAGAATTCGAGACGAATCCAAGCCAGGTGATTATCCCTGAGTATCAAGGCCGTGGCGGTCATCCGATCTTGATGCCGGCGGACGTCAGTCGGATGATCATGCAGACCGACATGCAGGGAGGCTTGCGAAATTTCTGGCGTAACAACGTATCAATATGTCGACGCATTCGCGTCGATGACCCTACCGTGGTTCAGGATCTCGATACACCTGAAGATTATGAAGGGTAGCCCTTGAGCGGTAACGTCGTGCAGGAATGTCAAACTCGAAAAACGCAGATTCAGGATGTAGCCGAAATCGTGAGACTTGGGCCGCGATGCCAAAAAGGCTAAAGTCTGAAGACTTCAGCTACCAAAATCCTTCGCGGCGTTGCCTTTAAGTGGTAGCGCTGATTGATTGACTGAAATTGACGCTGTTCTGGCAAGGACCTAGAATCGAACTCCGGGATGACAGGCTCCCGCCGAGCCTTGAGTTACTGGGAATCTACCATCTGCGCAGGGTTCGGCGGGCCTCTCCCCGCCCAATATTCGGATTGAATACGCTCTCGCCGAATGGCTATAAGGATCTGTTTCGATGCGAGACTACCTACTGCTGTACATCAACGGCCAACGACATGAGGTGCGTGGGCATCAAGCCTTTCTCTCTCTGACAGACTATCTTCGGATGGATCAGGGTCTGACTGGCACCAAGATTGTTTGCAGCGAAGGTGATTGTGGTGCCTGCAGTGCGCTATTGGGTCGGCCGGACGCAGGCCGATTACAGTACCAGGTCATCGACGCCTGCATCTGTTTCATGTTTCAGCTCGACGGCACGCACATCATTACGGTCGAAGGCCTGACACCATCGGACAGACTCAGCGCGGTCCAGCAGGAGATGATCGACCATTTCGGCTCCCAATGCGGATTCTGCACACCAGGCTTCGTCGTCGCCATGACGGCCATGATGGAAAGGGATCAACCGAGCGGCGACCACAACGGCGCAGCGGCCCAAGATCCCCCCTTTCGCAAGGGGCCGTCGCGGGAGGCAGAACCTGGCCGGCACGTTAACACCCCATCCGCTGCACCCGTCAACAGACTGAGCCAGGCCCTCACCGGAAACCTCTGTCGCTGCACTGGTTACGTGCAAATCCTCGAGGCCGGACTGGCGGCTTTAGGACACGTTGGCTCGCATCTCGATGACCTCTACAGCGAAGCCGACATCGCCACCGATCTGAGCCAGGCTGACCATTCCTCGGTGCGCATCAAATCGGCCGAATCTGAGAGAACTCGCATTGCCTGCATTCCCAAGACGTTCGCGGACGCGGCGGTGTTGAAGTCCGACAACCCGGCTGCTCGCATCGTCAGCGGTGCCACCGATATCGGCGTTATCTACAACAAACGCCGCATCGATCCGGATGTTTTTCTTTGCTTGAGCGGACTCAAGGAGGAATCCCAACTTCGGATTGAAGAAAACACGCTTATCGCAGGTGCCTTGTGCACGTGGACGCAACTCGAAGAGTGGTCGCGCGAAGCCTTCCCAGAGTTTCACAAGATCATCCTTCGTTTCGGCTCGCCACAGATCCGTAACCTATCCACCTTGGTCGGCAACATCGCGAACGCTTCGCCAATTGCGGACTCACTGCCGCTTCTATTCGTCATGGATGCGGGTTTGGAATTGGAATCGACACGGGGAGTCCGGCGAGTCGGCATCAACGAATTCTACAAAGGTTACAAGCAGCTGGAGATGTCCGACGACGAGCTGATTCGCACGGTTTACATGCCGTTGCCCGAGCCACGCGATCGGTTGCGGTTATACAAAATTTCCAAGAGAAATGATCTGGATATTTCCACTTTCACCGCGGCGATTCGCTTGACCATGGAGGACGGCACGATCGAGTCGGCGCGAATCGCCTACGGCGGCGTTGGGCCGGTTGTCCTGCGATTGCCGCGAACGGAGGCTTCCTTGACCGGTCAAGAACTGACTGAAGAAGTAATGCGCGATGCCGGTAAATTGGCGCGCGACGAGATAACTCCCATATCGGATGTCCGCGGCAGCAGCGATTATCGCTATCAGTTAGCTGAGAATATTTTGATGAAGTTTTATTGTGAATCTTTGGAACAGGGCGTTTTGACATGTTGACGTCATACAATTCAACGCAAAGACGCAAAGACGCAAATAAAATATCGAATGCAGAGACTTATCGACTGTTCCTTTGCACCTTTGCGCCTTTGCACCTTTGCGTCAAATCGTTCCAAATTGGCGAGTCGAGGGCATTTCCCATTTACGCACCGGCTCCAGAATGAAAAACGTAGGCAAACCTATTCCGCACGATTCCGCGCGTGGTCACGTGACTGGCCAGGCGACCTATATCGACGACTATGTGCCTGTCGTCGGTGAGCTGTTCGTGGAGTTGGTAGGCAGTCCCAGTGCGCGAGGGCAGATCAAGGGGATTGACACATCCAAGGCAAGCCAATTGCCGGGCGTGGTCACCGTTTTGACGGCCGAGGACATTGTCGGGGAGAATCGGTTTGGAATCGTCATATCTGAAGAACCGGTGCTGGCCGAGAATTCGGTTCACTACGTCGGTCAACCGGTGGTCGTGATTGCCGCAGAATCTCGTGAAGCGGCCGCCCGCTCCCGACAACTGGTCCACATCGAGATTAAAGAGCAGGCTCCCATCTTTTCCATCGATGAGGCGATTGTTCAACACCAATTCATTGGCCCGCCGCGTCAGATACGCCGAGGTGACCCAGACGTGGCGCTGGATTCCGCGCCGCACCGCCTGAGTGGCACGTTTTTGAGCGGAGGCCAGGACCAGTTCTATCTGGAAGGCCAGGCTTCGATTGCCTATCCCGAGGAAGATGGCCGGGTTGTCGTTCACTGCTCGACTCAGAATCCCACGGAGATTCAACAAGTGGTCTCGGAGGTGTTGGGAATTGGCCAACACGAAGTTGTTTGTATCTGCAAGCGTATGGGTGGAGCGTTTGGCGGCAAGGAAACTCAAGCCGCCATCCCTGCGGTCGCGGCAGCAATGGTCGCGGCCAGCACCGGTCGCTCGGCGCGGCTCATCCTCAACAAAGACGACGATATGTGCTGGACCGGAAAACGCCATCCGTACCAAAGCGCCTACGACATCGGATTTGACGAGGAGGGTCGCATCCTGGCGGCCAAATTGGATTTCTATTCGAACGGTGGCGCCTTCGCTGATTTGTCGACTTCGGTGTTGGAGCGCACCATGCTGCACGCCGAAAACGCTTACTACATCCCGAATATCGAGATCAACGCCCAAGTCTGCCGCACGAACTATCCGCCCAATACGGCCTTTCGTGGCTTTGGTGGACCTCAAGGAATGGCCGTCATCGAAAACGCCATGCAGGAAATTGCCATTCAATTGCAGATGGACGCCCTCGATGTCCGGCGGATCAACTGCTATGGCAAGACAGAGCGCAACATAACGCCCTATGGGCAGATCCTTCGCGGAAATCTGTTGCCTGATGTATTTGACCAGTTGGAAAGGAGTAGCGACTATCGCGGGCGGGTCCAGACGATGGCCAAATTCAATGTGTCTTCACGGACGCATCTCAAGGGCATCGCCATGACTCCGGTTAAATTCGGCATCTCTTTCACGACGGCTTTTCTCAACCAGGGCAACGCGTTGGTCAAC
>Ga0310121_10001721_pt1 | contig 21760 bp, 20 predicted proteins | sample CB27_Tmax_986_MG_FD_203504 | JGI IMG/M metagenome (GOLD analysis project Ga0310121, IMG submission 203504) | Marine microbial communities from Western Arctic Ocean, Canada - CB27_Tmax_986 | ecosystem: Environmental > Aquatic > Marine > Oceanic | place: Canada: Western Arctic Ocean | collected...
CGTGTGCCCCTGCAGCGGCGGCGGTTCATCGAATCTGGCTCTATTTTTGCCCTCGGTGCCGTCACGACCGCTTTCGCCAGCCGTCGGCTTTTTACCTCCCTGCGTGAGAAAAGCCGCGGCCAGATTGCTTCGCAGCACCCTGCCCCCGCTCCTCCGGGGCCTGAACTCCACGTCGCTCCCGCCGTCCCGCCCACTCCCGATCCGCCCCCGCTGCGCCCCTTGCAGGACGAAGACGCCTATGCCGAGTTTCTCGCCAGCCTCGAGCTGCGTCACCTTTCCCCGCACGAGATCATCGATCCGCACCGCGGGGTGGTGGAGGGCGTTCCCAACGCCCTTCCTCCCAAGGAGATTTGGGAAAAGTTGGCGCCTACCCTGAAGGTCGCGGACGAAATTCGCGAACGCCTCGCGTTACCGCTCTGCCGCATCACCTCCGCCTATCGCTGCCCAAAGTACAACGCCGTCATCCCAGGCGCCGTCCGCCGTTCCTATCACACGCGCAACCAAGCGCTCGACCTCGTCTACTATTGCTCCTCCCGCAAGGCCTATCAGATGGCGCTCAAGCTTCGCAACGAGGGCTTCTTCCGGGGCGGAGTCGGCCTCTACTCCACCTTCATTCACATCGATACCCGCGGCTATGCCGCCACGTGGCGCTGGGTCTGATCAGCCCTCAGACTTTACTCGGGGCAACCATCCGCTCCTTGGCATCCCGCTCCACCCACCGCCAAAGCGCTTCCAATGCTTCCTGTCCTTTCGCCTTGCTCGCTTCCAGGTCCCCCGCCCCGGCGTCATCCTTCCCGAAGAGGTAATACTTGATTTTCGGCTCCGTTCCCGAGGGCCGCACCGCGAATCGACGCCCATCTTCCAATCGCACGATGATCATTCCTGCCTTCGGAACCAGGTCACCCTCTTCGTCGTAGATATCTTCCTTGTTGAAGTCCTGTACCTTCACCACCGCGGAGCCGGCGACCGTGCTCGGCGGGTGTTCGGAGTACGACGCCGTCAGCGCCGCGATCTTGGCGGCCCCTTCCGCCCCTTCCATCACGAGGCTCTTGTTGATCTCGAGATGCACTCCATACTCCCGAAAGAGATCGTCCAAAAGGTCCGTGACCTTCTTTCCTCCGCTCATGGCGTAGGCCGCCAATTCCGCAAACATCACTACCGAGCCGTTGCCGTCCTTGTCCCGCACAAAGTCCGCCCCGAGGTAGCCGTAGCTCTCCTCACCCCCGAAGACGAAGAACTTGGAATACTCCAGCCGCAGAGCCCGCGTCTCCAACTCGCTCATTCGCCGGTAATCGCCCCGCTTCCCGGCGGGAATCGCCAACTCGTACTTCTTCAGTTTCTCGCCTATATACTTGAAACCGGTCAGCGTGTTCACCACGCCGATCCCGTAACGCTGCGCCACCGCGGTCTGGAATTCGGTCGTCACGTAGGTCTTGATCAACGTTGCCCGGCTTCGGTTCGACTCCGTGATCACACCCTGGTCGACCAGGGTCTTGATGCGATACCACGCCATCAGGGTCCCGATCTGGTTGCCGGTCAGGAGCTCCATCTCTCCCTCCGCATTCCGGACCGCCACGCCCATCCGATCGCAGTCCGGATCGGTCCCGATCACCACCTCCGCCCCTGCCGCTTCCGCCAGATCCATCGCCATTTGCAAGGCCGCCGCGTTCTCCGGGTTCGGCGAGGCCACGGTCGGAAAACGCCCGTCCGGCTCGTCCTGACCAGGCACGGTCAGAACCTCGAATCCCAGTTCCCGCAACATCGGAACCACGATCCGGCCTCCCGTCCCGTGCAGGTTGGTGTAGATCACTTTTGCGGAGCGCCCCTCCAGTAGTTCCGGCCGCAGCAGGAGGGTCCGCAGCATGGTCTTGTACCGGTCGTCCATCTCGGCTCCGAGCACCTCGATCCTCCCCTGCTCCGCCTTCGGCACCGGTTCGTAGGCGTCGCTCGCAAGCGCGTTCAACTCCGCAATAATCCCGCTCGCATGCGGCTCCACGATCTGGGCCCCGTCGCTGAAGTAGGCCTTGAAGCCGTTGTCGTGGGGCGGATTGTGGCTGGCGGTCAGAACCGTTCCCGCATCAGCTCGCAGGGCCCGCACCGCAAACGACAACTGCGGCGTGGACCGCGGACCGTCGAACAGGTAAGCGTCGCAACCGAGGTCGGCGCAAACCTTCGCGCAATATCGCGCAAACTCGTCAGAGAAATGCCGGGTGTCCTGCGCAAACACGAAGACCGGCTTGCGCTCCTCCCCCTGCGCAGCGAGATGCTTCTTCACGTAGGCCACGAAGCCCTGGATCGCCCGCCCCAAATTGTAATAGTTCATCGCAGCCGTCCCCACACACGGATATTCCGGCCGCCCCAACGGACCACCTCGTCCCTGCTCCCCGCTCGTGACCACCTTCCCGATCGTCCTGCCCCGCAAGCCCCCCGTCCCGAACGCCAGGGTCTTGTAAAAACGATCGTTCAGCTCCGCCCACTCTTCCTGCTCCACCAACTCCCGAATCGCCTCCTCCGCCAGCGGGTCTCTCGTCCCCTTCAGGAGAAGCGCAATGTGTTCCTGCGATTCCTTCAGCACCTCCCCGGCCTCCACCGCCTGCGCCAAGCTGCTTTTCCATTCGCTCATGCCGCGCGGGATGATAGGAGTCGATGCCGGCTTTGCAATGCCCTCATTGATACAACTCCTCGACCGTGCGATCCAGCGCCGTACCCCCCTGGAACTTCTCGACACCAACGCCTTGCGTCTGGTCGATGGATCCGGCGATGACCTTCCGGGCCTCACTATCGACGAGTTCGCGGGCCGCCGCCTCCTCTCCACCTCCGAACCCGAACTGCCACCCGACCTGCAAACCTGGGCCCGCGAAATTGGTCTCACCGCCTACTGGAAACACCTCGACCAGCACGAGATGGACCCCCCCGCCCATCTCGCCGACCGGCAACAATCCGAACCGTTCAACATCCTCGAACACGGAATTCGATTCCGCGTCAGTTTCCAGGCCGGCTATTCGCAGGGAATCTTCCTGGACCAACGGGACAATCGCCTCCGGGTCCGCCATCGCTGCCAGCCCGGTGACGCCATTCTCAACACCTTCGCCTACACCGGCGCCTTCTCGGTCTGCGCCGCCCTCGCCGGCGCCCTCACCACCACCCTCGATCTCTCCCAGACCTACCTCGACTGGGCCCGCGAAAATTTCCAACTCAATCAGATCGACCCCGCCACCCAGCACTTCTGCAAGGGAGACACCTTCCACTGGCTCCAGCGCTTCGCCAAGCAGGGCCGCACCTTCCGCGGCATCATTCTCGATCCCCCCACCTTCTCCCGCGACGACGAGGGAAAGGTCTTCCGCGCCGAGGAAGACTACGGCCGGCTGGTCGAACTCGCTTCGGCCTGCCTCGCCCCACACGGTTGGATCCTCTGCACCACCAACTGCCGCCGCCTCCCCCACGCCACCTTCGAACGTACCGTGCTCAAGGCTCTTCCCCAGGCCTCCCGACTCAACTCCTACCCCATGCCCCCGGATTTTACCGGGGAGCCCTACCTGAAAACCCTCCTCGCAATCACGTAGCGGATGTCCGCCTGCCACCTTCAAAAAAAACCCGGACCTCGCGGCCCGGGTTTTTTCACAGTCAAAATGGGTTTCTCTACTCAAGATCGGGCTTCTTTTCCTCCGGGAACTCCAGGTGGGGCTCCGGAAGATCTTCAAGTCGGAAGTGGAAGCGATCGCCGTCATTCATTTTCTCGACGCGCTCTCGAATTTCTTCCGGGGCTGCGGCCTTGTCCTGGTCCGTGTCCCACGGACCTTCGAAGAGAACCTCGCCGCCCTTGTCACGTACCACGACTTCCTTGCCGCCGTCCTTCATCTTCATTTCCACGCTCCCGTCATTGTCGAAGAACTTGAAGCTGCTCGATGCCTTGAAATTGAAATTGAACCCGCCCTTTTCCGCATTGGGGAGTTTGTCGAACAGATTGAAGTCCAGTTTCAACCCGCCGCCGCCTTTCTCCATCTCACGGAGCTGATTTTCGAGGCGCTTCATATGGCCATCCAGTTTTTTCTGGAGGTCCTCTCCTCCCGGCACCAGCCCTTCCAGATCCTTCATCCGGCCGGCCAGGTCGGGGAACCGCTTCCCCAATTCGCCAAGACCCGGAAGCTTCGGAACCGCTTGCACATCATCGCGACCCGGCAAGGCCGGGGCTGCAGCCGGGCGCTCCCCGAGAACGACTTTGCGCTCCACGGCCTGCCCCTTGTTCACCATCGACAGAGTCACTTCGTCGCCGGGCCCGTGGGACTGGATTTCTTCGCGCAATTCGATTTGGTTCGCAATGGCTCTTCCATTCACTTTCGTCACAACGTCGTGCTTCATGAGTCCCGATTTCGCCGCAGGGCTGCCCGGGACAATGAATCTCAGGATCACCCCGCACTCGATGCCGAGGTGGATCGAGAGGGTCTCATCGGCAGCCTCGCTTGCCACTCCCAGCCAGGCACTGTCCTGCCGGGCAACCTGCGGGATGGCTTCCGGCTCCCGGACCTGCTCGGCCTCGCGGTTCGCAGGGCGCTCCCTGAGCTCATCGCCATCGAGGGTTTTCGGCCGCTCGATCGCCGGAAGGTGGGTAGAGAGCCCTAACAGAAGTATCAGTGAACCAAGAACTGGAACTTTCATCTGCATGATTGTTTGGTCTGCCCGGAGAGCGACAGGCCTGTCAATGTTTGTTCATCTCAACGGGATCTGCTCGCAAAGTTTTTGGCCCGCCTCGCCTCCCCGTGGCTCGCATGGATCGTTTCTGGATGCCTGCGGGCAGGCTTGATCCGTGCTGCGGCAGAACTAGTAATCATGTCCTAGTCGGTCGGGAGGGGGACCACGTGGTAATTCACCGTCGGAATCTCCAGGTGCACTTCTTCACCCGCCGCATTTCGAAACTCGACGCGATCGACGTAATTCAGGCGCATCACGCGCAACGGTTCCGAGCCGTTCGCGACGATTACACCCCGATTCGACGAATCCAAAATCGTCCGCCTCGCGGTCCGCGGCGCAAACTCCGCCTTTCTCACGGCTTCCGATGCGACGCGGCTTGGGCTGTCCGCGACTTCGTTCTTCTCCGGGTTGGCCGTGAGAAGCAGTCCTGCCACCGCCCCCAGCATACCCACGCACGCCGCCGCCGCCCACACTCCGGCTCGACCGCGCTTCTCCACGGCTCTTTCCTCATCCTCGAGGTGCGGAAAGGGCACCACCTTGTCGATCTCTTCCGAGACCTCCGCGGAGACCTGCTCCCAGCCTTCCATCGCGGCTTCCATGCGGGCGATGAGCCCTTCCGGCAGGCTCCCCGGAGAGAGCCGCTCGAGCTCCTCCTCAAATCGCATCAGTTCTGAATCCATAGTCGTTGCGCTCCCATTGGGTTGGTTTCAGAGGTCCCCACGAATTCGGGCGCCAGTGAGTCCCTTCCGCAGGGCTTCAATTCCGTAGCGATACCGCGAGGCCGCTGTGTTCAGGGAAATACCCAAAATTTCGCCGATCTCCGCGAAGGTCCGCCCGGCCCAGATTTTCATTACGATCACCTCTGAAAACTTTTTGGGCAGCTCCCGGAGAGCCCCCTCCAGCATCTCCCGCCGTTCCTCATCGTAGCCGGCACTCTCAAACCATGCGTCCTCGCCCCCCCCCTGGCACCTCTCGTCCTCCACCACCGTCTCTTCCCGCTTCTTCCGGCGATCGTTGCGGCGGCCCAGGTCGATCGCCTCCCGCCGGATCTGCGTGTAAAGAAACGGCAGCCATGCCTCCTGGCCGCCGACGAAGCTCTTTTCTTCCAATTTGCGGGCCAGCTTCACGAGCGCTTCCTGCAGGATATCCTCCGCATCTTCCTGGCGCCGCGTCTGCTGGCGCGCGAACAACAGAAGTTTGGGACCATGTTCGGAGAGCCAGTCGCGCCAGCGCGAGGTCGGGTGTTTCATGGCCTGGTTGCCGGGATTCCGCATGGGAGTCAGGGGTAGTTTACCCGATAACTCCCGAGTTCTCAATGCCTCTTGTCGCTCTGGCAAGCCATTTTGCGGTCAGAGAGGCCCCCGCCGCGGCCAATTCGGCCGGAGAACCCGCTGCGACCACTTCTCCGCCGTGAATTCCGCCGCCCGGACCGAGGTCGATCACCCAGTCCGCGGCCCGGATCACATCCAGATTGTGCTCGATCACCACCAGCGAGTGCCCCGCCTCCCGCAGCTGCACCAGCACCCCCAGCAACACCTGCACATCGTCGTGGTGCAGGCCGGTGGTCGGCTCGTCGAGAAGATACAGCACCGCCTCCGTCGACCTCTTGGCCAACTCGGTGGCGAGCTTCACCCGCTGCGCCTCGCCTCCCGACAATGTGTTCGCAGCCTGGCCCAACTTGATATAGCCGAGTCCCACTTCGCAGAGCGACTTGAGCAACACACTCAACTTGGGGACCTTGCCAAACAACTCCGCGCCCTCTTCCGCCGTCAGTTCGAGCACGTCCGCAATGCTGCGTCCCTTGTAGGTCACTTCCAGCGTCTCGCGATTGTAACGCCGCCCTGCACACGAGTCGCAGGTCACGTAAACGTCGTTCAGGAAGTGCATGTCGATCCGAACCGCTCCACCGCCCTGGCACTTCTCGCAGCGTCCCCCCTTGACATTGAAACTGAATCGCCCGGCCGCATAGCCCCGTTGTCGCGCCAGTGGAAGCTGGGCGAACAGCTTGCGAATGTGATCATAGGCGCCCGTGTAGGTCGCCGGGTTCGAGCGCGGCGAGCGTCCCAGGGGACTCTGGTCCACCACCACCAACTTCGTGATATACTCGGCCCCCTCGATCCCATCGTGCGCGCCGGGGGCCTCCTTCGCCCCGTGCAGGGTCCGTGCCAGGGCCTTGCGCAGGATCTCATCCACCAAGGTCGATTTTCCGCTCCCGCTCGGCCCCGACACGCACACCAGTTGCCCCAGGGGAATTTCCACATCGATTCCCCTCAAGTTGTGCTCCCGCGCCCCCCGGATCACGAGCATCGCAGCCGCGCACAACGCACTCATCCGGGCCGCGGGCGGCGTGACCCGGGCTCCGCCCCGCAACCACCGGCCCGTCGGGGAGACCTCCACTTTCATCACGTCCTCCACCGTCCCCTCCGCAATCACTTCCCCGCCGTGCGTCCCCGCCCCCGGCCCCAACTCGATGAGGTGGTCCGCCGCGCGAATCATGGCCTCGTCGTGCTCCACCACCACGATCGTATTTCCCGACTCGCGCAACCGCTCCAGGGCCCCGATCAGGCGCGCGTTGTCCTCCGGATGCAGCCCGATACTTGGCTCATCCAGCACGTAGATCACGCCCGCCAGCCCGGCTCCCAGCTGAGTCGCCAGGCGAATCCTCTGAAACTCCCCCGCGGACAGCGTCCCGCTTCCACGATTCAGGGTGAGGTAACCCAGGCCGACTTCGTTCAGAAACCGCAGGCGCTTCCGGATCTCCTCCACCACCGGCCGCACCGCCTCTTCGCGGTCCGCCGCCACCGTGACCCCCTTCATCCACTCCACCGCCTCCTCGATCGGCAGCGCACAAAAATCGTCGATTCCAAGCTCCGCCCGTTTTTCCTCCCGTGTTCCGGATTCCGGGTGCGGGGCTCCGCGACTCGGTCTCCGGCCTCCGCTCTCCGGTCTCGTCTGCGAAGACAAGGTCACTGCCAGGAACTCGCGCTTCAACCTCTTCCCCGCACAACTCTCACATCTCCGCGAGGCCATGAATCTTCCCATCTTGCGCTTCACACTCTCGCTCTCCGTTTCGTGAAAGAGCCGCTCCGCGATGCGGCAGATTCCCTCGAATTCCCGCTCCCACCACATCTCTCTTCCTTCCTTCACCCACATCATCGGGATCTTCATCCCGCCGGTCCCGAAAAACACCGCGCTGCGATACTCCTCCGGCAGTTCCCGGAAGGGGGCCTCGCCGGACACCCCGAAGTACTCCGCCACGGCCTCGATCTGGCGCTCATACCAACTCCGCCGCTTCGCGCCACCCCTCGAGAGCTTGATCGCCTTCTCGTTCAAACTCAGCGAGGGATCGGGCACCACCAGGTCGGGATCGCAAAACAACTCCGTCCCCAATCCGTGACAGGCCTCACAGGCCCCAAAATGGCTGTTGAACGAGAAGTGCCGCGGCGTCAACTCCGGCAGTTCAAACCCACTCTTCGGATTCCGATAGCTGGTCAAAAACGACAACTCGTCCCACCCCTCCGTACCCGGCAACTGGAGCAGGGCCTTGGCCTCTGCCCCGCAAATCCGCAAGGCGGTCTCCACCGAATCCGCCAACCGGCTCTCCCCGCCCGCCCGAATCGCGAGCCGATCCACCACCACCTCCAGGTGCTCCACGACCTCCGGCCAGCGCTCCTCCGCTTCCTCCACCTCCAGCATCTCCCCGTTCACCCGCAACCGCACAAATCCCTGCCGCTGCAGATCCCGCAAGAGGGCCGCCACATCCGCCGCCGCCTCCGGCCCGATCGGCGCCAGCAGCACCACCTTCGTCCCCTCCGGACGCCCCGCCAGGCTCGCCACCACGTCCGCGCTCCTCATGCGCTCCAGCCGCTCCCCAGTCTCTGGATCATGCGGATCCCCCGCCGCCGCGTAGAGAATCCGCAGGTAGTCGTGAATCTCCGTGGCGGTCGCAATAATCGACCGCGGATTCGCTCCCGCCCCGCGCTGCTCGATCGCGATGGCGGGACTCAGTCCCTCGATCGAATCCACCTCCGGCTTGTCCAGCTGGTCCAGGAACTGCCGCGCATAGGTGCTCAGGCTCTCGACATAGCGGCGCTGCCCCTCCGCATACAGGGTGTGAAAGGCCAGGCTCGATTTCCCGCTCCCGCTCAGACCCGTCACCACCACCAGTTTCCCCCGCGGGATGTCCACATCGACATTTCGCAGATTATGCTGCCGCGCCCCCCTGATCCGGATCACATCCACGGCCCAAGTCTTTATCCTGAAATCTGAATTCTGAAATCTGAAATCGACCCGTCCCTGTCCCAGCTTGCAGCTGTCCGCCCCTGCGGGGTCCCGCCACGATGAAAAAAACCTTCGCGCCCTTCGCGCCTTCACGGTTCAATCTCCTCGTGCCGTCGCTCCTGGACACCTTCCTCTCCCCGGCCCGTCCCTCGCTGAAAATCTGCGGCGTCACCACCTCCGCCGACGCCGAGCGCCTCGTCGAACTCGGCGTGCACGCCCTCGGCATCAATTTCTGGGACAAGTCGAAGCGGTTCTGCCCGGTCCAGTCCGCCCGCGCTTTCCTCCCTGCCCTCAAGGACCGGATCCTCCGTGTCGGGGTCTTCGTCAATGCCGAGCCGGATCTGCCCCGTCAATTGTTAGAGGGTGATCTCATCGACCTCGCCCAGTTCCACGGCGACGAGACCGTCGACTATTGCGGCCCCTTCGCTCACGACCGATTGCCATTCATCAAGGCGATCGGGGTCACCCGGCACATCGGCCTCGAGGAGGCCGCCGCCTTCCATGCCCGCGGTCTCCTCCTCGACGCCCACGCCCCGGAGCTCTACGGCGGCACCGGCCGTGTCATCGATTGGATGGTCGCGGCCGAGTTCGTTTCCACCACCCCCGAAATTCCTGTCATTCTCGCCGGCGGGATCACTCCCGACAACGCCGCCGAAGCCCTTACGACGGTTGGTCCCGCCGCCCTCGACGTCGCTTCCGGCGCCGAGTCCGCTCCCGGAGTGAAGGACTTCCAAAAAGTCGAAGCTCTCCTCGCTGCGATCAATCCCTAGCAGGTGGATCGCAGCGTCCCGGCCGCCGTGCAGGCCCTAGCCCGCCGGGGACCGGTGGTGGTCGAAATCACCGTGGCCAAATTCCGATCCTGCCGGCGGGGACGCCCTTTTCCCCCGCGCCATTAACGCAAATTAGTTGCAATAAGTCCCCGGTCCTCTACACTGCCCACCACCAACCATGCGCGGAAATCCACTCCTCCGGGCCGGCCTTCTCCTCGCCGCCCTCTGCCTGGTCGGGGTCCTCGTGGCCGCCGTGGCCGGCAAGGCCCGGCGCCCGGACCCGGTCCAGGATTCCGCTCCTCCTCCCCCTGCGCCGACCCTGGTCTCCACCCTCCTCACCATCACGCTTTCCGCTCCGGCCAACGCCCTGACCTTCACCGAGCCCTCCGGCCGCACCATCGCGGTCCCCCTCCGCGACGGACTCTCTCTCGAACACGAGGCCGATCTCGCCGTGACAGACCATTCCTGGACGGCCCTCCTCACCGTCGACTGGCAGGATCCCTCCCGTCACAATTTCTTGCGCCTCGATTTCGAACCTCTTCATCTCAAGTCCACCAGCCTCACCCTCGACTTCCGCCGCAACGCCACCGAGCGACCCATCACAACCAGCTTCGATCCCAACTGATCCGCCCGTCTTCGTTCCCCTCCGCACTGGCGAGCGCCCTTCGCCCTTCGACTTTCCGACCTTCCGGCCTTTGACTTCCCACTCCCATTCCGACCACGACTGCTGCGCTCACCACGACCTCCATCACGAGTTGGTGATCGACGGGCTCAGCGTCTCGTACCGCACCGTCTCTGCCCTCGCCGACATCTCCCTCGCCACCTCTTGCGGAAACCGCGTCGCTCTCATCGGTCCCAACGGCGCGGGCAAATCTACCCTCCTCAAGGCCATCGCGGGTCTCGTGCCGCGCCTCCGCGGGTCCATCCAGTGGCGCGGCTCCGCCGTGCAAAAGTGGTCCCGCGAGTTCGCCTACCTCCCCCAGCGCGAAGAGGTCGACTGGTCCTTTCCCATCACGGTGCGCGGTTTGGTCGAAATGGGCCGCTATCCACATCTCGGACTGTGGAAACGCTTTGCCCCTGGGGACCACGAAGCCGTCACGGCCGCCCTCGATACCCTCGCCATCACCGACCTCCAAAGCCGCCAGATTTGCGAACTATCCGGCGGCCAGCAGCAGCGCGCCTTCCTGGCCCGCGCCCTCGCCCAGGAAGCCCACGTCCTCCTCCTCGACGAACCCTTCACCGGACTCGACCGCAACGCCTCCAGTTCTCTCGCCACCCTCCTTTCCGATCTCTCCGAGGAGGGACGCCTCATCATCTCCTCCCACCACGACCTCGAGACCGCTCCCGATCTCTTCAACCAGTGCCTCCTCCTCAACCGCACCCAACTCGCCTTCGGTCCCACCCCCGAGGTCCTCACTCCCGCCTCCATCCAACAAGCCTTCGCTGCGTAAGGAACTCTTGGTTGTCAGTGGTCCGTTTTCCGCCCCTCTGAACACTGAACACTGAATACTGAACACTGATCCCCCATGCTCGAACCCTTCCAGGACCCCTTCACCCAGCGAGCCCTCCTCGCCGGGCTCCTGATCGGGTTCACGAACGGATTCTTCAGCGGCTTCGTCGTCCTGCAACGCACCGCTCTTTCCGTCAGCGCCCTCTCCCACACCATGCTGCCTGGAATCGCCCTCGGCATCCTCGTCACCGGCGCTCTCACCCAGGCCAACGCCTTCATCGGCGCCCTCGCCGCCGCCCTCTTCGTCGGACTCGGATCGGTCGTCGTCTCGCGAACCTCCCGCATCGCGCAGGGAACCGCCCTCGCCGTGCTCTACACCACCGCCTTCGCCCTCGGCGTGGCCGCCCTCAAGCGCCTCGGAAACTTCGGGGAACTCGAACACTGGCTCTTCGGCAACATCATGGCGGTGGGCGCTACCGACCTCTGGCTCGCCTTCGGCATCGGCTGCGTCATCCTCCTGGTCTCCAACATCTTCATTCGCCCCCTCCTCCTCACTCTCTTCGAATCCAACGTTGCGGCCGCCCAGGGGGTCCCGGTCCGGAGCATGAACTACCTCCTCTTCGGCCTCCTCATCCTCGCTCTCGTCACCTCCCTCCAGGCCGTCGGCTGCGTGCTCAGCGTCGGGCTCCTAGTCGCGCCCGCCGCCACCCTCTCCCTCCTCACCAACCGCACCCCCCTCCTCTTCTGGGGTGGCGGCCTCCTCGGTGCCCTCGGCTCTGTGGGCGCCCTCATTCTCGCCTACTGGACCAATCTCGCCGCCGGTCCCGCCATTGTGATCGTGCTGGGCGCTCTCTTCCTACTGGCCTTCCTTCTCTCTCCTCGATACGGACTGCTCGCCACCCTTCCCCACCGGAAAAAGCTCCAACCCACAAGTTCCAAATAAATCTCATATTCCAAATCTCAGGTTCCAAGCATTCCGCCTTTGAGATTTGGCTTCCTGGTGGCTGAAGTTTATCTGGAGCTTGTGGGTTGGAACTTCAAACGAACCGCCAACTGCCGACCGATTCCCGTGAACACGTTTCTCATTTTTATTGGTGGCGGCCTCGGCGCCGTCTCCCGCTGGGGACTCGCCACCGGCATCGAAAAGCTCACTCTCAAGACCGCCATCCACAAATTCCCGCTGGGGATCCTGGCCTGCAACCTCCTCGGCTGCTTCCTGATCGGTTGCGTCTTCGGCTACTTCGCCCAGAAGCACCCCGCCTGGGTCTTCCCCCTTCTCGTCACGGGCTTCCTCGGTGGCTTCACGACTTTCTCGACCTTTGGCCGGGATACCTTCGAAGCCTTCAACGACGGCCTCCCCGCCCTTGCTCTCGCGAATATCCTGCTCTCCGTGCTTCTCAGTGTCGCGGCGGTCTGGGCCGGCCTTCGGCTTTGCTCCTCGTAGGGTGGTGTCCCCGCGCGGCAGTCCGTCCCCGCGGCCGCGTCGTGCAACTCCTCATCGCCCGCTCCCCGCCCGCGCGCGCCACTCCTCCGGCGCGAACTCCCATCCCACCTCTTCACAACATTCCCGCCACATCTCTTCCCGCTCTTCATCCTGCACCGCCGGGACCCAACCCAATTTCAGGTAGGTCTTGATCGCGGCCGGCCGGTAGTACTCCGTGTAGAGATCGATCTTCCCCCCAATCTCGGTCATCTTCCTCATCTCTCTGCTTTCTCGGCGCCCTCTGCAGTCGCGCCTCACCGCTCCAACAACACCTCCTCCCCCCGCACCACCATCTCCACTCTCCCCTGAAGGGTCTGGTCCAAAAACGGCGTGTTCACGCTCTTCGACTTCATGAATTGACGCGTAAAGGTGGTCTCTCCCGCCGGATCGAAGACGATCAAGTCGGCCCGCTTCCCCTCTGCAACCGGCACCGGTTCCAGTCCCATCAGCCGCCGAGGTTCCGCCGAGTACCGCCTCACCAGCAGGTCCCACCCAAATTCACCGGTTACGACGAAGCGGTCGAAGAGCGAGACCAGCGCGGTCTCAAGTCCGGTGATGCCATTCGGCGCCGAAACAAAATCCTGCCCCTTCTCAAACTCGCTGTGCGGCGCGTGGTCGGTCGCAATCAGGTCGAACACCCCTTCCTTAAGTCCCGCCAGCAGCGCTGCATTGTCTTCCGCGGTCCGGAGTGGCGGGTTCATCTTGTAGTGTGTGTTGTACTCCCCGATGTCCCCTTCATTGAAGATGAGATGATGGGGAGACACCTCCGCCGTCACGCGCACCCCGCGCTCCTTCCACCAGCGGATCGTCTCCATCCCGAGAGCGGAGGACACGTGTTGAATATGCACATGCGCTCCCGCGGCGTGGGCCAGCCGGATGTCCCGGTCCATGCAGATCTCCTCGCTGCAGGCCGGGCTCCCCACGATCCCGAGCTGGTAGCTCACCTTCCCGTCGTTCAACGCTCGCGGCCCTGCCAGCTCCGGAACCTCGCAGTGACTCGCGAAAAACATCCCGAAATCGGTCGCATACTCCATCGCATGCATCAGCAGCGCCGGATCCGCCACCGAATCGCCGTCATCCGTCAGCATCGTGACCCCCAGCTTCCGCATCCCGTCGATCCCCGCCAGCTCCTTCCCGGCACGACTTTTCGTGATGCACCCCGACGTGTAGACCGGAAGGCGCGACACCTCCGCCGCCTTGTCATAGAGCGTGCGCACCACTGCCGCCGAATCTATCGCCGGGCTGGTGTTCGGCATCATCACCACTCCCGTCACCCCGCCGTTGATGGCGGCCTCCGTCCCGTGCGCGAGGTCCTCCTTGTGCTCTTGGCCGGGCTCCCGGAAGTGCACGTGGGCGTCGAACATCGCGGGCGCCACGATCTTTCCGCCCGCCTCCACCACTCGCACCCCCTTTGCGGCCTTCAATCCCTCCGCCACCGCCGTGATGACCCCCTCCTCGATCAGGACGTCCCCCCGCACCGGATCCCCGTCCTCCGCTGCAACTGCTCCCCCTCGAATCAAGATTCTCATCTGCGTCAACCGGAAGTCATCGCCGGTTTCCCTTCCCCCCCGCTTTCCCTTCCTTGCCTTGGCGAAGAAGGGTTCCCGGCTTCAGCCAATACAACACCGCCATGCGCGCCGCGATGCCGTTCTCGACCTGCTGGTTGATGAGACTGCGCTCGTAGTCCATCACTTCGTGACAAAGTTCCACTCCGCGGTTCACCGGTCCCGGGTGCATGATGTAGATCCCCTCCCCCTTGATCCGCTCGAAACGCTCCTGCGTCACCCCGTAAACCCGGTGATACTCGTGCAGGCTCGGAAAATACTGCACGTCCTGCCGCTCCATTTGCACCCGCAACAGGTAGAGCGCGTCCGGACCCCATTGGAGTGCCTCGTCAAAATCCGTGAAACGCACGATCCCTTCCGGCCCCAGGCGCGGCACCAGGGAACCCGGCCCCAGGAATCCCACCTCCACGCCCAGCTTCCCAAAAAGCGTGCTCGTCGAGCGCGCCACCCGGCTGTGCAGAATATCCCCCGCGATGAGCACCTTCCGCCCCGCCGGATCCGGAAAGACCTCCTTCAGCGTGAAGGCGTCCAGCAGAGCCTGGGTCGGGTGCGCGTGCGCCCCGTCCCCCGCATTGATCACCGAGGCCTTCGTCTGACGCGCGATCGCCATCGGCATCCCCGACATCTTGTGCCGCACCACGATGTAATCCGCCCGCATGGCCTGCAGCGTATCAACCGTGTCCTTCACCGTCTCGCCCTTCACCGTAGAAGAATGGGGCACATCCAGATCGATCACATCCGCGGAGAGCCGCTTGGCCGCCACCTCGAACGACGAGTGCGTCCGCGTGCTCGGCTCGTAAAAGAGCATCAGCACCGATTTACCCTTCAGGGCGGGTACCTTCTTCACCGAGCGCGTGAAAAGCTCTTTGAACGGTACCGCCTGCTCCAGCAAAAGTTCCACCTCCTCTCGGCTCAACGAGGCGATATCGAGGAAGTCCTTGGGCACCATCCGCTAGCTGTACTTTACCAATTCGACGGCGTCTTCGCCATCAGTATTTTTCAGCCGGACCAGGACGTGGTCCATCCGGGCCGTTTCAAGGGTTGCTCCCACGTAATCCGGCTGAACCGGCAGCTCCCGGTGCCCGCGGTCAATCAGGCACGCCAACTGAATCCGGGCCGGCCGGCCGTAGTCGGTCAGGGCATCGAGGGCAGCCCGGATCGTCCGGCCCGTGAAAAGAACGTCATCCACCAGGATGATGTGCGCCCCGTCCATCTGGAACGGAATTTCGCTGGTCTGCAGTTTCGGATTCTCCGCCAGGTGCGAGAGGTCATCGCGATAGAGCGAGATGTCCAGCATGCCGTAGTGGTGCTCGATTCCAGCCTCCTCCAGTGCGGCACAGACCCGTTCCGCCACCTCGTCCCCGCGGCTCCGAATCCCGACAATCGCCACCCGTCCCCGCTCTGCGGTGACACGAATCTGCCCGATGAGGCTGTCCACCGCCTCGCCGATCGCCGTTTCATCTAGCACAACACTCATCAATAACTCTCTGCTCTCTCAGCGCTCTCAGCGGTCCGTTCAGGCCCCCGCCAGCTTCAGGATCCGGTGCGCCGCCATCGCGGCATTCATCGGCGCCTTCTTGTGCAGCCCCACCGTGGTGGCCGGCACTCCGCCCGGCAGCTGAGAAATCGATAACAAGGCATCCACCCCGCTCAGCGGCCCGCCCGGAACCGGCACCCCGATCACTGGCAGCGAGGTCTTCATCACCACCACTCCCGGTAAGGCGGCTGCCAGCCCCGCAATCGCCAGAATCACCCCCTTTTCGCCACTCTCCTCCAGCTTGCCGAGATACTCGATCAGCTCCGAGAGATTCCGGTGCGCGGACAGAACTTCCTCCACGTAGTCCACTCCTTCGCCCTCCAGATAGTCCCGGGCTGGTTGCATGAAGGGCTTGTCGTTCGCACTTCCATAAATCAGGTAGACTGTCATGAACGAGGTGTTCCTAGGCGATGATCCCAGGGGCCACAAGTCTCTCCACAGGGAAAGTGGGGGGGGAACGGCTGAGAAGACCTTTGCGATTTGGCTCTGCGATTCGGATTCAGAAGTGCAGCCTTCCGATATCGTGCCTTCGCTGGGATCCGTCGAAATCCACCTTTGCCGCCTCGCCATGGGCCTTGTCCACCGCCGCCACGCGATCCGACCCGCCGGCAACCACCGCCAGGACTCGCCCCCCATTGGTCTCCCACTGCCCGGCGGCATTTTTGCGCGTCCCGGCATGATAGACGCGCGCTCCCGCCACCTGATCCAGTCCGGAAATCACGTCCCCGCGGTGCGAGGAGGCCGGATAGCCCGCCGAGGCCAGGATCACGCCCACGCTCCAGCCTTCGTCGAAGGTGAGCAAGTCCGGACGGAGATTCCCCCGCGCCCCTTCCAGGCAGAACGTCGCGAAGTCCCCCAGGACCAGCGGCATCACGGCCTGGCATTCCGGATCACCAAATCGGCAATTGTACTCGATCACCTTCGGACCTTCCGCCGTCAGCATCAACCCGAAGTAGAGGAAGCCCACGTAGCCGAGTCGGTCGGATTCGAGCCCCTCGATGGTGGGCGCCACGATTTCCGCCTCAATGCGGGCCATCAGGTCGGGGTCCAGGAGCCGCCGGCTCGCCACCGCTCCCATTCCACCCGTATTGGCACCGGTGTCGCCCTCGCCGATCAACTTGTAGTCCCGCGCCGGGGTGAAGATGAGAAACTCCCCGCCGACTACCGCCGCAAAGATTGAGACCTCGGGCCCCTGCAAGAATTCCTCCACCAGCAGGCTCCCTTCACCAAACCGCTTTTGCCCGAAGACCTCGTCGAGAAACGCGGCGGCCCTGGCCTCATCCGGGCACACCGCCACCCCCTTCCCCGCCGCCAGCCCGTCGAACTTCAGCACGGTCGGATACTTCTTCCCGATCACTTCGAAGGCTTCTTCCGCACTCTCCACCGCCCTGGCCTTTCCGGTCGGGATGCCGTGCCGCTCCATGAACTGCTTCGCGAACTCCTTGCTCCCCTCCAGTTGGGCCGCCTCCCTGGGCGGTCCCCAGCACGGGATCCCATTCTTCCCACAGAGGTTGGCCAATCCCTCTTCCTTCAAGAGGTAACTCTCTTCACCTGCCACGCAGAGATCGATCGCATTGGCCTTCATCCACCCAATCAGCGAACTCAATCCATCCGCCGCCACCGGCTGCGCCAGCTCGAAAATCGCGTCGCTCCCCGGAAAGCAGAACAACTCCGGCTGCGACCGCGACTCGCTCAGGGCCCGAATCAGGGCGTGCTCCCTTCCGCCCTTGCCAACAACCACGATGCGCATGGGCGCAGTAAGAAAAGAATCCAACCGTCCCGCAAGCGCAACGCGCTTCGAGCCATTCCAACCACTGTGAATAACCCGGCCCCCTCCCGCCTCATCGACCCTAACCCGAAACCCTCACCCAATCCTCCTCACTCAGACACGTCGGATCCCTCGCCACCCAGTGCCCGGGCTCTATCTCGACCAGGCTGAGATCCATCCCGATCGTCTCCTCGTACTTCGGATGGCTGATGCGGTGGCCAAAGGCGCTGCCCGCGGGAGGGTTGATCGGCGAAGGGACGTCGCCCTCGAGCAGAATGCGCTCCCGCTCGATGGTGGGATCCGGCTCGGGAATCGCCGACAGCAGGGCCTTGGTGTAGGCGTGCCGCGGCTTCTTGTAGATCGTTTCGGCATCGGCCAACTCCACAATCTTGCCCAGGTACATCACGGCGACCCGGTCGCTCACGTGCTGGACCACCGCCAGGTCATGCGCGATGAACAGATACGAGATTCCCATCTCGCTCTGCAGTTCCAAGAGGAGATTGATGATCTGGCTTTGCACCGAGACATCGAGAGCGGAAACGGGTTCGTCGCAGACGATGAGCTTCGGGTTCAGGGCCAGGGCGCGTGCGATGCCGATCCGCTGCCGCTGGCCGCCGGAAAACTCGAAGGCGTACTTTTCTCCCGAGTTCCGGGGGAGTCCCACCCGTTCCAGGAGCTCGTCCACCCGCCTCCGCCGCTCCACGCTCTTTCCCCGGCGGTGGATGATGAGCGGTTCCTCGATGATCTGGCGCACGCTCTGCCTCGGATTGAGCGACTCGACCGGGTCCTGAAACACCATCTGCATGTCCCCCCGCAACGGACGCAAGCCGCGCGGCGAACGGTGCGTGATATCTTCCCCCTCGAAATGTATCGATCCCGCGTTCGGAGTCAGCAGCCGCACCACCGCCTTGGCAAAGGTCGACTTGCCGCAGCCGGATTCCCCCACCAGACCGACCGTCTCGCCTTCCCCGATGTTCATCGAGACCCCGTCAACCGCCTTGACCGTTGCAGTCTGGCGGAGAAGCAACCCGCCCCGCAGCGGGAAGTAGACCTTTACCTCCTCTGCCGAAAGCAGGTATGCGGGCTTGCCATCCGTCATGCCGCGCGATGGGCCTCCCCCCCGTAACACTCCGGACATGCCTCGACCCAGTGTCCGGCCGACACTTCCTGGAATGGCGGCCGCTCCTGCAGGAGTGGCCCCTCACGATCCATCCGCTGGCAAAACCGGCACCCGTGGACCAACTCCGACAGCGAGGCCACCATTCCCGGAATCGTGTTGAGCCTCGATTTCGGGGGCAACGAGAGTCGCGGAATCGAGTCGAGTAAGCCGCGCGTATAGGCATGCAAAGGATTGGCAAAAAGTTCCCGCACCGAGGTGCGTTCCACCACCCGCCCCGCATACATGACCACCACGTCGTCACAGTTCTCGGCGATCACCCCGAGATCGTGCGTGATGAAGATTGCCGCCATTCCCATCTCGGCCTGCAGCCGTTGGATCAGGTCCAGGATCTGGGCCTGCACCGTCACGTCCAGCGCCGTCGACGGTTCATCCGCAATGAGCAAATCCGGGCGGCAGGCCAGGGCCATTGCAATCACGACCCGCTGCCGCATCCCGCCGGAAAGCTGGTGCGGGTAGTCACCAATTCGCACCTCGGGCGAGGGAATCCGCGTCCTCCTGAGCGCCTCGATCGACGCTTCCCAGGCTTCCTTCTTCGACATCTTGCGGTGCAGGCGATAAACCTCGCTGACTTGCCGGCCGATCCGGTGCACCGGGTTCAGGGCGGTCATCGGCTCCTGGAAAATCACGCCGATCTCCCCGCCCCGCACTTCGTGCAACCGCGTGTCGGATACCTTCAGCAGGTCCTCACCCTTGAACCAGACCTCTCCTCCCAGGATCCGGCCGGCCGGTTGCGGAAGCAACCGGATCAACGACATCGCCGTGACGCTTTTCCCGCACCCGGACTCCCCCACAATCCCGAGCGTCTTGCCCCGGTCCACCGAAAAGGACACGCGGTCCACCGCGCGCAGCAGTCCCTGCTCGGTGTCGAACGCGCTCATGAGGCCCCTCACCTCGAGCACCGTTTCGGTCTCGCTCGTTCCCGCCTCACTCATTGCTTGGCTCGGTACTGGTCATAGATCACGTCCACCTCCGGAAACTCGACTCCCTCCTTCTTCGCTTCGAAGGTCCTCTCCTTCTCGTCAACATCTATCCAATAGACGAAACTTTCCTGCGCCTCCCGCGTCACCTTCACATTGAAATCTTCCGGCCACTTCATCCATCGCCAGTGACCAATGCGATAAAACTGGCGCTTGTAGCCGGGAATCCAAAAGGCGGTGTCGTGCAGGATCTGTTCCAACTTCCAGGAAGCCTCCTTGATCTCCTCCTCCGAAGTCGCGAATCGCACCTGCACTGCAAGTGGATCGGCTTCCGGATTGCTGTAGACCGAAATATTATTGGTCATCACCCGCGGCGTGGTCGTGCCGGGTTCATGGGCATTGGAAGAATGGATTCCTTCGAAAAACCGCGGGAATGGCGGGATCGTTCCCCATCCCCACATCGTGATGTCGTGCTTCTTCTGCATCACCTTTTCGTAGCTGGCGGTGCCATCCATTCCTTCCAGCTTGTATTCCACCCCTGCCAGGAGTGCCTCCTCCTTGAGCCGCTGCAGGATCTTGTCGAGCACGGGACTGGCCGTGTGCGTGATCGTAAAGGAGAGCCGCTGCCCGGCTGCATTCTGCAGCACACCGTCGTTCCCCTGCTTCGTGAAGCCCCCCTTCTCAAAGTGCTCCCGCGCCTTTTCCGGTGAAAACTCGCGTGCCTTGATGTCGGGGTTGCTGAACTTCCCATACCCGTCGTTGTACAGGTTCAGTCGGCTGGCATCGCCACGCAGATCGAAGTCGATCACCTTCTGCCAATTGGTGGCGTGCTGCAATCCGATCCGGACCTCAAGTTTGTCAAGGAAGGGCCTGGAGTGATTCATGTAGAGCCCGCGGGGAACCCGCGGATACACGTTGTAAAAGGTCCGCTTCTGGATGTAGCCGTTGAAGAGCGCTTCAATCTCCATCTGTTCGTACCAGCGTTCGGGAAGATTCAGCGGGAACATGTCAATAATCCCCTTCTTGAACAACTCGAAGACCTTGTCGTCGTTCCGGATCAGGTGATACTTGATTCGATCCGCGTTGAAGCGATAGCGCGAGTACTTCATGTCCTTCGCCCACCAGTCCTTGACCCGCGTCATCGTGATGGAACGCCCCTTCACAATGTCTTCCTCGCGGATCACATACGCGCCTGTCGTCGGCCGGGGAATCCATGAATAGCGATCTTCGAAGTCCGGACCGAAGGCGCGATAAAAGTGGCGCGCATAGGGTGTCAGCGAGGCGTAATACTCCGGCCGCGGCTTCAAGTGCGCAATGCGGACCGAGAGGTGGTGGTCGTCGTAGCGCGTGATATTCTCGAACATCGTCCCGTAATACTGCCGGTACCACGGCCCGGTGATGTAGTCGGAAAGGCTCACATAGAATGTCATGAAAAAATCTTCCGCCGTCACCGGCATGCCGTCCGACCACGTCGCCTTTTCGTTGATATGAAAGAACACGGTGCGGCCGTCCTTGCCCACCGCCCAACGGTCCGCAATCGACGGAATCGTCTCCATCGTGTTCGGGTGGAGGCCCACGAGAGACATCTCGATATTGTCCCAATGCTCGCCGCGGAATCCGTTGTTGGCGTTCTTCCCGATCGACCGGATGGTCGGGGGAAAGGCCAGACTCGGGAAATAAGTATTGAAGGTGCCGCCCTTCTTGGCCTCCGGCGAACCGATTTCTGGCTGGTCCATACCGGTGGCCCACTCGAGGTCCTCCGGCAGGTCGCCTCTCGTGGAATAAGTGAAAAACTCCGGCATCTGGAGCCTTCGCTCCGCGTCGTGCAATTCCTTCCCGAGCTTTTCCCGCTCCGCCTCCGGCGCCTCCGCCAGCTTGGTTGTCAGCTCTTCCTTCGTCTTTTCCAGCTCCACGAGAATCGCGACGTTCTTGGTCGTGAAGTATTCCTCGACCTCTTCCGTGTTGTCGTAATCGGCGAAACGGTTCGACTCGCCGCACCCGAGCGAGAGGAGAAGGGCTGCATGGCATGGGATCGGCCAGAATTTCATGGTCAACGATAGGTCGTAAACTTCTTCGGGTCGAATGCTTCCCGCACCGCCTCGCCCACAAAGGTCACGAGG
>Ga0310121_10001722_pt1 | contig 21757 bp, 18 predicted proteins | sample CB27_Tmax_986_MG_FD_203504 | JGI IMG/M metagenome (GOLD analysis project Ga0310121, IMG submission 203504) | Marine microbial communities from Western Arctic Ocean, Canada - CB27_Tmax_986 | ecosystem: Environmental > Aquatic > Marine > Oceanic | place: Canada: Western Arctic Ocean | collected...
TTGCCTTTCGTTTGCAATCTTCTTTAGATCTGATTCATTGCTTACTTCAGCAAAAATATCTCCTGATTGTGGAACTTGATCAAATCCGAGAATTTGTACGGCATCTGACGGTTCTGCGGTTTTAATACGCTCACCTCTTTCATTCATAATTGCACGAACTTTTCCTGGATAATTATTACAAATAAATAGAGTTCCTATTTTTAAAGTTCCTTTTTGAATTAAGACTGTAGCTATTGGACCCAAACCTTTATCTAGCTTAGAATCAATCACAGTCCCTTTGCATTCTATAGCAGCATTAGCTTTTAAATCTAACACTTCAGCTTCTAATAAGATTGCTTCCATCAATGCGTCAATACCTTCACCTGTTATGGCAGAGGTATGGACAGATTGAATTTTACCGCCCCAATCTTCAACAAGTACGTCTTTTTCAGATAATTCTCTCTTTACAGTATCTGGATCTGCTCCAGGCTTATCAATTTTATTGATGGCAACAATAATTGGCACTTCTGCTGCTTTTGAGTGATCAATAGCTTCTAAAGTCTGAGGCATAACACTATCATCAGCAGCAACAACAAGAATTACAATATCAGTTGATTGTGCTCCTCTTGCTCGCATTGCAGTAAATGCTTCGTGTCCAGGTGTGTCTAAAAAAGTAATTTTATTGCCATTATGATCAACTTGATATGCTCCAACTCGTTGGGTAATACCACCTGATTCATCTGCAGCCACCTTCGTTTCTCTTATATAATCTAAAATAGATGTTTTACCATGATCTACGTGACCCATAATTGTTACAACTGGTGCACGATTTGTTGCATCTACCAACTCTTCTTCTGTATGAGTTATTACAAACAAGTCATCTACGACTTCTTCATGTTTCTTTAATTCAACATTATATTCTCCAGCAATTAACTCAATAACGTCCCATCCTAATCTTTGATTTACAGTAGCTAGAACTCCTATCTGTAAGCATTTTCCAATAACCTCACTAGTACTTACATCTAATACTTTCGCAATTTCATCAATACTAGCATATTCTGCTAACTTGACTACTCTTGGAGTATCGCTTAAATCGCCATCTGAATCTTTTTTAACTTTTTTATAAGATTTCTTTTTTGGGCTAGCATCCATCGATGCTAAAGTTTTTTTAAGTCTTTTTGCTGCAGAAGTATCTTTCTTGATCGCTTCTTTATCTTTTTTAATTTCTTTTTTATCTTGATATGTAGAAGGTTCTCGTAGTGTAATTTTTCTTAATTTTTTCTTTGGCTCTTTCTTTTCAACAACCTTTTCCGATTCAACCTTTGTTGTCTTTTTTGTTTCAACTTTTTTTATTTCAACTTTTTTTATTTCAACTTTTTTTATTTCAACTTTTTTTATTTTTTCTTGCTCTCTTTGATCTTGCACTGACAAAATTTTAAATTTTTTAATAACTTTTGTTTTCATAACTACTTTAGAGTCATGAATCTCTTTTCTAACCTGCTCTTTCCTGTCTCGTTCTGCAGATTGCCTGTCTTTAGCAAACTCAGTATATACTACTTGCTGAGTTTTTCCATCAATTGGAGACATATGACTCGAAACAGCTATCCCTTTTGATTTTAGAAAATCAACAATATCATTGTGAGATATATTCAGTTCTTTTGCTAACTGAAAAATTCTAATAGAGTCAGTCATGTATTATTTTTCCTCTTCAACTTCTTCAGCAGGAGCTTTTTCTACTTCTTCTGTAGTAACTTCTACTACTACTTCTTCAGCAGGAGCTTTTTCTACTTCTTCTGTAGTAACTTCTACTACTACTTCTTCAGCAGGAGCTTTTTCTACTTCTTCTGTAGTAACTTCTACTACTACTTCTTCCGGCTCATCGTTTCTACTAATAAAAGCATTTATAACAGTGCTTATAGAATTAATTTCATCTCCAGTAAGATCAATCTCATCTACTAAAACAAATTTCTTTGTTCCTAAGTAATCTGCAACACTAACAATATTAGCGCTAGCTAGTTTCTTCAACACGCCTTTTTTAATACCTTTAAAAGTATCAAGATTTGTTTTTTGATTTACTAACACTTCAGCATACTCTTCTTCAGTATAAGCATCGATCGTATAACCTGTTAACTTAGAAGCTAAATTGATATTTACCCCACTTCTACCAACAGCATTTTCTAAGCCACCTTCATCAAAGATTGCTACACAGTATTTCCTATCATCATCTATATATAAGTCAATTGGTTTAGCTGGTGATAGAGCTCTAGTGACAAAAACCTCTGATTTTTCAGTATAATTAACAATATCAATCTTTTCATTGTTTAATTCTCTTACTACAGATTGAATACGACTTCCTCTCATACCAACACAAGCACCGACCGCATCAATTCGCTTATCAATAGAATGAACAAGAATCTTACTTCTTTCTCCAGGTTTTCTAGCAATTCCTTTAATTTCAATAATACCATCCTCAATTTCAGGAACTTCCATTTCGAATAATTTATAAAGAAATAAATCGTCACTTCTAGATATCAGAATATCTGGACCTTTAGGAGTAACCTCTACGGCTTTAACAAGCGCTCTAATTGTGTCTCCTCTTCTAAATCTTTCTGAGAAAATTTGCTCATTTCGAGGCATTCTAAGTTCAGTCTGTTCGATATTTACAAAAGTATTTTCTCTATGTACTTGATGTACAGTACCGATAATCACTTCACCAATTCTTTGTATATAGTCTTCATAGATATATTGTTGCTGTACTTCACGTGTTCTTTTATTTAAAAACTGTCTTGCATTGGCAACCAATCTTCTACCAAAGCTTGCTGGATCAACTACTTCTACAAAAGTATCTCCTAATTTTAAATCTATAAGCTCTGGTTCAAGCTCTAGGGCTCTTTCTAGTGTAATATCGAAGTGATCGTCGTCTACTTCTTCAACAATTGTTTTTTCCACATAAATTTCAATTTCACCCTTATCTAGATTCACAATTACACTACAATTATCAGATTCACCTTTTTCTTTATCAATAATAAATAAAAAAAGCTGTTCAATAATTGTTCCAAGCTCAGAACGCTCAATATTTTTTTCTCTCGCTAATTCAATAAAAATTTCAATTAAATCTCTGTTTACCATATCAACCTTTCAAATTTTCTATTATAACAAAAATGGGCCGTGGCCCACTCAAATACTGCGTAAATATATTTATTAAAAACCGTTTAAACAAGAAACTTAGTTTAAAGTTAATGCAAGCCCATATACCTCTTCAAATAGCTCTTTATAGGCACTATTTTCAGAATCTAAATTATCTAAAATTTCTAAAGCTTCTGATTTTTTGCCTACCATTGTTAAGCGTTTAGCTTTTAATATGGATACATAAGTTACTTCGTTATCAGATAATGCATTTTTTGCTGCCTTATCAAAAAATTTAAGGGCATTGTCTAGGTCTGAATCAAGTTGTCCTAGCATGATATATGCTTCCGTTTTTAAGGTAGAATACTCTAAGCTTGAAGCACACTCAGATAATAACATCATAGCCTTATCATTATTGCCATTTATAAAGGCAGTTCTACCCAAATAAAATTTAGCATGCACTGCAGCTGAGGTTTTTTTATGATCCTCTACCACTGACTCTAATTGTAGGACTGCATTATCAAAGTCTCCTCTTTCAAAATAAACCATTGCATTGCTTAATGCTGCATCTGCAACTGAAGAAGTTTTCGGTCTAGAAACATCCCATGCTGACCATGTTACAAAAGCAACCATTAGAAAGAGAAAAACAGGATTCAATACAATTTTTCTCAAATAATTCTCTTCCAATTCTTTTATTTTATTTAGTAGTGACATATGCTTATTTCCAATAATTAAATAGTTTATATAGTTTTGGTCTAAATTTCGTGGATAATTTAGCACTAGAAACTTTTTTATCTACATCTTTTCTTAGTTTTCTTTGTGCTTCAATATCTAGTGCGTTAAAGTCTTTACAATCATCTGAACAGCATTTATCGTACTTTGTTGCACAATCCTCACATTGAATAAACAAAATATGACATGCATCATTGCTACAATTAATATGCTGATCGCAGGCTTCTTGACATTGATGGCATTTTCCAATCACGTCATCGGTAATCTTTTCACCCAACCTATCGTCAAATACAAAGTTTTTTCCAATAAACGATGATGGAATATTCTCTTTTTTGATATCATGGGCATATTGAATAATACCGCCATCTAATTGATACACATCCTTAAATCCTTTTTTTAACAGATAGGCACTTGCTTTTTCACAGCGAATTCCACCTGTACAGTACAAATGAACTTTTTGATCGCGATTATCAGATAATAGCTCTTCTACCGCTGGTAATAATTCTTGAGATCGATGAATATCTGGTGTAATCGCATTTTGAAATTTACCTACTTCGCTCTCATAATAATTACGCATATCCACTACAATAGAACCTTCTTCTTTAATTGATTGATTGAATTCCTTAGCGGATAAGTGCTGACCTGTACAATCCATATCATAATTCTCTTTATCTACGCCGTAAGCTACTATTTCATTCTTTACTAAAATCTTTAATTTGATAAAGGAACTTCCTTCTTGAACTGCTTTCTTTAATTTCACACCGCTCAATAGGATTTCTGAGTCAATATAGTCCTCAAATATGCCCCATTTATGCTCAGGAACGCTTATTTGAGCGTTAATACCTTCTTTGGCAACATAAACCCTGCCAAAAATATTTAGATTCGAAAATTGTTCATATAGATAGTTACGAAAATCTTCAGGGTTTTTAATATCGATATATCGATAAAAAGAGCATGTAATACGTTGAAACGTTTCCTGCTCTAATTCTTTTCTTAATTCAAATTTTGACTTTTTATTAAACATGTTTGAATGTTAATAGAAAAAAAACTGGTTAGCAATTTAAATTAATCATCTGTATAGGCTCTTTATAATAGACTCTTAACATCAAACAATTTATTAACACCATCTTTATATAGTGCGTATTGAAATCCTTTCTGGATAGATGCATATCCTATACTACCATCCTTGCCTAAAGCAATATATCCAACTTGTAATTTGGTTTTTCCGCCTTCTTGTTTAACAATACGATCAACTGCTTCATTACAAGCTTCCATTGCAGAATATCCCTGACGCATCAATTCTACTACTAAAAAACTGCCGCATGTTTTTATTACCAATTCTCCCATACCGGTTGCACCCGCAGCACCCACTTCATTATCGACATACATTCCTGCACCAATAATCGGACTATCACCCACGCGTCCATGCAATTTGTAGGCTAATCCGCTTGTGGTACATGCTCCTGATAAATTTCCATCATTATCTTGCGCTAATGAGGTAATCGTATCATGATCATCGTTTGGACTCCAAGAATCCTTAATATTGTTGTCCTTTTTCCACTCCAACCATCCTTTTCTTGATTGTTCGGTTAGAAGGTTCTCTTTTTTAAATCCATTTTCTAAGGCAAATTTTAATGCACCCTTTCCTGCAAGCATGACATGATCTGTTTTTTCCATGACTTTTCTTGCAACAGAAATCGGATGTTTAATATTCTGTAAAAATGCAACAGCCCCTGCATTTCCATCTGAATCCATGATACATGCATCTAAGGTGACATTTCCTTCACTGTCTGGTCTGCCACCCAATCCAACAGATTGATTTTCTGCATCTGCTTCAGTAACTCGTACACCTACTTCTACTGCATTTAATGCCGAACCATTCTTTTTTAATATTTTCATCGATACTTCATTGGCCGGGATTCCATGCAACCATGTCGAGACTACAATAGGATTGTTTTTATTTACTTTCATTTTCTTTTTTCCTGCTAAGAGAATAGGACTTGCCAGTCCAGCTGCTCCCGCTTTAATAAAATGACGTCGTTTCATTATATTTTAATTTAGGTATAAAAAAAGCCTACCAACTAGACAATTGATAGGCTTTTTATTTTTAAATTAATAATTAATCTAATTGAGTACTTAACTCAGGTCTAAATTCCATTGTTTGGCTATAACCACCCCAAACATTTTGACCCCATTCTTTATCCCAATCAGGATTTCTTTCAGTAAGTTTTGCAAGCGCTGCATAGAATGCTGACTGATCTAAAGCTTCAGACATAGTATCGTGACCAGTTCCAAAAACATACTCATTAAACTTTCCACCTGTATTCATCTGCATGCATACAAAATGCTCGGTAGAACCCATTTCTGCTCTAATTTCATTCATCATTGCAAAAACGTTCTCAGCATAAGCATTTCCACCTTGAGCAACTTGAAACACTGACATAGTAAGATATTTATAGTCAGGTTTATATTGCATATTATAGCTTAAGTCGCCTCTTACGGTATAAAACTGTGATCCAGTTTCTTGTACTAACATACTATCATTCCATTTATCATAAGGTACTGGGTCATGATTATTATGTGCATTATAAATTGCATCTAATTGATCAGCAGGGATTGGGAACAATCCTTGATGCATTCTAACGTATTGACCTACATTAGGTCCATTAAGAACCACAAAAGTATTTACTGCTCCTAATTCGTTTTGATGTGCTTTATTATGATGTTGCATTGCTCTTTCAAAATCTGCAACCTTCACTCCATCTTTAATGCTTAAAGAAGATTGCATATGATATTGACCAAAAACAATACTTGAGAAAATTATCATTAGTAATATTTTTTTCATTATTATGTCCTTTTTTTGATTTATGCTAATATAGTTTAATATTTAATTGTTAGGATGAAATTAAGAAATGTTATAGCAAATTATAAGTCTAAAATATTTATTTAGAGTCAATAGAGCCAATAAATATATTGGTTTGTCGAGGGTTTTTTGCATTTCTATTTGATGCAAAAACAATATTTCCATTACTAGAAATCATTGGAAATGAATCAAAAGTATCATTATAAGTAAGACGTGTAAGCTTTTCCGTAGAAATATTAATCATGTAAAGTTCAAAATTACTACCAAAGGCATTATAATCATCTCTCCAATCATCCATATTTGATGAAAATACAATATGTTTTCCATCTGGATGCCATGATGGAGCCCAATTGGTTGCACCATTATCAGTTAATCGTTTTTTACCAGATCCATCTCTACTAGCAATATAGATATCTAAAGGCACTGCATCGATATAACGCTTTTCTAAATTAGTAGACCATTTAGCCTTTTCTTCTTCGTTTTGAGGATACCAGGCTCGCCATACTATACTATTTCCATCTGGAGAGTAAAATGCACCACCATCATACCCATATTCATTAGTGATACGTTTCACATTATTTCCATTATAATCCATTTCATATAAATCAATATCTCCATTACGCAAAGAAGTAAAAATAACTCTTTTTTCAGATGGATGAGTTGTTGTTTCAGCATTATAACCAGGAACGTCAGTAAGTTGACTTAATTCTATTCCATCCCATTTATATATTTCATAACTCCTTAAAGGCCAAATATATTTACGAGGATTAGGATGTTGATAAATTTCAGGGCATTCAGATCCATCTTTCATTGTAGATGAAAAAAAAGTGAATTCATTCTTAAGAGAATAATGTGCGCAAGTAAAAGCGCCATCTGTAATAGGGAATTCTCGAAGATTAGATCCATCTATATTGATAGTATAAAGCTTGTCGCATTCACTTCCATCGCGTTTTGATTGAAAAATAAGTTGTGTTTCTTCTGCATCAAAGTAAGCTTCTCCATTGTCACCATCAAAAGTTAATTGTTGAATATTTTCAATTGAAAAACTTGAAGAATCAGAGCAAGAAAATAACAATAAAACAAGAATATACAATTGTCTCATTTTTTAGAAGGTAACATTAAATATTTTAATTTCACCATCGCGCAACACCTTAACATCAATCTTAGTTCCAGGCTCTATTTTGGATAATATCTCCATATAGTCATAAATATCTTTTATGCGTATATCACCAATATTAATTACAATATCACCATCAACTAATCCGGCTTTTTGCGCTGCTCGTTTTTTAATAACAGAATCAATTTTCAATCCGTCTCCATCATAAGCATAGTCAGGCATTACACCTAACGTGACTTTCATTTTAGCGGGTTGTGGCATATTTTGTTCTTCTTCATCCGCTGGCTGAAACACCAATCTTTCTGAGGTACCTGCAAACTCTTCAATAATGAGATTAACCATGCTTGAAATTGTTTCCATTCCTTTATAATTAATTTTATCAGCATCATCAGAAGAACTATGATAATCTGGATGAATACCAGTAAAAAAGAATAAAACAGGGATATCTTTCTTATAAAAACTATAATGATCTGAACGACTAAATATTCCTTTACCTAAATCAATAATATTAAGATCTTTTTGCATTAAAAATGGATGAAGTATTGTAGAAAAATTCACAGCAGTAGATACACCACCAATCTGTAAATCTTTTCCTTCTTTATCAAGCCTACCTACCATATCTAAGTTCACCATTAATTGCACCTTCGATAAATCGATAGTGGGATTATTGACAAAATACTTAGAACCTAACAAACCTAATTCTTCACCGCCAAAAGCCATAAAGACTAAAGTTCTCTTGTTTGAATTGGAAGCTGCAAATTTTTCAAATAATTCTAAAACCATAGACGTTCCTGATGCATTATCATCTGCGCCATTATGAATAGCGCCAAGAGTATTATGAACACTGTCATAATGTCCACCAATCACCACATATTCCTCTTTTAATATCTTATCTTTACCAGGAAGAGTTGCGATAATATTATATGTTTTAACTTTATTTTTAGGCTTAAGTCTGCTTTTTGCAACATAATGCTCTTGGACTTCAATCATTCTTTCTGTTGGTAGTCCAGCGTTAGTAAAGTGATTGACGATATAATCCTTAGCCATCCTATCTCCTGGCGTACCAGAACTTCTTCCTCGCAATCCATCTGATGATAAATAAGTAATATGTGATTTAAAATCATCAATAGTAATATCGTTTTGTGTGGTTTTAATCTCAGGAATACTAGCATTAGGCATATTGGTAGCACATGATGCTAAAAATAGAATAGATAGATATAATGTATATTTCATGGCCGAAAATTATAACAAATTAAAATAGATATCCAATCAAAAAATAGCTTAAGCAAAATATAATAGTTAGGATGATAATAAATAGGTTAAAATACTTATCAAGCATTGCCTTAATAGTGTCTCCAAAAAACCATACTAGCGTACTAATCATGTAGAAACGCAAACCTCGTCCCAGAATAGATGCAATAATGAATATCGGCAAATTAATATAAAATGCACCTGCACTAATAGAGAATACTTTATATGGAATTGGCGTAAATGCGGCGGTAAAGATTACAATAAAATTATAGGTTTCATATCGAATTTTGATATTATCAAATACTTCTGCGGTAAACCCAGGAACTATATTGAAGAAGAATTCTGCAACTGAAGAATATTCGCCCGGAGATGTCCACCAAAGGAAGTATCCAATCATATACCCAAATATTCCACCAACAACAGATCCTAAAGTACACATAAAGGCATAGTAAAATGATTTTTTAGTATTTCCGATTGCTAATGCGATTAACAAAGGATCAGCTGGAACAGGAAAAAAAGATGATTCAGCAAAAGAAACACAAAATAGAATGAATACTCCATAGGCGCTCTCCGCCCATGATAAAACCCATTGATATAGATTTTTTAATGGATTCAACGTTTATCTTAGTCTTAACATCTTTATTGCTTTAATAAACTGGCCGCCATTCGGATTAGCCGGTGTATACATTTGACAGAAATAGACTCCTGAACTTACTAAGTCCCCATTGTTATTGGTTCCATCCCATATTACTGATTTATAGCCAGCTCCCTGCTCTTCATCTACTAAAGTAGTAACAAGCTGACCTTTAATATTAAATACCCTTACAACAACATACTGAGCCGATGGAACATCATACTCTAATGTTGTAAATGATGTAAATGGATTTGGATAATTTTGCTTTAGCTCTAATACGTCCGGTATCAATGCTCTTCCGTCAATTTTTAAATTGCCGATAGAACCAGACACTGCAGTTTGAAAGGATTGTCCATCTGTAGATATAACAGACCATGAACCTTCAGCAACAGTAACAGTGTCAGTTTGTGCTATTAAATCTTTTAATGCCCATGCTATTGAATTATTTGGAGTCCATGTATCCATACTTAAGAAGTCTAAATCATTGTAACCGATCATACGATACTCAATATTATCACCATCTACATCAGCAGATTCTCCCCAAACAAACCTTAATGAGTCGTTTTGATTTTCTGGCGTAATAAATAAATATTCATTTGATAAATATGCACCAGAACCATCTATAGCATTAAATACATATTCTCCTGTTGTAGTAAAAGATCCCGGTGAATCATTTATCGGCAATACTGTTGCAGTAAATGATACTCTTGTCGAATCAATCCCGCCATCTGCTGTACCACCATCATCTCGAACAGTAACATATACTACAGAAGATCCATTACTATTTTCACTTGGTGATAAATCAAGTATAAATTGACCCAAGCTGGGATTATTTACTATTAATGCAGGGAACATAACTGTATCCTCCGCATATGCTGTTACAGTGACATTTTGAGTATTAACGTCTGCCCCGTAATCAACTCCAGTAATCTGTATACCAAGATTAGTATCTTCATTTATTTGCACATCTGATATTGTATCAATATTTGGAGGGGCATTAATAAATGTCACTGGTTTAATTTGATATTCAGAAGAATACTGACTCTCTTGTCCTTGTTGATTAATAGTAGATAATTTATAATAATATGTTTTACCTGTATCTAAACCTGTATCTGAAAATACTGAATTTGGATAACTTATTTCTGCGATTAAATTACTAGAAGAAGGAGTAAACAGGGCTTCTTCTGACCTATAAACTCTAACTTTAGAATTAGTATCGGCGCTAAGATCCCAAGAAAAAGTAATTGTTCCATCAACTGGAATTGAATAAGAAATATTAGCAGGCGCGTCAGGTGCAGTATCATCGTGTGTAGGATCTAAAATATACAACCCTTCATCAATGCCTGTTACTACAACTGTTCCGCTACCATAGTAAGGATAATTACTCCAAGTACCATCAAAGGATGCATTATTATTTGATGGATATACATCAAAATATGCTGCTTCACTTGGATTATTTATATCAGAAATATCAAGAATACGTAATCCGCTTGTGTAATGAGACATATACACATAGTCTCCAATAATATAATTATTATGATCGATAGATGGTGTTGGTCCAGTATAAGTTGTTTCTATGGTTGGATTGCTTAAATCCTCGACATTCCATATCAATGTTCTAGTATTTTCAACTGCTCCGTTATATTCATCAAGTTCATCATTTACGATAAAGTATCGATGATCTTCCGTTAACCATCCCTGGTGGGTATAATAGTTATCATAATTACCCAGCCCAATAGTTTTAGCCCCACTAGAATCATCTGATTTGGTACTCAAATCAGCAATCCAAACATTGGTCTCGTTAGAACCAAAACAAATCTCTTTCCCGACATATGCAGAATCCGGTCCATTGTATACGACACATTGTACGTCATGAACATATCCCGTATTACTTCTTCCTGTAGAAGGATCAGATACGCAAGCTGATTTTGCTGGTAAAGTAGGATTGCTAATATCTACAATATGCAATCCTCCTGGACCACAAGTGCTAGTACCTATAGCATATGCAAAGCCTGTATCTTCATTAATAAAAATATTATGTGCATTACCAAATTCACCATAATGAGCTGTCTCAGAGAACGTAATAGGAGTACTATTGAAAGTTCTTAATACTGTTAAGTCAAATACTTGCATACCATGACCGCTTGCCTCTGATACAATAAAAGCATAGTTATTATATACTTTAATATCGCGCCATGAAGAATTACTGCTATGTGTTGCCAATCTTCCCACATATACAGGGCTATCTGGTGTAGTAATGTCAACAAAAGATGTTCCATTACTCATGCCAACAAGTGCATATTCTTTAGCAGTCACAGGGTCTGTCCATCCCCAAATATCATTCAAATTGGTATTGTTTCCTCCACCAATTTCTGTCTTATCCATAAATGCCATCAAGTCAATATTATTACAATCATAAGATCCCGCAGTACCTCCGGTACATTCTACTTTACCATTAATAGATAAAACTGGTCCTTTTGTTGATAAATTTTGGAAAGATTGTCGAGTAGTTGATAGATTGTTATATAGCACTAACTCATCTGCATAATAAGCATCTGTAATAAGCGCATCGTCAATTAAAACAACATTTCTACCAAAATAATCAGAACTATTATAGTTATTGTTCTTGATTACTTCTTTGAGTGCGAATTGATTGTTTAGTTTATTTTTATTATAGACATATAAATCAGATTGATTAAACGTGCTAATAATTAATTGATTGTCTAATTCGCTAAATCGATATCCAAAATAACTATTTTCTACTAAGTCAGAAGGTTGGATGGTATAAAAATTCGTCCAAGGACTTTCATCGGTTCTATTGTTGGTATCTATATAAGGATAAACAAACACCTTACCTTGACCGTTACTATCTTCGAGAGCTGAAATATAAATACTAGAATCTCCGACATAGACAGATTGACCAAAACGTCTGTTACGATCACTCTCCTGATCTTCTTGTTCGGGAGATAAAATATTAATGCCAGATACAATCCCGTTGTTAAATTCAACAAGATGTACAAATTCTTTTAATGAGCCAATAAGTAATTTATTATTATTAAACGACATAGATACTCCAAATCCAAACTTATCTGGACCGGCAGCATAACAACCTTCTACATCTCCTAATTTGCGCACGTCAATCACTTCAAATGGCGTTGTTCGTGCATTATTGAAATTTTCAGACTCAGGATTAAAGTCATATACAAATACTGTACCATCATTGAAAAAAGGTGAGGCAATAGCAATATACTTATCGTTTAAGGCTACATTATATCCAAACTTTTGAGATTGACTAGGATCTGTCGTTGCATTAGGATTTTCAAATGTTTTTACAACTACCCACTCTCCTGTATAATCTTTACGATATAAATATACCACTCCATTACCATCGTCAGATCCTGGAGCTCCTATAAGCAAATAATTATTATGTAACGCCATACTAAAACCAAAATCATCTCCAGATAATGGATTTGGGGATGTCAGCTCTGCAGTTTTTTCCATGGAACCGATACCACTATACAATTCATAAATGTCTACTGTTCTAGATGTAAGCGATGAGAAAGTTTTAGCTGTTACTAGAAAATCATCTGATATCGCAATAGGAATATATCGCCCCCTGCTTAATATTTCAGCAGAATGATTCTTATTACCAGTTGATGCAAAAATACTAGTTACAAAAATCAATGTAATAAATATATAATTTGAGATGTTTCTTATCATGACTACTGATATAAAGTATAAGAAAAAATCTGAAAAATAAGAAGGTGTTTAATTCTATTCTTCTAAATCGACGTCTTGTGCTTGATCTAAATTTTCATCTAAGAATAATGACTTGTCGATACCAGCAAAAAATTCTTTGAAAAATTGCATAGAACGATCTCTTTTGCTTCCTCCAAAATTAATTCGCAAAGATGATAAAACAGGCTCTGTATCTGAAATTGGCTTCACCGTTAAAGTAGCAGTAAGTTTATAATCTTTTACAACCGTTTTTGAACCACCACCGGAACTATCACGATCATTGTCTCTATCTTTAGTATTTTTATCAATAGCAATTATAGCGACTATTGCAAGAATCCCAACAAGAATAGCTCCTGGACCAATTTTCTTATCTTCTTTCTCTTTTTTTTCTGGTGCTTCAACCTTGCTTGCAGTTATCAAAAGAAACTCATCGCTAATCGTATCAATGGTAAATCCAAGATCTTGAAAAGCGCCTATAGATGATGTCATTAATGTCTTTGTATCTACAGCATATTCTCTTGTTTCAATAGCGCGTTGTGCTACTACTGATTTTTTCTTTGATGAACTCGAAGAACTACAACTAACTAAGAGAAAATTAAAAGCAATAAATAGTGAAAATACTTGCATTTTTGACATTATTAATCTCCTATTGATGTATCAAGAAATATAGATTGATCTATAGCAGCAAAAAAAGATCTAAAGAATAGGTCTGAGTACTCGTTTCCTCCGCTTTCAAAGTTTACTCTCAATGATGAAATAAGAGGATCCGAAGACACTTCTTTAATAGTAATAGTTGCTGATAATTTTAATGGGGTAACCACAATATCATCTGAACGACCTTCAAACCCAAAAAGACCTGCTACTATGGCTCCTAAAAGACTGCCATTGTCATCTACCTGCGATGTCTGCGTTCCTTGTGTTCTACTCCCAGTAATCAATCCATAGTCACTATTAAGAACATCAATAGTATATCCTAAGTCTTGAAACGCACCTACCGAAGCACTCATTAATGTCTTCGTGTCAACATTATATTCTCTGGTTTCAATTGCTCGCTTTACAGCAGTAGTACGTTCAGATATTCCTGAACTACATCCGACTAATAGCAAGCCAGTCGCTAAAAAAAGAGGGAGAAAGATACTTCTCATTTAGTATTTAATGCTTTGATATTTATAACTAGAAACAAGGCCGTCTGCATTGAATTTAACAATTAATGTTAAATTTTTACTTGTAGTAGAGCTCTTGCTGCGTCCACCACCAAAAATACCAAAAAAGTTTCCGCTTGAACCTGCTCCTGCTCCTGACATATTTGAAGCTTCGGATTCTTGAGATACTTTATCATAAGTCCAAGATTCGCCACCACCTTGTGTGCTAGTTACTAAATTTGGAGATCCTAACAGATCTACTACTTGAGATGAACTCATCCCCTCTGAAAGCTGAGATTGAACTTTACCTAATGTAAAATCATTAGATTCAGCGGATGCGGTTGGTGCATTCATTGCACATGAAAAAACAAAAAAACTTGATAACGCTAATATTTGAAAATGTTTCATATTATCTACCTTTATAGTTTGTTGTTTATAATAATTATATACGTTTTACTATATAAATATGTTTCAATAAAAATAATTAAAAAAGGATACAACTACAATAATAACTAATTATAAATATTACTATTAATGAATAGAATTAATGAGGTCTTGGTAAAGACCCATAATAGACTTGGTATGCTCACCAACTACTCCATTACCAAGAGCATGTCCTTCAATAGATGTAACGGGTATAACATCTCGATTGGCTGAAACAATAAACGCTTCCTTGCATGCTAAAGCTTTTTCGATAGAAAGATGTGATTCTAACACCTTTAACTCTTCTTTTTTTAGCAAGTCTAGCAACACTAATCGCGTTACACTTTTTAATATTTTACCATCTGCAGGCGACGTAATAATAGTCCCATCATCCATTATACCAAAAAAAGAAAATGTTGTCCCTTCTAAAATCATATTATTACTAGTATAAAGCGCTTCGTCATAATGAGCATTTCTAACAACTGCATGCTGTGCTTTCAATCCGCCAAAATAAGTAAATGGAGTCTTAAGCTCTCCGTCAGGTCTTTCATATTCAAACAAGCCTAATGCAATTCCTTTTTGATAAGATTCAGATGAATAGACTTTAATAGGCGTTATAATAATAAAAAGATCAATAGGCATATCAGTAATAAGCGCTGAAGCATCTATTGGCTTTGTTCCTGCTAGCAAAATTATAATGTTGCATTCCATTACATCGAAACTGTTCTGATTTAAAGTATCCTGCACTAGTTGCTCAATCTCTTGTCTGGATTGCTTTACAATCATATTCATTGACTTGGCATTATTGAGCACCCTATCAAGGTGATAATCTAAAAATACAGGTTTTCCTTTATTTACCGTCTTTAGAAAGGTAAATACTTGGTATCCTCTAACAACGCTTAAAAAATTGCCTAAAACATTCAGGCTTACTTCGTTGGTAGGTATAAATTTGTCTCTTGCGTAAGAAATGTTTTTCATAATTGGTATCTAATTTATCTAAAAATATTATTTATAATGACGTATATTTGAAAGTGCATTATAAAATAATCCATATACTTCTACTATGCTCCGTTGTACTTAATTGTTCCAAAATAGAAAAAGAATCAACACAACTACATCAAGAATTTGACAATCAAATTAACATAGATGATGATTATTATTTTGAAAAAGATATCTATCAAATAGTTGATAATGTTTATGTGGCTATCGGATATGGTTTAGCAAATTCTATTTTGATTGTTGGGGATGGTGGCAATATTATTATTGATGTTACTGAAAGTGATATATTGGCAGCAGAAATCCGAGAACGATTTGAAGAAATCTCCGATCAACCAATTGAAGCTATCTTTTATACCCACTCTCATGTAGATCATTGGAGAGGAGCTTTTCCTTTTGTTGATGAAAATACAGAGGTATATGCTCATGAAACCTTCAAAAAAGGCTTTTATGATCAAAACAATCTATTGAAACCTATTTTGACAGAAAGAGGAATGAAACAATTTGGCTTCTTCTTACCTAAAGAACTACAGCGAGGACATGGCTTAGGCTTTACATTAGCTTTTGACTTTAAACAACCTCCCGTAGTATACCCTACTGTTTTATTGGAAGGCAAAAAAAATACTCTTAGCATTGCTGGAGTTACACTAGAAATAGTCCACTCTCCAGGTGAAACTGACGATCAAATTATTATTTATTATCAAGACAAAGAAATTGTATTCTCAGGCGATAATTATTATATGCGCTTTCCGAATCTTTATACGATAAGAGGAACATCGTATCGCGATACTTATAAATGGTATAAATCTGTTGATGAAATGCGTGCATATAATCCAAAATACCTAGTTAGTTCTCATGGACCTTATCTATCAGGAAAACAAGAAGTTCAAGATCGTTTAACCATTTATCGTGATGCTATTCAGTATATTCATGATTATGCAGTGAGAGGTGCCAATAAAGGAAAAACACCTGATGAGCTTGTAGATGAGTTTGAATATCCGCAGTTTTTCAAAGAAAATTTTGATTTACGAGAACAATATGGAAAAGTCTCTTGGAGTATTCGAAATGTATACAATGGATATTTAGGATTTTTTGACGGAAAAGCCGTTAATTTGGAACCTCTATCAACAAAAGAACGTAGTAAAAAATTATTTAAAATCATTGGATCTAAAGCCAATTTAATATCGTTGATTGATGAAGCTTTTAAAAACGAAGAATTTCAATGGGCAGCCGAGTTAAGCCAAATAGGTGTTATTAACTTTCCAAATGATAAGAATATTCAATATCTCTATGCGCAATCACTCGAGGAACTTTCTAATAAAGAAACCAATCCAATTGCTAGAAATTACTATCTATCTGAAGCATACGAAATGACAGGTGATATTACTCCTGAATTAACCTTTCAACTCTCAGAAGAGCAAGTTCGTCAAATTCCTATTGAAACTATTTTTGAAGCAATGCCCCCTCGATTAAATCCGGACAAAGCTAATGATAAGTTAATTGCCGTTGGATTTAATATGAGCGATACTGGGAAACAGTTTGGTATTATTATTCGCAACAATATTGCTGAAATTGTTGATTATATACCAGAAAATGCTGAAATAATTGTTACTGTTGAAACATCAACATGGAAAGGTATTGTTTTAGGAATTACAGATGCTAAAAATGCAGTGGCTTCTGGAAAATTAAGTGTATCTGGAAATTATTTAAAATTTATCCAGTTCTCTACTATGTTTGATAAAGATTAATCAGTAATCAATTAACGTAATTACTTCACCATACTTCTCTGCAAGTTTTTTAGATCCACCTAAATGTGGTAAATCAATCAAACATAATGTATGAATATCGGTTGCACCCAACTCTTTACATAAATCAGCTGTAGCTGTTGCAGTACCACCGGTAGCAATTAAATCATCTACTACTAAAATCTTATCTCCAGGACTAATCGCATCTTTATGAATATGAACACTATTGGTTCCATATTCTAACGTGAAATGCTTCTTTGCAGCTTCTCTAGGAAGCTTACCCAGCTTTCTTGCTAGAACAAATGATTTAGATAGTGCATAAGCAATTGGTGCTGACCAGAAAAAACCTCTAGATTCCACCCCAACTACCTTATCAAATTCTAAATGAGCAATCTTTTCTATCATCAAGTCAACCGTAGTTTTAAATGCTATAGAATCTTCTAATAGAGTTGTGATGTCTTTAAATACTATCCCTTCGATAGGATAATTTTCAACTATAGTAATTGTCTTTTTTATATCGTCAATATGCATAAATATTGAGCCAATTATACTACAATTTACTTGAATTTCAAATAAATCAAATATTAGTATTAAATTTTGATATTACTTCTGAAAATAATTGTTGTTAAAAAACTTCTTTAGAAGCTATAGCCGATATCTAAGAATAAGTTATTAAACTTTCCTCCATTATGGTCTTTTAAACCATAATATAAACCAGCATTTATACCAATTTTTTCATTCAGTGCATAACCAGCACCAAGAAGAAATCCGTAATCATTTTCATTAAAGCCCAGATCAAGCTCTTCACTCTCTGCAAGATCAATACCAAAGAATTTGATTTCATCATCAAGATGAATACCTATCATAGGGCCAATCCATAAATTAAATCTATCTGACATTGCATAATTTGCAGAAGCCCAAAAATCAAGATAGGTAATTAATATATCAGCTGTGAAATCTAAAGTTTCGTTATCTGAAAATTCAACATCAGCTTTGGTTGTAGTCCCTCGATGTCCTAATTCAGCACCAACAGTTACCGGCAATGAACCGATTGTCCAATCAGTATTTTTCCATATTCCAATGTAATATGATCCTAATCTTTCCGTAGAAAACATTTCAAGCTCTTCCTCAGATGCATCGTCTTCTATACCTGAAATTTGAAGCGATTGATATCCACCATAAACACCCCATCCAGAAGATGACGCTGCTGCTTGCTCAACTTCTTGTGCAACAACTACCGATGAAAACATGAATAAAAATGTCAATATATATCTCACAATTAGTTCCTTTCGTTTGGAATATCGTATTTTTCACAAAGACCTGATAAAAATCCCCACAACATATGGACTGTAGACATCCCTGCTTCTTCTGCAAGCTTTCTATCTTCATCAGATAATTGGTTCATTAGTATAGCACTTTGCTCGCGATGCTCTACATCAGCATCTTTATGTACCACAAAGTATTCTAACCCTTCATTAGACGAAACATCATAGTGCTCTACCAATCCTTTGATCTTCGTATCTGCAATCTCAGGAACTTGACGTTCATAGGCATACAAAGCACCTAATCCTTCTGCATAGCTAGATCTTGCAAGCCTAAAGAAGTTTGCAATCATATCTTCTGTATATCCTGCTTGTTTAATTGTTTCAAGCTCAGATTCATCTGCTCCTACTGCTAAGGCAAATTGCTTCCATAGCATTGGGTGGTCTTTCTCAAAATCTTCTTCATCGCTCAAATTATCTAATAAGATTTTACGCTGCTCAATATCTTCACACAGTGAGTGTGTTGCGCTGATATAGCGTGGAAATGCTTTAATGTGCTGATAATATTGTTCAGCATAATCTTGTAAAATTTCTTGCGTTAATTCTCCATTGTTCCATGCTACATAAAATGGATGTTTTAATAGATGAAATTCATCAAGTTTTTTGTCTAATTTTTTTAGATACATAGAGTATATCTCCCTTGTTTATTGATTAATTATTAGTTGGCTACCTATATCAATCTAGGTATAAATAAATCAGGATTCAATTATGATATTCGAAATACAAGGAAAAGATATACTAACCAGCGCCACCGCCACCACCACCGCCAGCACCGCCACCGCCAGCACCGCCACCGCCATCACCGCCATATGATGCAGAAATGGAAGTTCCTGTAGCTGCAATGTCAGCAATACCTGTAGTGATGGACGATATATCAGAAGGAGTGCCTCCTCCATGCCATAGATATGGATGTCCGCCATCAACATGTACTTGGTTGATAATATGTTTAAGTTTTTCACCCTGAAGACCCATAACAATGCAGTACTGCAATAAAAGGTCTGGATCAAAGTCTTGTATATTTAGCTTATTTTCTTGTAAGGCATCACCAAATGCATGCCATCTTAAATGCAATTCTCTGCCTTCTTTGGTAAGTCTTGATCCAAACCAAATAATAATCAACAGTATAATTGGAATAAAACTAAGGAATGCCCAGAATGTCTTATAAAAAATACCTAATCCAATCATTGAGAAAAAAAGAATTATTTGAACAGACTTAGCGTTTGATCTCTCTTGATCTCCAGAAGTATCTATCCATCCTAACTTCTTAATTTCTTTAGCACGATTATTTCTCCATTTAGAGTTTGAAAATGTATATTTTTGCCATATTTGCGAGAAATATGTATCAGTTCCAATAGTTAAAATTCTATCAAGCAACAACCTTGAAAAACTATTAGATAAATCAGATGCGCTTGGATCTAAAACCTTCACTTTTAATTTCTTTGATTTAAGAATCCACTTACCCGATTCAATCGTTTCAAGATGAATTTTTTTCTTACTAGCCAAGTCAAATAAGGTCGCTAAAATGCCGAATGGACTAATACTTGGATATTGCCATATTATCCATCCAACTAGGACTGGATGATGATTGGATGGAAATTCTGTAAAGCTCTCGTTTTTATCTATCGGTACATTATGTTCCTTTAAATATTGTATAATAAAGCTTATTCCAAACAACAAAGAAAGTAATGCCATTGCAATAAAACCATAAGAAGCCGCTCTTTGATTCTTTTCTTTAGATAGTAATCCCGCAAGCGAAAACTCCTTATTATTTATAGATGGATTCGATAAATATGATGTCGGAAATACTGTACGTAATTGCAAGACATTTTTACCTGAGAAAGAATCAGAATATAATGTAAAAATACCATTCTCTTTTATCGAGAATTTATATTTCTTAGACCTAGCTGGCTGTTCTACGGAATAGTGAAGTGTGTTGGTGTCAACACTGCCATCAAATCTTTGTATCAAACTTAACTTTCCTGGACGTTTGACAAATTTATCATCTAAATACACCCAACGAAACTGTGCATCTGTTTTTCCGATCGTGAAAGGATTCTTTAACTTATACTTCAGTGTAAATGTTTTTTCTTCGTTCGCAGAAGAGTGATACCAATAGATGCGATAGTACTTCTCTCTTGATTCAATTCTAAAATTTCCCTCTTCTTCTTTTTCGGTATTTAAATAAGGTGTCTTTCCTTCAAATACCTGAATATCATACAATTGATCATATCCTTTTTTTCGAACATCCCTGTACACAAAAGAATAAGTTCCTTTAAAGCTAAATACTCTTGTTTCTTCAATCTCAACGATTCCTTCCTTTAAAATATTGGATGCAATACTTGTTTCAAGAATTTTATAGGACTTACCTTGAGAGAAAGCAAAAGAAAGTAGTAAAAACAGTGTTATAAATATTTTTTTTATCATTCTTCTTAAAAAGATTTGTGGGCGATGAGAGATTCAAACTCCCGACCCTCTACATGCTTTGTAGATAAGGATAAAAATAGGGATTAGAAGATAGTTATGCTAAAACTGGTAGCCATGCTATCCCAACTCTAAGCCCTATTTTTATCTATGAAAAATAAACTTTGGCTTTGGTAAAATCTAAAATGGTGGAGTGTCCATAAACAAATATAAGGAAAAAATATGACAGATGCAGTTCAAACCCCTATTCTTACCAAGTTTCTCGTCG
>Ga0310121_10001723_pt1 | contig 21751 bp, 5 predicted proteins | sample CB27_Tmax_986_MG_FD_203504 | JGI IMG/M metagenome (GOLD analysis project Ga0310121, IMG submission 203504) | Marine microbial communities from Western Arctic Ocean, Canada - CB27_Tmax_986 | ecosystem: Environmental > Aquatic > Marine > Oceanic | place: Canada: Western Arctic Ocean | collected...
GCAGCCCTCACGGCGGTGTTGAACCACCCGTGGCGCGACGACGACATCCCCAACCTGGCGAAGTCGTACACCGCCAACTGGAATGCCTATTCGCCGAACTGGTCCGGCTGGCAGGGTCCTCCGGGTGGGTGGTCAATGACGATTGGTGATCTGGCTCGGATCGCAATTGCGCTGAATGAAAACCAGATTCTGCAGCCGTCGAGCCTGGAGGAAATGCAAACCAATCACGCCGGGGCCGACTGGTACGGGCTGGGATTACAAGTGCAGTTCAAGTCCGACAAGGTGGCCTATTCGCATGCCGGCGCCATCGACGGATTTCGCACGCAGTTCACGGTGTGGCCCGAACGGGAGGTTGCGGTGGTGGGCTTCATCAACGCCGGAGAGATGATGGATGGCAATGCGGTGGTAGACCTGGAAGGTGAAATCAATGACATCGTCAATGAGATCGGGGACCTGTGGATCTATTGGAAGGAGAACTTCCAGACCGTGCCGGTCCACTTTGTGGAGGAGGACCGGGATCGCATGAACACCGCTGTGTTCCAAGTCTCGCAGCAGCACTTCGGCAAAGCGGAACGGACTGTGCAGGCCCTCATTCGCGGCGAATCGGGTGACGCCAACGCGGCCTTGCGCCTCCTCGAGACGGAACTGGAACGGCAGGGCGGGAAGGGCCGGGCCCTTCTTGACCTGTCGCAAGGGAATTCGCGCGACGCGGAATCGATTGCGACGCAGTTTCTCGCGCTCCTCGATGACGAGAAGCACGTCGGCCCCTTCAAGCCGGACCTTCACAAGTCGACGCTCGGATCCGATCTGAAGGGGCGCTGGGCCTACGCGGAGAACGGTGCCTGGCTGGACGGCCACTGGGATACCGGTGCGCCCGACGGCGGTAAGGGGGTCAAGGTTTCCGAGCACATCCTCGCGGGACAGGCCTACGCCGGGAACCTGGGCTGGATCAGCCTGGGCGACGGATCTCCCGAAGACGGCATCCGCTACACCAATCTCGGGGAAGACTTCGGAGTCAATGTCGATCTGTCCACGGGTCAAGTTCGCGGGCAGGGGTACGGATGCAACATCGGCTGGGTCCTGTTCGAGGAGAAGGGCAATCCCCGACTGGACGTCCAGAGCGGATGTTTCCTCGGCTATGCCTACTCCGCCAATTGCGGCTGGATCAACCTCGCTCCCAAGCGCGGAGAGATCGGTTGGAAGACGGTCAGCCTGGACTCCGGACCAGACCGTGATGGAGATGGCTTGCCCGATCCCTGGGAACTGGAGCAGGCCGGCGATCTGACCACGCTCACCGGTTGGGGCGATCACGACCTCGACGGCGTCAGCGATGAGCAGGAGCATGTCGCCGGAACCGATCCTACCGACGCGCAGAGTCACCTGCTCCTGTGGGTCGAAAAATCCCCGGGTGGTGTGCTGGTGGCATGGACCAGCCAGGCCAGTCGAATTTACACCCTGTTCTCGACGGGCGACCTGCAAACCTGGGGGAAGGTTCCCGAGGTGGTGGGGGTTCCGGGGGATCCGGCTGGCACGATGGGATACGAAATGTCGGGACTGGAAGGGACTCCGCGCCGATTCTGGCGGGTGGAGGCCACCCTTCCCTTCGGTCCCTGAGGGGCGCCGCGCGTGCGGGGGGGGAGGATGCCTCCTCCCTTGCACACGCTCCGCGGGGAAAGTTGGTCCAATGGGAGAAGGGAGGGCGAAGAATGTGCTGGGCAGGGCAGAGAGCGGGGGGCAAGAATCTCCACGAGGTGGTCAGGCTGTTTCTGCTAGTTTCCGTCTTGGCGGCAGGACCGGCGACCGGCCAGGACTTATTGCCGCGGGGATTGCCGGAGGGCCGGAGCGAGGTGGTGAAGTTTCGGCGGCCCGCGACCGCGAAGCCGCCAGAGGGGCGGGTGGATTCATCGGCGGTTCTTCTGAAACGCTTGCAACGCCTGGAAGTGGTGGGAAGCGAAGCCGGTTCGGACCCGCTGGAGTTCGGGCCGGTGCTGTTGCAGGGCCTGACCGTGGAAAACCCGCAGGAGCTGGCCCGGATCCTGTCTTCCTGGACCGGCCGCCCGCTTTCGGAACAGGGGCTGGATCTCCTCACCAATGCCATCCTGGGTCACTATGACCATCACGGACGTCCGGTAAACGAGGTGTGGGTGCCGCCCCAGGAGGGCGCGGGGGGCGTCCTGAGGGTGGAAGTCATCGAAGGAAGGATCGGCAAGGTCGGCGTGTCGAGGCTTGCGCACTTCAATGAATCGCTGGTGCGCAATGGGGTGCATCTGCAGCAAGGCGCCTTGCTGACCGCCAGCGCCGTCCAGCGGGACCTCGATTGGTTGAGCCGCAATCCCTTCCGGCGGGCCGGCCTGTTCGCGGCGCCCGGTGAGGGCGTCTCGGCCGATCTGCTCGTGAATTTCGAGGAACGCCGTCCGTGGCGAATCTATGCCGGATACGACAATGCCGGTTCGGAAGCGGTCGGGGAGAACCGCTGGTTCGCCGGGATTGATTGGGGCAACGCTTTCGGTCTCGATCAGGTTCTGGCCTACCAATTCACGGTGGGAGATTCGCTCCATGCCCTTCATGCGCACTCGCTGAGGTGGGAGATTCCGATTCATTCGCGGCACCAGTTTGTGGGGCTCTCTGCGGCCTGGGCGGACGTATCCGCCGTCGAGCCGAACGGCGGGATGCCGATCGCGGCGGACGGGACCAGCTGGCAGGTGAGTGCGATGTATGGAGGGTTGCTTCCGCGCCTGGGCGAGTGGAAACAGGAAGTGCGAGGAGGGATCGAGTTCAAGAGGGCGGATAACTTCGTGGTGTTCGGGGAGACGGCCATTCCCGGTTCGGTTGTGGATGTCGTGCAAGTGCGGGGCGAGTGGCAGGGAGCGGGCGCCCTGCTGGGTGGTGAGGCGGAATTGAAAGCGGTCGTGGTGGCGAGCCCTGGAGACGTGACAAGACGGAATGGGAGCCCGGAGTTCGAAGCGTTCCGTCCCGGCGCGAATCCGACCTATCTCTATGGCCGGGTGGACGGGGCCTGGTCCCGTCGCGTCATGGGGAACTGGGATTGGGAGGTGAGGGCCTCGGCCCAGCTGGGCACCGGGGCGCTTCTGCCCACCGAACAGTTTGCGCTCGGCGGGGCGTCTACGGTCCGCGGCTATCCGGAACGCGATTTGCTGGCGGATAGCGGCTACGTGGTGTCGACCGAACTTCGCACCCCTGCCCTGGAAGTGGACTGGGCCCGGCTCAAGAACGAGGTTGAGTTGCGGGGTCTCGTCTTCCTCGACCACGGCCTCGGATGGCGGGAGGGAGATGGAGCGAGGACCCTCACCGCGGCCGGGATCGGCGCACGCCTGAAACTGGGCGAGTCGGCCTCGCTTCGGGTGGATGCCGGCTGGGGACTCGAGGGCGGAGACGGCACCCAAATTCACGCGGGGGCCGTGATCTCGTACTAATCCGCTCGCCCCATGGCCCGGCCCAGGAGCAACGGCGCCAGGAGAGAGTGGCATGACCGTCTCGGTCATGGTGGATATCGGCCGCCCTTCGGGCGGGAAGTTTCGGCCGCCCTACAAATCTGCCCATCAAATCAGGGCGGCCGATGCACTAGTCCTGATCCCGCTTGTCGGGGTCGTCGCGTTGGCGGTCTTTTTCCTCCTCCGGGATGTCCTCCGGCGGGTGGTGGGGATCGAGGTACTCCTCGTCTTCCACCGGCCAGGGATCGCTGATGTCTTCCTGTTCTCCCTCCTCGGTGAGGGCGGGATCGCTTTCCTGGTGGAAGTCGAAGTCCTGCTGTTTCGATTTGGGCCGATCCTCTTCCGCCCCTCCGGCACTGGGATCGGTTGAGTCCGCACTCTTCTCGTCGCCGGTGTGGCCGTCGTCGCCGGGTCCGAGATCCCCAACGTGGCGATCCTCGTGGTCTCCGTCCTCGTCCTCGTGCCAGTGTTCGTGATCGGCGTCGTGATCGTACTCTTCGGGTTCGTGGTCGTGGTCGTGGTCGTGACCGTGATACTCGTCGTCCGGATCGGCGTGGCCGGATTCGGATCCGGTGGCGGGACCGCGGAAATCGGGATCGGTCCCGTCGTGGTCGGGATCGTGGTCGTCTCCCTCGCCCTCATCGTCGTCCTCCTCATCCTCCCCGAGGGCGGCGCGGCGTTCCTTGAGGGCGAGGAGGCGGGCCATGCGCTCCTTCTCCTCTTCTTCTTCGCGCCGGCGGTCCTTGCGTTCCAGGAGCAGCGCCAGCCAGATGCAAATTTCGTAAAGAACCACCATCGGTCCGGCCAGGAGGCAGAGGGTGAAGGCATCCGGGGTGGGCGTGATGATGGCCGCAATAACGAAGATGGCGAGGATGGCGTAAGTGCGGGTGCGCCGCATCATCTCGGAGTTCAGAATGCTCAGCTTCACGAGGGTCATGACCAGAACCGGCAACTCGAAGCTCAGGCCGAAGATGAGGGTGAACTGCGTCGCGAAGGAGATGTAGTAGCCAATCCGCCACTCGTTCTCGATCTTCATGCCCGCGCTGTACTCGTGGAAGAACTCGAGGACTCTGGGGAGAACGATGAAGTAGGCGAAGAAGACACCGCTAAGGAACAAACCGAATCCGATCGCCATGGCGGGCCAGAGGGCTCTGCGCTCGGTCTTGTGCATGCCCGGCAGGACGAATTGCAGGATGAAGTAGAGAAGGAAGGGGAAGGACACCACGATGCCCGCGAAGAAGGCCAGCTTGATGGAGAGCATGAATCCCTCCGTCGGTTTGAGGGCCTGCATCAGGACCAGCTTGCCGCGTGCGTCGGGTCTGGCGTTCGGCTCTCCTTCGATGAGGGCGAGCACCTTGGTCCTCAAGGCGTCCTCGACGCTGGCGAGGTTCTTGACGTACTCTTCCTGCTTTTCCTTTTCACCGAGGGTCTGGGCGGCGCGGTAGATGGTGACGGCCCGGATGTTTTCGAGGACCTCGGCGGGGTTCTCGAAGCGGGCCAGGTAGTCGGAGCGATCCGTGGGGAGCAGTCCGCTGTAGGCGCGCTCAAGGCTCTTGGCCTCCTCCCAATCCTCGAGCGAGATTTTGCTCAGCTTGAGAGCCTTGAGCTCTCCCCGCTCCCAGACCTCCATCACGGGACGGCGCATGATGTCCATCAACTCGTTGCGGAAGATAAAGCAAATCACCGTCGAGATGAGGAGGGTCATGACGACGCGCGTAATGCAGACCCGCAGATCCTCGAGGTGTTCGAGGAAGGGCTTTTCAGCGCTGGGATTGGCGTGATCCCGGAGTTGAAAGAATTTCTTGAGAAAAAACATCCGCGGCGGGGCGGGTTGTTTAGGTCGGGAACGGTCGAAGGTCGAGGGCCTTTAAGTCCCGTGGTGGCGGTTCGATACGGTAGAAATTGCCGGGAGCGCACATCTCAAATCACCCCGGGAAAAGTGCCTAGCATCTCCTGAGGGTCAGAAATTCGGAAAAATCGGGGCAAATTTGCCAAGGGAATCGCTCCGGGCGTGTCTTTACCCATCGAAAGGATGCTATCAGGTGGCAAAATTAAACGCACAATCCGGCCGGTCGAGCTGCGCCGCGGTCGCCTCCATGCCCCCCCAACCCTCCACTGAGGCCGGGCGGGGTCCGAAGCCCTCGCTCGAAGCTGTGTTTGAAGCGGAAGAGAGTGCGCTTCTGCGCTACGCCTTCAGCCTGGTAGGACGGCGCGAGGTGGCGGAGGAGTTGGTGCAGGACGCCTTCCTGCGCCTGCACCAGCACTGGACAGACGTGCTGCAGCCACGGGCCTGGCTATTTCGTTGCGTGCGGAACCGCGCCTACAATCACCTCCGGGACAACAAGCGCGAGACGCTGACCGACCCGGCCTCGCCCGACACCTACACGGTGACAAGCCCGGAGCATAACATGGACATGGGCCGCGAGGCCCCCGACGACGTCCTGGGAAAGATGGAAGCGGTGGGGATAGTCCACATCCTGATGGGAGAGCTGGACGAGAGGGACCAGATCCTGGTCCAACTGAAATATTTCGAGGGGCTGAAGTACAGCCAGATCAGTCAGCGCACCGGAATGAGTGTGGGCAACGTCGGTTACCGCTTGCATCACATCTTGAAGAGCCTCGCCGATTCGCTGCGGCGGGCCGGAGTAGAAGGAGCGAAAGGATAAGGAATCATGCAGGTGCAAACGATGACGACAACCATGCCGCTCCGGACGGCGGCATTCACCAGATGAAATCATGAACGACGACATTTACAGTGGGGATCTCCATGCGTGGATCGAACCAGAAATCGAGGCGCGGGTGGTGGCGTTGATCCTGGGAGAAGCATCCGAATTCGAAGCGGAGGAACTGGAGCGCCTGATGGAAGAGCGGCCGGAGATTCGGATCTTCAAGCGCCGGCTGGAGTCGGTGCACGGACTGCTCGGGGTGGCCTTGGCGCCGGACCATGACGACGAGTGGAAGCTGGCGCCGGAAAGGCGGGCCAGTTTGTTCCGCTCGATGGAACTGGTCCCCGCCGAGGACGAAGCGGTAGTGCTGGAATCGGCTGTGTCCGGTGGAGCGAAAGAACGGCGGATCCGCAAGGCAGGCCACCGCGTGATTTGGAGTGCCGCGGCCTGCTTCGCGGTCACGTTATTCCTCTTTGCCATCATTTTCCGGATCGCCAGCAAGGGTCCTCTGGAGTCACTGAAGCTCACGGACGATTCGGAATCGATGCGCGCCTTTCCGCCGGGGTCGGAGACTCGCGAGTATGGCGGCGCGCCCGCCGCGGGGAAGATGGCCGATTTCGACCTTGAACCAAGATTGGCAAGCAGGCCGGACTCCTTCGCCGCAACTGCCGCAGCCACGGAGGGCGAGGAATTGGCGGCGGCGGTGACCGAATCGAAAAAATCCCTGCGCGGCAAGCTCGCGCAGCTGGGCAAAGAGGCGTTATATTTCAAGATCCGTGGGGGCATCACCCCGCCGGGCGAGCCAAACGGGGCGGTGGCGAAGAACAACCGGCTCAACGTTCGGGAGGCCGGGGTGGCGGCACCCCTGGCCCGGGGGCCGGGGGCGGTTCAGAACGCGCTCCAGGGCGCCCGGACCGGGAAAGAAACCGGCAAAGGCAAAAGCGTGAGGGACGAAGCGAAGCGATCGACCGACGGGGAGGACCACGACGCCGATCCGTTCGGCGACGAGGGCAGTGGACTGGGCCTCGGTGGCGGCGGAGGCGGGTTGGGCGGCTTCGGCGAGGAGGCACCCCTGGCCGGGGATCTCCCGGTTCTGGGACCGTTATCCGGCCCGGCGAAGACCCCGGCGCCCTCCGGGGTCGCCCCGCGCAGACCGGCCGCGGTGCCCGCGCCACCGGACCCGGCGACGTCGGCAGGGGAGCGGATCGATTCGCTTGCGAACGGCTCGGTGGCCAAGAAACGCCCCGTCGATGAAGAGGATCGTGCCGAGAGGCCAACCGATTTGAGCAAGGTGGGGCGCGGCGTGCTTTCCTCCCTGGACGCTGCGCCGCGACGCGGTGAAAGGAGCCACGGCGTCCAGAGCGAGTCCCTTGCGGAGAATGACGACTTTGCGCCCCGGGATGAGGATCGAGGCCGACCTGCGCCCGGGACGGCGCGACCTCTCACTCCACCGCCGGCAGAAGGGCAAACCCAAGAGCTGGGGCAAGGACAGGGACAGGGACAAGCGCAAGCCGATGGTCGGGGAGTGGCGATCTCGCCCGGCCACCGACTGGAATTGAAGGGTGAACTCGCGGACAAGCGGGATCTCGAACTCGCGGAGCCGGGCTTCGCGACCGGTATTGCCCGGACCAAAGGCGGCGCCAAAACGGTCCCAGGTGGCAGCCGGGTCGATACCGTCGAGGAAATACAGAATCACCTGGCGAACGAACCGGAGTCGGGCCTGGCGCTTGGCGAGGGAGGCCGCGGAAGAAAGCACGACCGCAACGCGAATGAAGCCATAGGTGGGTTCGCGGGTCAGCTCCGGGGGGACAAGATCCCGGAGGAGAGGCGCGACCAGGCTGCGAAGCCGGAGACCAACATCCCTCAGGCCGAACCCACGCCGGAGCCCGATGCGAATGGTGAAAAAAAACCGGCCGGGCAGCTTGGGCGCTCATTCGGGAAGAAGGCGAAGGAAGGATCCACCGCCCCCGATCGTGGCGCGAGCCACAAAGGACCCAAGCGGTTCGATCCGTCCCCGGACGGAGGGGTCTTGGAAGTCGAGGGCGCGGATGAGAATCCACCCCACGAATTTTTCAAGGCTCCGAACCTGAGCCTGGCGGAGATCGATGGCGATGGACTACTGGGCGTCCCCGAAAATCGTCCGCTGGAGGCCGGCGAGGTCGCGAAGGATGGGCGCACCTCGGTCGCCCCTGGTGAGCCCGACAATCAGGGGACACCATCCTTGCCCGCCCCCACCACACGGCGAGGCGCCAATCCTCCGAGCCCCGTGGAGGTGCAGACCAAGGCCATCGAGGAACCGGAAGCTGAGATCGAAGATCCTGCCCAGGGAGAGAATGAAGAGGCGCTTGTCGAAGCTCTTCCCGCGCCGAAAGGCAGCCCCGACGAACATTCCTTGCATTGGCGGGGTAAATCCGGGGGGGACCATGCCGACCAGCCGAATCTTCTCGGGCGGTCGGCCGACCCGAAGAAGAAATCCGAAATCGGAAGCGTCGAGGGTTCCTACGAGTACAAAGCGCGGGGCGATGGGGAGGGCCGGGAACGCAAACTGCTGAAGGATCTCACGAGCACCCTGCAGAGCTCCGAAGACGCAGCCGAGATCGGAAATGAGGAGAATCTCCGCGACGGCAAAGTCGGAGCGGGGGCGATCGAGGTGCGGACCTGGGAAATTCCGGTGGCGGCATGGAAGCGGATTCGAAGCGGGCAGGCCACCTCGCCGGCGAAATTGAACGCCCGGGAGCTGCTCTCCAGGAAAGACGACGATCAGCCGGTGACAGGGGCCGGCGACGCGCTCAAGAACTACGGAGTCGCCTTTCCGGAGGGAGCGACGGTGAACTATTTGGCTTCTTCCGGGAAGATGGTCGTGAAGAACACGGCCGAGAACCTCGCGCTGATCGATACCCTGGTGCAAAAGAGCCTCGAGCAGACCGCCAGGGAGCGGGAGGCGCTGAAACATTTCGAGAAGAGCGCCAGCGAGGAGCCCTACTCGACGTTTTCGCTGCACGTCAGTGACGTGAGCTTCAAGCTCGCCAAGGCGGCCCTGGACCGGGGCGAATGGCCAGCCGCGGATCAGATTCGGGTCGAGGAGTTCGTGAACGCCTTCGACTACGGTGATCCGGCACCGACCCAGGACGACAAGGTGGCTTGCCAAATCGAGCAGGCGGCGCATCCCTTTCTGCAGCAGCGCAACCTCCTGCGCATTTCGATGCGGACCGCGGCGCTGGGACGGGGCGCGGGCATCCCGCTGCGATTGACGGTCCTGCTCGACAACTCGGGATCGATGGATCGGGCCGATCGGGTGGAGTCCGTGAAGAAGGCTTTTCAACACCTGGCGGCGCAGCTCAATCCGCAGGACCAGGTCACTTTGGTGAGCTTTGCGCGTTCGGCGCGACTGCTGGCGGATCGCCTCGCAGGCGATCACGTGGCCCAACTCGCGAATCTGGTGGATGCGACCCCAAGCGAAGGGGGAACCAACATCGAAGAGGCCCTGCACCTGGGAATCACCAAGGCGAAGGAGCAGTTCCTGGAGGGTGGCCAGAATCGCATCATCCTGCTGACCGACGGAGCCGCGAATCTCGGCAATGCGAAGCCCGACGACCTCGCCAAGCTGGTGGAAGGGATGCGGCAACAGGGAATCGCCTTCGATGCCTGCGGGGTGGGCGCAGAGGGACTCAATGACGAGATCCTGGAAACCCTGACGCGCAAGGGCGACGGGCGCTACTACTTGCTCGACCGGCCGGAGGATGCCGACGCGGGATTCGCCAAGCAGATTGCGGGGGCACTGCGTCCGGCGGCCCGGAACGTGAAAATCCAGGTCAACTTCAATCCGGATCGGGTCGGGCGCTACAGGCTTCACGGGTTCGAGAAACACATCCTGAAGAAGGAGGATTTTCGCAATGACAGCGTGGACGCTGCGGAGCTGGCCTCGGAGGAAGCGGGCAACGCCGTTTACCAGGTGGAGGTCCGGCCGGAAGGCGAAGGCGAGATCGGGACGGTGTCGGTACGGTTCCAGGACATGGCGAGCGGACAGATGGTCGAGAAGATGTGGACCATTCCCTATGAGGCGAATGCACCCCGTCTCGACGATGCGGCTCCATCACTACGACTCGCCTCCGGGGCGGCCCTGCTCGGGGAGAAACTGAAAGGCAGCATGGTCGGCGAAGCGGTCGAGATGGATCGGCTCGGCAAGATTATTAACACCCTGCCGGGAGGGTTTCCCTCCGATGCACGCGTGAAGCATCTTGCCGAGATGGCGGCCAAGGCCCGCGAACTGGCACCAGAATAGGAAAATTTCAATCGAACGATCTGATCACCCAAATGAAGATGAAGCAACAACGACGTGAGAGTATTTTGGAGCGTGGTGGCATGACACCGCATCGCGGAAAGGCGAGACCTGTCAGGTGGGGACCGGAGGGCGCAGGCGGGGAACAAATTCGTTTCGCGCCGCGCCGAGCCCCGGGGCGTTTCGCCGCCCGCAGCGAGCATTCTGGGCCAAGCCGGGACGACGCGGGCCCACCTGCGTCCCGCAAACTGTTCGCCGCGGTGCGCAACGCCTTCCTGGCCCTGGCGGCGAGTACGGCCGTGGCCCTCGCCCAGGATGTCCCCCCGGATCCCAAGCCGGCGCCGCCCGCGTCCGATTCCGCGCCCGAAGCCGGCGTGACAGCAGACGATGCCTCGCTGACCGCGGAAGTTGGTGACGACGGGGGCCGCATCGTCTTGGAGGCGAGGGGAGTGCGGCCGAAAGCGCCGCTCTTTTTCAGTGCGGAGGCGGTGGAGACGGTGAACGTTCAGGGCGGAAGCATCGACTATGAGATTGGAGTGAACCTGAAGGTGCTGCAGGGCAAGGCGAGGCAGTTGAGCCTGGGGCTCGGTGGCAGCGGCGAGTTGCAGAGCGTGAGCGGAGAGGGCCTCGTGGCCTGGTCGGTGAGGCGGGTGGGAAAGGAGCGCTACCTGGATCTCGAGGTGGATCCGGCCGAAAACCGGAAGGAGCTCAAGGTTGTGGTCCGGGGGCGGATCGCCAAGCTCGCGGTACCCTCCACCCCGGATCTCCTGCATTTGATGGCCGGCAAGGCGGTGGGCTTTACCTCCACCGTGAACGTCACGATCCCGGCCGAGCTCTCGGTCCGCCTGGCGGCGGCGGAGGGCTTTCTGCCGCTCGAGTCCACCAATGAAAATCTGAAGCGCTTCGAGGGGGCGCTTGGCACGCGCCTGGCCTTTGCCTTCACGCGCAGCACGGCGGTGTCCGCTCCGGTCGAACTGAGGAATGCCTGGCTGGAAGGGACGGTCGATGAAAAAGGCGGATTCACGAGCTTTCTCCTGCGGGGCACTGCGGAAGTGACGAAGGACGACGCCGTGATGTCTCTCCTGCGCGGCCGGGCCGCGGCCTCGGAAGTCCCGGCCGGAGCCGGGTATCAACTGGAACTGATTGCGGGACCGGGGCAGGAACCGCTCTACCAGCTTCGCTTTCCAAAGGCCGGATCGTTTCCGGTCGAAATCAACATCGTGGCGCGCCACGCCCAGAGCGCGGAGTGGAAGAACCTTTCGTTCGAGATTCCCTCCGGGGCGATTCTGCCGATCGTGCTGCGAGGCATCGCGGGGCAGAGCGAGTTTCGGCAGGACGCAGGCGTGATTCCCTCCCAGGAGGGCGAAGCGTGGCGCGGATTCCTGCCCCTGACCGGCCACTGTGAAGTGGGCTGGAAACCGGTCCGCAAAACGGGCGAAGGAAAATTGTTCTTCACCACCAGCGGGCTGGTGAATGTCGGGGTGGGCGCCGGTCTCCTGCGCCAGACCAGCCTGGTAAGGCACAAGATTCTCCAGGGTCAATTGAAAGCCATCACCATCAACCTGGAGGGACCCGGCGAGGTCCTCGAGGTAACGGGGGAAAATGTGCTGGGATGGAATGTGGAGACAGAGGAGGGCGCCCGGCGCCTGGAAGTGCGTCTCAGCCGGCCGGTCGAAAACAGCAGCGTGCTCCGGGTGCGGAGCCAACTGGCGCTCGGCGCCTTCCCGGTCCGGGCCAAGCCGCTGCGGCTGGAGCCGGCGGGCTCGATCCGGCACTCGGGAAACGTCCGAGTTTACAATATCGGCGCCACCCGCCTGGAGGTGGCCGGGGTGACGGGCCTGACCCAGCTCGCGCCCGACCAGTTTCCGGAGAAGGACCTGCCCGGCGGTGACCGCCAGACATTCGTGTATCGCTTCCCCGCTGCGGCGCACGAATACGAGATCGCCGCGGACCGTGTGCAGCCGGAAGTGACCGTTTCGCAAATCGTGGTGTACGAGCTTTCGGAGTCCGATCGCATGATCGAATCCTCCCTGGAGCTCGATATCAGGGAGGCGCCCCTGCGCGAGTGGAATCTCTTCATCCCGGCCGATTACTCGGTGGTTTCGGTGTCCGGTGCGGAAGTGGCCGACTACGTGAAGGGGACCCAGGTTGAGAACGAGGAGCGGACCCTCAAGGTGCTCTTCGCGAAAGAGGTCATGGGACGGCAGCTTATCAGGGTGCACCTCGAGAAGAACCAGGCTGCGGAGTCGGGGCCGTGGGTTCTGCTCCGCCTGCGCAATCCCGAGGCGAAGACGGAGCGCGGCGAGATCGGAGTGGCAAGCGTTCCCGGGTTCCGGCTCGCGGTGACCGCCTCCGACAAGCTCACCGAAATCCCGATTTCGCGGTTCCAGAACAGCCGCGCGGATTTGCAACAGACGTTCCGGATTCGCGAACGGGACTGGAGCGCGACTCTGAATATCGAGAGCCTGCCGCAAAGCGTGCAGGCGGACGTCTTCCATCTTTATTCACTGAAGGACCAGACCGCCTATGCCAGCGTGGTGGTCAATTACTTCATCACCGGGGCACCTGTTTCGGTGTGGAAGCTCGGCATTCCGGTATCCGCCGGGAATGTCTCGGTGGAAGGGAAGGACGTGCGGCAGTGGCGGCGCGAGGGCGAGGGCGGCACGGAGCTGGTGGTCAGCCTGCACCAGCCGGTGATCGGGCCTTTCACCCTCTTGGTGACTTACGAGGAGCCGGTGGGCGCGCACGGGGGTATGATCACGCCCGGGCAGGTCGAGCCGAAGAACGTGCGCGGGGAGCGCGGGTTCATCCAGGTGGTGAGCCCGGTGCAGGTGGATGCCGCAGTGACGGATGTTTCGCCATCCCTGCTCAAGCTCGATCCCCTCGAGTTGCCGGCCGAGTTTCGCCTCCTGAGTGCGGCGCCCTCTTTGGCGACCTACCAGTACACGGCGCGGCCCTTCACATTCTCGATGGCGGTGGACTGGTTCGAGTCAGGCGATACGGTGCCGCAGGTCGTGGAATTTGTGGAGGCCCACAGCCGCGTCTCTCGCGACGGCGAGGTTGTTACGGATGTCACAATGATGGTGAAGACGCGGGGCCGGCGCGTGTTGCGCACGGCCTTGCCGCAAGGGAGCCGTCTCTGGGAGGTGGCTGTGAACGGGCAGGCGGTGAGCGCCCGGACCGACGTGAAGAAGGACCCGAACGGGAATCCCTACACTCTCATACCGCTGGCGTCAGGCGCCGATGCGAATGCGCAAGTGGAAGTGCACCTGCGCCTTGGAAAGCCCGCGAAGGATGCCAAGTTCCCGGTGCTGACGCTCCCGGCCCTTGCAGCCCCGGTCCTGAATACGGTCTGGAAGATCGAGGGCGAGCAGGGACGCGTGCTCTTGCCGCGGAAGAATCAGCTGCCCCTCACCGAGCCGATTCTGACCGAAACGGGGCTGGAGTGGATTGCGAACCGTGCCACCGGCGCAACCGCGATCATGTTCGTACTTTTAGCAGTCGGATTGTGGGTCCGCTGCGGAGGGAGTCGTAATATCTGGATCGGATTGGGTGGGATCGGCCTTCTGGTCGCCGCGCTGATTGTCTCGCTGCTCGTGATGAGGGATGCGGGGGCTCACCAACGCGGAAACCTGGAGGTGCTGGAATTTACGCTGCCGGTGATCGCGGCGGGACAGCAGCCCTCCATGGTGGTGGGAAACTACTCGGAGTGGGGCGCAAAGGTGAGTATATGGGGGATCTTGGCGGTGGTTGCCGGCGTGGCCCTGATCGGCCTTTCGCTCTTCACAAAGGAACGCCGGGCCTTGTATAGGCTTGGCGGCGGGGTCCTTCTGGCGGTAGGACTCCTCGCGCAAGGGGGCGGTGCGGTGGCCTTTTATCTCATAGCGGCGATCGTGATCGTCTTGCTTCTGCTTCCATGGATCGTCCGATGGTGGGGACAGATGCGGCGGACCCTCGAAGTGTGGTCGGAGGAAAAGGAAAGGGAGGCGGCGAAACGCGCCGAGAAGGAAAGTGAATCGGACGGATCGGTTCCCGGGCCTTCGGCGGCTTCCCTCCTGGCCTTCGGCCTCATCCTGAGCCTGGGTGGCCTGTCGGAAGCAGACGCTCAAAACAAGGGCAAGCCGGCGCCGCCCGTCGTGATTCCTGCAGGCATGCTGGCCGCCGACAGCCTCGTGCAGGAGTGGAGCCTCGAGGAGGGGCGCTTGAAGGCATCCGGGACCCTGCGAGTGACCGGGAAACCGGGCGATACTTACCTCCTCTTGCGCGCACCGGGTGTGCTGACAAAATTCGAAGGCGCCCGCCTGCGTGTCAGCAGGCGAGATGTTGCAGGGGCGGGGTCATCCTATGTGGTGTCCATTCGTGGCGTGGCGGGTGAAGAAGCGCCCGCCCCCGGCGGGGCGGAATCCTTCGACGGATCATTTTCGTTCGAGATGCAGGTCGGTGAACGGGTGGACCGCATCTTGGTCCCGACCGGACCGGCCTCCGTGCAGCAGATCAAAGTGCAGTACGACCAGTCGGGCTGGGAGTTCGACTCGGCCGCCGCAATGCGCGTAACGAAAGTGGCCGGCCTGCTGGAGGGGCAGAGCGGAGCGGAACTTCTGCTGGCTCCGCTCGGTGCCGCCGAAATCGTGCGGCGTCCCAAGGCACGGGATGTGAAGGCTGAAAAGACGCAGTTTTTCGCGGAGGTGGCCAATCTCTTCCTTCCGAGCCCCGGCGTGATCGACGGATTCCACCGCCTCGGGGTGCGTCCCTCGCAGGGGGAAGTGAGCGAGCTTTCCCTGACGATTCCGGAGGGGTTCACGGTCAGCGAAGTGAGCGGCGGTCCGGTGGGCGAGTGGCAGTTCGATGCGGATACCCGCGTGCTCAAGGTGGTAGTAGAACCCGCGCAGGCGAATCCGTTTTCGTTGTTGGTGGAAACGCAGGGTAGCCTCGCTCCGCTCCCCGCGGACGCCGCCCTCGCGCCGGTGGCCGTGGCAGGAGCGGCGGGCGAAGTTGGCCTGGTAGCCCTGGCGTTTGGAGCCGAAGCCCAGCCGGAGAAGACCGACCTCGAAGGATTGTCCGCCGTTAACCTCACCGACTTTGATGCAAACATGATTCCGGAGCGGGGCGGGGCCAAGCCGGTCCTGCACCGGGTCTTCCGGTATGGTCAGGGTGGCGGATCGCTGGCGCTCCGCGTTGCCCCGGTGGCACCGGAGATCCGCGTGACCTCGAAACAGGTTCTGTCGATCGGGGACGAACGGCTCGTCCTGGGCGTGAACTTTGTGGTCGATATCACCCGGGCGGGACTCTTCCAGATGAGTTTTCCACTGCCGGAGGGACTCGAGGTGGACTCGCTGAGCGGCCCGGCCCTGAGTCACTGGACGGAGCTGACGGAAGACGGGACGCGTTTCGTGATTTTGCACTTGAATGGCAAGACGATCGGGAAACAACAGTTCTCGCTATCGCTTTCGGGGGCGGCTCCCGGCCCATCCGAGGATGTGGCGGGCTGGCTGGTTCCGCGCTTTGAATTGCGCGAAGCGCAGCGGCACACCGGCGACCTGGTCGTGAAGCCCACCAAGGGGATTCGTCTCGAGGCGAACCCGTTGAGCAACGTATCGGACGTCGATCCGCGCGAGGTCGGCGGACAGGGCGAAGGAGCCCTGGCGTTCCGAATCCTGCAGGCGGATTGGGAACTGAGTCTCGGGATCGAGAAGCTCGACCCGTGGGTGACCGGGCAGATTCTGCACGAGATCACCCTGCGGGAGGGTCAGACCCGGACCACCCTGGCGGCCAACCTGAAGGTCGAGAACGCCTCGATCCGTTCCCTGCGCATCCGTGTGCCGGGATTGAGCGAAGAAGAGGAAAAGACGCTGCGAGCCAGCGGCGGGTCAGTCAACGACATGGCAAAAGTCGCGCGCGAAGAGGACCTCTGGGAGATGCAGTTCAAGCGCCGCATCATCGGGGGGCTGAATCTTCAGATCGAATGGGAGCGGACCGGCGAGCGCGAAAAGGGCCGCGAAACCATGACGATGGCGACCTTCCCGGAGCTTCGCCAGACCTCCTATTACTTCGCGGTGCGGGCCGGGGCACGGCTCGAACTGGAGACCGATTCCCTTCCGAAAGGCTGGCAGCGGGTGGACTGGAATGCCGTTCCGCAATCGCTCCGCGAGAGCGGGGATCGCAGCATCCCGGCCTTGACGATACGAAGCGTGCCACCCGAGAACTCCCTGGGGCTGCTGGTGCGCCGACATTCCGTGGCGGAAGCCCTGAAATTGCGAGTCGCGCGTGGATTGTTTTCGACCGTGATTTCACCGGTGGGCGAACAGCTCACCGCGGTGGAACTCAGTTTCGAAGTGATTCAGCGGAGCACCCTGCGGGTGCACCTGCCCAAGGGTGGGGTGCTTTTCAATGTCTTCGTGAACGGCGAAAGCGTCAGCATTGTGCGGGAAGAGCAGGCCTACCGGTTCTATATCCTGCCCGGCGCGGATGACCGGTCGGCGAATGTGAGCTTCGTCTATTCGATGCCGGGACAGAAGCTCGCGCGGCTGAAACTCGCGAGCCCCAAGCTGAATGTACCGCTGGAGAACATCGACTGGCGCGTGATCGTTCCGGCCGACTTCGAACTCGTGAAGCACGACGGAGACCTGGATTTCCGGGAAGACCGCTTCGGCGAGCAATACGATATGTCCCGCTACCTCGTGAGGACCGATGAGAGACGCCAGAAGCAGAGGCAGCTCGCGGAAGATTCCCTGGAGCGGGCCAACGAACTTCTGAACGCGGGGGAGCAGACCAAGGCGCGGCTGCTCCTGAACAGCGCGGCCAACAACTATGCGCTCGATGCAGCCTCCAACGAGGACGCCCGGGTGCAGTTGACCAAGCTGCAAACCCAGCAAGCGATCGTGGGATTGAACACGCGGCGCCAGCGGCTCTACCTCGACAACAAGGCGGACGATCCGGGGTTCCAGCAGAATGCGCAGCTCGAACGGGCCGCGACACGCAACCCGATCGTGAATCGGGGCGAGACCCGCTTCCGTCCGCAGGAATACAGCCAGTTCCTGGAAGGGAACACGGAGGACGACAACGCCGTTCTGCGCCGGATTGCGACGCAGCTTGTAGCGCACCAGCGCTCCACCGAGCCTGCGCCGCAGGCCATCAGCGTGACGATTCCGGACCAAGGCCGCATCTTCACTTTCTCCCGCAGCGTGCAGGTCGAAGAAGGTGCGCCCCTGACCCTCGGGTTGAAGTTCGAGTCGCCGCGCCTGCGCAGCACGAGCAAGGAGGCCTTCGTGCTGATCCTGATCTTCGGCATCTGCGTGGCGCTGGTCTTCGGGTGGAAGCAGAAGACGGTGCAGAACCAAGCGTGAGAACAATGGGCCGGGATACCTGGACGCCGGCGTCTGCCGGAGGGCGTCGGCTCTCCCGGTCGTTCGGGGCACCGTGGCAGGACCGATCCCCGGCTCACTTCACTACGGCGCGCAGCCTCAGGAACTGCTGAAGGCTGCCGCTGACCGGGAGCGGGCTGCGGATTCCGACCAGTTCGACGGCGGGGTCGGCGGTCGCCGTGAATGAGACCACGGGGCCGGAGTCGCTCCAGACCACGAGATCGGTGGAGGACTCGGCGCTGATCGTCACGTCGTCGGTGCCTTTGCGGCGCGGGAACAGGATGACGAAGTAGTCTTCGGTAGCGGAGCCGACCGTGAGGGTCTGGATGCGGGCGGTGAGGACGTCACGGTCGAAGGGGTTGTCGGGATTGGTACCGAAGGCGTACTCCACGATAGCCTTGAGCCCGTCGAGATCGAGATCGGTGAGTTCCTGGCCGGGCGTGAGGCCATGAATGGTGAGCCAGTCCGCGAGCGGCTCGTGGTCGGTGCTGCCGGGGCTGCCGCCGAGGGCCGTGCTCGCCCTCCAGTTTCGGGGATCGGCGTGGTCGACGCCGGGTTCGGGACAGATCAGGGTGAGAGAGAACTCTTCTCCGTCCGGCGCGGAAGGCCAGGGGGCGGAGTCCTCGAAGGTGAAGTCCTGGATTGCTTCACCGAGGGCGGTGTTGCGGAGGGCGATGGTCTCTCCGGCGTTGGAGAGGTCGGTTGCGTTTTGGAAGGTGCCGGCCACGGGCAGGCCCGGTCCGTAGCGGAATTCGAAGGCCGCGGGGTCCTCGACGATGAGGAGGCGTTGCCCGGGGAGCAGTTCCACGATGCTGGAGTCGGAAACGAAGTCGAAGTCGATTCCGTCGTCGAAGACCACCTCGGAGAGGTCGATAGGGTCGGGGCCGACGTTCATGAGTTCGAGAAATTCAAAAGCGTTTCGCTCGTTGTATCCGGCTGCGATCTCCTCCGCGCTGGGAGAGGCGGGACGGTAATGGATCTCGGAGACGACGAGATTGGTGTGATCGGCCTCGGCCGCGCCCACCACGAAGAGGGCTTCCGTCATGGCGGACCACTCGCCACCGTTACTCCGAACACGAGCCTTGAGCACCCCGGTGGAGGCCAGGGTGACCGGTCCGTCGTAGGCCGTGCCGACCGGGTCGGCGGTGAAGGCCTGGCGGGGGTCGGTGCCGTCCAAGGTGTAGTAGATCGAGCCGCCATCGCGGCTGGTAATGGTGAGGGGGAAGTCCTGAGAGACGTTGCCACCGTGCTGCGCGAAGTCCGGCGCATCGGTGCCGGGGTACCAGCCCCTCGCGTTGAATTGGCTGGGGACATCGCGAATGCGGGTCCTGAAATAGGTTGTAACGAGGCGGTCGCGTTCTGCCAGCCACTCGACTCCGCGAAGATATGGCTGGCCGAGGCGCTTGTTGTCGCCCCAGCGGGCGGATTCGGCGCGAATGGCCTCATCGATGATATCGAGCCGATTCAGGTAGTGAGTGATGACCTTCCCGCGGGTGAGATGGCCTCCGTTATAAAACTCCCGCCGCACCATATCCGCGAAGATCAGTTTGTACTCCGGACTGGTCATGAGCCGGTGATGGAAGCCGGTGGGTTTGCCCGGATTATTTGTGGATGTGGAGTCGTCATGAAGCTCCTTCAGAACGTGCTCGGCGTCCCAGGAATGGAACCGTAACAGCGAGCCAGGCCGGGTGCGTTTGTAGCTGGCATACCAATTGTGATGATCCCAATCGTTGTTGCCGCAGAAGTAGTTGACGAGCATGTATCTGGCGAGGCCCTCCAGATCGATTCTTGCAGCTGCTCCCCGGTAGTTGCTCTCCACCGTCAGGTCGTGATTGAGTTGACTTGCGATGGCATTGTAGCGTCTGTTGGTGCCATTGAGCACGGTGCCGGGATCGTGCTTAAGAACGTCGTAGTCGTCGTTGTCGCCGCCAAAGTACTCGGCCGCGAAGTTGTCGTCGGGACGTTCGTGGACGGTGTGAACGCCCCAGTAGATTCCCGCGATGTAGACGTGCATGTGCCGGCCGTGCGGGGCGGTGCCACCGAGGGCATTCTGAAGGTCCGCCACGAACTGGTCGCGGACGTACTGGCCCCGCACGCGTTGATTGTGGTCGGGGTGGTTCCAGACCTGGTTGAGCCGGGCGTCGAGGACGAGGGTGTCGAAGCGGTCGGTGGCCTCGTTCCCGAAGGGAATCCATGGTTTGTCGAAGATGTCGGCGCGCAGGTCTCCATTGGTGAACTTGAGGCGCATGGAGAGATGGTTGCTCTTCCAACGGCCGGTGCTGGAACCGCCCACGATCTGCACCGTGCCGTCGATCTGGAAGCCCCGCTCGGTATTTGTGTCAGCGGGATCACCATTGGGATTGAGGTACTCGATCGAGCAATTTTTCTCTACTCCTTCGCCGGAGATGTAGATCCCGCCATTGCCCCACATGTTGGCGAAGGGAAGGGCGAGGGAGAGCGTCGGGATCTCCTTCAAGTCGTCCGCGACACAGCGGCTGGCGGGGTCGGCGTGATTGACGACGGAGCTGTCCATCTCCCAGTCCGGTCCGGAACTGCCCCAGTGGGCAAAGGGCTCGGACGGGGCGCTCTGGTGCAGGATGTCGCTCGCAAAGAGGTAGGTCTGGGTATCGACGTTGGTGGGTTCGAAACCGTCCTTGATCGCGTAGGCGCGCAGGACGGTGGTGGTCCTGATCAGGACGGCGGCACTGGGCGGGGTGAAGGCATCGGGCGCATCGACCCGCGTCCCGTTGAGAGGGCTTGCAGTCGGGACAGTGCTGTCGGTCGTGTAAACGATGCTGGCTCCGGAAGTGGCACTGGTGATCACGACCGACTGGGAGGTTTCGTAGAAGCCCCGGTCGATCGAGAACCGGGTGTCCGCCACAAATCCCTGCACGGCATTGGCGTTGTTGGCAGCGTGAGGGGTGGGAATGAGGAAGAAGCCGGCCGGGAGGGGCGCGGCGGTCCCGTAGAGCCCGAAGGAGACGTCTTCGGGATTCGCGGGGTAGGGGTCGTAGTGGTGGACGATCTCGGTTCCCCCGGTGCCATCGGGCCGTGTGAGGGCGAGGTAGCCACCATTCTTTTCGAGGGCGAAGCTGGTGTGGAGTTCCGCGCCGGGCAGGGCGCGGTCCTTGGTGGAAGCGAAGATCACGAGGAAGCTGTTGGGAGCCATGGTGTGCGCCGGAACGGTCCACTTGGTCGGATCGTCGGGATCGTCGGTGAGGTGCCAGTCGTCGATCTGGACGGTGACCGCCCTGGGGTTCCAGAGTTCGATCCAATCCGAAGTGTCTCCGTCTTCATCGACAAGGCCGGATTTGTTCTGCGCCATGAGCTCGTTGATGACGACGTTGTCGAGGTCGGTGAGATTGGGAGTGTCGGCGGGGTTGTTCGGATTGCTCCCGAACGAGATCTCGAGGCCGTCGTTGAATCCGTCTTGGTCGGAGTCCGGCTCGGTGGGGTCGGTGTTGTGGATCGAAATCTCGGCACCATCGGGGAGGCCGTCCTGGTCGGTATCGGCGAGATTGGGATTGGTGTGGTGTGTGTTGACCTCCGCCCCGTCGTCGAGGCCGTCATCGTCGCTGTCGGCATCGGCGGGATCGGTGGTGTGGAGATTGAACTCCGGGCCGTCGTTGAGGTCGTCGCCATCGGTGTCCGCAACCTTTGGATTGGTGTCCTTGTTGAACTCCTGGACGTTGGTGAGCCCGTCCGGTTCCCAGTCGCCCGTCTCGATCTGCAGGAGATTTCCGAAATGAGTCATCTCCCAATCGTCGGGCAGGCCATCGCCGTCGATGTCAGTGGCGAGGCTCCGGGAGCCCGTGGCGAAGAGAATGCTCACCAGCAGGACAGCCACAAGGTTGGTCTTGATCCGGACCATGGGTGATTCGGGATTGCGTGGGGGGAGGCCATGGAGACCGGTGACCGGCTCTCCATCACGGCAGGGAGAGGAGCATGTTCGGTTGCGAGGCAGTTGCAAGTTGAGAACGGCGGCGTGTTTCG
>Ga0310121_10001724_pt1 | contig 21740 bp, 17 predicted proteins | sample CB27_Tmax_986_MG_FD_203504 | JGI IMG/M metagenome (GOLD analysis project Ga0310121, IMG submission 203504) | Marine microbial communities from Western Arctic Ocean, Canada - CB27_Tmax_986 | ecosystem: Environmental > Aquatic > Marine > Oceanic | place: Canada: Western Arctic Ocean | collected...
TCTTCGGCCAGAATCCATGGTCAAATCCCTTGCCTTTGGCCAGGCACGGTGGGATGATCCACTCAAAGATTTTGAGGATCGAACGGTTTGGTTAGCAAAATGGGAAATGTCGGATGAAGTGGAGGATGGTGGACGTATCATGGAACGACTTGACATCAATCATGTGCTGGATCGGGCTGATACTTGTGGATCTCTCCGCGTGTTGATCGTGTGGTGCCTCTTGGCGATGGGGCAGGGCTTAACTGATGAGTTCCAGGCCAGAAATGGAATTCGCAGCGAGATTACACGTCCCCAATTGGAAGCGTTTTTGTCATGAGAGATTGCCTCTACGAAACGTGGATCGTTGTCCTGGACGGGCACACGCTTAATCCGGGTGACAATCCCTGGGACGGGGTGGAGAGGCTGGGCGAGCTGATGGTTTATGACCGGCGCGCGCTCGCGCTCGTCGATCGTCATCGATTCTCTGAGCCGGGGAATGCCGTCTTGGACGCTGGTCTCCAGGAGGGGGCATCTTGCGGATCCCTAAGACGCAGCCTTAGCTCGCGCGCATTTCACGGTTCTCATTCCGAGGAATGAAACATATATTATTCTCGCGCTATTTCGCGACTCTAGCGGACAAGCATGGAAATGAAGATTCACCCCTCCGCCGTCATCGATAAACCGACCCATATCGGTTTCGGCACGCGTATCTGGCATTTCGCGCATGTGATGGCGAACGCCGAGATCGGGGAGGACTGTTCGCTGGGGCAGAACGTATTCGTGGCCTCGGGCGTGCGGATCGGGCGGGGGTGCAAGATCCAGAACAACGTCAGCATCTACGAGGGGGTTGTCCTGGAGGAGTACGTGTTTTGCGGGCCGTCGGTGGTTTTTACCAACGTCAAGCACCCGCGTAGCGAGATCTCGCGCAGCGGCGAGTACGAGCAGACGATCGTCGAGCGCGGGGCGACGCTGGGGGCCAACTGCACGGTCGTCTGCGGGACGCGGGTGGGGTGCCATGCTTTTATCGCGGCGGGGGCGGTGGTGACCCGCGACGTGCCCGCCTTTGCGTTGATGATGGGGGCGCCGGCGCGGCGGATCGGCTGGGTGGGGCCCGATGGGTTTCGTCTCAATCCGGTCAAGGACCAACTCAATCAATTTTGCTGCCCCGCGACCGGCCAATTGTTCGTTCAGAGGGACAAGATGACGCTGGTGGCGATGGATTCCAAACACGAGGCGAAGGCCGAATCGCCGATCCCCCTGATCAATCTCAAGGCCCAGCATGAGACCATCCGGCGCGCGGCGCGCGCGGCGATCGACCGGCTGGTCGAGTCCCAGCAATTCGTCCTGGGAGCCGAGGTGGAGGCCTTCGAACGCGAGATCGCCGACGACATCGGCGCTCCGCACGCGATCGGATGCGCTTCGGGCTCAGATGCAATCCTGCTGGCGTTGATGGGCTTGGGGCTGGAGCGGGGGGATGAGATCATCACCTCTCCGTTCACGTTCTTCGCGACCGCCGGCTCACCGTTCCGCATGGGCGTTCGCCCCGTCTTCTGCGACATCGATCCGGTGACGTTCAACATCGACACGGAACGGATCGCCGCGCGGATCAACGAGCGCACGCGGGCGATAATCCCGGTGCATCTGTTCGGCCGGTGCGCCGAGATGGACGCGATCGACGCCCTGGCCCGCGAGCGGGGGCTCAAGGTCATCGAGGACGCCGCTCAGGCCATCGGGGCGACTTACGGGGGGCGGCAGGCCGGGACGCTGGGCGACGTGGGGTGTTTCAGCTTCTTCCCGACCAAGAACCTGGGGGGCTACGGCGATGGGGGCCTGATGACGACGGCGGACGGGGAGCTGGCGGAGCGACTGCGAGCGTTGCGCGTGCATGGTCAGACCGGCGTTTATCAACACGAGTGGGTCGGTTTCAATTCGCGGCTCGATGCCATCCAGGCGGCCGTCGTGCGCGTCAAGCTGGGGCATCTTGATAGTTGGAACCAGGCCCGGGCGGCCAACGCGGCTCGTTATCGAGAACTGTTCGAGCAGGCGGGCATTCTCCAAGGCGAAGGCCACCGGCCGGAGATGGGGCGGGTCATCACGCCCGCCGAGTGCTCGGGCCGCCACACGTTTCACCAGTACGTGATTCGCGCCCATGCCGACCAGCGTGATGGGTTGATCGAAGCCCTGCGTGGCCGGGGTATCGGGTGCGCGGTCTACTATCCCCTGGCGCTCCATCTGCAGCCGTGCTTCGCGGAACTGGGCTACCGACCCGGTGACATGCCGGAGGCGGAACGGGCAAGCCGCGAGGCGCTCGCGTTGCCGATTTATCCCGAACTCACCCACGAGCAACTGGAGCGAATCGTCGAGGCGATCAGCGGTCACATAAATCGGTGAGCTGGGCGATTGATGTAAGAAGTCCGTCATGTCGGAAGGAGTAACCGAAAACTGTCAAACGGGGCCGCCTGGCCCAACGATCCCAGCCGCCCATAATCGCGCCGAGTTCGGCGTGTCGGCCCGATGGGGCGTCGCGCTCAAAAGGGCCTCAGCTTGGATGATGACCGCCCAAGGGGTCTACTGGCTGGGCTTTGCCTTCATCATGGGGTTGGCCGTCTACCAACGCACGCTACGGCTCGACATGCCTCCCATCGATTTCCCCGCCGACCGCCAGCGCTCCAACATGTACATGGTTCAGGCATACGCCGGCGATTTGGGCCTGTTCAATCGTAGAGGGAGTTGGCTCGAGCTGTGGTTGATGCCGTGGCTGACGGCCCGCACGCGCTGGCTATGCACGCTGCTGGGGGTTGAACTCTGGACGCTTGCCCGGTTGTGGTCGAGTTTTTTTGGCCTTTTCGCGGTTGGGTTCGCGGCGCTGGCGGGTTTCTGGGCGGCGGCGCGGGAGGACGCCCCTCTTGGCCGGCGCTATCGCATCTCGCTGTTGTTGATGCTCGGCATGGCGCTCAATCCGTATCACGTTTTCATCTCGCGGATGATCTCGACCGAATCGACGACCATCGCGATGCAGATGGGCGCGTTGGCCTTGTTCTGGGTAGCCTATCGCCATCCCCGCCGTTGGTTTTGCTGGTTCTTGTTCTTCGTTTTCTTTGTCCTGAGCGGCTGGACGAAAATTCCCTCGCTTATCTGGCTGCCGGCGTATTTCGTTTATCTCTTGTTTAAGCGTGAAATTCCGTTTTGGCTGCGGCTGGGGGGAGTGTGCGTCTTGGCCGCGGGGACGGGCGCGGTTTTTTGGGTCTACAACGTCAATCCGTTTGCGGTCTTCGAGTCCTACGCCGCCAAGTACGCTCATTTTGCCGACCAGGCCCAGGATTGGATGAGCAACGAACTCTGGATCAAGACGTACGTCAGCCGCACGGTGCTCATGCTGACGCTGCCCGGGGTCTTCTTCGCCATCGTCGGGTTTCTCAACGCACCGTGGCTGTTTCGACTGACGATGGTGGTCTTTCTTGTGCTCTTTTACCGGTTGGTCAACCTGAACACGTATAACTTCTGCCATGCAATCATTCCGGGGATGGCGCTGGCTACTTGGGGGGTGAATAGTTTTCTGGAAGTGGGGGCGAGAGATCGACTGGGTTTATTCGGCGGTCGGGGGCCGATGAACGCCCTATCGGCGCGCCTTGCGACCCAGATTCCGGTGCTCATCATCATCGGGGCGGTCTTTGCACTGCTGATGCCTTTGGGACCCAAATACCTCAAAACCCCGGAACCACGCGGCGACGTGTTGCAAGCGATCGAGGTGATCCCCAAAAACGTTCACACGCAGGGGGTGGTCGTTTCGGACGACGGCGAGGGTTCGCTGGCTTACATGCTGGGCCAACAGGACCGGTTGATTTCGACTCAGTTTGAATTGCGGACGGGTTATTACTACGCGGTGCGGCTTTTCGGCGGCGCCGACAAGGCCAGCCAGAAACAACAGGTCAGGTCGGCCAGTGGGGCATGGGTCAAATGGGCCAATCTTCCGGGCGAGCCTAACGGGATCCTTTACACTCGTCGGCCCGATGATCAAGACCGGCCGAACCTGGACCAGTACATCGAAGTCCCCGGAGATCGCACTAAGATGGATTGGCGCCCGAAATTGGAGGCCGAGACCTTCCACGTTCCAAAGCAGCGCTACGACGGGGGGCGCAGGGTGCTCCATGCGCATCCCGGCGAACAGTTGAAGATCGGCGTCACGTGGGACAACCCACAAGGCTACGAGGCGGCGGCGATGCGTTGGTCGAACTCCGACCTGAGAAGGTTGGTGCCCGTGCCGATTCGCGTGGGCGGATACGGGATCCAATACTCCGGCCTCCTGTGTCTGCCCGAAGGATCGCGGCCGACGGCGTTTTATACATTCGATCTACCCAAACATTTTCCGGTCGGACATTACTACATGAATTTCTTCGCGATCGAGGATGAGAATTGGCACAATCAGCACACGCGTTTCCGGCCCCTGCCCTTTGTCCTTATCGTTGAGGCCCTTGAGAAGCCAAAGAGCCACTGGAGTTGGAAGTATCGGGAGCTTTATTCACTCAATCACCAGATTGAACCACGGGTCTGGTCGGATCATCGCACCTTTCGCAACATGGAACTGGAGGGGTATCGCACGGACTCGCCCTTGGAGAACGTGTTCTCCTGTCCCGGCAGCCCGCCGGGCGTCTATGAAATCGCGGTGCGTGGGGAGGGGACGCCGATCACGAGTCCCGATGATCCCGGAAACGTCTGGCCGGCGGTGGAGGTCTACATTTCGAGCGAACGAGAGCAGCCTGCCGCCACGGTCCGGATTGCATCGGAGAAGACCGGTGTCTTCACGGCCGAATTCACGGCGTTCGAGTCGTTTGACGCGTTAAGGCTACATTCGCTCCAAGGCCGAGGGCGGATTAGGCGCAAACCGTTGTGGATGATCGATTTTATCCCGGCGACCTACGGCAAACAGATCGTTACGTTGCGCGGAGCGGAACTGCGGTTGAAACGGCCCCTGTTTCCACCAATCGCTTCAGCGTCCCTCGCTGATGTCGAGGAATAGGGCGCGGGAGAAACGGGTGAGATCGACGTATGCGGGGTTTCTTTTTCAGCCTTGAGAATGCGGGTTGGTATCACGCCTCCGGGAGCGGACTGGTGGGGGGAGTGGCGTGATGGTCGACACGGGGGCGGTTGGGGCGGTCCTTGAATTCGGTGGTAAACTCGAGCAGGCGCTTGACGGCCTCCTCGAAAATCTTGCGGCCCTTCTCGGCCGTCGAAAGCGTCGCCTGGCCGAAGACTCCTTGCTCGGTAAACGTGCTGGTCCATTCGACGAGCGTGACCGGTCCCGCGCCGAAGGCGTCGCCCCATTGATAGCCGGTCGCGCCGCCCTTGTTGTACCAGGCGATCTCGTCGACGGCTTTTTCCATCTGGGCCTTCTCGGGGCAGAGGTGGAGGTACATCGACGTTTCGACTTCCCCCGCGTGTCCCGCGCCGCCCGGATAGACCGACTCGCGGAATGAATCGACGAAATCGGGATCGACGCGCAGGAGGGACCACCACATGAACGAAGCGACCAGGGCGTCGGTTTCCAGGATCGTGCGGCGGCCGACGAACTCGAGCAACGGCGTGTTCGAGCCGTGCCCGTTGACGATGATGATCCGCTTGAACCCGTGATAGCTGAAGCATTTGCATACGTCGAGGCAGTATTCGACGAAGTGATCGTAGGCCACGTGCATCGTGCCGGGGAAGTCCATCGCGTGGATGTTGAATCCGTAGGGGATCAGCGGCGCGACCAGAATTTTGTCGGGCGCGCGCCGGCCGGCCTCCAGGCACAGGCCCTGGGCCAGGACGTTATCGACGTCCAGCGGCAGGTGCGGCCCATGCTGTTCGGTCGAGCCGACCGGCAACAGGATCACCTTGCCCATTTGCGTGGCCTCGTTCACCTCGGGCCATGTCAGGTCGGAGTAGATATACTTTTCGGCGGCGGTCTGAGCCATTGCGCTTGCTCCTTGTCATTCCTCGGGGGATTTTCCGAAAGCGGCCTTTTGCAGCGCGGCCAGATCGGGCGGCTTGCGGGTGAGTTTGTAACTCTCCTTGTAGAGCTCGTTGAGGTCGCCCAGCTTGAGGTCCGATCCCCGGCGCATGAAGATCGGGATTTTATGCGTCGGTGTGGCGACCTTGACGCGTTGGCCGCCTTTGTAAACCTTCTGGGGATCCCAAGCGTCGATCCACGTGTCGCCCTGGGGCAGCCAAACGGTGGCTTCTTTAAGGCCCTTGCGCCATAGCGTCTTGAGGAGCAGGTCGGGACCGTAGAGGTAGCTATCCCACTGGCTCCAAGCTTCGGGCTGGTCGGGATAGGCCAGGAAGAGGGGACTGACGATCGGCGTCCCCTTCTTGTGGGCGGCCTTGGCCTGCTTGACGGAGTACTGGGCCAGCCGGTCGTGTAGGGTGGCATACAGGCGCCAGGTGGCGATCAACTCGCGGTCGAAGCGGGAGTCGCCGGACATGTTCCAGAAAGCGCGCCCGCGCGTGGGGCCGACTTGCATGATCGGGCTGAAGCAACCGAAGGCCAACCAGCGGGCGGTCAGTTCGGGGTCCAGGGGTCCTTCGCCGTGTCCGCCCACGTCCGAACCCCAAACCGGATAGCCCAGGACGGCGCAACCCTGCAGCGCGATGATGGCGGCGCGCAGGCCCTCGGGCGTCGAGGGCATTTCACCACCCCAGACCGTTCCATACTGAGTCGAGCCGGTATACGCCGCTCGCGCCGTCAGCGCAAAATCCTTCTTGCGCGCGCCGTTGGCGACCTCCCAGACAGTCGCCATGTATTGGACCGGATAGGCGTTGTGATTTTCACGGTCGGTCGTGCCGCTGGCGACCTTGGATGCGAGCGTGCCGGGGACGAACTCATCGGCCCGGTCGAGCCGGAACTCCGCCGCGCCGACCCAGAGTGGGTTGAATGGACCGTACTGCTGCCACCACTCTCGACCAGCGGTGTGGGTGAAGTCGACCAGGACGCGATCCGGCTTGCCCTCGACCTGGCCTGGGACGCCGAAGTTTCGCCGTTGCGCGTATTTGGCCATATCACCGGCCACCCACGGGGCGATCCACAACATGAAATTGACGCCCCCGCTCGGCGAGCCAGCCCACCATCGCCTTGGGTTCGGGAAGTCGCTCGACGTCCCACGTGAAGTCGCCGTAACCAAAAGGCTCGATGGCCCAGGGCCGGACCATCAGGTAGGCCGCACACGGGATGCCCAACGCCTCCATCATCAGGATGTCTTCGACCACCGTCCCGTTATACGGGGCTTCGACCCGCGTGCTGTCGTCATAGGTCTCGAGGTTGTCTTGGTCGCTACGCCAGCGCCAGGGGCGGAAGGTCCAGAGCGGGGGTTGGATCGGGGGTCCGACGTCCATGGCGTGCGCCCGAACGATCTCCATGGGGTCGCGCGACGTAAACAGTTTCATCTTCAGTGCCAGCCCTTTGAAATGGACCTGAACCGTGCCGGCGTGCGACTTGCAGAGGTCATAGCGATCGGGCCAGAACCCCTCGACCAGCAACCCGTAGCCCCGCGAAGAGAGGTAAAACGGGCCGTAGACCGACAGGGTTCGGCTTGATGCTCATCTCGACCTGCTGGCCGCGCAGGTTCAGCGCCGCGCGCAAGCCCGACGCCCACGACAGCTCCTGGTCACCGTCAACCACCCGCTCCATCAGACCGGTGAGGTATTCGTCCGGGTCGGCCCGGACCGCAAAGCCCCAGCCCAGGATGTCGGCGTCGTAATCCGCCGTCAGGCTGATGTCGAAGCGGCGTTTGCCGTCGGGCTTGAACCGGACTTCGACCGTACGCTCATCGATTCCCTCGGCGATGACCCAGCGGCCGTGGAAGCCCCCTTTTTGTTTCTCCGTCGAGTCGGGCCGGCCGCGAAGATAAGTCCGGCCCTGCTCGGTTTCGAAATAGAAGGTCCCCTTGGCACCCGGCGCGCCGGGTGCAAATTGCAGCGGGGATTTGAGACCCTGGTTGCGGACGACAAACTGCACGTCCCGGGCCGGCCCCGAGGCCACAAGCGTGAAATCGGCCCGGGCGCAACCCACCCCGATCACCAGACTCAGCATCAACAAGATTTTGAGGAACTGTTTCATCGCGCGCCTCAGGTTGAATGACTCATCCGGCGAAGGGAGAAAAAACAAATGTTTGAGCGGTGGACCAGCTCGACCGACCGGGAGTTTAGCGGATTGGGAACGATATTCAAGGAGAGAACCGCGGGGGGCGCTCACGGTGTTTTCGAACGGGAATAAAGGCCCGCCCGAAGGGTCTTTCAATTCCGATCTCAAATCCCTATTCTTTGTCATTTGTTGCACTCCGTAGGGCCAGTTGAGCTTATGGGAACCTCTAAAAATACGGTTTGCAGTCGTCCCCACGGGACTCCAATTCGTTATCGGTTGATTTCCCGCCACTTGCGTGGCGGGCTGAAAGCAATCGTCCCTGCCGGAACTGAATCTTTAGAGGCACTCTTATGATCGAACAGTTTATCCAAGAGACATTCGCGAACACGTCAGGCTGGAACGCGCTGCTGGCGGTTGTGATCGGCGCGATGCTTTTTACCCTTTCTTTGGGGGCCGACAAACTGGTGGAGGGGGCGGTTGACGCGGCGCGCGACCTGGGGCTGCCCAAGATCATCATCGGTGCCACGATTGTCAGCCTGGGCACGACCAGCCCCGAGGTGGCCGTCTCGGTCATGGCGGCGTTCCAGGGCAAACCGGGGTTGGCCATCGGCAACGGAGTCGGCTCGGTCATTTGCAACGTGTCGCTGATCCTCGGCCTGGCGATCGTCCTCTCCCGCATCCCGATCCACCGCCGCTACGTGGGGATCCAGTCGTCGATCATGTTGGGCACGGCGTTGCTGCTGATGGCTTTCGCGTGGGGCTCGCCCACCAAGACGATCACCCGTCCGATGGGAATCGTGATGGTCTTGCTGTTGGCGGTTTACCTTTACGGCACCTATGTGTTAGCGCGGCGCACTTCGGGCCAGAGCGAGTCAGCGTCGGTCGTTGAGGCGGTCGAGGAAATCCCCGATGTGACGCTGGCCCAGAACTTTGTGAAAATCATTGGGGGGTTGGCGGTCCTGATTCTGTCGAGCAAGGCGCTGATCCCGAGCGTCTCGCTGGCGGCCGTCCGTATCGGCATCCCCGAGGCGGTCATCGCGGCCACGCTGGTCGCCTTCGGGACCTCGTTGCCCGAGTTGATGACGGCGATCTCGGCGGTGCGCAAGGGTCATCCCGAACTGACCCTGGGCAACATCCTGGGTGCCAACGCGCTCAACGTCCTGTTCGTCATCGGGCTGTCGGCGATCGCCGTGCCGTTGAAGGTCGAGCCGGTTTTCTACCACATCCAGGGCCCGATGATGACGTTCATGCTGGCCCTGTTCCTGATCTACAGCCTCACCACGCGCGGGGCGTTTCGGCGTTGGCAGGGGGTTTCTTTGTTGGCGCTGTACGTGTTTTTCGTGGTGGTGCAGTATTTTGGGTGAAGAAGGGTTTAGGGTTTTACTCACCGCCGCCCCGGGCAACGCCGGTGTCGATCTCGACTACGTCGCCAACCTCCTCGGCCACAGCTCCGTCCAGGTCACCGCCATGGTCTACTCCCACCTGACCCACCCCTCCCTTGCAACCTCGAAACCCCCATCCTCGGGCCCGATCCCCAGCGCCGGCTCACGCAGCGGCCCCAGGTTGATCATCTCGCGCAGGATCGCCGCCGCCCCCCACTGCCCCTCCTGTGCGTTCGAGTCGAACTCCCCGTCGGCCACGTATTTCCCCCGGGTGTGCTTGTTGGTCCGCCCCCACAGATACGGCGAGTTCACCCCCCGATGATGGAGCATGGTGCCCCACCCATTATACCGCTCGAGAAACCACAACACATCCGCCACGGTCCGAAACGATATCCTCGGCCTCATCTTCATCTTCATGGCGACATGATCTCGTTCAGGTTTTGGATCGTGATCAGGGAATAAGGCGGCAACATTACCGTCATTCCAACGGCCGGTGCAATAAGGAAGCGCGCAAGGCCGCGACCGTGGACGTATAGGAGGACCATGACCATTGGAATACCGACAGCCATGATTACGCCTTCGCCTTGAATCTGATCGGGCCACGGCGTCAAGTGGGGAATCCACGGCAGTGCAAGCAGCACGCCCCGTTTGCGTCGGCCAAGCTCGATCAGGAGTGATTCCCAATCCTTTTTAACACCATCGTTCGGAACGAGTCCAAATAAGGCTGGGTGGCTTGCGGACCAGGCCGGGACCACCGGAAGGATCCGATATCCGCCGTTTACAATCGCCGGGAGCATGTCTCATAGTAGGCCCCTCATCACGCCGTGATTTTATGTGTTTTGTGAATGATCAATTGGCGCCGTGGTGAAGTAACTCACGAAAGGACTTCGAGAATGGTCATCCAGCCCGCCGACGAGCTTCGCGAGCTTGTCACCAACATCTTTATCAAGGCCGGCGTGGACGAGGCCAACGCCCGGTTGGTCGCCCAACACCTGGTCGACGCGAACCTGCGCGGGGTCGACACCCATGGGGTCTGGCACGTGGCCCGCTATGTCGACGAAATAAAGGCCGGTCACATTCGGCCCAAGGAGCGTCCCGAGATTCACTCCGAGACTCCCAACCACGCACTGGTCAGGGGCAACTGGACGTTTGGGCACGTGTCCGCTCGCTTCGCCATCGAGGTCGCCATCGAGAAGGCGGCCGAGCAGGGCATCGCGGTGGTGGGCGCGGTCGAGCTTAACCACACCGGACGGGTCGGGGAATACACGGAGTTGGCCGCCAAGCACGGGATGATCGCCGTGTGTTGGCTGGCCGGCTTCGCCGAGCACGACGCGCGCGCGGCACCCCATGGGGGCAAACGAAGGGTTCTGGACGTCAATCCAATCAGTATCGGTGCTCCGGCCGACGGGGGGGTCGGGGTGCTGCTCGACTACGCGACGACGGCCAGCTCTTTCGTCAAGATCATCAATGCGCGGCGGGAGAACAGACCGGTGCCCGAGGGCTGGGTCATCGACGCCGAGGGCCGACCGACCACCGATGCCGCCAAGTTTTTCGAGGGGGGAGCGGTGCTGCCCTTCGGCGGGCACAAGGGCTACGCGCTCAATCTGGCGACCGAGGTTTTGAGCCGCATTTTTACCGGCGCCGATGATTGGGTCAAACCCGATCGGGGCGTGCCGCACATGCGCCATACGGGGATGACCATGATGGTCATGAAGGCCGACTTGTTCCAGCCGCTCGATCAATTCAGCCGGCGCACCACGGAATTCACCGATCGGGTGCGCGACGTTCCCCCCGCGCCCGGTTTTGAGGAGGTCCTGGTCCCGGGTGATCCGGAGGCGCGGACGCTCGCCGTTCGGTCGCGCGAGGGCATCCCGCTGCCCGATTACGTCTGGGAATCGCTCACCAAGTTAGTCGACTAGGCTGGACGACCGCTCGGTCCCTCGAACCTCGATCTCAAAATGGCGTCCCTTCAGCTTCGGGTCGACCTGGAGTCGAATCTGGCGGGGAGGCCCGCCCCAGACCCACGCCGGCAGGTTATCGAGGCGGATGCGGTAGGGGCCCGCATGGGATGGGTCCAAGTCAAGCCATAGGGCGCGATTCGAATCCGGCGGGTCGGGTCTATTCCATTCGACTCTTACGCGAGAGGTCTTCGGAGGGTCGCAAGTCAGGTGGAGTTCGACGGCGCCGGCGAGGGACGAGGGGTTCTCGATATCGAAGGAAAGGGGACCCTCCGGCGGAACCGTTCCCGCGCCGCGCCAGAGTACTTGCTGGGGTAGGGGAGGGGCGCCACGGTCCGAACGGCCCCAGACGAGTGGCAGTTTGTGCAGGTCGGTCGGCTTCAGCCATAGATCGGGGTGCGTCGCTCGGGCTTCAGACGGCGGCTTGTCCTTGACCCCTGGATCGCGGGGGAACCGTTCCAGCAGCAGGCTGTCCCCCGCCAGTCGCTCCGCCGGGCGGTAGTGTTCGAGCAAGTAGGCCGCGATTTTCCATTGGCGTACATAGGTCGGGATATCATCGGGGTGGTTCCAGTAGGGGTTGGGACCTCGGAAGAGGACCCAGCGGGGACGTTTGCGGTCCAGCGCTTGGATTACCTCGTCCTGCCAGCGCATCCCGCTCGCGTAATAGGCCGTGTAGAAACGCGAGGGACTGAGCAGGCCCGCCCAGGCATAGAACGCCGGCTGATTGCTGAAATCGTAGAAACCGTCCTCGAGCGTCACCCGCTCCTTGAGTTCACCGACCACGTCGAAGAAGTCCTGGGCGACCGGATCGGTCACGGGGTGGGAGAAGGGGGCCTGGGCGTTGGCTGCGTACCAGCGGAAACTATCCGCCAATTTGGGCAGCATCGCCTCGTTGCCGGCAGGGGCACCGAGTCGCGGGTGAGCGTAGGGCAACATGATGATCAGCACGGTCAGAACGATCGACCGCATCCCCGCCTGACCCGATTCCGACGCTCTGGTTGCCTGCCAAACGACCAGAGACGCCGCCAGCGCCCACGTGGGGACCATCGCGTAGGCGACATGGCCGAAATCGGCCCGGTCCAGCGCGCGGCCAAACGCCAGGATGCTGAACAGCGTCAGCAGGCCGATCATCGCGGCCAAGGGCGAGCGGTCGCGGCGGCGGATGTTCGCCAGGCTCACCCACACGCCCAGGATGCCCACGAGCGGCGAGATCAGGACGGCCAGCGTATTGAAATCGAGGGGGATTTTGTCGGCGTGGCGCTTGACCCGGAAATACTCCAGGTGCAGGTCCCAAACCACGCCCAACTGGTCGTTGGCCACGAACCAGATCACGGTTGGAACGGCGGCGATCAGGACACCGGCCGCATATGCGACCAGCGGGCCGAGTCTGTGACGCGGGCCCTCCCCGCCGACCGGCCCGGTCAATCCCAGTCCGCCCCAGACAGCCGCCCAGAGGAATCCGGTCGCCAAGACCAGGACCCCGGTATCGAGCGAGAAGAAGAGCGCGGCCCAACCCACGGCGCCGGCCAGGACCATCCAGCTCGGTTTTGCCGTCCGCGCGTACTCGAGCGTCATCAGGAGGGTGAGCCACATCGGGGCGTAGCGGGCGCTGGGCGGGCCGACGGAGGCCGCGCAGAGGGCCCCCAGTGCCAGTGCCGCCAGCCCCCAGCGCTCTCCCCAAGCCCGCAGATAGAACCAGCAAGCCAGGGCCGCGGCGACGGCGGCCAGCAGGCAATAGATCGAGAAATCGAGCGAATGGGCCTCGATGCGCGGCGGGCCGACCAGCCAACCAATCAGCGTGTTGATCGCGAAGCCGTGGACAAAGAAGATGTCGATCCACTGCCGCGCCCCGTGGGCCATGGCATGGGCGGCGTAGATAAACTCGCCCTGGTGAAACGCGTCGTAACCGGCGCTCGCGCCCGAGCCCAGCGCGAGCCAGGCCAGCACGCTCCAGGGTAGGAATCGGATAGGCCCAACTCGCGGAGACAGCCCCAGCCGGCGCCGACGCACACCGAGAAGAGTCGGGAGAAGTAAAACGCCCAAGGTTGCGAACGATAGGGAAACGGATCCCGGGACTGGCCATCCGAGCGTCCGTCCCAGGCGCATGGGCCACGCCGCCAGCGGTGCTATGGCCAATAGCAGCCAGGCCCACCACTCGAGCCTGTACGGCTTTCCTTGGACGACCGTGTCCACTTCACCGCTCGCATTTCGAGGCGGGAGCCAAAGTGCTGGAACGATAAGCAGCGCGGGCAGATAGAAGAGGACGCCGACCCAGCCGCGTGGGGCGAAAGCCTCGACCAGCAACCAGACCTGCAGCGCGACGGCCAAGGCGGCAAGAGGCCGGGGCGGCTTGTCCGGCTGAGGCTTCGCTTGCGGCTCCGGCGGGCCCGTGGAGGCCGCTCCTCGCCCCCAGGCCGGCCAGGCCAGGAACCCGATAAGGGCCAGTCCGACCAACCCATGAGTGAGGGCCTGGGGCTCCCGCGCGATCGACCGAATAAGCCAGGCGAGATGCCCGGCGGCGGGGGAGAATCTGAACCGCATCAGCAGATAGAGGGTTGCAAGGCCCAGGCCGAGCGCGCCGGTCGCGATCGCGAAGGCCCGTCCCGGCCGCGAGCCGGCCCACGCCGACCGTGAGCAGACCCGCGCCATCAGCCAACCAAGCCCCGCGCACAGGGCAAACCCCACGACATAGCTGAAGATCTCGATATTTGGGGGGTAATCGTGGACGGCGGGGGGACCGGCGACGCCGTTATAGGGGGCATACTCGAAACGCCGCACCCACCTCAGTGAGATGAGCAGCATGGCGACTCCCCATACACCCCCGGCCGCCGCAGCCACGGGAGTGATCGGCCCGGGTGCTCGGTTCGATGGTGAGTTGGCGGTCCAATAGGCCTGAGGAGGCTCCAAATCAATCACCCCCGGTCAGCGTGAACGCTTTTGCGCTGCGATGAGCACACAAAAAAGTTGAGTGCCATTGATAATTCCGGCAAAATCATAGTCTCATTCTCGCCCGAAAGGAACGGGCAACATGATGCGCGAAATGACCTGGATTCATCGTTTGATCGCCGTGTCCGCCGTGTGGCTGTTGCTCGGCCAACCTCCGGAGGCGCGCGAAGACCAGGAAACTAAAAGCAATTCCCGATCGAGCGTCGGCCAGCACTATCGGGCGCGTCAATTGGCGCGCGATGCCAAATTGCGCCGCCAGAAGCCGGACCGCGAGTTGGTTGACGTGGAGCCGGTGCCCTGGGTGAACGCCGCGGGCGAGCGGCTGGTGGGCGTGGTGGAGTCGCGGACGTTTACCAGAGCGCAGTTGGATTTTCGGGTCCGGCTGTTCCTGCGCGCCGAACCGCGCCTGAATGATGATCCCGAGAAGAGGGAAGACCGCCGCATTCTGACCGAGAGCCGTATTCTGAATGATTGGGTCAAGACGACGGCCCTGGCCGTGTGCGCCGAGGACCTGGGATTGACGGCCACCGATGAGGAAGTCAAACGAGTCTTCAGCGATCTGTCCAAGGGGAGTGGGGAATCGTGGGACGATACCGAGGAAGTCAAGCGGTTGATCGGCATTCCCGAGCGCGAACTGCGGAGGGAGACCCTCGACGCGATCCTGGTGGACAAACTCCTGCGGCGCGAGATCGAGGCCCGTTACAGCGAGCGTGAAGCGCGTCGGACATTCCGGCGCGGCCCCGAGGCGTTCCTCCAGCCCACTCGCGTGCGCGCCTGGCATATCTTCCACGCTCAGGTGGGCCGCCCCATTAAGAAGCGAACTTGGTATTTCAAAGAGGTTTCCGAAATCGAGATCACATTGAAGAAACTGCGCAAGCGACTGAAAGACGCCGAGAATGAACTGGAGGTGCTCCAGATCAAGAAGGAGCTTGAGAGACGGATCGAGATTGCGCTCACCGAGATGGTTTGGGTATCCGAGGAAGGACACCTTGCCAAGAAGATCAAAGACGCCCTGTTCTCGCTGGAGCCCGGTAAAACCAGCAAGGTGATCAAGTTGCAGCACCGGGTCGGAGGGAAGGTCGATTACCACATCTTTCGCGTCATCGAGCGCAAGGAGGGCAATCAGCCGACGTTCGAGCAGGCAAAACCGCAGATTGAAAACCTGTTCATGAATAAGATCCGCGATCCATTCTACGAGGCCATCAAATCGAAATATGATATCTATCAGGCCGCCTCGGGCTTGAACAAGTGGTACCACGTGGCGAAGGCGCCGCCGCCGGTCCCCGTTTCACGTATCGATCCGACGGCCCTAGCCATCGACCTGCCTCAAGGGGGCGAAGCAAAGCCCAGGCCCAAGAACCAGCCGCCGCGGGTCAAGGATGTCCTCGACCTGAAAGCCGCGCAAGACGCCGCAAGGCTCTCCCGCAAGCTCGAAGAGCACCAGTGGGACGGTCTTTTGCTCGACGACCGTGTCGACGACGCGGATTAGAATGCAGCCTCCAATGGAGCCAGATTGTCCGCCCTACGCGCCGTACTTAGCGCGGTAGGCCTCGATTCGCTCCAGGAGTGGATCGTTCAGGATCAACTGGCCGTCGATGGGTCGCTCGCGCAGGCATTGGACGATTTCGTCCAACGTGACGATCGGAAACGCGTCGATGTTCAAATCCGCGCCCAGCTCGGCCAGGGCACTTTGCTCTGCGCGGCCGCGTTCCTGGCGATCGACCGACACGATCAGCCCCGCCAATCGGACGTCGGCGATGCCGGTGAGCAATTCAGCGGACTCACGCACCGAGGCGCCGGACGTGGCCACATCCTCGACGATCACGACCCGCTCGCCGTCTCGTGGCTGGTGGCCGACGATCAGGCCGCCCTCGCCGTGGTTTTTGGCCTCCTTGCGGTTGAAGGCGAAGGGGACCTCGCGTCCGATGGGCCAGCTGAGCGCGATCGCGGTGGCGGTGACCAGCGGGATGCCCTTGTAGGCCGGACCGTAGAGGAAATCAAAGCCGTCTCCCAGCCGTTCGTGGAGGGCCTGGGCATAGAACTGACCGAGCCGAGCGAGCCTGGCTCCGGTGTCGAACCGGCCGGTATTGATAAAGAAAGGGGTCTTGCGACCGCTCTTGGTGACGAATTCCCCAAAGTTGAGGACGCCTGAGCGCACCATGAACTCGACAAAGGCCGCCTTATATCCCTTCACGGGGCCGCTTTCTCCCACCTTTGCCGATGGGGTTGAAACAGGAAACATATCCCCTCCTCCGCCAGTTGAGTCCGAAATGACGCGTAAGTCAAGCGTTTTCCGTGTGTTACGCTGGTTGAAGCCCTTCCCAGGGCCTGCGTCCTGAGTATATACATGGGACGGTTATCTGTCACGCTAGGCCGGTTAGAAAATCGTCAAATGGACCGACGCCCCCCGCCGGGCGCAAGAAATGGTGGCAAAACGCCCTCTAATTCCTCTACTGTAGAGTGTACTTATCCGTCAGCGTCGGCGGTGAGATAGCCTCGCTGGGCAGTTGTAGGTTTCCAGACCGGAGGGTGTCGGCATGAGTCCAAAGCTTTTAGTTATCAATCCCGAACATTGCATGGAAGTTCAGTTCGAGCAGCAAATCACGATGGGGCGGGATGTGTTCAACTCGCTGAGCCTGCAGGACCCCGAGGTCTCCCGCTCCCACGCGATCATCTTCGAGCAGGAGAGCGAGATGATCATCAAGGACCTCAAGAGCCGCAACGGCATTTACGTGCGGGGGGACAAGTTCGTGGAAAGCACGCTCCAGCCCGGCGATGAGATCATCGTGGGCGCGACGGTCATGATCTACGAGCCGCCGGACACGCTGGACCTGAACGGCGTCCTCTCCAAACGCGGCAAGTATCTGGTCGGAAAGCGCGTGGGCGTCTCGGGCGACGACGCCGCGCGGCCAGTGACGATCTACACCATGAAGGAACTGGACCAGGCCGTCGAGACGTTGCTCAAACAGACGCAAAAGAACTCGTTCTTCAACATCGACATTGCGCTGTTCCTGCTGCGGGCGATCAAGGACATGAACGACTCGCCGGACGCCACTCAGCTTCTGGAGCGGGGGTTGCGGCACGCGACCGAATACCTGGGCGGCCATCGCGGCGTCATCATGGAGACCGATGAGGAGAAGAAGCACCTCAAGGTGCGGGCGATCCTGTCGACCGACAACTCGGAGACGGTGCGGATCGGCCAGCCGATCCTGCGCGTGCTGCTCGAGGCGGAAAAGGCGATCTACTGCCCCGACGTGGCGCAGGACCGGCGTTTCGAGTGTGACTCGGCGGAGGCCAGCCGGGTCCTCCATTCATTTGTCGCCTGCCCGATCCGCAGCGGCGACGAACTGTTCGGTTTCATCTACCTGGATTCGGAGGACAAGGGGCTGAGCTATGACTTCTCGGCCCTGCGTTCGTTGTATATGATCGCCTCGCACATGGGGGCCCTGCTGCGTAGCCGCGATTTGCACTTCAAGAAATACACCCCGTCCGAATCGGCGGAGGTCGCCTCGGTTTCATGACCTCGACGGTCATTGAGACCGCTCAATCCTTGACAGCCATCATCATCATGTTCGGCCTGTTTTGTGCCTTGATGGAATGGCTGTGGGCCTCTCCCGAACAGGTTGAACGGGGGCGGCTCGAGGCCCGGGTGTGGTGCATCGCGGGCCTGGGCCTTGCGGTCGGGCTGGTCCTCGCGCGGGGCGAGTTGACAGGGCACGGCGCAATCTGGCTGATTCAGGGGTTGCTCGTCGCGGTGCTGGTGCGCGTGGGGGGGATGTGGGCTATGCGTTGCGGCGTCAATCCGTTCGGGCTGCTGCGCCGGCGTTGGCGGCGGTGGCCCTGGCGCTGGCTGCTGACGGCGCTGGGCGCGATTTGGGTCTGGACGGCGCTCCTGATGAACTGGTTCAAGCCCCGGGCGTCCGAGGCGATGGTTGAGGGGCTTGGGCTGGATCAGATGCACCCTTACCTCGTGTGGCCGTTTCTGGTTGGGATCATTTCGCTGGCACCGATCCTCGAGGAGTGCTTTTTTCGGCATTACCTGCTTTATCGGCTCGCCTGGCAACTGCGGCGGGGACCGGCGCCGATGGCGATTTCGATCGCCCTGACGAGCCTGCTGTGGGCGGTCGCCCACGTGGGATTCATGCAGCCCGTCTGGCTCAAGCTAGTCCAGACCGGGGCGATCGGCATCGTGCTCGGCATGACCGCGCGCCGTCACGGACTCGAGGCCGCCATCGCGCTGCACTGGGCGTTCAATCTGTTTATGATTCCGTTGGGGATGTGGGTCAGCGGTTAGAGCGCGAGACGTCTTGCAGCGTCCCAATCGGGTATCCTGAGTCTTCGTGGGAGGGGTTCGCTACGCGAAATCGAGATTCTCGGTGATTCTCGTGCCGTCTTTCTTGAATGATTCCATGTAGCGTTGAATCCTCTCCCTGGCCATCGGCAGATCATGATTATTCAAGTTGATATTCAGCAGGTCGATGTACCAGGGGGCTTTGACGCCGTCCAGGACGTATGCTTCAACGATCTCGCGGGCGATCGGCAGAGTCGTTGTTTTTGAATTGTCGTGGACGTCCTTGTTGCTCGCGTGGAGCAGTTTTTCGGCTTCTTCCGCCAATAACCTCTCGAACAGCTCGACCGAAAAGTCCTCGCCCGCTTTCTTGCCCGTATCGGGGTCGTTTTCGGTCAGTTTCGCGCCCTTGTGGATCCATTCCCACAGGATGCTGAGTCGAATCTCGCCCGTCGCCATGTCTTCCATCAGATACAGAACGCCGTCGTCGCCGAAGAAGTCGGCCGGCTTGAGTGCCGCGGCCTGAGATCCCTGTCCGAACGCGTTGCCGTATTGCAGGCCGACGCTCAGTAGGTTGCGCGCCCCTCGGACCGTCCGCGGGGCCGGATCGAGCAGGGTCAGGCCGTCGGCGTGGGCTTGCGAGTAGGTCAGCGCGGGGAATGACCGGCCGAGTTGGTTGGCGTCGCCCACCGTTTCCCACACGGGCCGGACGATGTGGACCATCTTCCAATGGGCGACCCACTTGCCGCTTGCCCCTTCGCGCTGCTCGCGCTCCGCTCCCGCGAACGCCTTCTTCATGCTTTCGGCGACGCCATCTTTCGTGCCGACGGGGATATTGGGCTCCATCCCGCCTTGCCACAGCGCGCAGTTGCCGTTCAAATCCGGCGTATTGACCGCCCGCCGGACCCGGTCCTCGTAATTGCGCATATAGGCGTAGGTCATCGTGATCGATTCGATGTTCGGGTTGATGAAGTCGGGGTCCCACGCCATCGCATCGGCAACGCTGTTGATGTAATCCCAGCGGCCCGTGTTATACCCGGCGAAATGCAGGCCCAGGGCGGCGCGGATTTCCATCAATTGAAACGTCGCTTCGAGCTGTTCGACGAGGACGTAAACCTTGATCGCGCCGACGGGGAGGCCGAGGTGTTCTTCGAGCGCCGACAGCATCTCGTTCCACAGCGCCGCCTCCTCGGCGGTCTGAATCTTGGGCAGATACAGGACGATCGATGAACCCGCCGCCTGCAATTGCCGGTAGTTGTTGACGACATACAGCGTCACGTCGACGATCGATGCCGAAAACCCGCGACCCTTGGCGTCGCGAATGTGCCGGTCGTCTAGATGCAATCCGCGCGCACGGAAGATTTTGGTCGTGAAGCCCAGTTGTTCGCGCCAATCGCGAACGATCTCCCGCCCAAGGAACCCCGCAGACCATTGGTTTATCTCCTTGGCGACCTGTTCGGCCGCTTCCATGAAGACGGGGTCCTTGTTGATGGCCAGTTTGAGGTTACGTTGATTATCGAGCGACATGGTCGTGATCTGCCCCAAGGCGTCCTCGCCGTCAAACATCCAACCGTCGGCGCCCGAAAGCAGCGCGTAGGCGACGTTGCGGATGCTCTTCTCGATCGGAGCATCCGGTTTCGCCCCGGGGCCGGTTCCCTGAATCCATTGTCGCTGGAGATCGACGGGGATTTCGGAACCAACAAACTTCCCATCCCTCCCCTCTTGCGCCTTGATGCTGGTTCGCGCGATAAGATCGTCTGGATTGAGGAACGCGATCCTTTGTTTGTTCCGGGTCCGTTGCGCTCTTCTTTCGATTCGTTTTGACATGACCATCTTTTGATCGTCATTGAACCAAGCCAAGAATGCCAACGCGGTCATTACTTCTGGTGTATAGACGTCAGAATAGGAACTTTGAAGACCGGCACGAATCTCCAGCTTTGCAAATTCAGTGGAGGACCTCATGGATTGGTCATCAATCTTATGGTTGGTGTCCATACTCTAGATATCTCCTTATGATTTAATCATATATGAGTATCGCCTGACAGTGTTCTTATGTCGACACTTTAACTACGGTCCGTCAAGCGAGGGTACGGTTTGCCTCTCCCTTTCCCCAAGATCTCCAAGAAGCCATTTATCTCGCCTCTTTTTCCACATCCTTGTATTCTTCTGAATAGGTGACAAGAACGCGGAACATATAAACTGCCAACTGTTTTAAGGATAGATTATATTTATCTGGAGTCTAATAAATAAGATTCTCAGTTTTTTGTATGTTTCGTGGATTACAATACTGAGTCCATGTTTGTCGTGTGCAAATATCAGAAAACCTAGCCCTCTTCGAAGATGTTTTACAATCCCCCTAAAGTCCTGTTCTGCAAGAGATCCATCTTTGACGACAAGGCAAAGTACGCCAGGTTTGTCTTTACCAGATTTGTCTTTATGTCGATTGATCCAATAATAATCATCGAGGTGAGGCTCAACAAAGACACGACACACCCTTTTGACATCAGGGCATGGATTTTTATTCCCGGCCGCTATCGCATCTCCACGCGCTTTGTTATTCCTTTGGTCGGCAAAGTCGAAAAAGTGGTCGTAATACTTTCAAGCGCTACTTTGCCAAGATCTTTATGACCACAGAGAGCGGCGACATAGTTGCAGCTAGTACCTGGCACTAGAGCCTGTTAACTCTAAACAATTGACTTTTGGGGCGGATGGCGTCATGATCCTTTAATGATGCAGATCACTCCCGAACAATACGAAAAGATTGCCCCGTGTTTGCCGAAACAGCGGGGAAATGTCAGCCTGTCCAACCTCCAAGTGCTCAACGCGATCCTCTACGTGGCGGAACACGGCTGCAAATGGCGCGGCCTGCCGAGCCATTACGGCAACTGGCACACGATTTACACTCGCATGAATCGTTGGGCCAAGCGCGGCGTTTTGGCTCGTGTTTTCGAGCAAATCCAACGCCTGCGGATCGCTCGGATCAAACTGGAGGCCGTCTCGCTCGACAACACGTGCGTCAAAGTTCATCCCGACGGGACCGGCGCATTAAAAAAAACGGTCCCCAGGCCATC
>Ga0310121_10001727_pt1 | contig 21685 bp, 19 predicted proteins | sample CB27_Tmax_986_MG_FD_203504 | JGI IMG/M metagenome (GOLD analysis project Ga0310121, IMG submission 203504) | Marine microbial communities from Western Arctic Ocean, Canada - CB27_Tmax_986 | ecosystem: Environmental > Aquatic > Marine > Oceanic | place: Canada: Western Arctic Ocean | collected...
CGTCATCGTGAAGTGCAGCGGTCGATTATGCTCCCAGAAAATATCGACCGGTCAGCAGCAATCCCACCACCAGTACACCACCGAGAACAAGCTCTAATCGCTTCCTGGATGCTTGAGGCATGGTCTCGTCTCTACGTCCTGTTGATCGAAAACACTAGCGAGCTGTCCGTTATGGCAAGCTCAACGCAACGAGAGCGCTGGGCTGTTCACGGCGTGCACTACCTGCCTGCAGCAGGATGTACTGTTTGCCGTCATTCATGTAGGCCATCATGCCATATTGGACAGGGATCGGGATTTCGATACTCGCAAGAATGTTCCCCGTCTGCTTATCGCGGGCGTGCAGTAGAGGCATCCCGTCGTCGTTGAGTTCGGTCTCACCCCTCAGGTCCTCCGTGGTCTGCACCAGTAGGTCTCCCATCACCATCTGAATGGAGTGTCCAGTGCCTCCTAGATTCGGAATATCCACGCCTCGCAATCGAGGGTGGTTTCTGAAACGCTCCGGTGTTTCACCTATCGGAATGTCCCAGAGCTTCTCGCCCGTGTTCATGTCATACGCGGCCAATCCTTGCCATGGTTTGTAGAATGGGAGTCCATCGATCAAAGCGGGAAACTCGCCGGGCCCGCCGGGTGCCCACCCGGCCACTGTCGTACCCGTCGTCGGGGTGTGCCGTTCTCGTCCTCGCCAAACCTCCTCCGACATCCCCGCTAACCCTCTCGGCTCGTCCACTCCGTTAGTAGGCACCATGAATCTTGGGGCGCTGCACACGCGATTGTGCGGGGCATACATGATCCCTGTCGACGGGTCGGCGACCGGTGGTTTGTAGATGTTCAACCCGCCCGCACAGCCAATAACGTTGCGATAGTCGTTAGTATGCGGGTACGGTAACGGTGGAACGTAGAGCCCTCCCATCTCAAACTCACTCAGAGTCTCGAGTGCTTCGCGCTTCAACTCTGGCGTGAAGTCAAGAACGAACTCTTCGGAAAGCCCATTCGTGACGATTGGATCGAGAGGCTCCGGTCGGGTCGGATACGGCTGGGTGGGAGACGTGTAGTTCCCCGGCACCTGCGTCTGCATCACTGGACGCTCCTCGATTGGCCAAAGCGGCTCACCAGTGGCTCTGTTGAACGCAAATACGAGACCTTGTTTCGTGTTCTGAATCAGCGCTGGAATACGTTTTCCCTCCACCGTAAGGTCCATCAGGATGGGTGCAGTCGGGATGTCGTAGTTCCACTGGTCACTGTGATGGATTTGAAAGTGCCAGCGCCGTTCCCCTGTCTTAACATCCAACGCGAGCACACTGCCACCAAAAAGGTTGTGACCTGGGCGGTGACCGGCATATGACTGGACAGTTGAAGCGTTCGTCACTAAGTAGACGAGCCCGAGCTCTGGATCGGCCGCTGCTGGAGCCCACGACGACATGTCGCCAGACCATTGCCACGCATCGTTCTCCCAGGTCTCGTGACCGAACTCACCAGGCCGTGGAATCACGTGAAACTTCCAGAGTTGTTCGCCCGTTCGGGCGTCGTATCCCATAATGTCCCCAGGGATATTCTCAATCCGAGTCTGGTCATAGCTTGGCTCGTGGCCGACCAGCACTACCACTACTCCGTTTACCACAATCGGAGGCGCCGACGCCGTGACCATCCCTATCGGCTGGGGAACGCCATTGTCCGGATCATACGGTCCGTCCCAACTCATCCATGGTCCCCAGTCGCGCATTAAGTCCGGCACCAGATCCACAACACCGCTCTGAGAAAAGTCTTCGAGTCCAACCTGCTTACCCCAACCATCGAGTGGGTCTCCAGTCCGTGCATCTAAAGCCCAAAGGAAAAACGCTGGACTCGTGACGTAGATCACGCCCCGACCGTCTACTTCGGCGTAGGCAACACCTTTCCCAAAGTCGGTTCGTGGCGAGCGTAAGTAGCGCATTGTTTCCGGTTCTCGAAAGGTCCAGAGTGTTTCCCCCGTGGCCGCATCGATTGCCACCACCTGCCGCCGTTGCCCGGATACCGTGTACAGCACGCCATTCACAAACACGGGAGTGGCACGGGTCGTGTACTCTACCCCCGCTCCGAAGTTGCTCCCACGCCAAATCCATGCCACCTCCAGCTCAGAAAAGTTTGATGCGTCGATCTGGGTCAGACCAGGATTGGATCGTGTGTGGCCCGCGTCGCCCCCGAGGTAGAGCCACTCTCCGTTCTCAACCCCGGTTAGCTGCGCTGCACCGTCCGGGGGCACTGCCAATCCGAACGCCAGCATCAGGACAGCACCAAAACTCCGTCGCTTCATTGTGTTTCCTCGTGTTTGCTCGTCGAAATGTTGAGGGATTTCATAAATTAGGGAGTTCGCAGTAGCTCCACACGTTCCACCCACTCTCCGAGCCGCATGACTCGGTCAATCGCCAACGTGTTCCGAATGTCGACTAGGGGATCAGCGTTGAGAACGATAAGATCCGCAACCTTGCCAACCTCGAGTGTGCCAAAGTCGGCCTCACCCACCGGAGGCATCTGACCAGCCCCAGTGGCTGTTGCCGCAACGATCGCTTGCATCGGTGTTAAACCGGCCTCGACGTACAGCTCCATCTCGTGGTGGACACCCCATCCAAATGGCACGTTCGAGGTCCCGGCGTCGTTACCAAGTGCAACCTTGATACCGGCGTCATGAATTGTCTTGACGAAATCCTGAACTTGTCGGAACGCATCTTTGCGGTCCTCGAATTCCTGAGCTTCGACAACTTCAGCTCTGTTCTCAGGATTATCCCACCGGGCTAGAGCATCCGGATTGAACGCCGCCCGTAAGGCTGGGTCATCCAACAGCTCCGGATGTTCGGCGAAGTGCCAATTGTTCTGAACGATCGACAATGTTGGCGTGAAAGACACGCCGTTATCGAGGCACATCTGCAGGAACTTCTGCGAGGGTTCTGGGTCGTTTACAGGCGCTCCGGCTCCCGGACCGAAGGTCAATACGGTACTGTGCAGAAAGTCTCGCAACCCGGCCTGAACCAACTGTCGGCCATCGGCTTCGTCATCAATATGAGCTACTGGTACAACGCCGTTTTTGATCGCTTCGTCAATAATCGTTGTCCGTATCTCCGGAGTGATCTTTAAACCTGGCTCCGGCATTTCGTTGACCCACATCTTGATGAAATGCACACCAAGTGCGACTTGGTCTCGGACCATCGCCCGCGCCTCTTCCTCCGTAGTAGGTGCATTTCGACCGGAGGCATTAAAACCGTTGGGGTGCGAAAAGCCGAGGCCGGCCGTGTACGCACGCGGGTAGCCCGGTCGGCCGGCATTAGCCTCAAGCAAGAATGAAACCGACTCTGCTGAATCGCTGCCGATACTCCGACCAGTGGTAACGCCGTAGTAGAGCTGTCTCTGGAACTGACGCTCGATGTCTTCCGGTCCGCCGCGATAATGAACGTGCAAGTTCACCAGACCAGGAATGATTGTCTTACCGGTTACGTCAATCACCTCTGCATCGGCGGGAACAGCGGTAGCACCTCGAGTGCCCGTAGTTTCTATCCGCCCGTCACGAATCACGACGACCGAATCTGTAACAGGTGCAGAACCAGTCCCGTCGATCAGTTTTCCGCCGACCAGTACTAGTCCGTCATCCTGAACAACAGGAGCCGCGCTCTCTTTACACCCAGGAAGAATTAGGACAAAGCCAAGTGCGAGTACACGCCAGCGTCTCATGAAGAACTTCTCACCGAATGTCAGAGTTTATTCAGGAATCTCTTCCTTTTGTGTGATTTTCGGTACGCTGCTTACCGATTCGAAACGGCAACGCCTTCCCCCACGGTGGAGGTGACTAAGCCTGCCTGAAGCAGGCACGGTGTTGTACTGCTTATCCTCGTGCATCCAGTATTATGCCGTCAGTTGCATGATTTACGGCAGCCCATCCATCTCTTTCAGCCAGCCGATTACTGGGTTCCAACTCGGAACGCTTAGGCACGCTAAGTCTGTTCCGGACGAGAGCCTGAAGGAAGTCTACAGCTAGCGTTCACAGGGAGTGAAAAACAGCATGAAAAGAAGAGACTTCTTCGTTTCAACGGCATTAGGGATGATCGGTTTTGGTGTCGGAGATCTCTCCCTCTCCGCTTCACGGCCCAACATAGCCTCGCAAGCTAACAACCGCAAGATCTTGATCGCCGGTGGAGGCTTCAAGACATCATTTCTCCGCTACATGGCGTCCCTCACGGGTAAGGAGCGACCGAAGCTCTGTTATTTACCGACCGCCTCTGCTGACCGAGAATCCGGCATCATTCAATGGCACGAAAACTGCGCACCGTTGAACGTCGTCCCATCGGTTCAGGCTAGCTTTATCAACAGCACCCGCATGACGCAAACGTTCGAAGAGGTCTTATTGTCCGTGGATGGCATCGTCGTGTCAGGCGGTAATACGCTGAATCAGCAGGCCATCTGGAAGGCCCATGGAATTGACAAAACCCTCCGAACTGCCTGGGATCGTGGGATCGTGCTCGGCGGCGCCAGCGCTGGCTCACTTTGCTGGTTCGAAGAGGGCACGACGGATTCTCGACCAAAGGAATTGACGAAAGTTGAATGTCTGGGATTCCTCAAAGGAAGCCACTCCCCTCACTATGATGCTGAAGAGAATCGCCGGTCGACGTATCACAAACTGATCAAATCGGGTGAACTGAAACCCGGATACGCCTGCGACAACGACGCCGGAATCTATTTTGCGGACAACGAAGTGAAGAGAGTGGTGCACACACGAGAAGACGCCAAGGCCTACCACGTCAGTCTCCAAGGGGGCACGATCGTCGAGGAAGAGTTGAAGGCGGAAATGATCGAATGACCTAACAACCCGTGTATGTCACTACACTTTCCCTTGGAGTTTTGGCGTTCACATAAACGCGCCCTTGCCGACGCCAGCTTCAGCTTCAGTCCTGCGACACGTTTCCGCCATTCAGCGTTACTGAGACGATGCTGCGCACGAACCGCTGTGACCCCGGCGCCTTACGGGCACTCGTACCGCCAAACGAGCCACACACACCGAATCGAGAAAAGTGCTCTTTGCGTGGGTTTTGTAGGCTGTGCCCGGTACCCCCTGTATGATGTCTTGGGGGAGGAAAACGATGAGACTATGGCTGTGCGTATGTTTCGTTTTGATAACTGGATTCGGCGCTCAGGTCATGGCCGAGAGCCTCTTCGACGGTACGTGGTCTGCGCGCGTTGTCAGACAGACCGGCGACCAGAACCTCACAATTGTATTGACCTCCGATGACGCCGGACGGGTGACGGGATCGCTGACGGGTCAGTCCGAAACGAAACTCCAGATCGTATGGGGTTTCGTCAAGGGTGATCTGATCGTCTTCAAGGTCGACGTGCTCTTGGCCAACGAAGTACTTCGCCGGCTTGGCGTAACCCCAGATCGGCCACTACCGTTTGTCTACGTCGGCCGGATCCAGGACGACCAGATAGCCTTCGGCCGACGGCCCGAAGAGCTGAGCGTGGGCCGTCTGGTCGAGTTCACCGCAAAACGCGCCCAGTAGCCTCACGCGGCCGGGTGGTCGATCCCTGACGCTCAGGCCGGCAAGGGTGGCATCCGAGGACCCGGAGTGGAAAACGTCATCTCGGTAATTGCCTTGACACTCCGATTGCCGTATCGGAACGGGATAATCAACCGCAGTGGTGCGCCGTGCCGCGGTGGAATCGGTCCATCGTTCATCAGCCACGCCAGCATGACCTGTGGGTGTCTCAGTGTTGTAAGTGGCTCGTCAGCATAGAAACGATCGGACGCCACAAAACGACAATAGTGCGCCTCTGGGATAAGACCGAGCATGTCCGCGAAATCACGAAAGCGAACGCCGGTCCATTTCACGATGCCGCGAGGATTTGGGGCACCACATTGCAGGAGAAAGGTGTGGGACACGGCCGGCAGTTGTGCCAAATCCGAGAAGCGCAACGTGCCGGTTCGGATCGCAAGACCCCGTGTGTCCACCTTGATCCGCATCTCACGGTAGTCGAACTCGATCTCTGGTGTTTGGCGGCCTTCGGTGCGCCACATCAGCGGATCGCTGATTGGCCCCGCCGCGCTCGCCGGATGCTCCGGAGCAGAGCCATCCGCATTGAGGGGTAACGGCGCCGGAAAACCATCGCGTAGCGGCCGTTCTACGAGTTCGTCTGGCCAGTCCTCCTGCCCGGGAACCTGAGCACCGATCAGACGCTCCGGTCTCAGTACACCGAAAGACAACCCAGCCAGTGTCGAACCTGAAATGGACAGTGCCTTACGTCGTGAGATCGTCATCGCTGCACCTCGTACAAGAAAGCTACGTCGAGAAATAAGCTAACCGCTACACCCCACAATCATAGAGTTTTTCGAGTCGTGAGACGAGGTCAGACGCCTTACTCCGCATCGTGGAAGAGGTCTCTTGAGATTACCGATCACACTCACGACCCCGACCTACACAATAAGTTGAAAGCTTCCCGGCAGATCTTGCGAGCGTCGCCCATCAAAACTACAGGCCCGTCACAAGCGTGACCATCGACGCGCATGACACCTGATGACTGCCGACCTTAAGCCCGTCTCGGCTGGGGTGGATGCGATCCGCTTGATGAACCATCCACACGCTGAGCCAGACAGTTTTCTTCTCCAATGCCCAAAAGTCTTACCGGCTGGAGATCTCGCCGCAAGAGGTTGAGAAAACTGGGCCAATCGAAACGGTCACCTCACTGCTATCGGAGATAGGTCACGCTCTGCCCGCCCGCAATAAACGGTTCAATCGGTCACTGGCAGTGCGATGGGTCTCGCCGGTCAAGCACGACGTTAAGGTCAGAGCGGAGGGCGCCTCACGTGATGATCGGTTGCCGCTTGGAACGCATCTGCCAGCAACAGCACCTCTGAGTCGCCAAACAACTTGCCCGTGAGGTGTAACCCAGTGGGCGAGCCCTGGAAAAAGCCGTTCGGTAAACTGACAACCGGATGTCCGGTACGGTTGGTCAAGGCTTGATTACTTCCGATGAAGAGGTCGAGGTCGCCCATCGCCTCATCCATTTGTTCCATCACCCGCATGCGGAGGCGGTTACCTTGGATGAACTCTACGGCGGGAATGAAACGCGCAGATCGGATCTCGTTCGGCCGACGGCTCTGTTCGGGGCCTTCTTCCACCAGGGTTAACAGTCCGGTTCGTGTCACGTCATCGAAGGCCGCAGCCGTTTCTGCATACCTCATGAAGTCGATCGCTTCGATCGGCACCTCTGGGAGATCGAACGGTAATACCTCCACACCCAGCGAGCGAATCACCCGCAGCGCTCTTTCATTGTTCTGACGGCTGTGACGTCGACGGGCCTCACTCTCTCGATCTTTCGGATCTTCGTCAATCTCGCCTTCGAAAGCGGCACGCAAATAGCCGACGCGCAGCTTGGTTACGTCGGCTGTTGCATCCCAATTGAACGGTACGTCGAGCAGTGTGTTGTCCTTCCCGTCGGGTCCGTAGATCGTATTAAGCACGAGAGCGCAATCCTCGGCTGAGCGACACATAGGGCCTATCGTGTCCTGAGTCCAGACCAGAGCCATGGCTCCGTAACGACTGACTCGCCCGAACGTCGGCCGTAGACCGGTTACACCGTTTCTCGTGGACGGTAGGATGATGGAGCCTCCGGTGTCGGTTCCAATCGAAAAGCCGACCAGACCAGCCGCCGTAGCGGAGCCGGGACCAGCGGAGGATCCCGAGGCGTCTTGCTCCGTGTCCCACGGGTTCCGGGTCAGTCCACCGAACCACCGGGCCGAAACAGCCAGTGCCCCGGTGGAGAGCTTGGCGATCAGGATCGCACCGGCCTCAGACAACTTACTGACGACCGTGGAGTCGAGATCGATGGTGCGATCCGCATAGGGCGACATACCCCAGGTCGTCTTCGTCCCCCGTGCAGCCAACAGATCTTTCGCTCCCCAGGGAATGCCGTGCAAGGGCCCACGATATGTGCCAGCCGCAATCTCGTCGTCCGCTCGTTGCGCCTGACGAAGTGCAAGCTCCTCGGTCAGAGTAACGACCACGTGCAGTCTCGGGTCGTACTGTTTCAGGCGCGCGAGATACAACCGGGTCAGCTCCGAGGGCTTAATTTGGCGCGTCTCGACAAGCTTGGCCAGGTGGGTCACGGGGAGAAACGCCAGATCGTCGTCCGTTGCCGGCATCGAGACCTCGAGCTCCCGTCGCTTCAACGGTCTACGATCGCTTGGGAGAACCTTCCCCGGAAGAACCGGATTGAAGACGACAGCTAGCTGGGTGTCGTTGCCAAGGTTGGCGGTTCGCAGCGTGTCGAACGCCGGGCGCGGACTATCCGAGCCGTTCAGTCGTTCGAGCATTCGTTGCTGCTCGTCGCGCGTGAAGGACAACCCAGCGATCACCTGGGCAGCCTCGATCATCTCAAGGGTGATGGTTTCGGCGTCCTGCACCACCGCCGCGAGCGCACCAGGCATGAGCGTCGACCCCAAGCCCGCAGCCGAGAGGCAAGCGAGGAGTCGGCGGCGGTTCATGGCGTATTGTTGCTCATCCATTGGACCCTTTCAAAGGTTGAGTATAGACGCCGATCCTACCGTTGACTGGTAGGCACTTCAACGGGGACTGAGGTTGGTTCGGGTGTGCCGTGAACCACTCGCTGGCGAAGCGTTGGTCGGCGACCATCTGCTCGCGGAACATCTCGCGCGCAACGATGTCGCGATTAGCGATGTCAGTAATCCCGACACCAGAAACAGACTAGGTTTACGCGATGCCAGCACCTTGCACCCCGACATAGACGGAGTACAGCGACTGACTCGCGGTCATGAACAGTCGGTTCCGCTTGGCACCGCCAAAGCAGACGTTAGCGCACACCTCCGGCAGGCGAATGAGGCCGATCGTCGCGCCGTCGGGAGCAACGACCTGCACTCCGGGACGGGCGCCAGTCCATATATTGCCCTCCACGTCACACCGTATGCCATCAGCTCCGGAGATGTTACTGGTCCCCGGAACCGCCAGCTGCACGTGACGCCGACCATTCGTTAGTGCGGTACCACGAACGTCCCACACCTTGATCTCGTGTCCAGAACCGGTGTCAGCAACATACAGTCGTTGGTAGTCTGGCGAGTAGCAAATGCCATTCGGTGCCCAGATTTCGTCACTGGCCTTACTGATGTTTCCGGTCGACGGGTCGACGCGATAGATGGTATTGGGCAGCTCGGACTCGGCTCGAAACCCCTCGTAGTAACCACCAATTCCGTACGGTGGATCGGTAAACCAAATACCACCGTCCGGATGCACCACCGCATCATTGGGCGAGTTCAGCCGCTTACCCTCGAATGAATCAGCGATAACGGTGACGGTGCCATCGTATTCGTAACGCACCACGCGACGGCCGCCATGCTCGCACGAGATCTGACGTCCCTCGTGGCCGAAAGTGTTGCCGTTGCTGTTACCAGACGGGCTACGAAACACCGTCACGCGGTCGTCGTTCTCGGTCCATCGCAGCTGACGATTGTTCGGGATATCACTCCACACCAGGAAGCGTCCTACCCCGTGCCAGGCTGGCCCCTCCGCCCATAACGTGCCGACGTAGTGACGCCTGATTGGAGTGTTAAAGAGGATGTAACGTCGGAAACGGTTGTCAAGCGCAATAATGTCTGGATCTGGATACATGAGAGGTGTATCCCCAGACCAATCGCGCGGCTCATAGGGCGGAACCTGGGTCTCCTGGCGCGCGAGCGAGGGGACGCCCGTGGCAATGCCAAGGGTGGTGCCAAGGAATACTCGCCGGTTCACGAGCGTAGGGCGGCGAATGTCGCGTGGGGCGGTCGTTATTCATGGACAGAATCTACTTCTGCGTGTTCTTGAGGAGCAAATCCGGCCCTCAGGTCGTAGTCGACGGCGGCGCTTGATTAACGCTAGACTGTTGAGCCGTCTCCAGCAGTGACCGATTCGGGCACACCACCTCGAGTAGGGAGAATCGATATGAAGAGAGTTCAAATCGCTATTGTTCTGGCCGCGCTCGTTGCGCTGGCTTCACCTTTTTTTGCGCAACAGGCACCCATGAGCTTTTTCGTAACCAGTACAGGACCCGGTGACGGCGCCAACCTCGGCGGACTCGAAGGTGCTGACGCCCACTGTCAGATGCTTGCGGCCGGCGCTGGTCGTGGCAGCGCCACCTGGCGCGCCTACCTCAGTCAAGCTTCTGGGTTTGGGGGCCCAGCTGCGATCAACGCCCGTGACCGTATCGGAACGGGCCCGTGGTACAACGCCAACGGGACGATGATTGCAGCGAACGTCGAAGATCTTCACGGAGATATCCAGCGTGACCGAAACAACATCCGCAAACCCCATGCTGTGGACGAAAATGGAGACGAGGTCAAAGGAGTTGGAGACCAGCCCAACGAACACGACATACTGACCGGCTCAGACTCACATGGCCGGGTTGTCGGACCCGTCGGCACGGCCGCGGCGACCACATGCGACAACTGGACCAGTAACAGTGATGGTGCGGCTATCGTCGGCCACCACGACCGTCTGGGTGGGCCTAACTCGTCCTGGAATTCGACCCATTCCAGTCGCGGCTGTAGCCAAGAAAACCTGGTAGGAACCGGCGGCGCCGGACTCTTTTACTGCTTCGCGACCAACTGATGTAATTCGGAGAGGTTTCGGACGCCGGGAGGTGTTCCACAAACGAAAGAGGTTGCCATCGTGCGGTGCGCCGTGCGTGCGTTCACGGAGACGTCTGGCGATTCACTGGAGACGGGGGTTACAGCTCAGGCGATGTGCGGTGGGCCCATGGCGCGCGTTCGCATTCACGATATGACGTCAAACTTCCGAACACCACCAAACATCGACTCCTTACAGTAGGACCAGAACTTTTCGTCCAACCTCATCGTGTCTCCGACTTTAGTGGGCTTGTATTTCGGACACGTCGTGATCGAGGCTTCGGAATCCACAATGAATTCTTTCCCGTAGGCCAGTCAGAGGTGTTTGGCATCGTTACCGATGCAGGGTTTGAGTAATTCGTGGTTCGGATGGGGGCATACTTCCTTCTGCCATCGTCGCCGAGTAGTAGGGAGTTCCGTCATCCCACCCACGCCACGCCGCCATGGACCGTAGAGGCAACCTTCCCCCGATCTAAAAGATGATCACCGAAAGCGCCCTCATCGCCATCGGTGGATTAGTCGCGGTAGTAGCCCTCCTGTTCCTACTGATAACCCGGTTCACCTGGCACGTTTTTATCGCGCTACTCCTCCCGATCGTTCTCTTCGCATTAGTCCCGGGTATCGATCGCGAGGCGTTCATCGACGCATTCGAGCAAGGGTTCGGTCGCACGATTCAGAGCATCGCCGTCGTGATCGTTCTCGGCTCGATTCTGGCCGAAGCACTCAAGCATACGGGGGGAGTCGAGCGCATCACGGTATCGATGGTCCGGTGGGTCGGCGAGCAGCGGATGCCTCTAGCGCTGACCTTGAGCGGTTTCGTGGTGGGGCTCGCGATCTTCTCTGACGTAGGGTATCTGATCTTGAACCCGTTGGTGCATTCAGCCGCGATCAAAAGCGGCGTAACCATGAGCGTGATGGCGACCGGTCTAGTCGGGGCGATGCAGCTTACGCATGCGATGGTTCCCCCGACACCGGGACCGCTCGCCGCCGTGGCATTGGTTGGTGCCGACCTCGGCCGCGTGATTCTGTACGGCGGTATCGCAACCCTGATCGCCTCGCTCGCCGGGTGGATGTTCGCTCGAATCGTCGGACCACATGTCGAATCGCCACCATCTAGCGAATTCGTCGGGCAGTCGTTTATCGAGCAGGGACGCGAGTCAGAGCTTCCCACCACCTGGCGCGCCTACGCACCGATCGTGATCCCACTCTCCCTGATCGCCGGTAAAAGCGTGGCGGCGTTTGCCCTGCCGCCCGGACACATTATCAACGCAGCGATGCTCTACCTCGGATGGCCCGTCGTGGCGCTCGGAATAGGAATCCTTTTGGCCTATCGTAATTCCAAGGCTGAACAGGCGCAGGAACGCACGGGAACGTGGATCGAGGAGGCGCTCCGCGCCTCCGCGATGATTATCATGGTCACCGGACTCGGAGGCGCACTCAGTCAGATTCTTCGAGAGACGCCGGCAGTCGACGCGATCGCAGCCGGAGTCGTCTCCACTGGCTTGCCCGCAATATTCCTGCCATTCATCCTAGGGGTAGCGGGCAACATGATCACCGGGTCGACGACGGTCGGGGTTATCACCGCTGCGTCGGTTGCCGCGCCCATGATGAACCAACTCGGGCTAAGCCCGGAAGCGACCATGCTGGCTGGCGCGGCAGGATCGGTCATCATCAAGTATGTGAACTCCAGTTATTTCTGGGTGTGCATGTCACTTTCGAGGATGTCACTCAGAGCTGCCCTGATCTCGTATGGTGGGGTAACGTTCGTGAACGGAGCGACGGCGATGGGGGTCGTCTACGTGATGTGGGCGGTGGGATGGATCTGAGTCGGACAACAAGCATCCGGGGTCCTGCAATATCTCGACTACGAACCCCGTCGGCATCCCACCAACGGGTCTTACAAGTCTCCTGCCGACGAACCTTTAAGCGCCCCGACTAGCAACCCACACTGCGCGCGTTGTTGACTCGTCGCGCGACCATATCCATATTATGGTTCGCTGGACAGAGGTTCGCGCACGCGATCGATACATCTATCGGTCGCAGCTGGAGGGTGACCATGCGGTCATTCGTTTTCGGTGTCGCGCTCGTCGTCGCGGGGAGCCTCGCGACTGCTCCTGCGTCACTTCAAGAAGTCATACCCAGCCCCTATGAGGTGGTGGATGGGTGAATGACGCCGTTTACCGACGATGGATACGCCTTCGGTTCACATCCTGGCGTCGTCGCAGAATCACCCGATCGGATCTTCGTGATCCAGCGTGGTGAGATCCAGCTACCCGACCCGCTCCCGTCGGGATGGGCCGGATTCGTCGGCTCGATAGGCATCAATGCCCTGAATACCGAAGAAAGCCCGCGAACTTGGCAGAACTGCATCTTCATCGTCGATGGCGATGGCAACCTGATCGACGCCTGGAACCAGTGGGACAATCTCTACGAAGGGTCGAATGGCCCGCACAAGATTCGGATCAGCCCCTACGACCCGGAAAAGCGTGTGTTCGTCGTGCATGAAACCGGGCATGCGGTCCACGTGTTCTCGAACGACGGCTCTGAGCTCTTGATGACGCTCGGCGAGCCGGGCGTAGCCGGGAACGACGACGGCCACTTCGGGCGTCCGCAGGACGTTGGGTTTCTCCGGGACGGGTCGATTCTCGTCGCCGATGGCCTGGACAACTCCCGCGTCGTCAAATTCGACGCCCAGGGCAACTACGTCACGCACTTCGGCGAGAAAGGAATCGGCCGCGGAGAATTCGACGGTGTCCACGCTATCACGACCGACAGCGTCGGTCGTGTCTACGTTGCCGACCGCAACAACCATCGCATCCAGGTGTTCAACGAAACCACTCGGGCCGCAGCGTGGTACCACCCCAACATCGCGCCCATCGCGGTATGGCCCGGTTTCGAGTTCCCAAACGACATCGTGATCAGTGGCTATGACGTCTGGGTCGCCGACAACATGCCCCCGAGAATGGTCAAGCTCGACTCGAACGGCAACGAGCAGGTCGCGTGGAACCTCGAAGGAGACGGCCCAGGACAATTTCGAGAGCTTCACCAGTTCTCGGTCGACACCGACGGGAACTGGTATGGCGCCGACAACGTCTTAGGCCGCACGCTGAAGTTCGTGCCCAAAGAGGGTGTCAACTTCGGGCAGTTGATTCAGCCTGATGAGGATCTACTCCCGCAGTAGGCGTGACTATTCCCCCAAGCACTTTGACCAGAAATCGTCCTTAGATGAAGGGCGCCGCGGGATATGCGTCGCTTTGCACAGGACCAGCACCTCTGAATTTCTGTCTCTTTCAGACTGTGGATCTGGCCATCTTCCGAAGGAGCTCACCTGCGCCCCATGCCGAAACTTGACGTCGCCCGTCACAAGGTCCATTCTTGGGGAGTATTCGGCAGGGCTGAACCATAGGAGGCGGATGTCAATGGGCTGGCGCAGTCTGTGGGCCGCGGGATTTGTAACCCCGGTCCTTCTCTTAAGTTCTCCAGCGCTTAAGGCGCAACACCCGGTTGAGAAGACTGACTGGTCGGTTGAGACGATTCGAAAGTCGGGCCAACTTGTTGCCCCTGTGTTCGAAGGCCACCACCAGAATCCAGACGGCACGTATACCCTCGTGTTTGGATATCACAATCTGAATACTGATGAGGCGATCGACATCCCGCTTGGTCCTGACAATTTCATCGACCCGATCGAGTACGACGGGATGCAGCCGACGCACTTCGATCCCGTACCTAAGAACGGGGCCCGGCGCCACTGGGGTGTGATCACCGTGGTCGTGCCAGAGGATTTCGGTGACCGGCAAGTAGTGTGGAACCTGCGACATCGCGGCCACCTGTGGTCCATTCCAGGGCACCTGCGGTCACCCCACTATCTTCTCGATGCTTTCGACACCGACGCCCGGGATAGACATGCTGGCGTGATGAAGTTTGAGCCGGACGGTCAGGGGTGGAGGGGACGGACTGGCACGGTCTCCGAGCCGCTTGCGGCCCGTGTCGGACAACCGATCCAGCTCAGCGTCTGGCTCGATCCGCTGCCCGATCCGCAGAACCTGGTGTGGTGGTTCAAACATCAGGGACCTGGCGACGTTATGTTTAATGCGTGGGAGTCCGTGGTCCCGCAGTCTGGCGGTGAGGCCACCACGACGGCGACCTTCTCGGAACCCGGTGAGTATATGTTGCGAGTGAAGGCCGTCGCGGATATAGCGACGATAGAGTACCACTGCTGTTGGACGAACGGTTACATTCGAGTAGACGTCACCGAGTGAACACTGATTTGAGCCAAGCTGTGCGCTTCAAGGAGAGACCGATGAACCAGCTTTTGACTGACGGAAAATCCCATCCCGTAGTAAGACCAGTTCTTACCCTGTGTTTGGCGCTCTCGATTCTCGCAGTGTCGGGGCTCCTTGTTCCCGCCTTGGCGCAGGAAGGGCAGGAAGCGCATAAGTCGACGTCTGGGGACGTCACCTTCACGAAGGATGTGAAGCCGATACTCCAGGCCAACTGTGAGGCGTGTCATCGGCCGGGCGCCATCGCTCCCATGGCACTGACAACGTACCAGAGCGTGCAGCCCTGGGCGCGCACGATCAAGCAGAGGGTGATGGCCCGGGAGATGCCACCGTGGCCGTACGACCTCACGATCGGGATTCAGGAAATTAAGTACAACCGATCACTGAGTGACGAGGATATTCAGACGATTGTTAACTGGGTGGATGGCGGCGCCCCAGAGGGAAACCCGGCGGACCTGCCTCGCCCGCTCGAGTGGCCGGAGTATAGCGAGTATTGGGAGCTTGCCAAAGATTTCGGTGCTCCTGATTACACCGTAACGACGGAACCGTACGTCGTTGCGGCTAACGGGTTAGACCAGTGGTTTGACTCGAGCGTGCCGCTCGAGGGACTCGAAGAGGAACGATGGATTCGTGCCATCGAGATTCGGCCGAGTACACCCGAGGCGGCGTACGTTTTCCACCACGGGAACACGTCTCTACGTCAAATGGTCGACGGTGAAGAACAGCGCAACGGCTTAATCGCCGCTGCCGTTGGCAAAATGTACGATGTCCTGCCAGGTGACGCGGGCATGCGGATCGTACCAGGGGCAAAGGTCGAGACCGGGATTCACTACTTCCCGGTGGGCGAGCAGATCATGGCGACGATGGATATCGGGATCTACCTTTACCCCAAAGGTGAGGTGCCTCGGTATATCACAGCCGGAGCACGGACGCTTCAAGCTGACAACACAACTTCTAATACGCGTGGGCCCTGGACGAAGATTAGCCCGGTGGATGCGGGTGGTGTGCGGGCCGTCGACATCTTTATTCCGCCTCATTCTACCCAAATGGTTCGAGGCACCTGGGTCGTACAGGAGCCCACCCGGATCCACAGCATCCGCGGACATATGCACCTCAGGGGTAAGTACCAGATGATCGAGGCGATCTATCCTGATGGCCGCAGGGAGGTGTTGAGTAAGCTCGACTGGCAGCATCGGTGGCACACGACGTTCCTCTTCGAGGATCATGTCCAGCCACTGCTGCCGAAGGGGACGCTGGTCGTGCTCACTTCGTTCTTCGACAACACCGCTGACAATCCAGGCAACCCCGATCCGGATCAGCTTGTCGTGTTCGGCAGACGAAGTGTGGATGAGATGTCCCACATCTGGATTGGTCGCACGTTCTTCGAGCAGGAGGATTTCGATCAACTCGTTGCTGAGAGAAAAGAGGTCCTACGGGAAAGGGCGCAAGGCGACTCACTCGTGGGTGGGGGACAATAAGCAGAACTGACCCGGGAACGAGTCCCCCGGGATAAGCAAGAAAGAGAGAGGGTGTGTGTAGGTAGTTAGTGTTGGCAGTGGCGGGTCAGTATCACCGTCCTTCAAGCCAACAATTAGACTAGCTCATAGACCCTCTTCAGCGCAGGTCGGCTCGACCATCACGACAGCCGTAACGTTGAGGGGGGTTTCGTTGTCTTACTCGATGAGCAAACCTCTGGCCAAGACCCGATGCCCCTCATGCGCCGGTACACTGTAACGCTCTAGTGCGCCAGTCAGTCTAGAGCACAGTGTTCCATCCACCTGCTCCTTCGCCATTTCGACAGTTACCCCTTGTCCAGTTTCCCGAGACCCGTCTTGACTCGGCGCGGAGAGCGGTTCAACGGGGACGGGATTAGTCATGCGGGTGCCCGGCTCATATAAGAACCAGTTTATTGAGACGTCTGATCTGACCATCTGATAACGTATTTAGGTCGATACTAACGACACCCTGTTTCCGATGCACGTCCTCCTTATTGCACTATTCCTCCTTGACACTGGGCCATCAGCGACCACACTGTATGCGCGTTTTAACGAATTCAAGCAGTTTGATGGCTATTTTTCGAAGTACAGTAAGCGCTACTTCGGTGCAGCGTTCGACTGGCGCTATTTCAAAGCTCAAGCCATCGCTGAGTCTCAGCTACAGAAGGATGCCCGATCGGGAGCCGGTGCAGTTGGGGTCATGCAGGTGATGCCTCGGACCTTCGACGAAATCCGTCAAAAAAATCCAAACATTCGTGGGCCGCTAGAACAGCCGCGTTGGAATATTGCCGCCGGAATCTCGTACGACCGTCAACATTATGTTGTTTGGAGAGCACCACGTCCACTCGTGGACAAACTCAAGTTCATGTTCGGCTCCTACAATGCGGGACGCCGAAATATTTTGAGCGCGCAGCGACTAGCGCTTGCGAACGGTCTCGATGGAACACTTTGGTCGTCGATTGAAACCCAACTTCCTGCGGTTACTGGCACACACAATATTGAGACACGGAACTACATCACAAGAATCTTTGAGATCAAACCCATCTTAGAGTAGTCGGATTTTCTGACTTGAACACGAAATGGAACTATCGATCCTCGTACTTAATTTTGCTTACGTGCTAATTGGCGCATTCTTCACACTTGCGTTTATGGCGTTAGGTTATATGCTCTTCGACCGTATGACGCCGTTTGATACCAGCATCGAGTTGCAGAAGGGCAACATTTCGGTTGGGATTGTGGTCGGGGCTATCTTCATTGGCGTCGGTGTCGCGATCGGACTAGTAATTGGCATGGGGTTGAATTAACCGGTCAGTAATATCAGTAAATCGCTCATCCTTTATCGCATCGAGGCCCGTCCGGCGGTCCAACGAAGACGGAGCTTACGGCTAATACTCGAAGTGCTAAGGCCGCAACCTGCGCTTTTTCGTGAAGTTTTGGCGTCCACATAAGCGCGATTCCCCTTGGAACGCCACTTTATAATGTTGAAGACGAGATCTTGGCCGTTGACGATTACCTGATTCCGGCGAACGGCTGGACTAATCATGCGCGCCTCTACCAGGCGGGCGAAGAGGCTTCGGTGCTGGTGGCCCGGCTTCTCCGGCCGCGCGTGACATTTGGCGTTAGGCACAGAAATACTGTGGGAACTGGGCCCACGGAGCGTGCCAACGGCCTCACAGAACTACCGTGTCGATGCATGTCTTGGACCCGAACCGTAGAGGTCAACCGCCGGCTGGCAATGATCGTGTGCGACAGGTTGTCGGAAACCCTTGGTTGTCGCGCCCTCTCTGGCGAAGACTTCGAGGGCTCATAGTGCTGCCGGCTGGAGTCCTGCTGTCCTGCACGGTAGGCCCAGCAGACCCGTCGTTTTCTGCCAGACTTGGCAATCAGGACCAGCCGAACAATCGAGCCGATGAACGCAGCGGCATGGTAGCGCGCCAGATTCGCGCACGGGGGGTCAGCGACCCGAACGTCCTCGATGCTATGGTAGTGGTCCCCCGCCACCGATTCATCCCCGACGATGCCGCACTCCAGGACAGAGCGTACGCGGACACTCCCCTACCGATCGGCCAAGGACAGACGATCTCGCAGCCGTATATTGTCGCGTACATGACTGAAGCGCTCCAGCTGCCCGCAGATGCTAGGGTGCTAGAGGTTGGCACCGGCTCCGGATACCAGGCTGCCGTCCTCGCCGAGGTTGCGCGCGATGTGTATACAATCGAGATCGTGCCTGAGCTTGCGACGACATCGCGGGAACTCCTACATGACCTTGGATACGACAACGTCAATGTGAGGCAGGGCGATGGGTACGGAGGATGGCCAGACGAAGCACCATTTGACGGCATCATCGTGACGGCCGCGCCTGACCATGTCCCGCCCGCACTGGTCGAACAGCTCGCCGAGGGCGCCCGTCTCGTAATACCCGTCGGTGGGGATTCCCAGGCGATGACGCTCGTCACCAAGGCGGCCGGCGGCTCCACGGTCGAGGTGACACTCCCGGTCCGGTTCGTGCCGATGACCGGTGAAGCCGAGCGGTGACAAGACTTCACCGCGCGCCAGACGAGATGAGATGGGCCCATGAAGCAGCGGAAGCTAGTGATATCCCGCTGCTCCAAAGGCGATAGGCTAAGGACACAGCTCAGCAGACAGTCCCAAAGGCGAACCCTTGCTCTCGAAGCACCGGAATCAGGCGACCCGTCGCTTCAATCGTGTAACGACGATCGGCCTGCCCGTCCTCGTGATGACCGTCATGCATCACGATGATGTCACCGCCGGAGACCCGTCCAGCAAACCGTCGAACCAATCGATCCGGATTCGGCGACCGGAACCAGTCCCAGTCCCACAGAAACCACCCCCACCCAACGAGTGTGTGATCGATTAGCGCCAATCCTTCGTACATTTGACCGCTGCGCCAGCCGCCATGTGGGCGAAAGACCCGACACGGCCGGTGACCGGTCAACTGCTCGATCCGGGCTGCCGCTGTCTGCAATTGTTTGGCGAGCTCAGAGGGCGGTAGCGTCATCAGTATGCGCGTATGCGAATGGAGTGCCACGGCGTGTCCTTCGTCGAACATTCGGGTGACGATCGGCGCCGTCTCAGCGTCGAGATGACGGTCGATTAGAAAGAAGGTGGCAACAGCGCCCTCTTGAGCCAACACGTCGAGCAATGCCGGGGTCGCGGTTGGGTTCGGCCCGTCGTCAAATGTGAGATACACCCGCGGTGTGTCTTCGTCACTCGGTATTTCCCAACGCGACGGAGCTGGCGCCACAAGGTCAAGCAGAAAGGGAAACGGTGCCACGTGGGACAGCGTCATCAATGCCGCCCCGACGGCCGCGAAGAGAAAGAACATCGCTGTCCTCCGATGTCAGGATATCAGGCCAAAATACCGAGCTGTTTCTGAATCACTGCACTAGGAGGTGGCCCCCACCAGTAAGGCGGCCATCCCCGCGAGTGCCAACCGACGGAGCACTGAAGGAAGCATCCCGGTCAGTTTACGCCTCATATAGCTGCGCGTCATCCGCCTCGTAGTTCGCAATCCGTTTTGCCTCGTCGAGATGCTCTAGCAGGAATGCACGACCCTTGTGCGTTAAAATGCCCACCGGCGTGACGTCACACCCGGTCTCGGTGATGACCAAGGACACGCCACAGGCTTCGATCTCCCACAGACGGTGAAGGACGTTACGAGCAGCGACGAAGCCATCTCGCATCGTGACGACCTCACGGACGTCAGAAGCTGTGGAATACGGGACCGAAGACCGCCTCGTTGTCCATGGAAGCGACTTCGAGGTCGCCCTGCAGCTTCCCCATAACTTGACAATGCCCTAGCATGGACCGTACATCTCGCGCATGGTCCGCCGCCTCTACTTCGCGTTCGTCTTGATTGCCCCTATCGTCATTGTCGGGTTGTCGTTTCGGTTTCCCGATGCCTGGTGGGCCTTTCTTGTCGTGGGGCCGTTGATCGCCCTGGGTATCCACGACGTGCTGCAGACCAAGCACTCGCTGCTGCGTGTCTTTCCCATCATTGGCCACGGACGTCACTTAATGGAAGAACTGCGACCAGAAATCCAGCAGTACTTCGTCGAGTCCAACGTCGACGGCATGCCGTTTTCGCGTGAGATGCGATCCGCCGTCTACCAGCGTGCCAAGGGCCAGATTGACACCCTACCCTTCGGCACCCAGCGCGATGTCGATCGCGACGGCTACGAGTGGATGAGCCACTCGATGGCACCCAAACCCGTGTTGGAAACCGATCCCAGGGTTGAGATCGGCGCTGCGACTTGCAAGTTGGCCTACCGCGCGGCTCACTTGAACGTATCGGCCATGAGCTTCGGCTCGCTTTCGTCCAACGCGATCCTCGCGCTGAACGCCGGTGCCAAAACCGGCGGCTTTTATCACAACACTGGCGAGGGTGGGCTTAGCCCGTATCACTTGAAGCCGAGCGGCGATCTAGTCTGGCAGATCGGGACCGGCTATTTCGGCTGTCGCGACAGGGACGGCGGGTTCGATCCAGATCTCTTTGCGGAAGTGTCCCGGCACGATGCGGTCAGGATGATCGAGATCAAGATCAGCCAGGGGGCCAAGCCGGCCCACGGGGGCATTCTGCCTGCGGCCAAGCTTTCCCAGGAGATCGCAAAGATTCGTGGCGTGCCTATGGGCCAGGACGTGGTTTCGCCGCCCGCCCACCGTATGTTCTCCACACCGCGCGGGTTGGTGAAATTCATCGCACGGCTACGGGAATTATCCGGCGGAAAGCCAGTGGGGTTCAAGCTGTGCGTCGGAGACAAAAGCGAGTTCCTCGGCATCTGCAAGGCGATGGTTGCCACGGGTATTCATCCCGACTTCATCACCGTCGATGGAACCGAGGGCGGAACCGGTGCCGCACCCGTAGAACTGTCGAACTCGGTCGGGATGCCGTTGCGGGAGGGACTGTGGTTTGTGAACAACGCGCTTCGGGGGGTGGGTTTCCGAGATCGGGTGTGTGTGATGGCAGCGGGCAAGATTGTCACCGGGTTTCATCTGTTCCGGGCGATCGCGTTGGGGGCCGACCTGTGCAACTCGGCACGCCCCATGATGTTCGCCCTCGGCTGCATCCAGGCGCGACGGTGTAACACCAACACCTGCCCCGTCGGCGTCGCCACGCAGAATCCGGCACACACTGTCGGGCTGGTTCCGGCTGACAAGGCCCAGCGGGTCGCGCGCTATCAGGCTGCGACGGTCAAGGCGTTCCTTGAAATGGTGGCCGCCGCCGGCCTCGAAGACCCGCGCGACATCCGGCCGTT
>Ga0310121_10001728_pt1 | contig 21682 bp, 16 predicted proteins | sample CB27_Tmax_986_MG_FD_203504 | JGI IMG/M metagenome (GOLD analysis project Ga0310121, IMG submission 203504) | Marine microbial communities from Western Arctic Ocean, Canada - CB27_Tmax_986 | ecosystem: Environmental > Aquatic > Marine > Oceanic | place: Canada: Western Arctic Ocean | collected...
GGTGGGGTTGGGTTCATTGATGGTTTTGATTCTCCGCCCCGGATCCAATCGCGGAGCGCGGCGCAAGCGGTCTCGCCCCGCGGAGGGCGGCGGCCCCCGGCGACCGGTTCGCAGCCGGCCGCCAAGGATGCCAAAGATGCCAAAGGGAAGATTCCTGCCCTTAGCGGCGGCGCCTCGCGACCAACGGCACGAGGCCGATGACGAGCAGGGCCAGGCCGGAAGGCTCCGGCACCAGCAGCGCCAGTCCGTTCGCGATGTTGCCGCCTCCAGCCACCGAGATGCCGTACTTGTCGCCCAGGTAGGCGTTCACGTCCAGGATCTCCTGGTCGCTGGCGGAAAAGGGAAGGATGACGATTTCAGCGATGTCGCCCGTGAAGGGGGCTCCGCCTTCGACCGGCAACGGGCTGCCGCCCCCGCCGATAAAGAGCGGCTCGTTGTTGAGGAAGGTCGTGGTTGGAGAGCCATTTGACGACCCGCCGGAGAAGACGCTGGTGCCATTGTGATAGTGGTTCATGGTGTCAGCCACAACGCCAAGATGCGCGACGGTTAAATCCATCCGATTCCCCAGGATCCCGAACACGGAACTGATTCCCACATTCCCAACGCCGTCGGCATTGCCGGGAGGCGTTCTGCCTTGCGCATTGGCGCCCGCTTGAAAGCCATTAACACCGTTCGCGGCCAGCAGGTATTCCCAGCCCGTGGACGTGGGCAGGCCGCCTTTGACCAGCATCACGTCGTAGTCCGTCGTGGATTGCAGGGCCACCGCGAAGAGCGAGTATCGGGTCTGGTTCAGCGAAGCAGAATCAGGGACCTGGAATTCATCGTGGGAGCCGTGAGAGTTATTATCGAACCGGACCACCGGGAGGCCGTTCAGCACCGAGGTCTGGTAAGTGGGGCTGCCGTTGGTCCTGATGGCGTTGTTGCCGTTGCTGGACGAGTCGGCCCAGTTGTTGACGGTGTCTCCATCATTGAGACCCCCGATAGCGTCAGCCTGGAACCAGAGGATCGCGGCGCCCGAGGCCGGTCCGGCCATGCCGAGTGCGAGTCCCATTGCCATACTGGAAACCATTGCGTTGCGTAATATTGTGTTTTTCATCTTGAGGTCTGGTCTTGGTTCTCTTGTTGTTTTGTTCTGATTGCCCTCCGAAGGTGGCAATCCGCCGGGCCGAAATCTTTTCAACCCTATAAGGGATCTATACCCCCCCCCCCCCAAAAAAAAGCGGAATCTATCGAAAAAATGTGTAGCGCCACTGATCGAGTCGCAGCTCGCAAGGAAGGGGGGTTCGCAGGGCCGGGATGAGATGGTCGCCGCCGATGACGGCGAAGTACGGGAAAACACAGGCCAAGGGTAAGAGAAAACACCCTCAAAGATCCCTTCTTGGCGCCAGGCTACCAAAAAATTGTAATAGCACGCCCCGTTTTCCCGTTTTATTTAAATTTATGCGAAGAATCAACAGAGCTCCACTATCGCTCCTGACGGCGATTGCGAATTCAAGATCGTCTTTGCCTGCGGCCCCGGAGCGGCCATGAAGAATGGACCGGTGATCAGGATCGATGGGCTCGGGAAGCCATATGAAACGGTCGGTTCCAACGGTGCCACCCTGATGGAAGGTCGTGGCTATGTTGTCTACAGCGATGACAGGGGCGCATCATGGAAAGATCCTGGGGCGATGCCCCAGGCTACGGTGAAGGAAGGCCGTTGGCCTTCCCATGGCACCGCCCAATACATTCCGGAGCGCTGCCCCGGGCTACGGTGAGGGAAGGCCGTCCTCTCTCATCCGGAGAAGAGACGAGCCGACCTCAAGCGAAGAGCTCCTTCACGACCCGGCCGTGGACATCGGTGAGGCGGTAGTCGCGGCCACTGTAGCGGTAGGTGAGCTTTTCGTGGTCGAGGCCCATGAGGTGGAGGATGGTGGCGTGCAGGTCGTGGACGTGCATGCGGTTTTCGACCGCGGTGCAGCCGAACTGGTCGGTGGCGCCGTAGCTGAAGCCGGGTTTCACGCCGGCCCCGGCCATCCAGACTGTGAAGCCGTAGTGATCGTGGTCGCGGCCCTTGGCGCCTTCCGAGGTGGGGGCGCGGCCGAACTCCCCGCCCCACACCACGAGGGTTTCGTCGAGCAATCCGCGCCGCTTGAGATCGATCAGGAGGGCTGCGATGCCCTGGTCGCAGGCCTGCGCCAGCTTGGCGTGACCACCCACGATGTCACCGTGACCGGTGTCCCAGGCAATATCGTATCCGTCGATGGAATGCGAGAGCTGCACCATGCGCACCCCGCGCTCCACCAGGCGCCGGGCGATGAGGCACCCCTTGGCGTATTCGCTGCCGCCGTAGAGATCGCGCGTTTCCTTGGTTTCCCGGTTCACCTCGAAGGCCTCCGGCACCGCCATCTGCATGCGGAAGGCCATCTCCATGGACTGGATGCTGGCCTCCAGTTTCTGGTCCTGGCCCTGCCGCGCGAGGTCGAGCTGGTTCAGGCGGCTGAGCAACTGCGTTTGCCGGCGTTGTTCGCTGGGCGTGATCTCGCTGTTCTTGAGGTTTTGCAGGATGGCGTCGGGCTTCATCTTCTCGATGTTGACGTAGGTGCCGGCGTAGGACCCGGGCAGGAACGAGTTCCCCCAGTTGGCGAGTTGGCCGCGCGGTTGGGCGCGGGGGCTCATCGCCACGAAGCTGGGGAGGTTGGCGTTCTCGCTGCCCAGTCCGTAGGTGAGCCAGGCGCCGAGGCTGGGCCGGCTGGGCTGCAGGTGGCCGAGATTCATCATGAGGATCGCCCCGGCGTGCTCCGGGATGTCGGTGTGCATGGAGTGGATGAAGCAGATGTCATCCACCAGCTCGCCGACCTTGGGGAAGATATCGCTGACCCACTTGCCGCACTTCCCGTACTGTTTGAACCCGAACGGTGAAGGCATCAGGCCGTTCTTGGTGTTGCGCAGCGTCTTGCGGTCCACCACCTTGGGCCGCTGCCCGGCATATTTCGCGATCTCGGGCTTGTAGTCGAAGGTGTCGACCTGGGAAGGCCCGCCCGGCATGAAGAGCTGGATGACGTGCTTGGCCTTCGGCGCGAAGTGCGGGCCGGCGGGGCCAAGCGGCAATCCGGGAACCCCGGCGTGGGCGCTGCCCGGCGCCAGCAGCCCGGTCTGTTGCAACACGCCGGCCAAACCCAGCGAGCCGAAGCCCGAACCGATACGGTGAAGGAGCTGCCGGCGCGTCAGTGGGAGGGTGGGGTCTCTGTGCATGGTTCCTGTGGTTACCTGATATACATTAGTTCGTTGGAGCTCAACAAGACCTGGGCGTATTGTTGCCACGGCGTCAAGCCCGGCTTGGCTGGTTCCGGCTTCGCGCCGCTTTTCTCCTTGGCGGCGTCTTTGTCGGGGATCTTGTTGGGATCGAGGGGCTGATCGCTTTGGAAGAGATGGTCGACGTTGATGTGGCCCCAGCCGCCGGTGTGGTTGTCGACGATCTGGATGCGGGCCTGCTGGCCCATGAATTCGGAGAGATCCCAACTCGCCCAGGAGAGCTGTTCGCTTCCTCCCGCCTGGGTATTGGGACCCGTGGTGGTGCGAACCACCTTGTCCCCCACCAAGAGATTGAGACAGGTCGCGCCGACATGCCCGCCTCCGCCCACCAGGAAGTGGAGGTGCTTGCGGTTGAGGTCGAAGGGAGGCGAGGTGAGGGTGCCGGTGGTGCCGTCGCCGTTTAAAAAGGAATTCACGAGGCTGTTTCCCCGAAATCCACTCACCACCATTTGGCCCGAAATGGCCCCGCGTGCCGGGCCGGAGCCAAAGGCCTCGCCCGCCGCCTGCCAGTCGCCATAAGTGTCACCCTCGAAATCGGCGATGAGGAGATCGCCTTCCGGCGGGATCGTTTTCGGCGCGGGTGGTGGTTCCTGCGGGGCCGGGGTCTCGCGCTGCAGGAAGGCCAGGCCCGCCTCCTTTTCCTCCGAGGACGGCTCGCGGGCAAAGAGGAGCCGGTAAGCGTGGTCGATGCGGGCTCCGTCCTCCGGTGCCCCGGCTTCCAGGCTGGCGGCGAATTCCCGGGCCCGGTTGAACATGAAGGGGCTGTTCATCAGGAAGAGGAATTGCTGCGGGACGATGCTGGTGGGCCGCTTCGCGACAGTGGCCCGCATCAAGGGAAAATCGAAGACGCGCAGGAATTGGTCGGTGGCGAATTTGTCCCCGATGCGGCTCACCTTGAAATACAGCGTGCGGCGTGGGCTGTGAATGTCGGCGACAGGTTCCCCGCCGATATTGGGGTCCAGTTTTCCCGTCACGGCCAGCAAGGTATCGCGCCAGCTTTCCGCGCCCAGGCGCCGCGGGTTCATGCGCCACAACAGGCGGTTGTCGCCATCGACCCGGAACGATGCTTCCTCGAACCCGCTGCTCATCTGGTAGGCAGCGGAGGAGATGATAGTGCGATGCAGCGCCTTGAGCGACCAGCCGGACTCGATGAGGTCGGCCGCCATCCAGTCGAGGAGGAGCGGATGGGTCGGCTTCTCGCCGAGAGTGCCGAAATTGCTTGGCGTGCGCACGATCCCTTCGCCGAAGTGGTGTTGCCAGACCCGGTTCACGATCACGCGCGCCGTGAGCGGGTTGTCGGGGGCCGCCACCGCCGCGGCCAGTTCGGCCCGCCCGCTTCCCTCGGTGAACTTGGGCCGGTCGGCACCGGCGACGATCCGCAGGAAGCGCCGCGGTGCTTCCGCACCGCGCTTCATCGGGTTGCCGCGCAGGGCGATCTTCATGTTCCCGTCGCCACTCTCGAGCAAGGCGTGCAGGCCGGTCTTGGGGTCGTTGTTCTTGGTGTTGTTGAACACCCCCGCCAGCGAGTAGTAATCCTCGGTGGGAATCGGATCGAACTTGTGGTCGTGGCAACGGGCGCAGGAAATGGTGAGGGCCAACAAGCCGCGCGAAAAGGTGTCGACGCGGTCGTCCAGCGTCTCGGCGGCCACCTGGGCCTTGCTCTCCGGATCTCCGCCGTCGGAATTGTAGACCGGACCGGTTGCAAAGAAGCCGGTCGCGACCGCAGCCCCCTTGTCCCCGATCAGGTCCCCCGCGATCTGCTTTTGCACGAATTGGTCGTAGGGAAGATCCTTGTTCAAAGCCTCCACCACCCAGTCGCGGTACTTCCAGGCATGGGGCATATCGTCGGCATAGCGCGCCACGTCCAGCCAGTGCCTTCCCCACTGCTCGCCGTAATGCGGCGATGCCAGCAGGCGGTCGACCACTTCCCCCACGGCCTTTTGTGAATCGCCCTTGCAGGCCTGGACAAAGGCCTCGATCTCTTCGGTTTTGGGGGGCAGTCCCGTCAGGTTGTAATAAATACGCCGCACCAGGATGCGCGGTTCGGCGGGCGGGGACGGTTTCAGGCCGGCTGCCTGGAGCTGCGCCAGGATGAAGCGATCGAGTTCGTTTTTCGCCCAGGCCTCGTCGCGCACCTGCGGCAGGGCGGCCTTGGTAGCAGGGCGAAAAGCCCAATGCGCGTCGCGGAGGTGCGCCCAGTCGTAGCTCGCGGGGCTTTCCTGCTCGGCGACCTGGGGTTCCCCTTCCTCCGGCCAGGGCACACCCATCTCGATCCATTTTGCGATGGTCGCAATCTTTTCCTCGACCAGCTTGCCGTCGGGCGGCATCTCGAGGTCCTCGGACTGGTAGCGCACCGCTTTGATGAGAAGGCTCTCGTCCGGCTTTCCGGGCACCACGGCTGCGCCGCTGTCACCGCCTTTCAGCACCAGGGCGCGCGCGTCCAGACGCAATCCGGCCTTGAGCTTCTTGGCCCGGGCGCTGTGACACTTGTAGCAGTTCTCGGCCAGGAGCGGCCGCACCTTGGACTCGAAGAATTCCAACTGGTCGGCTGAAAACTGGATGGTCTCCTCCGCGAATGCGGCGGGACCACCGCAACCCACGAGCAGCGCCGCTGACAGCAGAGGCCGGATGATGTTAATTTTCAAATCCCTGCGATGCGATTGAATCCTTCCTCGGATCTCTTTCATTCTAACCCTTGAATGGGGACCTAACAATGACATTTCCCGCCAAGAACAGACGATATCCCCTGTAATTTGCCGCTCTTTTGGTGCTGGCACGGGTCATTACGGCGGGTTCCGCCCTCTCCTTTCCACCGCTTCTCGCGGACCCAGTGGGGGGCAGCGCCACAAGCCGGTCCCCCTTTCAACCTCCCTCACCAACCGCCAACTCCCAACGCCAACTCCCTGGTTTCTGAATACCGACGTCCTTTTCCGACGTGGCGCAATTCCGCCGACCATTGTAAAACTGGCTAAAGCGAAGCCCGGGTTTTAGGGTGATCACGCCCGGGCCCGGGATCCGGGCTGGACCCCGCTGCATTCCGGAAGACCCGGGCTCCTTCCGCCTTTGCCCTCTCGCCGCGAATCCCTATTTCAACTCCCAGCTTCATGAACAGCGCACCCAAAGTCACCGATCTCCACGTGGTCCGGAACCTTCCGCTCCCGGCGCCGGCCTTCGTCCTTTCCGAGATCCGGCGCAACGACGAGGAAGCCTCCTTTGTGGCGCGCTCCCGCGATACAATCCGGGCTATCCTGGCCGGCGAAGACAAGCGCCTGCTCGTGATCGTAGGGCCCTGTTCGATTCATGACACGGTGGCCGGTCTCGAGTACGCCACGCTGCTCCGGAAACTCGCCGAAGAGTTGCAGGACAAGCTCTACCTCGTAATGCGGGTCTACTTCGAGAAGCCGCGCACCACGGTGGGATGGAAGGGACTCATCATGGACCCCGACCTGGACGGGACCGGCAACATCCCCCGCGGGCTCCTGGTGGCGCGCGAGTTTCTACGGGAAGTCATCGATCTCGGCATCCCGACCGCCACCGAACTGCTCGATCCCATCACGCCGCAGTACATCGCCGACCTGATCTCGTGGTCCGCTATCGGCGCCCGCACCAGCGAGAGCCAGACCCACCGGCAGATGGCCTCGGGCCTCTCCATGCCAATCGGTTTCAAGAACACCATCAGCGGCGACCTCAGGGCTGCTATCAATGCGATCGGAGCCGCCACCAAGCCGCAGACCTTCCTCGGCGTCTCCGAGCAGGGCGTGGCCTCCGCCGTCTCCACCTCCGGTAACCCGGACTGCCACGTCATCCTGCGTGGCGGGGAAAGCGGCCCGAACTACGACGATGCGAGCGTGAAGGACGCTCTCGCGAAAATCGCGGAGGCCGGCCTGCCCCCGGTCGTCATGATCGACGCCTCGCACGCCAACTGCGGGAAGAACCACGAAGAGATGCCCCCCGTCTTCGAAGACATCGTGCGCCAGCGTGCAGCCGGAAACATGGGCATCATCGGCGCCATGCTGGAGAGCTACCTCGTGGCCGGGAACCAGAAGTTCCCCCAGCCCATCGAGGATCTCACCTACGGTCAGTCCATCACCGATCAGTGCATCGACTGGGCTACGACGGAGTCGATCCTGAAGGCTGCGGCGCAGGCTCTTTAGGGACGGGCCGTGACGAATCCGGCTGCGTCGGCAGCAGATCGCCGATCCGCACCACCTTGCGATCCGCGAAGAAATCGATCAGGGCCTGCCGGCTCGAGGCCGGAATGAGGCTGGCCTTGCACTCCGGGCGCTCGACGAGGGCCCGCAGGCGCATCAGGCGTCGGCCCCCCGACTGCGCGTCGTAGGCGTTGACGACGATGCAATAGCGATGATCGGCCGGCCGGGGCTCGGGACTGCGCAGCGGGGTAAGGCTTTGCACGAAATTGCTGCCCCGTTTCTGCCCTTTTCCCGCCTCGCTCCCTACCACCTCGACCTTGAATCCGAAGAGAGCGCGGTCCGAAGTTCCTTCCAGGGACTCGTTGAGGACCCCCACCAGTTCGGCGCGCGTCAGGTAGAGCGCCACCAGGCGGTTGTCGTAGGGAAGCACTTCCCACGCATCCGCGATCGTCTTTTTGCCGGACTTGAGCGTTCCGGTTCCGAATGTCCCGTGGAAGACGCCGTCCGGTTTCAAGTCGTGCTTGAGGGCGGCGTGCAGGAGGGAGGCTGCCAGCAGGATCTGCAGCGGGCTGCCCGCCCCAGGACCTGGGCGCTGGTTGGAGAGATCGAACTGCAATTCACCCATCTCCTTCGAGAGGTAAAGCCTGGCATCCTCGAGATCCTTCGCGGCCGTTTCGAGCACGAGCGGGTCTTCCGGGATGCGCTCATCCATCAGGATGGTAAAAGCGCGCTTTTCCAGCAAGCGCCGCGACTCCATGTCGAAACTCAGGTCTACCCGCCCACAGTGAATCCCGAAATAGTCGGCCTGGGTGTAAAGCGTCCTGCCCACCATCCGGCTGGAGAAATCGCGGTGGGTGTGGCCCGCGAGATAGACATCGGGGCCGTCCTCCAAGTCCAGCAAGGCCTGCACGCGGTTCGCGTAGTCGTCCTCCGCCCGCAATCCCATGTGCCCGCAGGCAATCACGGCATCGACCTTGGCCTCTTCGCGCAGGAATTTGAGGCTGGCCGCCATGACCTCGACCGGATCGGTGACTTCGAAGCCATTCAGCAACTCGGGGCGCAACCAGTAGGGGAGTCCCGGGGTGGTGAGTCCCAGGACTCCGATGCGGAAGCCGCCCACGCTCTTGACGATGTGCGGAACGATCCGCGCCAGGGGATGAGTGGAGTCTTTGAAGCTCCCCGCCGCCTTGCCTTCGAGCATCATGTTGCCGGTCAGGATCGGCATGGTGGAGCGTGAGACGGCATCCAGCACCACCTCCGGTCCCCAGTCGAATTCGTGATTGCCGATCACCCAGCCGTCGTACTTGAGCTGGTTGAAGAGATCGATCATGAGGCGTCCCCGCGTCATCCACCCTTCCGGAGTCCCCTGGTAGACATCCCCGATGTCGAGGAGCAGGGAATGCGGGCTCTCACGCCGCCATTGGCGAATCTGCGCCGCGCAACGCGCCAGCCCACCGACATTCGTGATCCCGCCGTAGGTCCGGGTGGGCCGGATGTGGCCGTGCAGGTCGGTGGTGTGAAAGATCGAAATGGTCCGCAGGGAGCGGGGGACTTTCGCCGCCGCAGCGGGGCTGGGAACAAGGACGGAGGCTCCCGCCAGGGCGGATCCTCGCAGAAAGGCGCGTCGTTCCAGCATCGTCATCTCAAGCGTCCGCAGCCTAGACGGTCTGATATCGAATGCAAACCGGGATGACGGGGGCGGGTCCCGGATTTCCGGGGCCGGGGGTTTGCGGGGCGGACCCCCCGCGAGATGCAGGCTGTTCATCCCGGGCTCCACCTCCCTACAATCCTGGCGCCGCGGCCGATCGCGGCACAGCCACACCCGCCGACTGCCCTCCGCCAGGTCCCGGCACCACCCCGTCAAATCATGAAAACAACCATCCTCATCCTCACCTCGCTCACCCTCGCCCTTTCGGCCGCCGCCGAACCGCGCACCTGGAAACCGCTCTTCAACGGGGTGGACCTCACCGGTTGGCACCCCGTCCCGGGTGGCAAGTGGGTGGCCGTCGATGGCACCATCCTCGGCACCTCGCCCCGCAGCGAACCCCGCCACGGCCTCCTCATGACCGACAAGCGCTACAAGAACTTCATGGTGCGCGCCAAGTTCAAGGTCGAGAAAGGTGACAGCGGATTCTACTTCCGCGTCGAGAAGACCGGCACCACCGTCAGCGTGAAAGGCTTCCAGGCCGAAGTCGACACGTCCCCCGAAGTCGGCGGCCTCTACGAAACCGCCATACGGGCCTGGGTGAAGAGACCCGATCCCGAACTCATCAAGAAGATCGTGAAGCACGGCGAGTGGACCGACATGCTCGTCACCGCCATCGGCGACGACCTCACCGTCTCCCTCAACGGCGTCACCGTCACCGAACTCCTCGGCGACAAGAAGTGCCTCAAGGAGGGCCACATCGCACTGCAACTCCACGGCGGGCAGGATATGCGCGTGCATTTCAAGGATCTCGCCATCTTTGAACTGCCATAGACCACGTTCATTTACAGGTTCGTTACACTTGCCAGCGGGCCCGCCGGGTAGAACCCCAGTCATGAAGATCCCACCCGCTCAGAAGGGTTATCCGCTCTCCCCAGGCCCGAAAAGCCCATCGAAGTGCGGGTCGACCGTCCTTTCTTCTACGCCCTCATGGACACCCGCTCGCAAACCGCCCTCTTCCTCGGCCGCGTGACCGATCCGCGCTGACCCTGATCACCATCAATTTGCGGGCACGAGCGTTCCGGGATCGACGCAAGGCGCGTCATTTGTTAATGGAACTTAATGATCCGCTTCCCTCTGCGGCGGGCTTATCTGCCCCTCCTGCTCGGCGTCCTTGCCCTTCTTCTCCTCCTGCAGTTCGGATCGCGACCCAACCCGGCAAAACCCGCCCCGCTCGCGGCATCACCAACCGCGGAACGTCAGCCCGCGAGCGCCGACCGCTCTCCCCTCGCGGAATTCGAGGCGTGGTCGCTACGCTACCAGGGCGCCACCGAGGCCCGCCGCGACTCCCTCCTCTCCGATGGCAGGGCCCTCGCAGCCGCCCGGCGCGACGCCTTCCTCGCCTTGATGCGCTCCGATCCGGCCGCCGCCCTCGAGCAGGCCCTTTCTCTCGAGGAGGTCGCCAGACTGCCCGCCGAACTCGCCCCCTACTTCGAGCGTCCCATCAGCGGAATCGGAAGTCTCGACCTGGTCTGGAGAACCAACCTCAACGAGGACGGCTCCCTGCGGTGCCGTCACGAGCACCTCCTCCACTTCGGTCCGCAGCGCTGGGAGGCGGTCGGACCCGCCCTCGACTATCCTGCTCCGCCCCGCAAAGACGTTCCCGTGAACGGCATCGCCCTCGGCAAGCTCGCCGTCCTGGCGCCTTCCGCCGTGCGCGTCCTCGCTCCCCGCGAAGTTGCCGCCGCCACGAAGCTCTTCCCCACCGGCAATCCCGACGGAATCGATCCCGTCACGCGGGGCGTCGCCACGGCGGAGAACTCCGCTCTCATCGGCGGCAAGGTCTACCAGTTTGAATCGCCTGCCGGCGCGCAGCACGTGGCGGGCGCCCTCTTCGCCGCGGAAGAGAAGGCCCGCGAGGAAAACCGCTACGCGATCGAGCACGGGTTCGAATGGCTCGCGGCCAGCGGCGGCGAGGGCGACTCCGGCGAACCTCCCGTCGCCGAAACCCCCTTCATGGATGACACCCTCGACGTGCTCTTCATCCGCATCGACTTCCCCGACCTCCAGGGCGATCCGGTGAGCCAGGTCAATCTCGAAACCACCCTCAACGCCGTGAAGGGCAACGTGGAGCAGTTCTCCTACAACGTCGCCACCATCGTTCCCACCGTCACGCCCACCGTCTGCCGCATGCCCAACAACGCGGCCTACTACGCCATTCCCGGCGACAACAACGGCATCCATGCCGACGCCAGCACTCTCGCTTCGGCTCACTTCACGCTCTCGAATTACGATGTCGTCGCGGTCTTTTTCGCCGACCTGAGCGGCATCCCCGAATCGCAGATCGACTACGCCGGTCTCGCCTCCATCGGTGGCAACAAGCACTGGATCAACGGCGCCAACAGCACCAACGTCATCCTCCACGAGTTCGGCCACAACTACGGCCTCTATCATTCCAACTACTGGGACCCCTCGCAGAGTCTGCCGGGGCAATACGATGTTCCTTCCAGCCTCGAGTACGGCGACATCTTCGACGTCATGGGCGGCGGCCTCGCACCCGAGGGGCACTTCAATCACTTCGCCAAAAACCGCCTGCAATGGATGCCCGACTCCAAGGTCGCCGAGCCCACCACCGACACGACGGTCCGCATCTATCGCTTCGACCACGCCAACGCCCTCGCCAGCCCCACCCTCGCCGCCAAGGTCCCGGTCGGCGGCGCCGTCTACTACTGGGTCGGCTACCGCCAGCTCTACACCTCCCCGACCTACAATCTCTCCACCGGCGCCTACATCGTGGCGGAAGGGCGCTCGCAAGGCGCCGAGACCAACCTCATCGACGCCACGCCCGGTTCGCAGCCCCTGGAATCGCAGGACCGCAATGACTGCGGCCTGGTAATCGGCACTCCTTTCGTCGACTCCGGCGTCACCTTCACAGCCTTGGCACGCGATCCCGGCACACCTTCCGAGTGGATCGACGTCAGCATCAGCTTCGCGGCGCGGATCGGGCTGGTCGCGACCAATGTCGAGGTGGACGAGCAGGCCGGCCTGGCCTGGCTCACCCTCCAGCGCCAGTTCAGCACCACCGGGGTCGCGACCGTCGACTACGCCACGAGCAATGACTCCGCGACCGAACCCGCCGACTACTACGCCACTGCCGGGACGGTTAGGTGGGCCGATGGCGACGGCGCCGACAAGACCATCGCGATTCCCATCCGCCCCGATGCCCTCGCGGAAGGCACCGAGCGCTTCAACGTCACCCTCAGCAATCCCACCGGTGCCGCCCTGGACACCTTCGCTTCCGCCGCAGCCGTCTCGATCCTCGATCCCGGCGAACGCTACGAAACATTCTCGCCGGGGTTCTTCAACCTGAGCGTGGAAGCCGTTGTGCCACTTTCCAATGGCCAGATCCTGATTGGCGGCACGATTTCCGCCTCAAGTGGGGAGTTCGCCAACATCCACAACCTGGCCCGGCTCGACCCCGACGGCTCGGTCGATACCACGCTCGTCACCGGATCCGGCTTCGACGCCCCAGTGAATGCCCTGGCTGTCCAGGCCGACGGAAAGTTCCTGGTGGGAGGAGACTTCACAACCTACAACGGCGCCGCCTGCGACGGGCTGATCCGCCTCAACCCGGACGGCTCCATCGACACCAACATCGGCGGGGTAGACAACGGCACGGTCCGGGCCATCGCGATCGAAAGCGACGGCAAGATCCTGGTGGGTGGAAGTTTCAATTCATTCGACAGCACCCCCGTGGAAGGAATGGTCCGGCTTACCGCGGCTGGGGCTCGCGACACGGTCTACGCGCTGAACTTGCCCTTTGTTACGAGCCTCGCCAGCAGCGTAGAGGCCATCACGGTGCAATCCGATGGCAAGATCATGGCCGCGGGCCTTTTCTACATCAGTGCCGGCGGCGAGGCGAAATCGGGGGTGGCACGTCTGCATACCGACGGCACCCGCGACACGAGTTTCGATCCCGGCGAAGGCGCGCGTTTCGGGAGTTTTCTAACCTCCGTGGAGGCCCTGGCATCCCTCCCTGATGGGATGTACGTGATCGGAGGGTCATTCACCTCCTACGATGGTAACGCCGTTCCGTATATGGCGCGCATCGATAACGATGGCTCCTTTGATGCCGCCTTCACGCCGCCGGCATTCGACGCCAGGGTACAAGCCCTCGCGCCCCAGCCCGCCGGCCCCATCATGGTGGGCGGCAGTTTTACCTCGGTGGGTCCTCAGCTTATTCGCCTCACCTCCACCGGCGCGGTCGACTCGTCCTTCAATATGGGAACCGGTCTTTCGGGAGGCACCGGGGTGCGCTCCTTTGCCCAGACCGACGGCGGCCCGCTCTTCGTGGGAGGAAATTTCTTCGGATACAACGGCAGCAGCACCAGTCCCATCCTCAAGCTTGCGGGGGGCACCAGGCCGTATGACTTCTGGGCCGTCGCGAACTTCTCGACCGCGCAGCTGGCGGGCGGCGATGCCGATCCCGGGGCGAATCCCGATGGAGACGATTTCAACAACGCCGCCGAGCGTGCCCTCGGCACCGATCCGAACCTCTGGAATCCGGATCCTGTATTCGCGGCAGGGGGAACCGGAACCATCAGCCTCCACGAAAGTGGCGGCCAACGTTACTTGGAGGTCAGCGTCGCCAAGAGCGCCTTCAGCTCGGGTGCCTGGTTCGTGGCCCGCTTCACCAGTGATCTGTTACCTGGGCGCCGGTGCCCACCCTCCCCGGCACCAACGCCGTCTACGACATACTGGAAGACAGTCCCACCGTGTTCAGGGTGCGCGACAAGACCCCGCTCGGATCAAATCATCGCTTCGTCAAAATCGGCGTGAGCAATCCGGATTAACCGGAATGGCTTCCTCTACCACAGCCCGGTCAGCACCCATGTGATCAGCAGCACCACCAGCACCACGGCGGTCACCCACCAGTACCACTTGATGCCGATCGGCCGGTGCGCCTTCTTTCCGAATTCCCGCGCGATAAACTCTTCGTAGTCGAACTCGTCGTCGGGGATGGCAATCCCGTCATACATCGAATCCTGCTCCCACGCCTTCCGCTTTTTCGGGCCAGCTCCCACCTTCTTCGTCCGCTTTTCGCGCTTCGGCGCACAGACCGGACACGCCGCTCCGACCCTCACTTCCGAGTCGCAGGTCGGACAAATGTAGGAATCGACAGTCATCTCGCAAGGTGTAACGCCGGGCCCAAGAGGCGGCAAGCTCAGAAAGGGCCTTGTGCACCGTCGCAAAAATACCGATACAGCCGATGTTTACAGAAAAAGAGAATGGGGCTCGCCTGGGCTCGCGTCCGACCACTGGGCACGGTCATTTTTCCCGATTTCTGCGTTGCTCCTCGGTCCTTGGTCTCGGCCGGAACAAGCTTGCTGCTTTCCTAGTACCGGTAATGCTCCGCCTTGTAGGGCCCATCCCTCGGAACATCGATGTAATCGGCCTGCTCCTGAGTCAGGGTGGTTAGTTTACAGCCGATCTTCCCGAGGTGCAGGCGGGCCACTTCCTCGTCGAGTTCTTTGGGAAGAACTTCCACCCCGATCTGCCGGGAGTCGCGCTTTTCCCAAAGGTCCATCTGGGCCAGGCACTGGTTGGTAAAGCTGTTGGACATCACAAAACTGGGATGCCCCGTTGCGCAGCCAAGATTGACCAGCCGGCCCTCCGCCAGCATGTAAAGGCTGTTGCCGCCCGGAAAGGTGTACTTGTCGACCTGGGCCTTGATGTTGTCCTTCACGATTCCGGGGAAGGAATTCAAGGCATCGATCTGGATCTCGTTGTCGAAGTGACCGATGTTACACACGATGGCCTGGTCCTTCATCTTCTCCATGTGCTCGATCCGGATAATGTCGAAGTTTCCGGTGGTGGTTACATAGATGTCGCCGAATCCCAGGGTGTCTTCCACCGTCAGGACCCGGTAGCCTTCCATCGCGGCCTGCAGCGCGCAGATCGGGTCGATCTCGGTCACGACCACCTGGGCTCCCTGGGCCCGGAGGGCCTGCGTACAGCCTTTCCCGACATCCCCGTACCCGCACACCACCGCCACCTTGCCGGAGATCATCACGTCCGTGGCCCGCTTGATTCCGTCCACGAGCGATTCGCGGCAGCCGTAGAGATTGTCGAATTTCGACTTGGTGACCGAGTCGTTCACGTTGATGGCCGGGAAGAGCAACTTGCCGTCCCGCTGCATCTGGTAGAGCCGGTGGACACCGGTGGTCGTTTCTTCCGAGACCCCCTTCAGCTCCTTCACCCACTCGTGAAACACGCCGGGCCGCTCCCCGCGAATCTTCGTGAGAAGGTCCTTGATGACCTGCTCCTCGTGGTTCCCCGACGACGTCTCGACCCAATCGCTTCCCTCCTCCATTGCATACCCTTTGTGAATCAGCAGGGTGGCGTCGCCCCCATCGTCCACGATGAGTTGCGGGCCCTTTCCGTCCGGGAATTGCAGGGCCTGCCAGGTGCACCACCAGTACTCCTCCAGGGACTCGCCCTTCCAGGCGAATACCGGCGTGCCCCCGGCCGCCATCGCGGCAGCGGCGTGATCCTGCGTCGAAAAGATGTTGCACGAACACCACCGTACATCCGCCCCGAGCTCTCGCAGCGATTCGATCAGGACCGCCGTCTGGATCGTCATGTGCAGGGATCCCATCACGCGCACTCCGTCCAGCGGCTTCTTCGGCCCGTACTTCTCCCGCACCGCCATCAATCCGGGCATCTCGTGCTCGGCAATCTCGATCTCCTTGCGGCCAAATTCGGCCAGGCCGAGGTCGGCCACCTTGTAACCCTGAACCTGTGGTTCTTCTGCAACTGCACTCATATCTGCTTTCTGCTTGAGGGAATCCTGGAAATTAAACGGCCGCAACCGCTCCGGATGAGACCGCGCTCTTCAAATCAGCCGTCTTGTTCGTCTCCTCCCACGGCAAATCGGCGTCTTCCCGCCCGAAGTGTCCGTAGTTGGTCGTCCTCCGGTAAATCGGCCGCAGGAGGTCCAGCTGCCTGATGATGTCGGCGGGCTTGAAGGAGAACACTTCCTTGATGGCCGACTCGATGGCGCTCTCGTCCACCTCGTTGGTGCCGAAGGTATCCACGCTGATGCTCACCGGGCGCGGATGACCGATCGCATACGCCACTTGCAGTTCGCAGCGCTCCGCCAGCCCGGCCGCCACCACGTTCTTCGCCACCCAGCGGCACATGTAGGCCGCGGAACGGTCGACCTTGGAGGGATCCTTCCCGGAAAATGCCCCGCCCCCATGCCGCCCCATTCCTCCGTAGGTGTCCACGATGATCTTGCGGCCCGTCAGGCCGCAATCGCCCACCGGACCCCCGATCACGAACTTGCCGGTCGGGTTCACCAGGATGTCGGTCCGGTCGCTCAGCAACCCTCCGGGAATGATCTTGCGGATCACGAGCTCCTTCAAGGTATCCTTGATCTCGCCGTGCGACACGTCCTCCGCGTGCTGCGTCGATATCACCACCGCCGTGATCTCCTTCACTTCCCCGTTCTCGTAGAGACACGATACCTGCGTCTTGGAGTCGGGACGCAACCAATCGATCTCGCCGTCCTTCCGCAAGCGAGTCACTTCCTGCCCGAGTTTGTGCGCGTAGTGGATCGGCGCCGGCATCAACTCGGAGGTTTCCCGGCAGGCGTACCCGAACATCAATCCCTGGTCGCCCGCCCCCTGCTCCGCGGTTTCTTTCCCTTCCGCCTTCGCGGCATCCACCCCCTGCGCAATGTCGTTCGACTGTTGCCCCAGCAGGTTGATGAAGGCGAAATGCTCCGCGTGGAAGGCGCAGTCATCGTGCACGTAGCCAATCTCCTTGATGGCTTCGTACACCGCGGTCTGGTAGTTGAAGTCCGAGTTGGTCGTGATCTCACCCCCCAGGATCACAAGGTTGTCCTTTACCATCGTTTCGCAGGCCACCCGGCTCTGTGGGTCCTGCTGGAAACACAGGTCAACGATGAAGTCGCTGATCGTGTCGCACACCTTGTCCGGATGCCCTTCCGTCACGGACTCCGACGAGAAAATGAATGATTTCGGCATAGCGTTTTGGCTGGAATATATCTACGAATCGTGATTCGTTGATGCGAAGTAACCACAGATTCCGATGCCGTCAATTCTGAATTCCCTCAAACTCCTCGCCGACCGGACCCGGCTCCGGCTGGTCCTCCTGCTGGCGGAAGAGGACCTCAGCGTGGCGGAGTTGCAGGAGATCCTCGGGATGGGGCAGTCCCGCATCTCCACCCAGCTGGCCCAGCTCAAGAAGGAAGGGCTCGTCACCGACCAGCGCTCCGGAAAGAACAACATCTACTCCGGCCAGGCCGGCGGGGACCTCCTCGACATCGCCCGCAAGGCCGGTGGCGAACTGCCGGAGCGCGAGAAGGACCTCGCATCCCTCCGCTACATCCTGCGCAAGCGCAAGGACAAGGCCCGCGCCTATTTCGACGAACTGGCCGGCAAGTTCGGCCGCCACTATGTTCCGGGCCGGTCCTGGAAGGCGCTCGCGGAAGGCCTCCTCAAGATTCTCAATTACGAGGTCGTGGCGGACCTCGGAGCCGGGGAGGGGACCCTCTCGCAACTGCTCGCGCAACGTGCCCGCAAGGTGATCGCGGTCGATCACTCCCGGAAGATGGTCTCCTTCGGCAAGAAACTCGCCAGGGAAAATGGGTTGAAGAACCTCGAATACCGGCTCGGCGATATCGAGGAGCCTCCCATCGACGACAAGTCGGTGGATCTGGCCTTCCTGAGCCAGGCCCTTCACCACGCCGCCAGCCCGGAGCGTGCTCTGCGTGAAGCCCATCGCCTTCTCAAACCAAACGGGCAGCTCGTGGTCCTCGACCTTCTCCAGCACAGCTTCGACAAGGCCCGCGAACTCTACGCCGACACCCACCTCGGCTTCGCCGAGGTCGAGATCGCAGACCTCCTGGAGAGGGCCGGATTCCGAAAAGTCGAGACCGCCATCGTGGACCGCGAGGACTCCCCACCCCATTTCCAGACCTTGCTGGCGGTGGCGACCAAGTGAGAGCCGCGCAGAGAACTCGGAAAGCGCGGCGGGCCAAGCGAGGAAGCGGAGAACGGCGCGGGCTGAAACGGTGTGCTGTTTTCATGGGACTGTTGAATCCCGGGTTGGAAGGAGGCCCAACAGCCGATCGAGGGACCCGCGAACCATCATCCTGCAGGTCGTCGTCTCGCTCCCCGGTCTGCAGATCTCGTTTCTCCTCGCCATGGCCTTAAGAGTGGCCGATGGAATTGCAGGCTAGCTTCCTTTCCCAGGTCGGTTGCACAGAAATTGCCATGTGTCCTCCTGAGCGCTCCCTCGAAGCCATCTTCGCTTCCATTGGCGGGCAACCTAACAGTTGCTCGCTCCGGGAATACTGCGTCCTGGCCCGCCCCATCCGCGAGATCGCTCCGTGCCGTCTGCTCGTCTTCGGAGTCGGACGTGACTCCGCGGCCTGGCTCGAGGTCAACCACGGGGGACACACCCTCTTCCTCGAAAACAACGAGGAGTGGATCGAAAAAGTTGGAGCCGAGATCGGATCCGAGTCCATCCGGCGGCTGCACTACCAGCAACTCTATGAAGACTGGGAGGCGCTTCGCTTCGCGCCCGACACCGTCCCGCTACCCGACCTGCAGGAGCCACCCTTCGACCGGAGCTGGGATGTGATCTTCGTGGACGCTCCCTGGGGACCCACTTTCGGCCGCCACCAAAGCACCCACGCGGCCACCCGGGCGGTGCGACCGGGGGGCCTCGTCGCCCTCCACGATTGCGAGCGGGAGCGCGAACAAATCGTCTGCCGGGTCATCCTCGAAGGGAGGGGATTCAAGCTCGAGAGCGAGGTCGCACGCCTCCGTCTCTACCGCGCCCCCCTCGACGAGGCCGGACCGTCAGCCACAATTTCGCAGGGGGAGCGGGGCTCATCGTAGGTCCAACGACTATCCCGCAGCAGTTCCCGGACGCCAGCCGTCGAAAGAATTCTTGTCCCTCGCCGCTTCCCATCCGTTCTCTATTCACTTTAACCGAAGCGACTTAGGCTCAGCGATGGGCTCTCCTGGTCCCCGGTCTGATCTCTTGCATCGACCCCGAGCCGCGCCATGGTGCTCCGGTGCGGTGGCTCTCTCTTCTAATCGCGGTCCTCCTCTCCTCCTGTGTGGCCCGGGAGCGCTCGACGGGGGCCACCCATTACAGCACGCCGATTCTCTTCGCCAATCCCTCCCTCCCGTCGTCAGCTCCCCCAACTTTGAACCGGGCTGCGGATGGGAGCGAGGAGGAACCCGAGCAAGGTGCAAAACCAATTCCCGTCCCGGAGGTGGCCCAGCCCATTCTCCCCGCCGCGGTGCAACGGTCCACCGCCAAAGGCGTGGACCTCATCCTTCTTGCTTTTGACGACCGCCGCTACACCCTGGCAGTCGCCGACAAGGCGGGCGGGCCCGCAACGCAGTGGCAAACTGCCGGGGACGTAGCGCGGGCGCACCGGGCCGTGGCCGCCATCAACGCCAGCTTCTTTACCCCGGAGGGCAAGCCTCTCGGCCTCGTAATCGAAAACGGAAAGCGCTTCGGGTCCTGGAACCGCCGTTCCTCCCTGACCTCCGGAGTCTTGGCGGTCCAGGGCGGCCGGCCGAGCCTCTCTCGCCGCGATCAGCGCCACGCCTCCTCCGGCGCCGTCCATCTCGTGCAAGCCGGTCCGCTTCTGTTAGATCGGGGCAAGGTCGTCTCCGGCCTTTCCGCTTCCTCCGCCCGCGCCCGCTCCTTCCTCGCCTTCGACGGAGACCACCGCTGGGTGGTCGGCGCCGCGGAATCCGCCACCCTCGCCGCACTCTCCGCCGCCCTTGCAACCCAGCCACTCCCCGGCGTCCTGCTCCGGACCGCCCTGAACCTGGACGGGGGACGCTCCTCCGACCTCTGGGTTTCCTCGTCCCTCCAGGGTGGGCCGGTCTCCACTCGAAGATTCTTGAACAAGCCGGTCCGCAACTACATCCTGATCAAACCGCGCCCCGCACAACCATGAGCCCTCTCTGCCACGTTTTCGCGTTGCTCTTCCTCGCCTCCGGCCTCGCCTCCGCGCAGTACACGCGCATCAATGTCGCCATCGGCCCGGGCGATTCGCCGGGAACCCTCCACCTCTACCTCTCCGATTCGCGCCGCACCACCTTCAAGATCATCGACCAGGGGGCGGCCGCGAGGGATGCCTACAAGAACCTGGGGGCCGCCATGCAGGCCCACATGTGCCAGGCCGGATGCAACGGTGGTCCCGCCGACAAGCAGGGAAATCCGCTCGGTCTTGTCATCGCGGACGGCAAGACCTTCGGCAGGCCCACCCCGGAATCCGATCTGACCGCCGGCATCCTTTTCATGGACGGCTCGCAACCGCGCATCAAGCGCGCCGCGGCTTTCTTCGCCAACGGTGCCGCCACTCCGCGCCATCTGCTCCAGACCGGTCCCTTCCTGGTCGAAGACGGAAAGGTCGTGGCCGACCTCGACGCGAAGCGTATCGCGCGCCGCACCTTCGTCCTCACCGACGGCGACAACCGCTGGGCTATCGGCGTGGCCCCTGCCACCACTTTGCAGCAACTCGCCCTCGCCCTCGCCGACCCGAAGACCTTCAAGGAGTTCGACATCACCACCTCTCTCTGCCTCGATGGCGCCTCTTCCTCCGGCATCTGGGTCACCGGTGAACACGGACCGCTCTACCTGAAGGAAATCCGCAAACTGCGGAACTTTATCGGGCTGGTCCGGCGTTGAAGTTCGTTGTCTTCCCTCGAAGCAAGAGGAGTCCAGGGACGGCGCAGCAGGAGGCCAACGGCACAAACCAGAGCGTCCCGGATCTGCCGGGAGCTGGCCTCACGAGTCCACCCGCACTCCGATCCGGAGGAAACGGGACGCTGCAAGCTGAATGGACCCGGTCAGTTGGGATCCTCCTCCGGATTCGGGGTCCAGATAATGTCCACTTGCGGGTAGATGATGCGGCCCGTTTTTTCGATGAGGTCAGAGACGCTGCGTACTTCGGTGTGCCCGTCCAAAAACAGCAAGAGACCCTTCTCATTGTGCCGGCCGGCAAAGGCGCGCGCGTTGGCCTTGGGCTCACCGGTAAATCCGCGCTGAGCCTTGGAGACCATCTGGTCGCGGGGCATGCCGCGCTCCAAAAAGGCCACGGTGCGGACCTGATCCTGGATCGCCGCCAGCATTCCAGGCTCCTTCTCGCCATCTTTATTACGTCGCTGCAGGCGGCTGTTCATCGCGATCGCGAAGTAAGGCCGCTTGAATTTCTTGCTGCCCTTCGGATAAGGGGCGCCCGGCACGGCCAGGGGGTAACTGTCATGGTAGAAGCCTTCGGGATGGTCGGATAGTTCTCCCACCGTCGCAGCCCCCATCAGGGCTGGGAGAGCGTTGTACCACGCCTCCGACGCTTCCGGCTTGCGGACCGTGCTCCAATCCCGGTCGGATCCCGGAGCGTCCTCCCGCGGAAGCACTCCCCCATGATCCGAGGTGTAGGAGACTGTTGAATTACCCCCTTTTCAGGAGATCAGAGCGTTGGAATCTGCGGTTGCGAATTGAAGCGAGACTTGGCGAGTTCGGTTGATTTGGA
>Ga0310121_10001729_pt1 | contig 21674 bp, 19 predicted proteins | sample CB27_Tmax_986_MG_FD_203504 | JGI IMG/M metagenome (GOLD analysis project Ga0310121, IMG submission 203504) | Marine microbial communities from Western Arctic Ocean, Canada - CB27_Tmax_986 | ecosystem: Environmental > Aquatic > Marine > Oceanic | place: Canada: Western Arctic Ocean | collected...
CCGTCACCTCAATGCCATGGTTAATGTTGAACGCTTGAAGCCATTCCGTCGGGTTGATTTCCCGCTTTTGCATCGTTCACCTCGTACTTCGATGGAACAGTTGGGACGTGCCAGCCAAATCCTACCGGTAGCTGGGCGGCTGGCTCAGCATGCGCCTACTCTGCCACCGTGGGCGCTAACCTGACAACGCCCTTCCCCGGCCGTAACGGACACCTCGGCCGGAGAAGAGGGTCGGATTCCCTTAGTAACGATTCAACACTCGTTTACCGCCGCCCACGTCCTTCCACGCTTGATGCACCCGCCTGCTCATCAGTGAAGACCGGCGTGGTTTCCCAATCAAGGACGTCTCCCCATTCTGCCGCATGGATATACACCGTCTCCGGTTTATCCGTTTCAACCAACAGCCATCCATTCACGGATCCAGGGGCGTGCCAACGACCAAGTAACGTTGACCCATCAGGCATTGGCGCTGCCCCTTCAAGAAATCTATTGTGTGCCTTGTCGTAACCATCCGCTTTCAGTGACCACTCCATCATGTACAGCATGACTCCCTCTCCTTAGTTTTGTTCACCGACGTCCTTGACATCACTCTGACGTAAGGAAAAGCGCGGGTCGCGGCGTGAATCCTGTCGGGCTGGCACACACCTGGTGGGTTCCTGGAACGGGTCTTCACGTAGCCTTCGACACTCAAGACCATGAAGAAGGGACTTGTGCAACTCACACGGTCAACCCGCAGTGTCTGCGGCCACCTACACTTCTCGGTAGCAGTTGAAAAAGAACGTTGAACTCCTGCTCGCAGCGCTCGGCCGCGCCGACACCCGCTTGATCAGTCCTAACACTAGTGGATCTTAATAAGACGCTTAGCTTCCATGGGCCTCCGCTAGCGCTGCCTGGGTCCTGGGTCCGGGAATCCCGTCGACGAGGAGTTCGAAGACCTTCTGAAATCTCCTCACCGCGCGCTTGGTACGGGGACCGTCGATACCATCAACGGGACCCGCGGCGAATCCCAGATTGTTGAGCCGCGCCTGGACGCCGGTCAGATGCTCGACCGGAGGCAGTGCCTTACCCGGGGCAGAGGCCCGGCGGCTCAGCTTCGGCTTCTGTCCCGCCGCGGTCACCTTCTTCGCGTTGAAAGCGTCGATCAGGGTCTCGGGACCAACCTCCTTGGGATTGGGAACCGCCATCTTCGCCACCGGCAGCCCGAGCACGGCCATGCCGGATCCTACAAACAGCGGCCGTACGCCCTCGACCACTACCATCTTTCCCAACTGACCTGCGGTGTATAACTCAAAGTTCGAGGCGCCTGGGAAGACCTTCGCGAAGTCGTCGATCTTGGAAAATACGTGCCCAACGCGATCCGAATAACGCACCTGGCCCAGTGCGTTCTTGAACGCGTAGACCGTGTGCTGGGCCTGGCCTCCGGAGGCCATCGTCCACTTGATTGAGAACAGGACCACGCCGTCCGTCGCCTTCGTTGCGCGCTCTACCTCCTGGAGTGTGCGGGGCGGGTGCAGTGTCTTGACGCGCGCACCCAGCTTCTGGAGTGCGCCGACAAGATTCTGGGCCCACGTCGCCTCAAGGCTCGCGGCCGGACCCTGAAAGCCGACCGCCTTGGCCAGATCGTCGACAGTCGCAAAGAGCCTAGCTCCGGTTCGGTTCAGGGCATGTGTCGCAGCGACCCAGCTGCAGATGCCGCTGTTGGGGGCAGCGTCGAGCTTCGCCAAGCGCGCAATAGCAGCGCCCCCGACGCGGGGTACGACTCGGACCACCCGTCCGACGGGTCCCGCCAGTCCAATCAGCCGAAGCGCGTCCTTCCCGTAGCCCCACCCGCCCTCGGCCGCGCCCTGGCCGAGGCGCAAGGTGTCGACGAGACCCGCGCCGAGATCGCTCGCGGTTGCTCCTAAGGTCGCGACGCCCACACCCCACCACTGAGGGTTTTCGTCAACGAACTCATCCAGGAGCTTCTTGTATCCGGAGTGTTGCTTGTCCCACCAATCTGCGAGGTCGGCTGGTGTGCCCACGGGGCTCTCCCTTTTGGGTGCCTATGTTCCTCGCGATTATTTCAAGAGCGCGCACCACTGGTCAATCCAGTCACACTCGAGCACCAGCTAGTAACGCTTGGTCCCGCAAGCCCTTCGCGCAGGGCCACATCGCGGTTCAGCTTGGTATCCCGCCTTCGAGAGCCATGTGCTGCAGGAACCAACACTGCAGATTAGAGGCGATTACACGGTGCGCACCCGCCGCTCAGGGAAGGAGTGGGCTGACACGCCAGGCGAGGCCCGTTGGCATCTGCTACGAAAGGCCGCATAAGTGGGCGGCTGGAGCCTCGCGTAGCCTGATTCTTTCCTTTGGCGGGGGAGATCGGGTTCTCCGATACGGGCTTGCAACCGCCTTATCTGCTGAGCGGCCAAGCGGTCGCCCCAGATGAGCTAGTTCGCGCCGGAATAACTTGCCGACCGAGGTGGGAAACCACCGACACACCTCTTCCCACTGCTGGCCCCGGCGGTGGGCCCGTGGATCGAAAGTGTCCAGGAACGTCGAGAACCGTGAGTGACCCACCAAGCAGGATCCCTCGTTTCGATCCAGTCGAGCTCGCCATGTCTTAGTGGGCAGCGAGGACGTCGAAGCTCAGGCATCGGCGGCTTCGCGCCTGGCCCTCTCTTTCGCCTCAATCTCCCTCGTGATGGCCAACAAGCTGACGTCCGCGGACACCACCGTCTTGTCGACGAACATGCCCATGGTCCGAGCCAATAACTCCAACGCCTTCGGCTTGTCCCAGGTCCGCAGCTCGACGACTCTCTCTTGCACCTCGGTCTCGGTGACGCCCTCGGTGGTATGGTGCGCTCGCGGGTGAGCTTCATGCTCGAGAGCGCGGCCTGGACGTGCTCGGGCATCTGGTGGGGCTCAAGGAGCTTCCCTCGGGGGAGTAGAAGTTGCCGATCCGAGCGAAGCCGACGTAAGCCAGCTCTCGGGCCACGAAGTCGGCGGTGAGCCGCAGCTCTTCCTGACGAGGACGGACCAGCTCTTGCAGCTTTCTTTAAACCTTAACGGACCTTAACAACCGGGAGGCGGCAGCTTCGGCCGTGCTCGCCGAGTAGTCAGCAGCGATGGCCGAGCGCTTCCCGTGGCCGTCAACCTGGTATTCCTCAGCGAAGCGGGCTTGCTTGACGGTCAGCTTGTTGTCCACTCTCACTGTTAGGGTATTGTTCGAGAGCAGCGATGGCAACGGGGACGACTACCGCACTCATGCTCGGTCGAAGCATCATGGCAGCGCCGAGCCCTCATCCACATCCCCCAGCGAGGCGCAGGCGCGGACGCCCAAGGAAGATAAGGCGCATCGGCACGATTCTCACGGGTCTGCCGATCGTAAGACGAGGGCGACCGCGCAAGCTCACGCAGGGTTGCGCCTGGGCGCTTTTTGGTGGGGGTATTAGCCGTAGGGACAGCAGCTTTATGTTCTTATGTTGATTGCATTCTCCAGAGAAATGCCCGCAGCTTTCTCACTGCGGGCATCTCAGCCTTGTCGGAACGACAAGCTAATTGGTTGTTGTCTGATGGATCAAGTATTGCGCCCACAACGAAGGGCTCTTACAGCTGATCGGGTTCTCCGGATTGGGGGTTGGAGGACTTTGTTGCAGTTGATCCCATGCGGCACCAAAATCGTCGAAGCTCGGATAACTAGCCAGGTACCCTACGCTTGAACCAATCGGTCTCTCCGGCCCGCCGAAGTTTAGACTTCTGACCAGGGCGATAGAAGCCCCAACGGTTTCCGCAAATCCGCGATGGTTCGCGACAGCATCGTCAATGGTCGCGCCATTCAACTCGCAATTAGTGGAAGTCGCCGCTGTCAGTGGCGGAATGCGGGTTCCGGCCGGGTACGGTATCGCAAATCGCACACTAGAGATCCCAATATTTTCATTACATGTCGCAAAAGGAGCTAGCCCACGCTGCCCGTTTCTGCCAGCTTGGCTCTGCAGAAACCGGCCACGCCTCTCAACCATGACGGCATAGCTCGGATAGTAGCTCGAAACAAGAAAATCGAATTGAGGGCCGAAGTTACCGCCAACGCCCGATGCAGCGATCTTGTTTCGTAAGATGACGACTCCTGGAGCCGTGTCCTCAGACCACTCAAGATTTCTCCCGGTTTCAACCACGTCTGCAATGGTATAGCCGGGGTTAAGACTACAGGCCATAGTTCGCTCGGCGAGCACAACTGTCTGCGCTGCGACAGAAGAGGTGCCAAGAAACAACACTACGAGAGTGGCGATGGTGATACCAATGTTCATAATACATCTCCTCAAATTGCGCGATTAGTGGCGCAGATGGTTAGCTACCAAATCTTGCCCGTTCTTCACACCCCGGACCGAGAACAGCCAGGTCCTGTGGTGTCTGGCGAACGGGGTACATTGCCGCTCAGATCTGCACTGTGACGGACCAGACAATAACAGATTTATAGAGTAGGTATTTTTTGAAGAACGATGGGCCCATTCAGACACACTTACCATTACATCCGATAGACAATGGACGAGGAAGACACATGCGTCCCGCTCCCGAAGCGGGTGTTGTGAGGTCTGCATCCGGAGGGCGACTGTGCCCGTTTTTGTCGACGATAGGCAATTCGAGAGCCCCCCCGATCACCAAGCCAAGCCCCTCGACACCCTCGGCTGTTAGCTTCCGAAAGTTGAGAGCATGCCCACATCTCCCCTCTAGCATCCGCCTGAACGTACTGGCGAGGGATTCCTGACGGACATCCAGCACGGGAGTCACAGCGACGATTCACTGCGGATTCCCCCCCACCTCCACTATTTCCAACCCAGGACAGCCCCCGCCAGACGCCGCCAGAACCCTTCACGACCACCGACGCTGGGATGTCCAGGTCACTCCGAGTCGATGCGCTGGCGACCCGCTGGCGTGTCTTGGCGGCGCGTTCCTGACTGCGCGCTGAACTCGACGCTCGGTGACCCCAGTCCTACCGCAGGTGCGGGTGACACCGCGTCTCGACGACACGAGGGTTCCTGACGAGTCCCAGCATCCTCACAGCAACATCCGCAGCGTTTCACTGACATTCCCCCCACTCACGCTGAGGGAGCAGTCGATGGTCCGCAGGGGTGTCGGCGTGTGTCTGGAGGCGGTGGGGAGCCGGACGAATATTCTTGCAGTGTGAGACCGGGGGAGGGGGCTATACTCCGATCATTCGAGACATTCGGCGCACTGACGGGGTGTCTATAAAGAGGCGCGATGCTGGATCAGGTCCGCATTCCCCTCGGCGGATTCGCGTGAGCCAGGCGGAGGCACGATGAGTGACGGTGCGACACTCGCGTTAGTGATCGGGGCTATCGTCCTTGGACTGATCGCGATTGTTCTCTTCTTCCTCCAGACGATCATCGCGTTCAGACTGGACCAGCGCAATCGCTGGCTCAGCTTTCTGATTAATCTCGTTTTCGGCGCGACGGTGCTAGGCTGGGCCGGCGCGCTCATCTGGGCAATGAACAAGCTCGACGATCCGCTCAAGGGCGGCGTCAAATACGATCCGCAGACACACGACCCGATGATGTAACAACGGCTGGTAATTAAAAAAGAGACCCTATGTATTGGTATCTAAAGGTATTGAAGAAATACGCAGTGTTTAGTGGACGCGCACGGAGGAAAGAGTATTGGATGTTCGTTCTCTTCAATACGATTATCACCTTCGCCCTGGGCCTCGTAGCGGCGATCATGGGTTCTGACTGGAATGTACTGAGCGACATTTACCAGTTTGCTATCATCATACCTACTGTCGCCGTGGGGTTTCGCAGGGTGCACGACACTAATCGAAGCGGATGGTGGTGGTTCCTTGTTGTGCCCCTCTTCTTCAACGGTCATCCGAATGACAATTATTATGGACCAGACCCGAAGGCGGATGCACTAGGAAATGAAGATGGTCAGGACTCTGAGACTGCACCTTCGTTGGGTTTACGATAGAGCCCGTCGACCGCGTGGATGATTACGATTACGTGGTCGGCTGCTTGATCATCACCAGCCTGATCCTACTCGCGCTCGGCATCGGGAACGTTGCCTTCCAGGGGAGACCCGGAAGTCGGCAGCAGGTCCTCGACGATAGGCAATTCTAGCGTGAGTTGTGTCAAACCGCAGCATCCCGCCTTCGGCAATGAGAGAGGTCACATCGTAACGCCCGAGGCAGGCGCCAGCTCCTCACCCCCTTAGTAAGGGCTCGGTCGCGCACGTTCGGCTAGCCGCCGGTGGCAGCTACACGGCCTGTTATTAACGGTCCATGCGACCCTGCGCGCCAGTTGTCTATCGACTCAGATCAGGACGGTGCTCAATCAAACTGAACTGCCGATGTCGAATACCACGGCTTCCCGCTCTTACGATTTGTGCCATCTCGGCCTCGCCGAAAAGTTCGGTCAGCGTCTCGAAAAGGTTGGGTACTTGGTCTCGCTCGGCGAGCGTGTCGTAGAATTCGACGGCCGTGTAGAGACCGGCGGCCCCGTCCACGACGGCGCGCCGAACGATGCGAAGACCCAGGTGCTTTTGCGCGGCCACACGCTTGGAGAGTAAGACCTGATAGTCCGCCGCCGTGCTGGGGTCGATCTCCGTCCGCGTAACCCGGGCGAATCGTCTGCTCGGCGTTCCGCTTGGAATATTGGTTAAATCGTGCTGCGTTCGAGAGACCGTCGACTCGAATGACTCGATCGAGGCCGTCCCGGACTGAAGGATCGAAGCGGCCTCTTCCTGGCCGTGAGCTTTGATTAATATCTCCGGCACCGAAAGCCAGCCGTCGACTTGCTGCCATTCGTTGAACCCCGTCACGAACTGAAACTGATTGATTGGTCCGCCGAACTTTACCTGGTAAGCCTGGACAGACTGAGCATCTCCGATCTGCCTAGCGGCCTCCTTTATCTGCCTGACAAAGGCTTCATATTCAGCAATCATGCTCGGTTTGGCCGTGACCGTGAGCACGGACAGGAACTCTGTCGGTGCGGTCTGGGCCGCAGCAAAAGGCGAAACGAGCGAGAGAGAGACGACGCTGGCAAGAACAATCCCCATGCATTTCATGACATGACCTCGATCCCATTGTGAGCGGACACTTGTAAACAACACGAAGACGATAGACAACATTAGAAGCCCCCTCCACGAAGACTACGGATTTCCGCGTGGAGCATGCACGTGCGGGGGGGAGGGGCGGCGGTCAAGCGTGGTTCCAGACTTCGCCTATAGAATACATGGTTTTTCCCACAAATGTATGCAGGATTTTGGGGTCAGCTGGGCGACGCGCCGGGGAGTGGAGATGAGGAATAGGCCCGGAAACCGGACACATTCGCGGGCGGCCGCAGCTGAATCCACCGCCGCCTGCGCGGGTCACGATTTTAGTGGGGGGCCTGCTCGGCGGCAGCCTCTTCCACCGCAAGATATTGATTCGAAGATACTTACGCCACGGTGAGGCTGAAGCTCGCCGAGACCGGCGGCCTGACTCGCTCCGACGGCTGTTGCTGGCCTGGAGTGCACGGACCACCTCGGAAGCCGGCGGCTCGGCGAGATCCGGCCCTTCGCCGCTGTCGTGGGTCCGGTCAGCCTGGGACCAGTTCTTAGATACATGGTCGTTGGCGACACCCGTAAACAGCTGATAAAATGATGTTTACCAGTAGCGAAGCCCAGCTCTCCTTGCACCGATTCTTGAGAGGAACCGAAGACATTACGGTGCAGTGTCCGAAATGCGGGCACGTCTATCAGGATCGGTTCCGGGGCTCGGTTAATCTCGCTCTTGACGATTTTGACGAGGAGTACCTCGACCAGTGCTCGTCGGCGACGTGCCCGGAGTGTCAGCACAAGGTGAGCCTCGACGTGCTCGTCGTTGAGGACGGCGTGTTTAAGTTCGAGGCCCAGAATTAGGGCACGCGAGCGGTGGCACGGCTTGAGATGCCGTAGTGGGTCGCTGTGACGATAGACAGCATTAGAGGGGTCGGCGTGTGGGGGTCAAGGTCAGGGCCGTGCGTCGCACGGCCGACGACCGGGTCCGAGGGCGCCGTGGGCGCGCCCTCGGACACAGCCTCCCACTCCGCGTCCCGCGTGTCCTCGGACCAGCATCGAACGTCTCGAGGAAGGTGTAAAGCGAGAGCCCGCCATGTCTCGCAGAGACTACTTTGAGGTGGTGGCGATCTCAATACGTGGCGCGGGACACGCCTGGCGATACCCAGTTCAGGGGGCCGCTCCCGCAAGATTGCAGTTATGAGAGATTGAGTCCCCCCGGAGTTTGGGGCGAACCTCACTCCCTCGGACCAACCGTGAGCGTGTACTCGCCGACATCCCCACGACCAGTCGCGCCGGCCCAGATGTAGTAGGTCCCGGCTTCAAGGTCCCGTCGAATGCGTGACCGATTCGTGTAGCGAGCCGCATCACCTTCGAGTTTCTCCCCGTCCGCTCCGGTCAGCGTTAGATGCGGTCGGCACGGGTCGCACAACAGAACGATCTCCGTTCGCATCGGTTCGGTCAGGGTGAATTGGAACAGGTCATTGTAGGCCCCGGCGGATGACCCGTCCAAGTCTCTGGCCATTTCGCGATCACCGGCCCCTAGGCGCGCCTCCATTGGCTGATTGAGTGAGAGCACACGAAGCTCGCCCGCGTCTTCCCTGTGCCGCCGTTCACCGGGGGCACCGCTTAGCTTATCGGCGTAATCCACATACCCACGGGCCCGTCTCAAATTACTGCCGTCGAGCGTTCCGTCGTCGTCTGGAGCCGTACGGTAATACCGCACGGCCATCCTAATGGCATGGTTAACATCCGCCCAGTCGTCACCGATTGATGACAAGAACGTCGTAATGGACGGCAACGCTGCATTGAGGGAAGCTACCAAAAACACCTGGTTTTCAGGATTTTCAGAGTCCAGTGCGTCCGCCTGCGCCTCGAGAATGAGCAACGCACCAATCGCCGCTCGGAGTTCTAGCTGTTCACCCTCTTCACCACCGTCCGCCGACGCCCCGAGCCGCCCATCGAAGGAGATATAACGGATCATCTCCATCGGCAGCGTCAACAGCTGGCCGGCCACCCGTATCTCCACCGTGGACTCATTCGCACGGACCAGATCCCCGTCGATTGTGTCCCCTTCCCGAGTTTCTATCGTCACCGCTGTTCCGCAATAATCCCCGTACCCTCCGATATAGCTTTGGGCTGACGCAACGGCCTCAAATCGCATGTTTCGGTTTGGTGTTGGGAATCTGTCCATTACCTGACCCATTGATGTATAAACCGCACACCACGATTGGTCATGCATCAACTTCTGGGCTACCACGAGGCCCTTGATGTAATGCGCTGTGAAGTCCTGCGGAAGCGCGAACGCGGCCCGATCAAGCAACTCAACCGCAGAGGCTCGACGGACGCCAATACTTCCCATAACCAACGGACCCATCTCGAAGTAGTCGTCCATCGCAAGAAGGTAGCCAAGGACAAACTTGTTGTCAGGGCTCAGCTGTTCCAGTGCTAGTTCGTCGATCGGCACGCCGCGCGTGGCGGCCAAGCCGGAGAGGAAACGACGGCCGTTGTCTTGGCCCTCGAAATCCCAACCCAATGCATTGATCACTGCCGCCTTCTGGTCCAGCGGGTTGTCCGCAAGGAGAAATGCCAGGACCTCGCCTACGGCAGTAGCCGAGCCCTGAGCCAAGACAACCGCTGAGATATCAGTGTAGGCGGACGCGATGTCGGTAGACGTTAATGGTGAATCCGCTATAACCGGTGCCGCCATAGATAGGGCCCAGACCACAAACCCAGTGGTGACAAATTTTCGAATGGTCATCGTTCCTCCAGGAAGAACTGTCTAGTCGCGTGTAGCTATCAATCCTACCGCTGGCTGGCAGGGGGTTCAATCTGAGGCATTACGGCTCACGCGGGTGCGCGGCGTTCCACCCGCGGGCGAGACGGCGGGTGTCGGCAAGCTGGGTGGGGTTCATCAGGCCTGCAGCTTGGTCGCGAGCTCCGACGGCGTCCTCTCGCCGCTCACCGGTCTCTCGTGCGGCCAAGAGGTTGAACCACATGTGCGCCTGCACGTAGTCCTTCGGGACGCCCTTGCCTCCCCCATGGAGACAGGCCGCCCCCCAGGGCAGAGCCTGACCCGGAGCCCGAATCCTCGAGTTGGGGCGAACGTCAACCTGGGCTATGCGGCCCGTAGTCCGCGCAACCAGTTGGAAAACGACCCCGCCAGGCGAGAAGCCGCTTGTTCCGGCGCATTCATCGGACCGGCGGTCCAAGACAGCTGGGCCAATGTCATTTCGCCGATCTGAACCGTTGGCAGGGGCCGTGCGTCGGGCTCGCGGAAGTCAACGATTGCGGCAAATGGCGTGCGATAGCCTGTCGCAAACGTAACAATTTGGTTGAAGTCAGCCCGATCCAAGGCCCCAGTAGACAATTTATATTTCACGTCAGCGATTGCCAGATCACCCTCAACCACGATGTCGGGATTGATTGTCATCGTGGTCCCACCCAGCTGAATCCCACGTTTGTAGATATCCCATTCGGTGCAACGGTCGTTCAACACGTTCAGCAAGCCAGACGATAGGCAATTCTAGAGCACCCCCGATCACCAAGCCAAGCCCCTCGACACCCTCGAGCCGGTTGAACTGCTGGAGCGGCTCGCCGCGCTGACGCCGCGCCCACACATCCACCTGCTGCTCTACCACGGCGTCCTGGCCCCGCGGGCGGCGTGGCGGGCCCTCGTCGTCCGATTCGGGCGTACGGACAGCCCTGCCCCCACTGCGGCCGACGATGACGTCGGGGAACACCCTGACGGGGCGGACCGCTGCCACGGTAGCAACTACCTCTGGGCGGAGCTGATGCGCCGGAGCCTGGGCTTGGATGTGCTCGCCTGTCCCCGCTGTGGGCGGCGGCTCACCCTTATCGCGCTCATTGACGAGCCCGCCGTCGTTCGGCACGTGCTGCAACACCTGGGACTCCCGACCGAGGCCCCCGAGACGCGGCCGGCACGCGCGCCGCCGCTCCTCGATGGCGCGCTTCGCACTGCCGCGCCCGACGAGTTCTACGTCGACGACCCCGCCTGACTCCCCTCTCTGGGCCGTCAGCACACTCGACGTACGCCTCCACACTGACCTCTATCTGGCCTTGACCTCGGCCTGAAGAGCGAGCATTCTCGGCCCGACGCGTTCAGTCGGGCGGTAATCCCCCCGTCAAGGGCCGCCAATCCGCGTGACGGGGGAGGTCAATCCGCCTGTCGAGGGTGTCGAGGGGCTTGGCTTGGTGGTCGGGGGTGCTCCAGAATTACCTATCGTCGCCAACGAGTAAGGTATGTGCCAACGACAAGCTTTTGGGGAACTGAAAGGGGAAGGCATATAGTCTGACGGAGACGGAACGATAATACCGACGTGTGGCAATGCGTGTCCCGCCCATCGGCCATGGTTAGCGCCCAGGACATAGTCATGCGAATGCAGGGGATCTACATTTAGCAAGAGGAACGAGGAACGAGACTACCCCGAAGCAGTCGGACTCGCCACGACGATTCCCCTCTTCCAGCGCATCATCGAAGGCACCGCCTTCATCGCTGGCGACTTCGACACCGGCTACCTCGATGACCTGCTCCAGGACCCCGTCTTGGGACCCGACCACGACCGCCATCGAGAGATCGACGATGCGGTAAGCAGCCCTACGATCGTCGCGTGTGGCGGGCGACCAATCTCGTGCGCTGGGTGCAGCACACCGGCGTCGAGTTCGACTAGCGTCGGCGACGTCGGGGCGGACCGATCAGACGTAGAGCCAGAGCGCGGCGAGAGCGATCAGCACGAGGACCCGTCGCGTCCGGGTCCTGATCGCGCGCGGCTCCCACTCGGGCGCTGAGGCAGCGTTGAACGCCGTCGCGAGCAGGAACCAAAACGTCGTGGCCACCGGCACGTAGTACCAGGTCTCGCCTTGCCAGTTGGACCCGACAAGGTAGGCCAACGTGCCGGCCAACGCGGCATCACCGATGTGCCAGACGCCGTCGGCACCCGTCGCCGAGCCGCGGCCGAGATCCGCGACCGGACGGACGTAGAACGCGAACAGCATCCATACCGTGGCGCCCAGCCCGAGCAGGCCACCTGTGGCAGCCATGTGCAACAGGTGATTCGTTGCCTCCAGGTAGGTCACGCCGCCAATCGGCGCGCCGTACTTGGCGTAGAAGACCGGCAGCAGCATGCCAAACGTCCCGACTCCGGTGCCGGCGATCGGATGTTCGCCAAACATGAGGAGGAGCTGCCGCATGCGTTCGACGCGGCCGAGGGGGAAACCGAACGATGACTCCGCGAGGAACGCCGACCAGTCGGAGATCCCGGCGGCGGCCAGCACCCACATGAGTCCGGCCAGCGCCACGATGCCACCCGCCAGGAGGGTGCCCGCGACGGCAGCCCGGCGCAGCAACGAACCCTGGGAGCGCCGCAGGAAAATCACCGCCGCATAGATCCCGGCGCTCATGACGACCCCGATCTGCGCTGTTTTGGAGTCGAGCGGGCCGAGCGACGCAAGGATCAGCACCACGCTGGCGGCGCCGAGAATCCGCAGGCCGCGGGGACGGGCCGCCGACATCGCGGCTGCCACGCCAACCGGCAGGAGCATGATGCCGAGGGTCGCCAGACCGCCTGGGTTCGTCATCAGACCGGTCGGCCAGCGCGGGTCGCGACTAGGCAGTGGGAACGCGCTCCAGAAGGCCTGGCCAATCGCCGCCGCAAGACTCAGCGCTAGTCCCCCGAGCAGCCCGGCTAGGAGCCAGTTCTCTAACCGAAGTGAACCGACCGCATCGCCGGCCCGCTGGCCGAACTGGATCAGCAGCAACGCGAGAACTGGCCCCGAGATCAACGCCGCCGCGCGCAGAACGAAGATGCTGGTGAAACCGCCGCCAACCTCGTCGACGCGGGAGATCCCACCCAGAAAGCTGTCGGCGAACATCGGACTGTATCGGAGCGTCGTGATCGCGGCGGAGGTCAGCAGCAGACCGCAGAACAGAAGCGCAGCGCTTGAGGTGGAAGCCGGTACTCTCGGGAGGGCTTGAGCAGCGCCTGCGGCAGACTGCCCCGGAAGGGGCCCAGCCTGAAGCTCCTGTCGCAGCACCACGAAGATCCCCGCGATGACAGCGATCGTGAGGAGCAGCGGCAGCTGCTTGCCCAGGATGAGGGTCGGTTCCAGGTAGGGCATCGTGGCGCCCGCGAACGCGAGGCCGGCCAGCGCCGGAAGCGGCCATCGGGCCGTCAGCACGGCGACGGCGACCAGCATCGTGGTGATCGCGAGCACACCCATCAGACTCATCCCGAGCTGCGCTCGCCCCATCGCCAGGCTGGCGGCAGCGGCGAGCACGAGAAGGCCGAGTGGGCCGCCCCAGTCGCCGGTACTCGTCTTCGAGCTTTGTTGCTGCGCGCTTGAGTCGATGGACATTGGCCCTACACTACAGGTATCGATCGCGATCGGAGGAACGGTCAACAGACGCGCCCGACTGCTCGGCGCGGCAACGCCCCGACATGAAATATCTTATCTACCTCGGGCACCCGCACCATTACCTGACCGTGAAGCATGCCGTCGATCGGCTCGCCGCGGCCGGCGACGAAGTTCTGCTGCTGGCGCGACACAAGGACGTCCTGCTCAACCTGCTCGCCGCCCAGTCGCATCCGTACGAAGTGCTGTCGCGCGGCCCGATCCGTCGCGCGGTTGCGGGCCGCATCTCAGGGATCGCCAACCGCGAGATGCGCGTGTGGCGCTGCTGCCGGGACTGGCGCCCGGACCTACTGGTCGGCACCGATCTGGTGATCACGCACATCGGTCGGTTGCGCGGCATCCCGAGCCTTGTGTTCAGCGAGGACGACTCCGCGGTGGTGCCTCTGATGGCGCATCTCGGCTATCGCTTCGCCAATCGAATCTTCGCGCCGGCAAGTTGCGATCTCGGCGCCTGGGAGGTCAAAAAGATCGCGTACCGAGGATACCAGGAACTCGCCTACCTGCGGCCAGAGGTCTTCCAGGCGGACGCGAACGTCGTGCGCCGTTACGGGCTCGATCCCGGCCGCTACTCGCTGCTGCGCGTCGCCCAGCTCACCGCGCATCACGACGTCGGCAAGCAGGGCGTCGACGATGCGCTCGCCCGGCGGCTCGTAGCAGTGATGCGGGCGCACGGCGACGTCTACATCAGTTCGGAACGTCCCCTACCCGACGACCTGGCGGCGCTGCGGTTGCCCATCGAGCCCGCAGACATTCACCACGTTCTGGGCCACGCCCAGATGCTCGTCGGCGACAGCCAGACCATGACGACGGAGGCCTCGGTGCTGGGCACGCCGGCCGTCCGCTACAACGACTTCGTGGGCGAGATTGGTTGCATGACCGAACTCGAGACCCGGTACCGGCTGGCGCACGGCATCAAGCCCGGGAGGCCGGACGAGCTCGTGGAACTCATCCAGGAGCTGTTCGGGCGCGAGGCTCTGGCCGCGACCTGGGAGGCGCGGCGCCAGGTGCTGCTGGCTGAAACCGACGACGTGACCGAGGCCCTGGTTGCCGCCATGCGGACGTGTGCTGGCGCGACCACTGCTACTGCGACCGGCGGATGATCTGCACGATCTGCGTCGCGGCATCGCCGACGCCATAGGGGCTTGGACCTCGCGCGTGCGGCAGCTCGAGAGTGGCCTGCACGATGCGTTCGGGATCGGCCCCGGCGATGAGGTTCCAGCCTGTCTCGACGGTCTCGGTCCACTCCGTCTCGTCGCGAACGGTCACGCAGGGCACGCCATGCAGGCAGGCCTCCTTCTGCACGCCACCGGAGTCGGTCACGATGGCGCGCGCCTCGGCTTCGAGCAAGATCATGTCGAGGTACCCGACCGGCTCGATCACCTGCACGCGGGCCAGCGTCCGCGCCGCGGCGGCGAGCGCGGCCTGGGTGCGGGGGTGCAGCGGCAAGACCACGGGGTGCTCGGCCGCAATCGTCTCGAGGGCGTCAACGATCGCGTTCAGTCGCGCCGGGTCGTCGGTGTTCTCGGCCCGGTGAATCGTCGCCAGCACGTACGCGCCGGGCGTCAGGCTATGCCGGCCGATCGCATCGGATCTACGGCGTGCGAGTTCGAGGTTGAAGTGCACCGAATCGCACATCACATCCCCGGTGAGGAACACGCCGTCGCGCACGCCCTCGTTCGCCAGATTTTGCACGCCCGTCTCGGTGGGGCAGAACAGAAGGTCCGAGATCTGGTCGGTGAGTATCCGGTTGATCTCCTCCGGCATGCGGCGATTGAAGCTCCGCAGGCCAGCCTCGACATGCGCCACCGGAACGTTGAGCTTGGAGGCGGCCAGCGCGCCGGCAAGCGTGCTGTTGGTATCGCCGTAGGTGACCACGAGGTCCGGCTGCTCGGCCGCGAACATCTGTTCCAGTCCGGTGAGCATCGCGGCCGTCTGGACGCCATGCGATCCCGACCCCACCCCGAGATTCACGTCCGGCGGGCGCAGTTCCAGTTCGCTGAAGAATCGGTCCGACATTGCCGCATCGTAGTGCTGGCCGGTGTGAGCGACGAGTTCTTCGATGACCGGCGCGGCGCCTTCCTGATTGGCCGCGGTAATCGCTCTCTGGATCGGTCCGAGCTTGATGAACTGTGGCCGCGCGCCGACCACGTTGATCAGCCGGATCACGCGCGCTCCCGTGCCCCGCGGACCTCCGCGATGATCCGATCCTGGATCTCGACCGTCGGTGATTTGTTCGATGATCCGTTCAACTCGTTGCTCCTCGTGGGTCGGTCCGTTAGCGCAGCCTACTCCGCCGCTGCCGATCCCGCGGTGACCTCAGACTCGGCCAGTTCCAAGTCAGCGTCGACCATCATCTCGACAAGCCCCTGGAAACCGACCTGTGGGTACCAGCCCAGCTCTTCGCGTGCCCGCGAGGAGTCGCCCAGCAGGAGGTCCACCTCCGAGAGTCGGTAGTAGCGCGGGTCGATCGCCACCAGCACGCTACCGTCCGGACCTATCCCCTCTTCCCGTTCGCCCTCGCCGCGCCAGGTCAGCGGAAGGTCGAGTCGTGCGAAGGCGGGTTCGCAGAAGGCGCGTACGGTGTTGGTCTCGCCGGTTGCCAGAACGTAGTCATCGGCAGTCTCTGCCTGCAGCATGCGCCACATGCCTTCGACGTAGTCACCGGCAAAGCCCCAGTCGCGCTTGGCGTCGAGGTTGCCGAGGTAGACCTGTGCCTGGGTGCCGACTTTGATGCGGGCTGCCGCGCGCGTGATCTTGCGGGTGACGAAGTTCTCGCCGCGGCGCGGCGACTCGTGATTGAAGAGGATGCCGTTGAGCGCGAACATCCCGTAGGCCTCGCGATAGTTGCGCGTCAGCTCGAAGGCGAAGACCTTGGCGGCGGCGTAGGGGCTGCGCGGGTGGAACCGCGTGGTCTCCCGCTGGGGCGTCTCCTCCACCTGGCCGTACATCTCGGATGACGATGCCTGGTAGAAGCGGGCGTCGGGCTTGAGGGCGCGCAGCGCCTCGAGCAGGCGGGCCACGCCCACGCCGGTCACATCGGAGGTGTACTCAGGCATTTCAAACGACACCTGCACGTGCGACTGCGCGGCCAGGTTGTAGACCTCGTGAGGCTGAACTTCCTCGACGATGCGAAACAGCGACGAGGCATCTCCGAGATCGCCGTACACGAGCTTGAAACGCTCCCGTCCGTCGGCCCCCGGGCGATGTAGATGATCGATGCGGGCGCGCCGCAGGGTAGAGGAGCGGCGCACGACGCCCCACACCTCGTAGCCCTTCTCCAGCAGCAATTCCACCAGGTACGAACCGTCCTGGCCGGTCACGCCGGTGACAAGCGCGCGACGGGGCGCTAGTGCGTCCTGCGTATTGGAACCTTCAGCCACGTCACGACTCCGTTTCAAACGCCTGCGCAAGGCATCTCATCAGCAAAATGGGGCCTGCAAGAGTATGGACGGAGGGCCCTGATCATGCACGCTGCCGACGCCTATTCCGGCTGCCGAACACAGCCACCCTCGACTGGAACTCCCCCCCGGCGTCCGAGATCATGTATGCGCGTCGTGTCCTGCGCGGGTTGTGTACGGTGGACCCGCGTCGGACACGCACGCGCGCTCCAGCGCCCCGAGGACCTCCACGACTATCCGATTCTGGATCTCCTCGTCGAGGTACGGATGCATCGACAGGCTCAGAACCCGGCCGGAGAGATCTTGGGAAACGGTCAGTTCGCCCCCCGCCACCGGATACGCGTTGTAGGCGGTCTGCCGGTGCACGGGCAGCGGGTAGTAGATCGCGGTCGGCACGCCGGCTTCACGCAGCGTGGCCGCGACGGCGTCGCGCTGACCCGGGCCGAGCGTCAACGTGTACTGGGCCCAGGCGGACAGGATGCCCTCGCCGACGAACGGCACGGTGGCCACGTCCGCCAGAGCAGCGGAGTAGCGTGCTGCCACGGCGTCGCGGCGCTGCAGTTCGTCCTCGAAGACATCCAGCTTGGCCAGCAGGATCGCCGCCTGCACGGTGTCGAGCCGGCTGTTGTAGCCGATGCGTACGTTGTCGTACTTGTGGTGACCCTGGCCGTGAACCCGGAGCGAGCGCATCGTGGCGGCCATGTCGGCGTCGCTGGCGAAGACAGCGCCGCCGTCGCCGTAGCAGCCGAAGGGCTTGGCCGGGAAGAAGCTGGCAGTGGTGAGTCGCGCCAGGCTGCCGACGCGCCTGCCGGCAATGTCGCCACCGAAACTCTGCGCCGGGAACGCGGCCCGATCGACGTTGAAGGTGGCCGCATCGACGTCAACGAAGACCGGCGTGACGCCGCAAAGAACGACCGCTTCCGCCGTAGCGCAGAACGTGAACGACGGCACGAGTACGGCCTACCCAGGCTCAACGCCGAGCGCCCGCAGCGCCAGGACCAGCGCGTCCGTGTCGCTGGCACAGCCGACTACCTGCTCGGTGCCAGCGAAGGCGGCCAGTCGTTACTCCAGTTCCGCCACCTCGGGTCCGAGGATGTAGCGCTGTCTTGGTGATCGGGGGTGCTCTAGAATTGCCTATCGTCTCGAGGAGCACGGCGGCACCGCTTATCTACTTTCGGACAGTTCCGCACGCTGGCAAGGCGAAGGGCCACGTGGTGTTTCAAGGTTTCGGGACAATCGAGTCGGCAGAGCGCGTCTCACAGTTCGATCAGCGCAGGAACCGCTATTTCGCGAACTATCGGTTCGACTTGGTGGTCTTCCGCATGGACGCCGAGCAAGAGGGACTTGACTGGTCCTGGATCACGAGCCGACGAGATCCCAGCCTCACTTTGCGCGAGACCCTCGCCTTAGCACCTCAAGCCTGGGGCCACTGGATAAGGCTTGGCGCGCGGACGATAGGCAATTCTAGAACACCCCCGAGCACCAAGCCAAGCCCCTCGACACCCTTGAGACCGGGATCAACTGGTCGCCAAGACGGCTCGAGCGATCAAGCTCTACTGAGGTAATCCGTAGCTTCGGAGCTCGCGGATCAGCGTGCGCGCCAAGTCTCGTGTGGCGCGCTGCAGGTTCTCCTCGAGGTTGATCGCCGTGTAGCTCACGGTGCCGGTGACTGCGCGCGCGGCCGCAGCCCCGTTCGCGAGGTCGGTCGCTCGCATGGTCAGCATCGCGGTGTACTGCGTTTCGACGCGACCGAAGAACTCCAGCGGGCGGGTACTCAACAACTCGACCGTCGTCACCACATGGAATCGGGCCGCCTGCTGAAGGCGCTCGAACGATGACGACGGAAAGTCGACGACGGCGAACCGCTGATCGGCGAGCATCTGCTCGATCCACGCGTTTACGAGGTCGACGTAGGCATAGTCCCCTCTCGTCTCCGCAACCACAGTGTCATCGGCCAGAACCGCCGACCGGTCAGGCTGGGCGCTCGCGGCGGGCGGGACCGGTTCCGCGAACGCCGGGGAACGGACCCGTCTGTCGGACGCCGGTTCCGCGGGCGCCGTGGCAGCGAGTCTTCTGTCGGGTACTGCGGATTCTAGGAGCGCTGTGGCAGGGACGCCTCTGTCGAAGGTCTCCGTTTCACCAGGAGCCGTGGCAGAGGTGCCTCTGTCGGACACCGAAGCCTCCGGTAAGGGCGCATTTCGGACGGGTTCCTCGACAGCGCGCCGCGGGTCGACCGCGATCGGTTCGGGCTCCCCGCGTCTCGTGACGTCGGACGTTGTGGCCCCAATGTCCGGTTCCCGAATCGGCCCCCCGCCAGACGGAATCCCGATAATCGGCGTCTCGCTGAGTGAGATCTGGTTCGCGCCATTCGAGCTCGACAGTTCAGCGACGTCGACTCCAGCTGCCGATGCACTCATCATTGCTTCGTTCGCCTGGCTGGAACCGCGGAACGGCGACCAGGGGGACGCGAGCGCGCCCACCGTGAGGAGCACGAGAACGACTAGGACTGCCACCAAACCGAAGCGGGTAGCCGGTTGCTCGTCGGTGGGATCGACAGCCCGACGCGACGGAACAACCTCCGTCCGTTGAGGGTTCCCTCCACCTTTCGACATACGCCCCGACGGTGCGACCGGGAGCACTGCTGCCGGCGCCGGCTGACCCTGCAGGTCTGGGTCGCCCGACACATCGATGGCTTCGAGGGTCTCGAGCAGCGCGTCCGCGCTTTGAAAACGCCGGTCTGGGTCGACGGCCATCATCCGGGCGACAATATCCTGGGCCACCCGCGGAATACTGGCATCGAGCTCGCCCAGTGTTGGTGCGCGCCCCTCTGTGATCTGGAGAACCAACGCAGTTGGCGACTTCGCTTGGAACGGCACCCGGCCGCTGAACATCTGGTAAGAGGTAACGCCCAACGCGTACACGTCGCTCCGACCATCGAGTGGCTCGTTGAGACATTGCTCGGGTGAAAGGTAGTCTGGCGTGCCGAACAGCATCCCCGACCTGGTCAGACGAGACTCCGTGGCAACCTCGGCGATGCCGAAGTCGACAACCTTCGCGTGTCCGGCCTCGTCAAGCAGAATGTTCGCCGGCTTGATGTCCCGGTGCACGATGTCGGCGGCGTGGGCGGCCCTGAGCGCGCGCGCCACCTGTGCAAGGATCGGGACGGCCTGTCCCAGGCTGAGCGAGCCGCCGCTGCCGATCAGATCTGCCAGGGTGCGGCCCTTCACGTACTCCATCGAGAAGTAGTGCGAGCCATCGGCCTCACCAATAGCATAGATTTGGACAATGTTGGGATGCGAGAGCGATGCTGCGGCCCGCGCCTCTCGTTTGAAGCGCTCGACAAAGTCCCCCTGTGCGGACAAGTGGCGGTGGACGACTTTGAGCGCCACGACGCGATTGAGCGACTCCTCGTGCGCCTGGTATACCGTGGCCATCCCGCCCTGGCCCACCCGGCGAAGGATGCGGTAGCCACCCAGGATACGTCCCGCCATCTCGTCACTGTTCATCGCCTGCTCCCAAAAACCGGTATGCACATAGTTGCGTGTGCACCGAAGTCGCGGCCTACGACATTGATCGAAGCACGGCTGTCATCTGGATGCCGCAGCCGCTCGACCCGCGGCGCTGCTGCTCGTTTGCATGCTCTCGGCATGCGCGCTCCTCGCGCCTTGCAAGCCGGACGACTCGTCGTCCAGAAGGAGGCACGTTTATGTCGATCACCTGTCCTCATAGAGCGAGCCCGTGCGACATCCACCCGAACGTCCCTCGACCGTGCAACGGCGCTATGTCGGCTCCTCCGGTCGTGGGAGTGTCAGACGATAGGCAATTCTAGAGCACCCCCGATCACCAAGCCCCTCGACACCCTCGAGACATCATCCGGACGTGCCGTCATCAACTATACGCGCCAGCAGGCCGAAGAGATCTGAGCACGACGGGGCAGAAGAGAAGGAACGAGACTGAGTTGAAAAGCATCCTGGCGAGGTTCTGGGTCCGCCACCGAAAGACCTATCGACTAGTGGGCGGCCCACATCGGCACGGCGCCCGAGCCAATAAGACTTCCCAGCCGAGCTCACTGGGCACGCTATACTGATGGGTGTCTTTTTAGACTAGCAGTTTAGCCCTGGTTTACGCGGGTGAGGAGCCAATCGAATGAGAGATGGGATGCCACGAAGGAGGCTCCCTTACACAATCGCGATAGCGCTCGGCGCGGTCATTAGTGCAAGCGGGTGCATCGGGAATCTCGTAACAAACGACACAAGCGAGGGTGAGACCGACACGCTCTCCGAAGATACACCGACGTCGAGCCCGAGCGAGAGTCCCAACCTCACGAACCCACTGGGTGCCCTCGGGGCGCTGGCGGACCTAGCCAACAACGCCGAGTCTCTGCAAACGGAGCTGGCCACGATGGAGCCCGTCGACACGGTGCACTACTCCGTGCTGCTCGACGCCCTCCCGGAGACGCCCGGCAACGAGTGGACCGCTGGCGAGCCGCGCGGTGAGACCAACCAGCTTGGCGATTTTTTGGTAAGCATTGCCTCCAATACATTCCGTCGGGACGACGGCGCCGAAATCGAAGTGACCATTTCGGATTTCGCCTTCAACCAGATCGCGTATTCCGGGTTCAGGCTAGTGGCCGCCTTTAGCCAGGATTCAACCGAAGGCTACAACCGCGGGATCACCGTCGGCGACGACCCCGGGCGCGAGGAGTTCGACTACGACAGCCAACGAGGATCACGGAAACTGCTCCACGGCAAGCGCCATCACATCAAAGTCGAAGGCGACGGCGTTGCTCCGGAGGATCTCGAGCCGTGGCACAGCTAC
>Ga0310121_10001730_pt1 | contig 21674 bp, 22 predicted proteins | sample CB27_Tmax_986_MG_FD_203504 | JGI IMG/M metagenome (GOLD analysis project Ga0310121, IMG submission 203504) | Marine microbial communities from Western Arctic Ocean, Canada - CB27_Tmax_986 | ecosystem: Environmental > Aquatic > Marine > Oceanic | place: Canada: Western Arctic Ocean | collected...
CGCGGTGCCGCACACGCGGCCCATCCTGGTCACCGGCACCTTGGCGGGCGAGCCCATCGCTGGCCCAGCGGGGACCGTGGCAAGGACCCGCAGGAACTACGAAGGCCCCACTACGATTCTTGGGCTGTTGAACGACCAGCTCGAGAAGCACGGTATCGAGCAAATGATGCTGATGGCACGTTTGCCCCAGTACCTGCAGATAGAGGACGACTACAACGGGACCGCGCGGATGCTGGAGGCGCTGGCCAGCATTTATCACCTGCCTTACGAGTTTCCAGAAACCGGTCTTGGCCGACGCCAGTACCGGCGGGTCCAAGCCGAAGTCGAGCGCAACGGCCCGGCCCAGGAGCTGGTCCACAAGCTGGAGGACGAGTACGACGCTCACAACGCGGGCACCGCCAAAGAGGAGTCCCCGCTGTCTCCGGACGTCCAGCGCTTTCTTGAGGACCTCAGCGGCAGCCTGGACGGGCCGAAAGAGTAGAAACCCACGCCTGGTGAGAATGCCTGGTCCGTATATTCTCCCTTTGCGGGTACCGTGATGGACGCGCCGGTAAGACGACCAGCGGAGAGGCCATGGAGCTCAATGCCCTGGAGCAGCTACTGGGAGAAAACCACGTGGCGGTGGTGACGACCTTTCGGCGCGATGGCCGGCCCCAGATGAGTCTGGTCACCGTCGGGAGCTTCGAGGGCGGGCTGGCTTTCACCACGCAGCAGGGCCGCGCGAAGGCGGCGAACCTGAAGCGCGACCCCCGGTGCGCAATCATGCTGACGAAACCCAACTGGCGCGGCTACGGGGTGCTGGACGGCGACGCCGAGGTCCGCGGCAGCCATAATACGGACGCCGAGATGCTGCGCATAGACCTTCGGGCGGTCTACCGTGTCGCTGCAGGTCAGGAACACCCCGACTGGGAAGCGTACGACCGCGCCATGGTGGAGCAGCGCCGGGTGGTAGTGGTGCTGAAGCACGGGAGGCTGGTCACGGTGAACGCCGGTTAACGCGATAGCCGTTCCAGCGTCACCACGATGACGAGCCGTTCGCCGTTGCGCAAAACCTCTACGTCCACCGAGTCCCCGATGGAGTACTGTGTGCGGAACAGGCGTTGAAGCCCCGTGACGTCCTCTACCGGCGTGTCGTCCATGGCGACGATAACGTCGGAGGCCTGAACGCCCGCCTTCTCGGCGGGGCCACCAGGGGCGGTCGAAACCACTAACACTCCTCGATTGCTGGCGAGTCCATCCTCGATCGCCATGCTCAGTGTCACGTCCTGAACTCGTATCCCTAACCCAGGCCATATGACTTCGCCGTTGGCGATGAGTTGCTCCGCTACCGGTATGGCCGTGGAGGTGCTGACTGCGAAGCCGATACCCTCAGCCTCCTGGCCGCCCGCGAGCCTGCCCCGGATGACGGCGGTGTTGATGCCGATGACTTCGCCTTGGAGGTTTAGCAAGGGGCCACCGCTGTTACCGGGGTTGATGACCGCGTCGGTCTGGATAAGGTCATGAAGCACTGTTTCCCCGCCAACGTCGAGGAAGCGGCCAGTACCGCTCACGACGCCCACGGTGACGGTACCCGCAAAGTCAGGGCCGAGGGGGTTTCCGATGGCGATGACCCATTCGCCGACGCGCACGTCCCCAGCGTCTCGCAGGGGAGAGGTGACCAGTTCGTAGGGCAGTTGAGCGGGGTCCAACAACAGCACGGCCAGGTCCGTGAGGGGGTCGGTGCCCACCACCTCCACGGGCCAAGCACGACCTGGGTCATCCGCAAAGACGATCGCAACTTCTGTTCCATCTTCGACGACGTGGTTGTTGGTCAGGATGTATCCCCGCGCGTCGAAGATGACACCGGACCCGCTGGAGGTGCCGGTACGGACCCGGCCAAAGATATCCCGTTGCTCTACGGTCGTCACCACTGAGACGACGCTGGGGGCCACCTGCTCCACGACGCCCGCGATGTCGAGGAGGCCCGAGGCGGGAAGGCCGGGGGTCGCCGCAGGGGTGGAAGTGGCGATCGGTGTCGGGGTAGGGTCAGCCTCCGTGCACGCCGCCAGGGCCACCGCCGCCACCAACAGGCCCGCCAAGAAGGGGGCTGTTTTCGAAGGAGCTAACCCACCAACTGGTCTTGGCCGAATCTGATGCCTTTTCATAGCCATTTGGGGCACTAGGTACTACGTCGATGGATGCGAAGACCGTTCTCTAAGAAAAACGTCCCTGAAGGCCTTTTGCCAGGCTGATCGACGTACAGGTTAGGTGTTGGCGCGCTATAAATGGCTTCAAAGGGTGCCTACAACTGACCGTTGGGTGGCGACGAGGCTGTGAATACCCTTCTCGGCCACGTCCAACATCCGCTGCATGGTCTCTTTGGAGAAGGGGCTCTCCTCTCCCGTTCCTTGGAGCTCGATAAACTCGCCCTTGTCGGACATGACCACGTTGAAGTCCACGTGGGCCCGGAAATCCTCTTCGTAGGAGAGGTCCAAGCGCACCTCTTCGTCTACCAGCCCCACGCTGGTAGCCGCCACGACGCCGCGAAGCGGGACGGAGTGCAAGACGCCCCTCCGGACCAGTCCCAACAGGGCCTGGTAGAGGGCGACGTACGCGCCGGTGATGGCCGCGGTCCGAGTGCCGCCATCGGCTTGCAGCACGTCGCAGTCCAGGGTCACGGTGCGTTCGCCGATCTTTGCCAGGTCGGCCACGGAGCGAAGAGAGCGTCCGATGAGCCGCTGGATCTCCATGGCCCGTCCGCTGGCGGGGCCACCGCCCCGGTCGCGAGGCGTACGGGTGAGGGTGGACCGGGGGAGCATGCTGTATTCGGCGGTAATCCAGCCGCGGCCTTCTCCGCGCAGAAAGTTGGGCACGCGCTCTTCGATGCTGGCAGCGCAGATCACGCGGGTCTTGCCTATCTCGATGAGCGCCGAACCCTCGGCGAAATCCTGATATCCTGCCTCGATGCGCAGCGGACGCAACTCGTCGTTTGCCCTCCCATCCGGCCTGGTGCGTTGTTGAGGCAAGCCCACCCTCCTCACTGGAGTTAGTACCGCCAAGTATACGACGCCTGACGGCATCATGTTGCCTTGCTCCTAGAAGGGGTTCTTTCTCATGGACCTACCCTAAGACTTGTCACTCATTGCACAATGTTGGCACGTTATGGTAGCTAATGTAGCTTTCGGATTGCCAGGGGCCATCAGCCGCTGCTAGCTCGTCGCCTTCCAGTTCCAGCCGGACCCTGCCCACCGGTCAGCTCGGGAAGGTCGGTGACCAAGCCGCGGACACGGACTTCTTCATCGTGATAGTGGTGAAGCTGGACAGCCGGATCCAAAAGGTGCGGGCCACCCCGCGGCAGGCCGGACCGCAGTCCTAGCGAACGTAGCAGGAGATAGGCCCCGAACACGGAGGCCAGCAACAAAACAATCGCCCCCAGCGACGGCGAGGCCTCGGCACTCAGGAGAAGTCCTGCGGTAAACCCAAGGGCGAGCCAGCCCAACGACACAGCCTACTCTCCTACCATGACCAGGTGGCGGATGGCTTCGTAGGTGGTGGGATCGATGCGTTCCGCCAGGACCGGACCGGTGTTCGGAAGGTCTTCGAGCTCCTTTGCGATGGCGGTATTGAGTTGATGAGGACGGAAGTAGCGGAGTCGGACACCGCGGCGCCAGCAGCCTGCCATTGGGAAGCCGGCATCTGGGCAGGAATGGTTATCTCCACGCCGTAGGTGGAGGAGGGCCCTACCGCGAGCCATAGGCCCCCGGAGGCGGCTAGGACCGTCAACAAGACCAGCGCTGCTTGGTAGAAGGGACGCCGAACATCGGTTGACCCGGCTGCTCCATTTGCGGTGGTGGGCGGGGGCTGGCGCCATTACACGGACGGGCCACGGGGTGCGTCGGAAGACCAGGGAAATGAGGATGATGCGATTGACACCTGGTAACTCGCCATCGGATAATCGCCATCAGCCTGATGACTAGCTGACGAACGAGGAGGGTGGCCCATGCCGGCTGTGGCGTTCTTGAACGGAGAATATGTGCCGCTGGCAGAGGCCAAGGTGGGTATCATGACCCACGCGCTGCACTACGGCACAGCTGCCTTCGAGGGCATACGGGGTAACTGGAACGCCACGGACGGCAAGATGTACATCTTTAAGCTCCGTGAGCACTACGAACGCATGGCCCAGGGCTGCAAGCTGCTATGGATCACGCTGCCCTATTCGGTGGAGAAGCTATGCGCCATCACAGTGGAGGTGCTGGAGCGCAGTGGCTTTCAGCAGGACGTGTACATCCGTCCCATGGCCTACAAGGCAGAGGAGAAGGTAGCCAACCTGAACCTCAAGGCGCTGAAGGACGGGTTCTTCTGCCTGGCGGTACCGTTCGGCAGCTACATAGAGTCCGACGGGGCCATTAGCTGCTGCGTTGCCTCGTGGCGCCGCATCGACGACACGATGGTGCCACCCCGGTTCAAGCTGAGTGGCCTGTACCTGAACAGCATCCTGGCCAAGACCGATGCCCTGGCCGACGGGTTCGACGAGGCCATTATGCTGAACCAGGACGGCCATGTGTGTGAAGGCACCGGTGAGAATATCTTCCTGGTCTACGGTGACACGTTGGTGACTCCGACCTTGGAGAGTAACGTGCTGCCCGGTATCACACGGGCCACGGTCATCAGACTGGCCCGCGAAGAGCTCGGCCTCAGAGTGGAGGAACGGCTGGTAGATCGAAGCGAACTGTATGTGGCGGAGGAGGTGTTCCTTTCCGGGACGGCCGCTCACATTCAGGGCGTTGGGAAGGTTGACCACCGCCTCGTGGGCGACGGTAAGATCGGGCCGGTCACGGGCAAGCTTCAAACGGCTTACTTCGACATCGTCCACGGAAACAATCCCGCGTATCGCTCCCAGAGTACGGTGGCCACACCGAGGGTGGCGGCGAGCTAGAGCGGTCCCGTTACGTGTCCCTTCAAGAAGCGCTAGGCCGAGACACCAGGCTCGATCCCAATCTTTCAAAATGCCCACACAGTTCACGTTTGAGTATGCCCTGTTTGTTTTTATCGGCGCGTTGGGCGCGCTCCAACTCGTGTTCGCTGGCAACGGCATGCGGGGCGCGCTGTTCATTTCGCGATCGTTGCCTGCTTCGGTGCTCCTGGGTGGCCTCTTGGTCCTGGGCACCTTCGTCTGGTTTTTCGCCAGCGCCCCGCGGAACCTCCCTGATACTGGCCTAGGCCTTGACGGAAACGACCAAACCCGCTGGTTCACCGTGGCGGGGGCAACCGCGCTGGCCTTGACGCTTTTGGTTACGTCGGCCCTCAACGACCGTTGGGCTAGAACGTATAGGGGTGGACGGCGTGGGTTAGACGCCCTGGAGCAGACCACCTTTCTGCGAGCGGTGGCCCATACCCTTTCGCGAGTGCGGAAACGGAGCTGACCATGGACAGTGATATAGTCCAGTGGCTTAATTCAGGCGTGGGGCGTTTCGGATGGTGGGACGCGCTGATGCGAGCCGTGGTCAGTGACTACCTCGTGCCTGTGTTGGGAAGCCTCGTGCTATTTGCTTTCTGGTTTTGGGGCAAAGGGCCGGGACGGGTACGCAATCAGATGGTCACCATGGCAGGGGTTGGTGGAATAGGACTCACCAACTTGGCTACAGGCTACGTGAATCACATCTATTTCCGGGCACGACCCTTTGTTGACCTGGACCTGAACGTGTTGTTCTACCAACCGACGGACTCGTCGTTCCCTTCCAACGCGCCATCTTTGGCGTTCGCAGTCGCGACGGCGATCTTTCTGGCCCACCGGCGGCTGGGGACAGCTATGTACGGCCTCGCCTTTCTGTACGGCTTTGCCCGTGTATACTCGGGTGTGCACTACCCGAGCGACGCGCTGGCCGGCGCGGCCATGGGAATAGCCGCGACGGTGGTTGCGTATTCGCTGATCCGGATATTCCATCCGTTGGTGCGGCTGTTTCTGCGGCTAGTGCGGGTGGCGCACCTGGCGTGACGCCACTACCTCCCGCACGCACGAGCAGATGAACAACTGTCGGGCGGCCCTCTAGCCTACACGCGGAAGGTAATTCTGCGGAAGGTCTCCGCATACTGGTAGCCGGTGCCTTCGGCCCGTTCGGCGGCGCGGCTGGCCCACCGTTTAACGAATTCCTCCATGTCGTCTCTAGGCATGGAGAGTTGGCTGGCGTGGGACGCTAGCGCGTTGAGCTTTATCTCGAGTGTTTCGCTGATGTCGATGGCGACATCCGGTTCCTCCGTGCCCCAAAGTAGGATTGTGCCTACCTTATGGGTCTCGAACCCTTCCTCCTTCACGTGTTCGGGATAGTGAAGGATGTCCCGGGCGTAAGGAAAGCAGGCGTCTAGGGCAACTTGCCCAGAGGTCCTATGGTCTCGGTGTGAGTGAGAATGGTGGCGCATGGGGTCCATCGCAAGGACCACGTCCGGCCTGAAGCGCCGGAGCTCGCGGACGATCTGCCCTCTGAAGGTCCGAGTGTCCTCGAGCTCACCGTCGCCATAGCCCAGAAAAACGACTTCGTGGACGCCCAACGTTTCGGCTGCATTGCACTGCTCCTCCTCGCGTATTTTGGCCAGCCGCTCAGAGGTCATCTCAGGGTCAGAGCTGCCCTTGTCTCCGTTGGTGCAGACAACGTAGAGGAACCGGCACCCCTCCTTGATCCATTTGGCGACGGTGCCGCCACAGCCGGATTCTCCGTCATCAGGATGAGGGATCACCAGCATGGCGCGTTCGGGCGTGTCGATGGACTCCATGAGGCCTCCGTGTGATAGGAATAAGCGTGACCAACGTAGTCTGGTATGATACCCGGCAGAGTTCGGTTCCGCTACGGCGCGGCTTTCCTCGGCCTCGGCAATCTACCTTTGCACAACGCACGCATTCAGATCCTCAATTTCACCTGGGACGACCTCGGCCCGCTGGCACGGCTCTGCGCGGCACTCCATGGCGGAACTGTTGGCAGTGGCGCGGGAGACGCAGACCTCCTGCGCCGCGAGCTTCAGCAGCCGAGGGTGCGCGCCGAAGAGGACGTATTTCTGGCCTGGGAGGGCCAAGACCTCGTCGGTTACGCCCAGGTAGCGCGGGAGGACCGAATCTCTCGGGCGGTGATGAGCGGCGGCGTCTCCCCAGACCGGCGGCGGCAGGGAGCGGGCCGACGCCTTCTGGAACAGGGCGTTGCCTACGCACGACGGCTGCGGTTTCACGTGCTGGACGCGGATATTCCGTCGAGCAATGAGGCGGCAAAAGGGCTGCTGGTCAGCGCGGGATTCGCTCACGTCCGGACTTACGCGCGCTACGGCCGAGACGCCCAGGGTTCGCCGCGCATACCAGTCGCTGAAGGGGATGCGGTCCGGTTGGTACGACCGTCCGAGATGGAGGCGTTGACGGAACTACAGAACGCTGCCTTTGCCGGAAGTTGGGGGTACTGCCCCAACGTACCGGAGGAGGTCCGTTACAGTATATTCGAGCTTCACCCGAAGCCAGACCCGGTGTTGGTCCTTGAGCGCGGAGGAGAACTGATCGCCTACTGTTGGTGTCACGAGGAGGGACGAGCCCATCCAGGGATGGTGGGGATGGTGGGGGTGGCGCCCAGGTATCGTGGCATGGGCCTGGGCAGCGTGGTGGTAAGCGCCGCCATTGACCATCTAGTGGCTTTGGGCGCCGATCCGCTGGAGCTGACGGTAGACGGGGAGAATACGCCGGCGGTACGGCTGTACGAGGGGTTGGGCTTTCGCCGAGGGCGGGCGGTCCATTGGTACGAGCTGCAACTCGGCCAGGTGACGCCCCTAACCGCGGCACGGGGCAACGGCGGCGCGGCTGCCGACTAGGGCCACGGTTCTGCCGTAGACATCGAGAACCGCCCTTGCGGCCCTGCTCCATGGGAATTGCTGGGCCCACTCCCGGGCGCCGTGACCCAACCGGCGAAGGAGTTCCGCGTCGCTGAGGGTCGCTTCCAGGGAACGGGCAAAGGCTGCCGGCGTGTGGTCATCAACCAAGCGCCCTGTACGGCGATCCAGCACGAGCAAACTCAGCGCTCCTACCCGGGCGGCCACCACCGGCGTGCCGCAGGCCATGGCTTCCAAGGCCGCAAGGCCAAAGCTTTCATGGTACGACGGCATGGTGTAGACATCGGCGGCGTTGTAGTAGTCTCCTAGTTGATCGTGAGGAATCGCGCGCTGCCAATGCACACTCGAGGCGATGCCAAGCTCCTCGGCAAGGCGCCAGAGCCGTGCTGCTTCGGGATCGTTTTGACCCTCTCCGCCAACAATCGCCAAGCGTTTATTAGGGAGGGTCAGTTCACGAAAAGCGTGCAGGAGGACATCGGTGCCCTTGAAGGGGTCCAAGCGGCCAACGTACAGGACGAGTTGGTCGTCGGGATTAAATCCAAGGCGCTGCCGTGCGGCCAGCTTATCTAGGGGACGAAACTGGTCCAGGTCCACCCCGCCAGGCGCGACGTGGATGCGGCTGGGGGATGCGCCGTACAGGTCTACCAACGCTTCCTGCTCGCCGGAGGTGAAGACAATGGTAGCGTCGGCGCTACGGGAGAGCTCCCGCTCAACGCGGCCCCGCTCGGGGTGCTCAGCGGAGCCGTTTACCGATTGTTTCACCAACGCGAGGGTGTGGAAGGTGACTACGTGCGGGACACCCCACGATTCGGCCAAGCGATGGCCAATCCAGCCGGAGAGCCAGTAGTGGCTGTGCACCAAGTCGTAGCCGAGGCCCTCGTCGGCTGCGAAGGAGCTAACCTGCTCTAAGAAGCGTGGCAGAACGTCAAAGACCTCTTCCTTGGAGAGACCCAGCGGCCCGGCCGGCAGGTGGACCACCCTCGCGCGCGGACCCAGGGTGGCGAGAGCCGCATCCTCCATATCATGCGCCCTGGTGAAGACGTCGACGCAGATACCCGACTGAGCAAGCAGCGGGGCTAGGACCTTTAGGTAGACGTTCATCCCTCCCGTGGAGCGCGTGCCGGGGTGGGCTAACGGGCATCCGTGGACGGAGACCAAAGCTATCCGCCTGATAGGGTCATTGGGCTGGGTCAGCATGAATGCTCACCGGAACTGAGAAGTAGGGTGGCCCTTTTGATCTTCATCGCCGGACCACCATGCGATACAAGCTCCGATTTTGGGCCCCCAGGTGGTACTTGTACGGCTCGGCCCCACGGAGAAAGTCGAAGTAGGTAAGCCCCAATTCGATCGCCTCTTGGATGCAGAGGGCCTTGAGCATGAGCCCAACGCTGTACTGCCTGAAGGAGACCCGGTAACCGCTATTGTAGAGGAACCGGTTCCCCGCGTAGTCGAAGCAGATGACGCCGGCGACCCGCTGGCCGTCGAGTTCCAGGAAGGAGAGGCGCAGGTATCCTGCGGTTTGCATGCACGATGCCACGGCGCGAAGAAACGCCTCGCGATGAGGCACCAGGAAGTCGCGCTTCTCGTCCCTGCTCTCTCCCATGAGGTCGAGGAACAGGTCCAGGTCTTCATCTAAGCTCTGGGGAGTGGCGTGGACCAGCCGGTATACACCGGCGTCGCCGAGTCGCCGAAGTTTTCGGCGCAACTCGTGGCGGTCCTTTTTGCGGAGGCTCTCTAGAAAATGGTCCCATGAGGCGGGGAGAGGGAGCCCTGGCACCACGTCTTCCTGTTCGATAACGACGGTGTAACCATCCGCTCGAAAGCGGTCAGGAAGGTGCTGAAGGGCGGTTGAATCTTCAGGAATGGACTCAAGATAAAGGATCTGCCACGGTTGTTTGCTCAGGCAACTGGCCAAGGTGGGATAAAAGTCGGCCGGAAGGACGTGGCCCAGTATAAAATCGTGGTAATCGAAGAGGTCAGTGCTCCCAAGAAAGCTGAGGGTGTCGCCCTCGCGCACCATGGGGGCTAGTCCGAGGGGGGCCGACTCATCTCCGACGGCCAAAAGCAGCAGCTCCTTGGAATCCCCGCCGTAGTGGTCCCACCACGTTTCCTGCCACTGGGGCGTCAGGAAGACGGAGCCTTGGTCCCGCTGTTCGATGAGCTGATACCAAAGCGCAGACGCGGCATGAAAGCTCGCCTCAAGGGTGGAACAGGTCAAGAAGGCCTCCCCAGGAGCAGGCTTGGGAGATCGTATCGAAGGGCGGATGGATTCACACGAGACGGGCGTCACACCAGTGTACCAGGCTTCAGGGCTTAGCGCATGGACCTTTTACGCCTTGGCAAGCGCCTACATCAGAGCCAACCACCCTTAAGGCCATGCCCGGGACGATCAATTGCAGCCTCGTTAAGGCGCCTTCGCCCTTTCCTCTCCAGAGGCGGAGGGGGCCTCAGGGGCAGGCAATTCCAATAGGCGGGCAATGGCGTCGAAATCGGAGGGACTCTCGTGCAGCGGCGAGTCGGCGAGCTGGCGGGCAAGCGCAGGGTCCTTTAGACCCGAGCCGGTGATGACACAAACGATTACCTTTTCGCTCAGGTCCAAGCCCTGCTGGTTGACCAGCTTCACGAGCCCCGCCACGGAGGCGGCGGAGGCAGGCTCGCAGAAAATGCCCTCCCGGCGGGCCAAGGTCTTATAGGCGTCAAGAATCTCGGCGTCGGAGACAGTGCTGATGAGTCCATCGGATTCGTCCCTGGCGCGCTCGGCGCCCTTCCAGCTCGCGGGATTACCGATTCGGATTGCCGATGCGATGGTCTGGGGTGTTTCTACGATGTGACCTTGGACAATGGGAGCGGCGCCCTCCGCCTGAAAGCCGGCCATGCGGGGTAGCCGGTTAGCCTTGCCGAGGGAGTGGTATTCACGGAACCCCATCCAATAGGCCGTGATGTTGCCGGCATTGCCCACGGGTATGAACAAATAGTCGGGTGCTTCGCCCAGGGAGTCGACGATCTCAAAGGCAGCCGTCTTTTGCCCCTCAAGGCGATAGGGATTGACCGAGTTGACCAGGCCGATGGTAAAACGTTGAGCCAGTTGTCTCGCCAAGTCGAGGGCATGGTCGAAATTGTCCTGGATGACAATAATCTGAGCGCCGTAGGCAATGGCCTGGGCTAGCTTACCCTCTGCGATATCCGCTTGGGGGACCAACACCACGGTCCGAAGGCCGGCATGGGCGCCGTACGCCGCGGCCGAAGCGCTGGTGTTGCCGGTGGAGGCGCAGAGGATGGTTCCGCCACCCTCTTCCAGGGCCTTCGCCACGGCGACCACCATGCCCCGGTCCTTGAAAGAGCCAGTTGGGTTGGAGCCCTCTAGCTTGAAATAGAGAGCACCGCAGTGGAGTTCGCCCTCCAGAAAACGGGAGCGTACGAGGGGCGTGTCTCCTTCACCCATCGAAAGCATGGGCGTCTGGGGAGTGATAGGCAGGAACTGTTTGTAGCGGAATAGAACGCCGTCGCCCATATGAGAGACCCCTTAAGACTCACTGTCCTCAATTCTTACCATATTCGAGACCCGGTGCACCACCTCTAGGTGTGCCAACTGGGCTAACGCCTCTTGAATGGCGGCCTCGCGTGCCAGGTGGGTGGTAATGACGATCTCCGCCAAGCCCTCAGGCTCGACGGTCTCCTTCTGAATGACGGAGGCGAGGCTTACCTGAAGTTCACCAAGCACCTGGGTGATTTGGGCCATGACGCCCGGACGGTCCGCCGCCGAGAGCCTGAGGTAGTAATGGGTCTCCAGGTCGGCCATGGGTTGAATGGCCGCCTGAACGTCCAGCTTGGGCAGAGGGGCAGGCTGGCCACCGGAAACGACGCTGCGGGCGATCTCCAGGACATCGCCAATGATGGCGCTGGTGGTAGGCATATCCCCCGCACCGCGGCCTTGAAAGAGCACCTGGTCCATAAGGTCTCCTTCCAGTTGCACGGCGTTGAAGACACCATCCACGTTGGCCAAGGGGTGGTCTTTGGCGATGAAGGCCGGGTGGACACGCACCTGGATGAAGGGGTCCGTTCGTTTGCCGACGGCAAGGAGCTTGATGGCGTAGCCGAGGTCAGCCGCGTAGCGAAAGTCAGCAGCGGAAAGCCTAGAGATCCCCTCGTAGTAGACGTCCGAGACATGGACCCTGGTGTGAAAGCTCAAGGTGGCGAGGATGGCCAGCTTATAGGCGGCATCGAGGCCTTCGACGTCGTTGGCTGGATCGGCTTCGGCGTAGCCTTTGGCCTGGGCCTCCCTTAAGGCCTCCGCAAAATCCACGCCCTCCTTCGCCATGCGGGTGAGGATGTAGTTGGTGGTACCGTTGATAACGGCGTGGATGACGGTGATGTCGTTGGCCAGTAGGTCTTTCAGGAGAGGGCCAATGATGGGAATCCCACCCCCTACGCTGGCCTCGAACCGGACGCTGGTCCCGTGCTCTTGCGCCATGGTGAGGACCTCTGGGCCGTGTTTAGCCAGGACCTCTTTGTTGGCGGTAACGACGTGCTTGCCTGCCTTGATAGCTGCCTTGATATAGTCCAGGGCAGGGTGTTCTCCGCCCATAACTTCAACAATGATGTCAATAGCCGGGTCGTTTAGGATCTCTGCAAAGTCTGCCGTGAGAAGCGCATCGGGCGGTGTGAACCCCCGCTTTAGGGTCGGGTCACGCACGAGTACGCGCTTGACGCGAACGGGACAGCCTAGGCGCGCGGCGATGGCAGCCGCTTTCTCATGGAGGACCCGCGCAACGCCTCCTCCGACCACGCCGAGGCCCAGAAGGCCGATGGTTATGGGGCCATGGTCCTGCACTGCTCCGCTTCTCCACGTCAGGCGGTTAATTAAGTCTGTCGAGGACCCAACGCCGATCGTTTTCATTGAAAGAATATGCAGCCAGCAGTCTATTAAACTGTGCTTGAAGCCACTCGGTGGTATCGTCACGTCCCAGGGTATCACGCATGGCGGACGAAAGCGGCTGCATCGCCAGGCCCTGCGTTATTTTGGCTATTACCGAGCCGAGGATGCTATTCAGTGGTCCAAGGAGCTGGTCAACCTCGGCCGAGAAGATGGCCTCGTCCAAGTCCGGAAAGGCCCCACGCGGCACCCAACCCACCTCGCCATTCTCCTCTACGAAGGGGACCTGCTGGTTTAACTCTTTGGCCAGGTCGCTAAACGCTTCGCCCTGTGCAAAACGTTCTAGGGCTGCTTCGTTTTCGGTTTCGCTTCCGGCCGCGATCACGTGTAGGTAGACCTGCTCCTGGGGGTCAGGGACCTGGAGTGTTATCTGGGAGCCCACCTTTCCCATCAATAGCTCGCCCGCAAGATAAGCCCTGTACTCCTTGTCGCCTACTTCGAGCAGACCAAGGAATTCTTGATACAGCCGCTGGCCCTCGGACGTCAAGGAGAGGGGCGGCATGCTTTCTTCATTGTCGGGGTCCGGGGGGATCTCGTATCGGTTCACCAGGATCTGTTCGACTTCTTCGGGAGTAACGGACACGCCGAACTGGACCGCGGCCTGCTGTTGGAGCGCTTCATCGCGAATCAACCGGTTCAGGGCTTGCTGTGGGTCGGTGATCCCCACAAGCCTACCGAGCAGTTGAGTACGGTCAAGGACCTGGCTTAGCTGAATATCGGTATCGCCCACCTGGGCCACCGCCTTGCGAGGAGGGCGGACGCTTGACAGGTAAAATCCGACCAGTAGAAGCGCGACCAGAGAGAGGACCAACACGACGCCGAGACCGTACAGTAGCCGCTGGCGGCGGCGTTCGGTGTCGCGCCGGCTGCGTTGTTCGACTCGGCCCTGCTGACGGCTTTGGCTTCGCTCGGCCTTTCTGCGCTGTCGCATCAGCGCGTCCGCCTGGCCATGGCGCGAGCCGCCACGCGCGCACGGCGGCGGCTCGCCGGAATGTCCAGGCCTCGGTAGACGGGGGTCACGATGTGGGGGGGTGCCCCTCGGTTTGTTCTTCTTCTTCTCGAGGACTGGCACCATCGCCCGGCGGGACGTCCTGGAGTGGTTCGCCCTCGGAGTCGGAAGGCACGGTCTCGGCCTCCATTACCGGCTGAGCATCTGGTTCATCATCGCCGAGTGCTACCGCTGCCGCAACCTCTGCTTCCACCGTTTCGGGTTCTTCCGTGGTAGCGGCTGGTGTGGCCTCTGCCAGGGTTTCCCTTTCGACCGCTTCGGATTCTATCGCCACGGCGGCGGGGGCCGCCTCGGCTGTCGCAGCGGCGGGGGCCGCCTCGGCTGCCACAGCAGCGGGGACCGCCTCGGCGGCGGCCTGTTCGGTGCGCATCGGAGGCCGCTCGCGCCGATCCGGCCGCCCTCGGTCGCCTCTGAACCCTTCGGGACGGCCGAGTTCCATCAGCGAATGGGAGCCAGCAAAGGGGAGCAAGGCCACGTAGCGAGCGCGCTTGAGGGCCTGGGTCAAGGCCCGTTGATGAGGAGCGCAGGTACCCGTCTTCCGTCTGGGTTCAATCTTGGCCCATTCGGAAAGGAACCGACGCAGGCGGGTGACGTCTTTGTAGTCGACCTCTGTTACTTTATCCACGCAAAAGGCGCAGACCTTTCGCCGAGTAAAATACCGGCGGTTGGTACGGCGCTGTTGGGGACGCTGGGTGCGTTGCACCATCCGGTTTCAACTCCTCTCTAAGCCGAGCCTTGTGGGCGTTTCCAACGTAAATGACGTTACAAGGGTAAATCGTCAGTAGTGATGGACTCCGCCGATGGAGACCACGCCTCACTCCCTACATCGTCTGGCCCACTCTCCGCCGTTCCCGGGCGGTCCAAGAACATGACCCTGTTGGCGATGATCTCGTTCCTAAACCGAGTCTGTCCGTCGTTGCCCTCCCACTGGTCGGAGTGTAGCCGTCCCTCCACGTAGGCCCGGCGCCCTTTGGCGAGGTACTGGTTGCAATGTTCCGCCAGTTGGTTCCATGTGACCACCGTAAACCACTCTGTCTCCTGACGGCGCTCACCATCCTTGGTGTTGTACGACCGGGTGGTGGCCAAGCGAAACGAAGTGACCGGGTTGCCGTTTGGCGTATAGCGCATCTCGGGGTCCGTCCCCAAGTTACCGATGATCATGACTTTGTTTAGTCCGACCATAGCAAAAGCCCCCTTCATCGCGCCCGTTCGAGTGGTCTTAGCGTTTCCGGAGTACCAGGAGGTAGCGAAGTACGTTCTCCGCCATATTGAGGGTCCCCTCCAATTCTTTCGCCGGAGCGGGTTCCAGCTCCAGTTGCGCCACGAAGTAGTTGCCTTCGCTGAACTTGCCGATGCGGAAAGCGAGCTTGCGCCGACCCCAGTGGTCCTCGCCGGTCAGCTGGCCGTCGCGCTCCGCAACGAACGTTCTCACGCGTTCCTGCATGCCTTCGACCTGGTCATCGTCGATCTCTGGGTCCATGACCATCATCAACTCGTATTGAGACACCGTTTCTCCCCTCAGTCTCCTAGTAAGCCGTGGGATTATATCACGAGCCTTCTCTGTCCTCAACGCGGCGGTGTTCGCCTCCATCGATTAGGGGGGTTAAAGGGCGACCAAAGTGGCGGTTAGAAGTCCAGGCCTGGGACGGGGAACCTGCTGGTGAGCTCTGAAACCTCTTCACGGACGGACTGCTCCACCTGGGCATCGCCGCGATGAAGGATCGTCCGCATGATGAGCCGGGCCACCGTGCGGACCTCCTCCGCCCCGAAGCCGCGACTGCTGATGGCCGGTGTCCCCAGCCGCAGGCCACTGGTCACCCGAGGAGGGCGTGGGTCGTTAGGGATCGCGTTCTTGTTGACCGTGATGCCCACGCGGCTCAGCGCTTCCTCTGCCTCCTGTCCGGTACAGTCCAGGGGCGTCAGGTCCACCAACATGAGGTGTGTGTCGGTGCCGCCCGAGACGATCCGGGCACCGTCCGATTCGAGCGCGCTGACCAAGACGCGGGCGTTATCCACAATGCGGCCGGCGTACGCTTTGAACGCGGGCTGAAGGGCCTCACCAAAGCAGACCGCTTTGGCGGCGATGGTGTGCATGAGGGGGCCGCCCTGGGTGTGAGGGAATACGGCGCGGTCTATCGCCCGCCGGTGCTCCTCCTTGGACAAGATGAAGGCGCCTCGCGGCCCTCGGAGGGTCTTGTGGGTGGTGCTGGTAACGATGCTGGCGTGAGGGACAGGCGACGGGTGGACCCCACCGGCGATGAGTCCGGCGATATGGGCCATATCGACCATGAGGATGGCGCCTACCTCCTGAGCGATCTCTCCGAAGCGGGCGAAATCGATGGTGCGGGAGTAGGCGGTGTAGCCTGCGACGATGAGCTTGGGCCGGTGCTCTCTCGCCAATTGGGCAATGGCATCATAGTCGAGCAGTTCGCTCTCGCGGTCCAGGCCGTAGGCGACGAAATTGTACAACTTGCTGGAGAAGTTCACGGGGCTGCCGTGGGTGAGGTGGCCTCCCTGGTCTAGCTGAAGGCCCATGACGGTGTCCCCCGGCTCCAGGACAGCGGAGTACGCAGCCATATTGGCCTGGGCGCCGGCGTGGGACTGAACGTTGGCGTGCTCCGAGCCGAACAGCTCCTTGGCCCGGTCAATCGCCAGCTGCTCAGCGATGTCGACGAACTCGCAGCCTCCATAGTAGCGGCGGCCTGGATAGCCTTCGGCGTACTTGTTGGTCATCGCCGAGGCCTGGGCCTCTAGCACTGCGCGGCTGGCGTAATTCTCTGAGGCGATGAGGACCACGTTGCTACGCTGCCGCGCTATCTCCAGGTCGATGGCGCGGGCAATTTCGGGGTCTTGCTCGGCGAGTAGGCTCATGTTGGTGCCTCCGGTGCGGGGTTAGACGACGTCCACAATGCGCAGGGGATGCTGTGGGGAATGGATAGGGTCTCTTGGGTGTCCATCTTAGCTCAGACCGCCATGCGATGGCGCTACTGTGCCGTCGGAGAAATTCGCGATGTGGAACGGGCCCAGGCTTTCCATAAGCGAGTCCAGGCTCAGGAATCCCCGGCGAATACCAGCGCCCAAATGGTCTGAGCGCCCGCTTGCTTGAGGGCGGCGGCGCTATCAGCCGGGGCAAAGGCCGTCCCAGCCGGGTAAGGCACAGCCCGGACAGAGCGGGCGCTTCAGCCGGGCCATGCCCAGCAAGCAGGGGTCGCATAGGTAGGTGCTGGACGCTGCCACACCCGATACACCGCGCAGCGAGCAGCAACGATAGGGTACGATCCCATCATGCCGATTCTCTTCACATAAGGTCAGGTTTTCACCGTGTGATAAGCTATCGCCATCCTGCGCTCCGCTATCTATGATGATAAAGGCTGTCTTTCTTGACTTCTACGGGACTCTTGCTCAGTGGGTCCCCGCCCGCGAGTCCATCCAATGGGGGGCTTGCCAGGCAGAAGGGTTAACGGTGAGCACGGAGGCGCTGGCGCAAGCCTACCCGGTTGCCGACGACTACATGGCAAGGGAAAACGCCCATACGCCCCTAGCAGTACGGCCAGAAGCCGAGCAGCAGTCCCTTCTCGCCGAGTACGAGCGTGTACTGCTGAGGGCTGCTGGGTTGGAGGTAGCGTTGGAACAGGCGGAGCGCATCTGGAGGCGGGTAAGTAGCGCGCCCAAGGAGCTTGGGTTGTACGATGACGTGGAGCCCGCGCTGGAAGGAGTACTCGCGGCAGGCCTGAGGATGGGGATTATCTCCAACATGGGCAGGGAGTTGGATGGCGTGCTGGACCGCTTGGGCCTCCGCCGTTTCATTCAGGTGGTGTCCACCAGCGCCGAAGCGGGAATTAGCAAGCCGAACCCCGGCATTTTTGAGGCCGCGTTGACTAAGGCAGGAATCCAGCCTCAAGAGGCTATCCACGTGGGTGATCATTACGAAGGCGACGTGGTCGGTGCGCTGGGTGCTCGAATGCACGCCCTGCTGCTGGCGCGCGAGCCCTCTTTAATCACCCCGGCAGAATGCCCTACAATTACCACGCTCGACGAACTGCTGCCGTACCTCAACAACGCTGGCTACCTAGCCGCTTCGTGAGGAGAAGGACAGGCGGATGGGCACAGCTTTTCACATCAGTCATTCGTGAATCATGTCTTACCAGATCTATTTCGCGGACTTAACGGAAGAGAGCAGGGCGCTCATGCTTACCCTTCTGCATCTCAAAGCGGAGGGTGGGACGCTGGAGTCAGGCGAAGCAGAGCTTCTGGCCCAGTTGCGCAGCCACGAGGGCATGCCTCCGGAGATTCCGGGCGCGCTCAACCGGGGGGCCGGGGGCGCCTGACCAACAGGCAATCAGGCGCGGACGCAGCCGACGAATAGTATCCTTACTCTCCCGTTTCCCCGGTTAGTACCGGCACGGCCCCGCTCCTGTAACCTTGCTGTAAAAGTCTGCAAAACCTTTTCGACCATCCCATTCGATTCGTCGAGAGTCTCGATGAGCGGAGCCTCATCGGACCTGACCCCCTTCCCTTCGGCTTCGCTCAGGGTAGACCTAGCCAGGAATGGGGAGGAATTAATACCTGAGGGACATCCTCATGCTCCTGGCCTCGACTCGTCGGGGCCGTCCCTTTTTCATCAGCCTGCTGGAGCAGCACAAACTCCCGCAGTGTTCTGGAGAAGCGTTGCAAAAGTAGTGCCGCTATGCACCTGGGGAGATGAGCACTACGCCCAATGGTTCAACAAACGTCTCACTCAAGACGCTAATCGCGCCGGCGGTGAAGCCTCGTGTTAAGCAGTGCCGACGAGGAGCTCCGCGACTTTCCGCTGGAACTCCGCCAACCGCTGGAGCACGTCCAAGAGGGCCTCACCCCAGGCTACGGAAGAGGGAGCGTCAGCGCCCTTGACCGCGGTGGCTGCGAGGGTTACCACGGACACGCGTACCTGCTGATGCCCCGCGCGGGCTCCATAGCCAAGCGCCTTCTCCAGGGGCAAACGGGCGTCGCCGATAACGTCACGCAATTTTAAGGTGATCTGGTCTTGACGCCTGACCACCGACTTCGCGTGGGCCAGGTGGGCCAGCGCACGGACGCGTAGGCCATACAGGAGGTGGTTGACCTCCTCGGGCAAAGCGCCAAACCGGTCGCGTAACTCCTGGGCCAGCTCGTCGACCTCCTCCACGCGCGTTGTTTTGGCCATGCGTTGGTACAACGCCATTCGAGTGGGCAGGTGCTCGACCATCCACTCAGGGATAGACGCAGGCAAGCCCAGGTCCACCTGAATGTCGGAGGCTTCCCGGCCAGGAGGTGCAGGTCTATCGCCCAATTGCGCACTGCCGGCGATACGCAACTCATCCACAGCCTCGGCCAGAAGACGCGTGTAAAGGTCGAAACCGACGGCATGAACGTGGCCGCTCTGCTCCGGACCCAGGATGTTGCCCGCGCCACGGATTTCCAGGTCCTTCATGGCGATGCGGAATCCAGCACCCAGCTCGGTGGCGGCCATGACGGTCTGCAATCGGCGTTGGGCAGTGTCCGTGATCTTGCGGCCTTTAGGCACCAGCAGGTAGGCGTAGGCACGATGGGCCCTCCGTCCGATGCGGCCCCGGAGCTGGTAGAGTTGAGCAAGGCCAAACCGGTCCGCACGCTCCACGATGAGAGTGTTGACGCTAGGCAAATCAAGCCCCGACTCAATGATGGTTGTGCACAAAAGCACATCGGCGTCACCTTCGGCAAATCCAGCCATGACCTGGGCAAGGTCGGTGTCCGGCATCTGGCCATGGGCTACCCAGACGGTGGCCTCAGGGACCAACTGGCGGAGGCGGTCCGCGGCCAGGTCGATGCTTTTCACCCGGTTATGGAGGTAAAAGACCTGGCCACCCCTATCCAGCTCGCGCAGGATGGCCTCCCGTATCAGCTCGTCTGATGCCTCCCCTAGATAGGTCTTAATCGGCACTCGCTGCTCGGGGGGCGTTTCCATTGTGGAGATGTCGCGAATCCCAGCCATGGCCATGTAGAGGGTGCGTGGGATAGGCGTGGCCGTCATAGTGAGTACGTCCACGTGTTGGCGCAGGCTCTTAAGCTGCTCCTTGTGGCCAACACCGAAGCGGTGTTCTTCGTCGACGACGACCAAGCCCAGGTCTCTAAAGCCGACGTCCTTTTGAAGCAGCCGATGGGTGCCGATAACGACATCGACCTGGCCCAGCTTTAGTTGCACCACCACCTGATCCTGCTCGTGGTCGGACCGGAACCTGCTCAGCACCTCTACCCGTAGGGGAAAGCCGCTGAAGCGCTCCGTAAACGTCTCATAATGCTGCTGGGCAAGAACGGTTGTGGGGACTAGGACCGCTACTTGTTTACTGTCCATGACGGCCTTGAAAACGGCCCTGAGGGCCACCTCGGTCTTACCGTAGCCCACGTCGCCACACACGAGCCGGTCCATGGGCTTGGAATGCTCCATGTCCCGTTTGACCATCCCGATGGCCTCGGCCTGGTCCGGGGTCTCGACAAACGGAAATGCGTCCTCCATTTCTCGTTGCCAGGGGGCATCGGGGGCAAAGGCGTGGCCCTCCTCCAGTTCCCGGTGGGCGTAGATTTCGAGGAGGTCGAATGCGAGTTGCTTTGTAGACTCTTTCGCCCTGGCTACAACCCGCCCCCACTCTTGGGTACCCAGACGAGTGGGAGTGGGAGCCTGGCCGGTGCCGCCCAGATAGGGCGCAACACGGTCCAGGTGCTCCATGGGAACGTAGATCTTATCGCCCTGGGCGTAGTCCAAGACCAGGTACTCTCGCCGGGCGCCTTCAGTGTCCATTTCGATGGTGCCTACGAAGCGGGCGATGCCGTGGTCGATGTGCACGACGAACTGGCCGGGGGCCAGTTCCTCCAGGTCCAATGAGCGGTGACGTCCGACCCTGGCACGGCGCGGCTGCAACTTGGTGAACCCAAAGAGTTCGGCGTCCGTCAGGAGGGTGAATAGTGGGTTGCCGTCGTCCTCCGCGCGGACCACCCACCCCTCAGCAACCGCTCCGTGGACCACGTGAACGAAGCCGGACTCGGGGGGTCCGTCGTAGGACCGGGTCTCGCGGGCTCCTACGTCCGCCTCCTGAAGGACCTTAGTCACGCGCTGGGAGTGCTGGGTGATGATAGCGACGTGGCCGCCGCGCTGGGCACGAAGGTCGTCGCTGAGCCGCTCCAGTCGGCTGTGATAGCTCGGCGGCGCGCCGAAAGGAATGACACGGGCAGCAACGGACGAGCTCTGGTGGTACCGGCTCAGCTCTAGGCGCGAGGAGTATCCATGGAGGGCCTCGGCGATACTATCCCATTCCACAAGCCCCGATGGAAAACCCAAGGGAAGGTCTCCCCTTCCCTGTTTAACCAGGCACAGGTCCTTGGCGCTGGCCTCCCAATGCTGGGCAGCTTGAGACAGCTCCGAGGGTTCGTTGACCACCACGATGGGTTGGAGGCCGGGGGGTATGTGATCGACCAACGAGTGGGTGTTGAAGAAACCGGCATAGAAGCTGGCGTTTTCCATGGAGAGCCCCGCCATAAGCTCCGCCAACTCCTCTTCCACGCGGTCGCGCTCGGCCGTGGGGCTATTGGAGTAGTCGAGCGTGCGCACGAGCGTTTCAAAGGCGCCATGATCCGCAAGACCGGGAAGCACATCGAGCGCGGGCAGCACAGTCACCGTCTCGACTGGTTCGATGGAGCGCTGGGAGGCCGGGTCGAAGAGCCGGAGTGAGTCGATTCGGTCACCCCAAAGCTCCATCCGCGCCGGTAGGGCAAGGCCAGGGGTGTACAGGTCAATGATTCCACCTCGACGGCTGACCATGCCAGGTTCCTCCACGGCAGGCGCAAGCCGATAGCCCATGCGCACCCAGAGCTGGAGCAAGGGCTCGACCGCAATGTGGTCACCTA
>Ga0310121_10001731_pt1 | contig 21671 bp, 15 predicted proteins | sample CB27_Tmax_986_MG_FD_203504 | JGI IMG/M metagenome (GOLD analysis project Ga0310121, IMG submission 203504) | Marine microbial communities from Western Arctic Ocean, Canada - CB27_Tmax_986 | ecosystem: Environmental > Aquatic > Marine > Oceanic | place: Canada: Western Arctic Ocean | collected...
GTGATGATGCAGAAGTTGACTAACAGCTCGACAATCGTCACGGCGCTTGCTGCTGCTATAGTGGGTGCCGTCATTTCGCTTGCAGTTACAAGTAATGCTTCCCAGGGGCAAACTCAAGGATCCAGTTCCCGTTCCTCCGAAACGCCTGATGGTCGGCCGAACTTTAACGGTGTCTGGCAGGCGCTCAACGAGGCACATTGGGATTTGGAAGCCCATGAAGCTCGACCTGGGATGGTCATGCAAGAGGGTTTATATCCGTATGAGTATGCTAAAGTTCCCGCGGCACCAGTATTGGCGCTCGGATCTGCGGGTGGAGTTCCTGGGTCGATCGGGGTTGTTCAAGGCGATGGAATAATTCCGTATAAGCCGGAGACTCTTCGTATCAAGCAAGAGAACGGTGCGAACTGGATCGATCGGGACCCCGAGCTTAAGTGCTACTTGCCGGGGATACCGCGGGCAATGTACATGCCCTACCCGTTCCAAATTGTGCAGGGTGAGGACAAGATTCAGATGACCTTCGGGTTTTCAAACGCCGCACGCGTCATTCATCTCACTGATGTCACTGGTCCGCCAGACTATACCTTTATGGGGCATTCGGTCGGTCGGTGGGAAGGTGACACACTGGTTGTCAATGTAGATTATTTCAACGGTAAGACATGGTTGGACCGGGCGGGCAACTTTCATAGCGAAGCGCTTGAGCTTACCGAACGCTTTTCTCCCCTGTCAGCGGATGCCATCTGGTACGAAGTGCAAATCACTGATCCGGAGACATTTACTGAGCCGTGGACGATCGGCATGCCGCTGTATCGCCGACTCGAGCCAAACGCTACGGCACTTGACTATCCTTGTGTCGAGTTCACGGAGGAGTTCATGTATGGGAACCTCCGTCGTGAACAATTAGTGAAGCGGTGGGAGGGAGAGACGATGATCGTCGATATTACCCGTAAGATTCCTGAAGGTGATGCTTTGCATGATTGGTATGGGCGGTAGTGGTAGTGGTAACTGACTAGGTAAAAAAACTACTAGCTTGGTTCTAAACAACGGTTCTTGGGCTAAAAAATAGGAGGAGGAAATATCCATGAAAACATTACATGTAATTGGGGTGTTTATTGTAGTCGGTGTAATCGGTGCATGGCTGGCGGTAAATCCTGCCAACGTGTCAGCACATCACGCGTTTGCCGCTGAGTTTGACGCCGAGCGGCCGGTCGAGTTCAGCGGAACGGTTTCAAAGGTCGAGTGGGTTAATCCCCACGTCTGGATTCATATCGATGTTAACGTGGACGCTGGTGGAACGGAAGCGTGGGCGTTTGAAGCTGGAACACCAAATGTATTGTTCCGCCGGGGATTCACCAGAGATTCGTTGCTGCCAGGCACAGATGTCATGGTGGATGGATATCAGGCGAAGGACGGCACCAATCGCGCAAATGGCCGGGACATCACTCTAGATGACGGCACCAAACTGTTTCTGGGCTCATCGGGAACTGGGGCTCCGTACGAGCTTGCCCGACCTGGCGTTGATACCTCTGATCCTGGTCAATAGACGCTGCAACGAGTCTGTTCGACAAGAGACACAGAGATTCTGTCTGTCTGTTTAAGAGCCTCTGTGGCTTGAGTATTTCGACACGCCTCACGTGACCAGTTAATGAGGTCTGATAGGTCCCTGACATCATCGACAGGCGAGGGAATATCTCTCTCGCCTGTCGTCGGTTTTGGCTTGGTGTCGGTCTTCACACTAGGCTTGTTCAGCTTCGCCTTTCTCACCGTTGTTCGACAGAACCTTTTGTTTCAATGGTCGTTTTTAGGACCTAGCGTTGCACTCATCGGTTGGAGCGCGCTGGTGTTTGGACGAGCACAGCGAAGAGGCAGGTTATTTACTCTACGAGTATTACTCCGGAAACAGCACTATATCCAAGCATGTGCTCAAGGCGCTTTCTTCTTGTACTGGGGATGGTACTGGAGACCGGTATATGACTCAGCTTTTCTTATTGTCGCTCAACTGTTCTTCGCATACGCGTTTGAAATGCTTCTGGCCTGGTCTCGACGGACCAGTTACACGCTGGGATTTGGACCGTTTCCCGTTATCTTCAGTATCAACCTCTTTCTCTGGTTTGCCGACGAATGGTTCTATCTGCAATTTGTCTTGGTGGCGCTTGGGTTTGGTGCAAAGGAATTTATTCGCTGGAACAAGGATGGTCGACGAGTTCATATTTTTAATCCGTCATCATTCCCTCTGGCTGTGGCTTCGGTGTGTTTGATTATTACAGGCACGACTGGCATCACGTGGGGACAAGATATCGCTATATCTCAGTTTTATCCTCCCTATATTTACGTTGTGTTGTTTCTAGTGGCTCTTCCTGGACAGTATTTATTTGGCGTGGCATCGATGACGATGTCGGCTGTCTTGGCGACATACCTGTTCGGCCTTGCGTACTTTGCTGTTACTGGCGTGTATTTTTTCTACGATTCGTACATTCCGATTGCGGTGTTTCTCGGAATGCATCTTCTGTTCACTGATCCGTCAACAGCACCTCGGACGGATCTCGGCCGAATTCTTTTTGGTATTTTCTACGGATTGAGCACGGTGCTTCTATACGTAGTTCTGGGTCGTGCTGGTGTCCCGACATTCTACGACAAGTTATTGTTCGTTCCCGTTTTGAACCTTTCTGTTCAATTATTGGATCAAGTGGGTCGATTTCGATGGCTAAGTCGGTTTGATCCAGCGAGGCTTGTTGGTGACGGTCGAGTCACACCACACAAGCTTAATTTCATATACGTGGGACTCTGGGCGTTAACATTTTCAGTAATGAGCGTAGCCCAGGGGGTGGGTGACCGACATCCCGGTCAGTGGGTTCCGTTCTGGCAGTCCGCTTGTAACGAAGGTCGGCCCCATGCGTGTTCGTATCTCACCAATATGCAGTTTATTTTTTGCAGGAGTGGCTCGGCATGGGCATGCAACGAAGCCGGTATTCTTCATGTTCAGCTTACCGAAACAGATGAGGACGACACGCGACGCGATCCCTTGGAAGCGAGTGTTTTTTTTGAACGTGGCTGCGAACGGGGTTTTGAGACCGCGTGCCAGAACTTCGATACGCTACACACCAGTCTCGGTCCATTTGAACACGCTGCCCCGACATTACAGGATTATCCGGTTATTCTTCGGGGTACAAAAGGACCTATTATTGACCACTCGCCAAAGTTGCTCTACGAGCGGGCTTGCAGGCAAGGGTGGGACGATACTTGTGGTCTAGCTTCGAACGATTGAACACCAACCGTTTTGACTGTCTGGTATCTCGACCTTACGAACATTGAAAATGAGTAGTCGTGTTTCTACCAATAGAGGAACCATCGGCTCGTCTTTCAGTTAGGACGACTCTTCAAATTACCAGTAAGGCTACCATGACGAGAGTCGTGCATTTCTCCACTTAGATGGTGCGGAAGGGGGGATTCGAACCCCCACGCCCTTGTGAGGCACAAGCTCCTGAGGCTTGCGCGTCTGCCAGTTTCGCCACTTCCGCGAATGGAAAGAAAATGACGGTCGAGTATAGCACCGGTCAGTAAACGGTCTTCGCGTCATGTGAACGCCTTTGCTATGAGGTGACTGTGATGTATTTCTCCTATACTCGACTAAGGAACATGGATCTTTTTTGATAGGAGGTTTCGACGTGGCATTCTCTCGTGCAGGACGATTCGTGCTTGTCATTATCGGCTTTACGCTCATTACCTCGGTCGGCGCGGCAGTTGTGATCGTTGCCTTGGTGACTGCGGGACCCACAATTGAATCCCGGTCAGTACTCTGGTTGCGTCTACCCTCGAACCTCACAGAGTATGTTCCTGAGGGTCTGTTGGGGCGGTTGATTGCTGGACGGCGCGATACGGTTAACTCTGTGGTGGAGGTGCTGCGAAAAGCCAAAGTGGATGAGCGCATCGAAGCTGTCGTCGTCGTTCCGTCATCACAGCTTGGCATGTGGGGCAAGATTCAGGAGATTAGAGAAGCGATACTGGACTTCAAGGAGTCTGGTAAGCCGATTATTGCGTATCTAGAGTACGGCGGAGGACAGCAGTACTACCTGGCAACGGCAGCCGACAAAATTTTTCTCACACCGACAAGTTCCGTGGATCTAGTGGGCGTGGCGAGTTACGAATTGTTCCTTCGGGAAGGTCTTGATGCGCTCGGTGTGTACCCCGACATGTTGCAGGCAGGTGATTTTAAGACAGCATCGAATATTTATACCGAAACAACATTTACCGCTGAGCACAAGGAAATGGTGGAGGCACTCAACGGAGACCTCTATCAGCAGCTGGTCAGCGGAATTGCTGAAGGGCGCCGCCTCACGGAAGGGGCAGTTCGTCATTTAATTGATGAAGGTCCGTATCTTCCTGATGACGCTGTTGCCCAGAACTTAGTTGACGGACTGCGATACGAAGACGAACTTCTTGGACAAGACCCACTGCCAGAGAGCGCGTTACACCGACTACTGTATCAGGATTACCGTCTGGTTGATCCGCGGTCATTAGGACTTAATCACGGTCCCGAGATTGCTGTGATCTATGCTGTCGGGACGATCACGTTTGGTGCAAGCGGAGTTGATGTGTCAGGCAGTGAAGTGTTGGGTTCCGAATCGATAGTAGCAGCTGTCAGGGAAGCACGTGAGGATCCAGCGGTAGAGGCCATCATAGTTCGCATTGATAGTCCAGGTGGCTCGGCAGTGGCTTCGGACATCATTTGGCGGGAACTTGCACTGGCGCGGGAAGCCAAACCCGTCATTGCGTCTATGTCTGATCTGGCGGCGTCTGGTGGTTACTATATCGCTGCGCCAGCCGATGTAGTCGTCGCACAACCTGGAACGTTAACTGGATCTATCGGTGTTGTCGCCGGTAAATTCGTAATAGACGGAGCGCTTGACAAACTTGGCGTCAATGTAGCGTCGGTGACTGATGGTCGCTCAGCAGGACTTAATTCAATTTTTTCACCGTTTTCTGATGACTTGAGGGCGCGGTTGCAGCAACAGATTGATGCAACCTATGAAACGTTTCTACTGCGGGTCGCGGAGGGACGTGAGATGTTGCGGGATGATGTTCACGCGGTTGCTCAGGGACGGGTATGGACTGGTCGCCAGGCCAGAGAGAATGGCTTAGTCGACGAACTTGGGGGGTTCAGGCGTGCTGTCGAAATTGCCAAGGAGCGAGCCGGAATCGCGACGGATGCCGAGGTGACTTTGGTGCCATATCCGAAGCCACCTTCGTTGGTTGAGATGCTCAGTGACGGTGTTGGAGGATCAGTTGTGCTAGCGCGACGTACGTTGTCAGTCAGAGAGAAGTTGCAGGCCGTCGCTACTTTTCCGTTTCGGTTATTTCACCCAAGTCAGCCGTTGGCATTAATGCCTGGCTGGCTGCCAATGTTACTGAACCACTAGTTGGTAACTGCTCGACAATCTGCAGAATACAGAAGGGCGGGCAAATGTTCGCGTAATGGCTGGGGAACGGATCTAGGTTCCCGTTGCTTCTTGTAAGGCGGCCATGTCTATGTCCACTGTAAGGTTTGAAGCAACATCGCTAAGGTACGATCTATAAAACTGAGCCTGACGTCTTTGCATCAGCTCGAACCGCAGGTCGTCTCGCTCGTTGTTGAACTGTTCAATTGTCGCTGACTCTCGCTCGACCACATGAACAATTGCCGCCATGTTTCCTGCCTCAATAACATTACTGACGCCACCCTCGGGCAACCGGAATGCCACAGCTTCGACCGCCGCATTTACCCCGACTTCTGGGAAGGCTTCGCCCCTGGTGAGGAGTTCGCTTGATCCGACAGTCAGTTCCACTTCCTCTGCAGCCTGTACGAAGTCTTCGACTGTTTGTAGGTTTTCCAACACTTCAGAGGCCCGCTGTCTGGCAAGGGTCAGGGCTTTCTGTCTGAGGACATCGTCACTCACCTGCGACCGAACCTCTTCAAGGGGTGGCAGATAGGGGTCCTGCGTATCGGCCACCATCACGAACGCTGGGCCGACTGGTGTGGCTATCGGTCCATCCACTTGGCCTTCGGCGAGTTGGAATGCCCGAGATGATACTTCTGCCGCGAGTCCCAAGCCAAGAATCGGTTCGCCTGGCGCGGCGAATGCAGATTCTTGGATCTCGAGTCCCCGAGAGGTTGCCGCTCGTTCCAGGTCTTCAGGCGTGGAAACCTCGGCTGAGACCGCCTGAGCGAGAGCGGACGATCGTGCGAGAGCCCGTTCCTGTTTCAACGTAGTCGTGATCATGCTACTTACCTCAGAAAGAGGCTGTGTAAATTCTTCCTGTTTTTCAGTGACTTTTACAATGTGATAGCCAAGTGCGCTCTTGACAGGTTCAGAAACTTCATCGACGCTGAGAGCGAAAGCGGCTCCTTCAATTTCCGGCAACATTCGCCCGCGTCCAAAAGTGCCTAGGTCGCCACCTTGTTCTATGGTCGCTTCATCTTCCGAGTGTTCTCTCACTAGTTCAGCGAAATCAGCGCCAGCACGTGCTCGGTTGGTGAGTTCGAAAGCAAAGGTTTCGACAGCAGACTCGTCTTTGTCACCTATTCGGAGCAGAATTTGACTGGCTCTTACCTGGCCAGGAGTTCTGTATTGACTAATGTTGAAATCGTAGTATTCCTGAATTTCGAGTTCGCTGGGAGTGATGGCATCCGCTAGCGCCGCTTCGTCGATTACGAGGAATCGGAGCTTACGTTTTTGTGGTATCTGATAAGACTGTGACTCGTCTTCAAAGAACGCTTCAACGTCCGCGTCGGTCACCTCAACTTCGTCACGGTAGTCATCACCACGAAACGCGACGACGTTTACTCTCACCTTTTCGTTGCGTCGGCGATGTTCATCTTCGATCTCTTCGTTCGATACACTGACCCATTGGGTTACCGCGGTCTGCAGTCGTTGGATAAGTATTTCGCGGCGAATGTTCTCTTCGAACTCTGCCGTACTTAAAGGGGGATTTTGCACTTGGAGGATTTGACGATAGCGCTGTTCACCGATGAATTGGCCGTTCTCTTGGAAAGCTGGAAAAGATAGGATCCGTTGGCGAACTTCTGCATCTGTCGCAACAAGTCCTAGGCGCTCAGCTTCTGACAAGGCCGTGTATTCATCGATCAGCTGCTGCAGGAGCTGGCGGTCTACACCGAGCGACCGGAGCAATTCGCTGCTAAGTTCGCTTCCAGCCTGTAGCCGATATTCCTGAACCTGTTGCTGATAGACACGGCGGAACTCCGCTACCGTGATCTCATGGTCTCCTATTTGTGCCAGCACATTTGTCGGCAGTGCAGTATTGGCCGGTGGACCAAGCCCAATACCTGGAATGAGGAAGATAAAAGCTAAGACGACGACGGCGAGACTCCACTTTAGCCAACCCTTGTGGCGCCGCATTCCATCAAGCATGGTCATATGTATGATTGTATCCGGCTAAAGCGATTGGTGTCATCTTAGAGAGCACAGACAGATGAGTTCAGCTTGTAACAGGCCGCTATGTGTTATATTTGCTGGAGCCGAACGACTTAGGGGATTTAACAGAAGATCGGTGATTGATGGTGGCTCGTACGTATAGCTCGGCGGAATGCCGCCCAGTGTCTTGGCCACGCGCAGGTTTAGAGTTCCCCGTTTTCCATGCCGAATACGATGTGCCAGCGCACATCGCTTCTCTGAAGTGCCACCGCACGGGCCAAGTAGACTGTTGCTCTGGATATTGGGAAGGGATTTGTGATTCGGGTGCTGATCGTGCTGCCGTTCCGCAACAAGTTACTCTAGTGCCGGCTGTCGATCTTGCGACTCGGCTGAATCGGACTCAACCAATGTTGCGACGTTACTTGACCCACGTTGACACACTTCGGGAAATGTATCGCTCGGTGAGCAGATCACTCGATCCTGTTCACGTTGCTGCAGAGTTAGCGTTGCGGGCTGGAGCATGGTTGCCGGTTGCAAGTACTGCGGTCGTCAGCACTTGTTCAGATGGTAAATCAATCCTCTTGGCAGACTGCAGTCTTGAACCAAGAATCGAAAGGTCGACCCGAATCTTGGGTGCCTGGGTGATGAATTATTCGCAGGAATATGGTTCGGCGAGTCTTCGTGATGACCCGTTAACGTGTGGTGGTCCAAATGTTGCCGCGATAGCTTTTCCGTTAATTTCTCGCGGTCGGACCGTAGCTGCTTTTGTAGGGGTCGACCATCAACCATCTCGTACTGGCCTACGACTTTCAGCAGCGACACTTGAGGTGATTCAGAATTGGCTCGAACCAGCGGCCGTGGCGCTGGATAATGCTTTTCGAATTCGACGGGCTGAAGATTTGTCGATGACCGACGATCTCACCAGGCTCTACAACGTTCGATACCTGAAGCATGCACTCCGGCTGGAATTAGAACGCGATTTCAGAAGCCACCGACCACTGTCATTGTTGTTTGTCGATCTGGACGGTTTTAAACGAGTTAATGATCACAATGGTCATCTGTGTGGCAATCGAGTGTTGGTTGAGGTGTCACATATTCTTCAGGAATGCTCGCGGTCGACTGACGCCGTTGTTCGTTACGGTGGCGACGAATTTGTGATTGTTTTGCCTGATACTGAAGACACTGGGGCAATGTTGGTGGCGGCCAGAGTGCGTCAACGGATTCGCGGCCATGTGTTCCTGGAAAATGAAGAGGTCGATCATCATTTAACGGCGTCAGTTGGTCTAGTGACCCGATCCGACACGATATCGACGACGGATGAGTTTATTCAATTGGCGGTTGAGGCCATGTATCGAGATAAAGCGCGAAAACAAAGTAATATGCATTTTGAAACAACTGCTTCAACAGACGGAGTCGTGATTTGAATATTCGTTCGCTCCTTTCCATGTTCTCGCAGGACCTCGCGATCGATTTAGGAACGGCCAACACTTGTGTATATGTCGGTGGCCAAGGAATCGTTCTTAATGAACCTTCGATTGTTGCGATCAATAAGTCCACTGGTGACGTGGAGGCGGTTGGTAGCGAAGCGAAAGAGATGTTAGGCCGTACACCGGGTGACATCGTGGCTATTAAGCCGATGAGGGACGGAGTTATAGCCGACTTTGACGTCACCGAGAAGATGCTAACTTACTTCATAAAGCGTGCACACAGTCGTACTGTATGGGTGCGGCCACGTATTGTCATAGGGGTGCCGTCTACAATCACTCAGGTAGAGAAACGAGCGGTTATGGACAGCGCTTATCGGGCGAAGGCCAGCGAGGTGCATCTCGTTGAGGAGGCAATGGCAGCGGCAATAGGTGCCGGGATGCCGATCACTGAACCATTTGGGAACATGATTGTTGATATCGGAGGGGGGACCACCGATATAGCTGTCATTTCTCTGGCCGGAATCGTGTATAGCAAAGCGGTTCGCGTCGCCGGGAATGAAATGGACGAGGCAATCATTCATTACGTTAGAAAGACGTACAATCTGTTGATTGGAGAACGCACAGCAGAGCAGATCAAGATAACCATTGGCTCGGCTTACCCACTAGATGAGCCTGAAACGATGGAAATTAAGGGGCGACATCTGATTGAAGGGGTGCCCAAGACAATTACGGTTAGTGATGCGGAGATTCGCGAGGCGCTGGCAGAGACGGTTAACGTAATCGCTGAGGCGGTTCGAGAGGCACTCGAGCAGACTCCACCAGAACTGTCAGCAGATATCGTCGATCGTGGGATTGTGATGACCGGCGGTGGTGCATTGCTCAAGAATATGGATAAGCGCTTGCGTGAGGAAACAGGTTTACCTCTCGCGATAGCCGAAGACCCACTTTCCTGTGTGGTGGTCGGGGCTGGAAGGATGCTTTCTGATTTTGCTCTTCTTCGAAAAATTTCATCAAGGAATTAGCCTCCTGCCGATCGTGCATTAGTGATAGTTGAAGGTCGGCTGGGTGCCGACTCAAGTTGGTTTAGAAACAGTGATGGATCGTCGCCAGCGAACCGGGTACCTCGTGCTGGCTGTAGTTTTGGCCCATGTGATCTTGATCTCTGCACAGGTCAATGCCGCACCCGGAACTTCCGTATTGCAATCTGTGACATTTGGAGTCTTCGCTGAAGTTCAACGGTGGGTCACTTCAGCACGCGATGGCGTTTTTAACGTGTGGTCTGGCTATGTGGGTCTTCGCGGCGTGCGAGAGGCAAATCTGAGGCTCAATGCTGAAATCAGTGATTTGCGGTTGGATCTGCAGGAGCAGCGAGCGCTTGCGAATCAGACGCGGAGTCTAGAGAGACTACTTGAACTTCGTGAGACCGTTGCGTTACCTACCTTGAGTGCCCGAGTAATTGCTGTCGATTCGACGCCGTATTTTCGAACATTGACTGTCGATCGTGGCCGAGACAACGGTGTCCGAACAGACTTGGCAGTTATTGCGTCGGTCGGTGTCGTGGGTAGGGTTGTGGGTGACCCGGGTCCACGCGCGGCGCAAGTCCAGTTATTGATCGATCGAAACGCTGCGGCAGGAGCACTTGTCGAGAGAACTCGAACTTCAGGTGTTGTAGTTGGAACTGATGATCCAGCACTGCTAGTGATGGAGTATGTTTCCAATCTTGAAGATGTTAGGGTGGGTGATGAGATCGTAACCTCTGGCATTGATGGTATTTATCCAAAAGGTTTTAGAATTGGTAAAGTCACAAATGTGGAAGAAGGCGTTGGTCTATATCAGTTGATTCACGTCGAGCCGATTGTTAAGTTTTCACAACTTGAAGATGTGTTGGTGGTGTTGAATTCGCAGGCAGTTCGATCTCGTGCGGAGAGTGAATGAAAACGGCCCAGGTAGGTATTTTAATTGCGGTCGCTTTGTTGGTCCAGACTACTGTCATCAAGATCGGTGCGGGTGGTGGCACTCCAGTGGATTTTGTTCTGATCGTAGTTGTGTTAACCGCATTGCAGCGCGGTCCGGTTGTCGGTTTATGGGCGGGCACTTTTGGAGGGTTATTTCAGGATGCGTTATCAGGTGGGATTATCGGGGTCAGTGGGTTAACGAAAACGATTATTGGTGTCGGATCGGGAGTAGTGGGTTCCCGGTTTATCCTTGGCACCGTCTGGCACCGTCTGGCATTTGTAATAGGTGCTTCTCTCGTACAGGCGTTTTCCTATCTCGGCATTTACTCGCTGATTGGATTGAAGAGTCCAATGGTGTCGTTTAATGCAGTCGGCGTTGAAGCTGGACTCAATGGAGTCGTCGCTATTGTGGTTCCATGGTTGTTTCGTGTGATGCCAGCCATGTTTCATCGTTTCAGACAAGGACGAAATCCGTTGAATCGTCGCCGGTGGACGACAAGTTAGATGGCGTCGGAAGAGTCTTGAAATTAGATTCTCAGGGACAGAGAGCAGTGGTCTAAAGATGTATGACGGATTTGCCTCAGTGAACCGTGACAGAAATCGAAAATTATTGATGGTGTTTTCGGTTGGTATAGCTTTTGTGTTTTTTGTTCTGGTTGTGAGTTTTTGGAATTTTCAGATTGGCCAGCATCTGCGATTTTTGGAGATGGCTGAGAATAACCATCTTCGAACGCTTCGGCTTCGCGCGCCGCGGGGTGTTGTCTTCGACCGCGACGGGCGTGTTCTGGTTGAAAACCGATATTCGTTGAACATCTCGTTGGTCCGCGAACGGATAGAGGACCTTGACGAAGCCCTAGCCATACTGGGTCGAGTTACAAGTGTGCCGTTTCAGTCATTACATGATGAAGTCGCGAGAAATTCGACAGTTCCAGACTATCGCGCGCTGACCGTGATCCCTGATGCGTCGCTGGCACAGGTTGCAGCGGTGACGTTACGACGACTTGAACTTCCTGGCGTCGTCGTTGAACAGGTCCCGACTCGATACTACCCTTCCGATAGCTTGGCGTCTCATCTGTTTGGTTACGTGGGTGAGGCAACAGATGAGCAACTTGACGCAACGACTGATCCTCGGGTGCGGAGTGGCGCGATTGTAGGACAGTCCGGTGTCGAGCAACGATACAACGAGTTTCTGATGGGCGATGACGGCGAGCGACATGTCATGGTGAATAGTATCGGTCGTGAGGTGGAAATGATCGACGAGGTGCCACCTGGTGCCGGTCGGCAGATTCAATTGACACTCGACTACGATCTGCAGCGAGCAGCCGAATCAGCCTTTCAAGCTGGAGGTTATACGGGATCTGTCGTTGTTCTTGACCCGCGGTCAGGTGACGTATTGTCCTTGTTGAGTGTACCGGGATATGACCCAAACGATTTTGCCTTAGGCATTGATTCTGATACTTGGAAGTCGCTCAACAGTGATACGCGTCTGCCGCTCCAGAATCGAGCTTTGCAGGGGCGTTACCCGCCGGGTTCAACTTTTAAGATTGTTGTGGCAGCGGCGGCTCTGGAAGAAGGGCTCATAACATCTGACTTCAAGGTGTCCTGCCGTGGCGGCGCAACCTTCTTTAATAGATTTTTTCGATGCCATTCTGTTCACGGAACGGTCGGTCTTGAAGAGGCCATCGAGAAATCCTGTAACACGTATTTCTACACTATAGGAAATATGCTCGATGTTGATGTAATCAATCAATGGTCGCAGTCGTTGGGGCTTGGCGTGATGAGTGGAATAGATCTGCCTCATGAGGCACAGGGATTGGTTCCCTCGCGAGATTGGAAACGTAAACGGTTCGGGGAGCCATGGTATCCTGGCGAAACGATATCGTTGGCGATAGGCCAAGGTGCACTAGCGGTTACACCCGTCTCTCTGGCGGTGATGATGGCGACCGTGGCCAATGGTGGAACTCGAATAACGCCGCGGTTGCTTAAGGCAGTCAGGGATGACAATGGTTGGCGAGAGATCGATAGCTCACAGACATTTGAGACTGTGGAGATGCTGCCAACAACGATTGAAACGCTTCGGCGAGCACTGTGGATGGTTGTGAACCATGAAGGAACAGGCGGGCTTGCTAGGATCGAGGGCCGTGATGTAATAGGTAAATCTGGGACTGCGCAGGTGGTCTCATTGACTGGTCGGGCTTCGGCACAAGATGGGGCAATAGATTTTCGTGATCACGGATGGTTTGTCTTTGCCGCACCGAAAGACGACCCTCAAATCGCTGGAGTCGTGTTTGCAGAGCACGCCGACCATGGCTACTTGGCGGCGCCTATCGCACGGCACATCATGGCAACGTTTTTCGCTAAACAGAACAGGGAACCGCTGCCTGTGCTGCCCGGGCCTCTACCGGGTGCGTCTTTCGTAGATGCGGATGGCCAATAAGAAGATTAGGAGCATGATAGATAGCCGGCTGCGACCACATATTGACTGGGTCCTTCTTTCAGCGGTTGTTGTGCTTGCCCTGATTGGGTTAGTAATGATCTACAGTGCTACTTATGACCCGACGACTGAGACAATCGGACCTCAATTGTCGAGGCAGTTGTTGGCTTTGGCGATCGGCTTGGCAGCGGGGTTTGTTTGTTTACTGGTCGACTATCGCGTGATGACCGACAATGTAGGACTGATCTATGTCGGCCTGTTGGCGCTGTTGGTGTACACATTGTTTTTTGGCTTGGAGGTCAGTGGCAGTCGGCGATGGATTAATCTGGGAATGTTTAATCTGCAGCCGTCGGAATTTGGAAAGATTGTTATTGCTTTGGTTTTAGCTGTTGTGTATTCAGGCGAACGGACAAGAGATCGGCGGATTCAAGATTGGGCGACCGGAGCTGCCGTGGTCGCAATTCCATTTCTGGTTATTACCCGTCAGCCGGACTTGGGAACTGCTGTTACACTGCTTCCAGTTTGTGGTGCGATAATGATATTTGCCGGGTTCCGTCTCAAGTTTTTAGCAGTTCTGGCAGTGGTAGGCGTTTTACTTTCACCGGTGGCTTGGACTTATGGGCTTGAAGATTATCAGCGGACAAGAATCGCGAGTTTCTTGGATCCGGATCAGGATCCGCGCGGTGCGGGTTATCAGCAGATTCAAGCCCGTGTCACCGTGGGCTCGGGTGGTTTGACGGGGAAAGGATATCTACAGGGGACTCAGAGCCAGTACAACTTTCTCCCGGTGGCACACAATGATTTCATCTTCTCGGTATTGGCCGAGGAACAGGGATTTCTTGGTGTGCTGTTTGTAATGGGTTTGTATTTATTTGTGATCTTGCGTTCGCTTGATGCGGCGCGGGTCGCCAAGGATCAGGTTGGTATGTTTCTCGTAGTAGGAATTACTGCTGGTTTTGCGTTTCAAGTGATTTATAACGTTACGATGTCGGCCGGACTGGCTCCGGTAAAAGGGTTAACGTTGCCGCTGTTGAGTTATGGTGGTTCCTCGGTCATCGCGACACTGATGGGGTTTGGGCTAATTCTGAACGTCAGGATGCGCCGTTTCATAAATTAAGAACCTAGAGCGGTGTGCTGGTCCCGACTTGTAAGGGTGTCCATGCCACCAGACTAAGTGGATGAAGGACGGAACCACGAAGCATATTGGCATGACGTCGAACCGAGACCGTTTCGGGTTTCCGACTGCCGATGTCTGGATCCATTCCGCCCGATGTTTTGTCCAGTTCAAGGTTCTCATGGAGAGTATCTCGTATGAACAAGGAGTTAATAGTGTTCTCGAATCGCCACGAAACAATGGCGGCGATTCTCGAGGACGACCAGGTTGCCGAAGTTTTTATTGAGCGTGAACGTCAACGTGGCGTCGTAGGTAATATTTATAAGGGCCGTGTTTCAAAAGTTCTACCTGGCATGCAGTGCGCGTTTGTTGACATCGGTCTCGACCGAGACGCCTTTCTGTATGTCTCTGATGTTATAGAGACTGTTGAGGATTTTGATCAACTTGAGGCGGGAGACTCCGAAGACAACGAACCTGCCGAAGCCACGCGTAACGACACTAAGTCGAATGGCAAGTCTGACAAGTCGACGAAAATTGAAGAATTACTGACCGCTGGTCAGGAGATTCTTGTCCAAGTAGTCAAAGAACCACTCGGCACGAAGGGCGCCAGAATCACGTCGCACGTTACGATCCCTGGACGGTTTCTAGTGTTTATGCCAACTGTCGATCAGATTGGTGTGTCGCGACGAATCGACGAACGAAAGGAGCGAAACCGGTTACGTGGCATAGTACGTAAGTTTCGTGAAGAACACGGCTTTGGCGGCGGGGTCATACTACGGACGGCGGCCGGCGGTCGTCCTGAGGAAGACATCGTAGGTGACCTCAGATATTTTCACCAAATCTGGACAGAGACTCTCCAGAAGACCGAGAAAGAACACCCACCAGCTGTTGTCCACAGAGAGGAAAATTTGGTGGCAAAACTATTGCGTGATTTTCTCACCAACGATTTTTCAGCGATCCGCATCGATGATCGTGAGGAATATGAGCGCACTACTAGGTTGATCGAACGGATTATGCCTAATTTGGTGTCTCGGGTACATCACTACGAGAAGGATTTCCCAATTTTTGACGAATACGGAGTGCAAGCGGAGATTAACAAGGCACTGCGGAGTAAGGTCTGGCTTAAATCTGGTGGCTATATCGTTGTTAATCATACAGAGGCATTAGTTGCGATCGACGTTAATACTGGGCGATATGTAGGGAAGAAGACTGGTAGATTGGAAGACACAATTGTTAAGACCAACCTCGAGGCAGTGAAGGAGATTGTCAGGCAGGTTCGTCTCAGAGATCTCGGCGGCATCATCGTCCTTGATTTCATAGATATGGAAGAACGGAAGAATCGCCAAAAAGTCGCTCACGCTCTAGACCAAGAACTACGGCGTGATCGTTCCCCGTCGAAGGCGGTTCAGGTGTCAGAGTTTGGCTTGATTGTTATGACGAGAAAAAGAGTGCGCCAGAGTCTTGAGGGACAGTTTACTGCCCCGTGTCCTTACTGTTCTGGAAGTTCAGCGATTAAGTCTACATCAACGATTTGTTATGAAATCTTGTCTGAAATGCGAAGAATTGGGGACGCGTTTGGTGGTCGAGCGGTATTGTTACGAGTAAATCCAGACATCGCGCGCGCGTTGGAAGAAGAGGAGCGCGCTGTGTTAAAGGAATTGCAGCAAGTTATTGGTCCCGATCTGGTCGTCCGTCCAGACATGCAATTGCACCACGAACAGTTCGATATGATGGCAATGTGAATGACAGCAGGGAACGATAACCACTTTAGTTCACGATCTTGTTAAGTTAAAGCCTTACGGAAGGTCAGGCCAACAAAGTTGATCAAAATTCTTAATACGGTCTTTGGCGACCTGCACTCCCTCAGATTGCAGGAGATCGCGTTTAACTAACGGGTCGCTGTACCTGCCAACACGACCATTCGAAATGAGCTACGCGATGACTTGGCACACCGGTGGGTCGACAGGTTTTTAGGATCATGCCGACGGCCCGCCATGCATTCGGGTGGCCTGCTGGTGCTGCCACAGAGCTATAGATGGTAACCCGGCCCGGTGTTGCCTTTCTGACTGCAGAGAGCACCCTTCGTTTGAACTTACCGGGCTGAGATGTCGATTGCAACACTTGCTTACTCTTCACTACCGTTTTCTCGATAAGATCTTACGCCAGATATCGTCGATGGCATCAGCCTTCAGCATTTTTGTGGCGAATACGATCTGACCTGTGTGCGCGGCGTAATGGATAAGCTGATAATCAATTGTCTCCATGTAACTAGTGGGCCGGGTTCCTCTGGTGGGGGTTTCGATCAGTTTCCCAGGATCAAAAGTTTTCAACACTTCATCCGCTTCATTTACCGCAAATGTTAAGCGTGCTAATAAATCAGCCTTGGGTATCTCTGAACGCTCTGCAAACTCTGCATCGCGGTTGCGAATAAAATCAGTGCCGCCTACCACATGACCAATGTGATGTCGGGTGGATCCAGCGCAGTGCAGAACTAGATTTCCAACAGCATTGGACTTTTCATTAGCTCGCCACCAGATCATCTGATCGTTTAGGGCATCGAGGCAGACTGTTATCTGCTTGGTCAAATGCATAACGAGACGCTGCCGGGCCATTTCTAGGAAGTTTGCGGGTAAAGATGCTCGGTTAATGTTCATGAATTTCTAGTGAGAGGTTTTGAACCTGAAGGTGTTTTGAATGTCCTTCGAATCATAGATCGAAATACTACTAACGTCGTAGCACGGGTAGATAGCATATCGCGGCGACGAAAACGTCGTAGATGGCACAAACACGGGGGTACCATGCAGGAGCAATATCGTCCGGCAATAGATTAATGATGTGTGCCAGGTCGACAAAGCTGTGTCCAACCCAAGCTAACGACAATGTTGTTAGTGCGGATGCCGGTCCCCAGGTGATGGCACTTGAGACTATGACGAAAAATCCAACCGCGATCGCGATGTCAAAACTAGTTCCATCGATGTTGTCATAGGCAACATTTAGACCGACGTAAATGCCGGCCACAAGTAGGAGTAGGAGTGCCGAATATTGGGAAAGTCGGAGCTCGATGACGAGCCGTTCAGGTGAGTTGGGATCAGACCGACAGGCCTGCCAGGCGGTCAAAGCCAAGGCAAGACTCATTGCAAAAAATCCTAAGACGAGGGTGCTGAATGTGCTGGTCACAGTCTAGTCTTACTGGACGTTGGCTTCCAGTGTGGCGAGAGAAGACGGCTCCGCATTTGCCACGGGTCCATAGAAGATAGAATTGAACAGCAATTTAAATGTGCCCCACGTTTGTCCACGGTGTTGGACTCGAAAGGTATGGAGAATAAGCCGTCCTTCGTCTAGTGGAACTTCTATGACGGCAGCGGTTCCGCGAAGTTGCTCCTCTCCTACGATCCAACCACTACGTCGTAGGGGTGCATTTGGATATTGGACAATCGACCGCATGTTAGGTGCCGACGCACGTCGTCGGTTCGGGACAAAGCCTCCGTTGTTGACGAACATAGCACTAGTTTCTGGCGGCATTCCGTAGCCGATGGGGTGGGTCGTGTCTACTGTTGCGCGCAAGATGGTTCCGGGAGCATAAAATGTGTCAGAACTCTGGTCTTCGATAACGTTGAGTAAGGGAGCAGACAAATGCTGTATAGCGAACGAAACGCTGTTTCCAAGTGTGATTAGAGTGCCCCCTTGAGATACGAACCGACGAAGAGTTTGTATCCCTTGGATTCCGATCCCTCCACGGTACTCAGGTCGAACATTTCGGGATCGCAAACCTCTAAGAAGGTCGATGGTTGAAGCATCTGGAAGAATGATGACGTCAAACTCATCCCGTAGTTTCGGGTTTTGGATGTCGGCGCTACGAAGGAGCGTGTAGGGGAACTCGTGTTGTTCAAGGACCCACCGCGTCCAACCGGCATCTATGTTGCCGCCCCAGGGTTCGTAGACGGCTAACTTGGGTTGACCGATTGGTATTGAGGTTACGTCGGCGGGAAGTAAGAGTTCTGTGGCAACCAAGTCTAGATGTAGGTCTGCTGCAATTTGATCCACGATATGGCGTTCGATGTTTTCTACGAGCATCACGCCAATTGGATGTACTTGACCGTCCAACTCGAACGAATCACGTGCCCAACTAACCGTTGCACCCTGTGCCAGCAGTCGATTGAGTGCGACAAAACTTTGATTTGATCTGTGTGACAGTAGATAAGTATCTCCGTTGCCAATTACCGAACCGGGTGATTGCGTGGCCTCTTCGTCCAGCAAAGTGAGCGAGGCGTCGAAGGGGTTTTTAATCTGGATGGTTTCTACTCCCATCAGCATGCCGAGAGACCAGGCAGTGATGTCATAGGGTTTGTCTATAGCGCCGGCTGGGTCTGGCCAACGGATGTCCGGATAGACTTGTGGTTCGAGTATGTCCTTTATCCATCGTCCAAATGATTGATCGAGGCGGACCACGTAAGTTCCTGACGGGTAGGTTCTTCCGTCGGCAATGAACGCAGTTTTAGCGATATGAACTTCTGCAGCTTCGGCCTGAAGTAGTTGGACAAGTTTGGTCACAGCAGCTGGGTCATGTTGATCACGGAGAATCAAAAAAGCGAACGGATCGCCTGTGGTAAACCGTTCTACTGTCCGAGAGTTCATCGCGTAGAAATTGCGCTTCAGAGTGATTCGATTATTTGCCACACTTTCAAGAAGTCCCTGAGTGGAGATGGTGATGTATTCGACCACGTCGGCGAAAGTCCAAGTTCCTCCATTCCAAGGTCTTGGATAGTTCATCCTGTACTGAGTGTCTGAAGGTGCGGCAAGAATCGTTTGTTGAGCGCGGCGTGAGTCGAGGACTGCAGATGTAGACGAACCCGAAACGGATGCCGTCGCCTGACGCTGTTCGATCGAGCTTGCTAATCTCGAACTGGCTACCTCAGTAAGGAGCGCCACCATGTTGTGCCACCAGGGATTAGTGTTGTTCGCACCTTGCCAATAGCCGCTGTACAATTCTCCCCAGATTACCCCAGTTTTGTCGGCAGCCTGTAGCTTTGAGGCCATGGCCTGTCCGAATAGATTTACCTGGCTCCAAACAAGAGGATCGACGTTGGGATTAGGTGGATTCTTGAAAGGTGGAACAAAGATCCTAGCGTAGCCACTCCCCATTTGATGAGTGTCGAGATAGACCTCTGGAAACCAGTCGTGATAGAGCACACGATTCAGGTGCTGTGTTTCGACTTGCGTCAGCATGTAGCTGTCACGGTTGTTATCGTGTCCAGCGTACTTATGGTACAGGGTTGGCAGAGGTGAGCCTTCGTAAGAAGTGCCTAAGTTGCGTCGATACCAGTCAACCACCATGCGCTGTCCATCAGGGTTTTGTGAAGGGATTAACAGCACAATAGTATTCTCAAGGATGTGATTCACCCATGGTGACTCTTCGATAGCCAACTGATACACGATGTCATTCATCATCTGGCTCGTGCCGATTTCAGTGGCGTGTACGTTCGCGCCGACTAGAACGACGGCTTTTCCTGTCTGCGCAATCGTCTCGGCGAGTTCGGGGCTGGTCTGTTTTGGATTAACCAGCTGGCGTTGCATAGCTTTGTAGCGTGGTAAGTCACGGATAGTTTCTGGTGTTGAGATGGTCAATAGGAGATAGGGTTCTCCCATGGTCGTCTTTCCTAGTTCTTCAACGAGCATCCTGTTAGATGATTTAGCAATGGCCTCGTAGTAATTGACCATGTCGTCCCAATGTGCCAGCCGCTGGTCGGTTCCCATACGGAAACCAAAAAACTCTTCTGGAGAAGGGGTGTCACGTGGTTGTTTCGCTAGTAAGGGGAATGCCAACCCCGCAGTCACAACGGCTAGTATGATTCCGAGAGTAAGCGCTCGAATAGGCATCTATCTATCCCAGTCAGTATATCGTCTAGTGAATTAAGGGGTTTGAAACATGGCCGCAGTTGTCGTAAATCCTGAGTGGAGATTCAATAAATATGTCTGACGCCACACGTCTTCGCGTAGTTGTCACTAGTGTGGTGGTCGGACTCGCGGCAACTGTATTTGTCTTCCAGGAAGCCCTTCCTGGGCGATTTCGTGCTGTGATCGGGATTATCTGTTTTATCGGTATTGTTGTGGCGTGCTCGTCTAATATTCGCGCGATTAACTGGAAAACTGTGGGGTGGGGTTTGGCTCTGCAGGTTGTGTTTGCAATTTTAATTCTGAGGTTTGAGGTTGGCGATTTTCGACCTGGATATGCCTTGTTTGCTGGTGCCGCGGCGGTGGTAACGCAGTTCCTGGCCTTCACGGATGTTGGGTCGAGCTTTGTATTTGGTGTCCTTGCAAGCCAAGATGAAATGGGTAGCGTATTTCCGAACGGCTTTGTCTTGGCATTCACAGCGTTACCGATAATCGTATTCGTCTCGTCCGTATCGACGGTGTTGTATTACTTGGGTGTCCTGCCTATGGCAGTTCGGGCGATGGCGCGGGTGATGATGCCACTTATGCGGACTAGCGGAGCTGAGACTCTTTCTGCAGCTGCTAATGTTTTTGTAGGGCAGACGGAGGCACCACTCATTGTCAAACCTTTCGTGCCAACTATGACGGAATCGGAATTACTTGCGCTGATGACCGGTGGGTTGGCAACAATCGCAGGCAGTGTGCTGGGCGTTTATTTAGCTCTTGGAGCGGATCCGGTGGCGATGTTGACGACTAGCGTGATGGCGGCGCCATGTGCTTTGTATTTGTCCAAGATTTTGATACCAGAACTTGGTGCGCCAGCGACAGCAGGGGATGCCGAGATCATTGTCGGGACCGAGCATGTCAATGTAATTGATGCGGTGGCCAGTGGTGCCACTGACGGGATGCGTCTGGCAATCAACGTTGCGGCAATGCTCATTGCATTCTTGGCCCTTGTGGCGATGGTTGACTATCTCCTTGGCCTTGGGAATTCTGGGCTGAGCCTAGCTGGAATTTTTGCCATACTGTTTTCTCCAGTTTCTGTTCTACTAGGCGTGTCGGGTGCCGATGTTCCGATTCTGTCCGATCTCTTGGGCACGAAGCTGGTCACAAACGAGTTTGTGGCTTATGTAAGGCTCAATGATCAGTATCAAGAGGTCATGAGTGCGCGGGCGCATATTATCGCGACGTTTGCCCTAACTGGTTTCGCCAATTTTGGTTCGGTTGGTGTGATTCTTGGAGGTATTGGTGGCATGGCTCCCACCAGACGCTCAGATTTGGCTCGTCTCAGTTCTCGTGCGTTGTTGGCAGGATTTCTCGCGACACTTATTAATGCAGCCATTGCAAGTGTCTTGATCTGACCCGTACGCTGTCCTGACTCTAGGGACTGACTCCTTATATTAT